>Ga0310810_10000664_pt1 | contig 34471 bp, 28 predicted proteins | sample NCmetagenome_FD_207641 | JGI IMG/M metagenome (GOLD analysis project Ga0310810, IMG submission 207641) | Soil microbial communities from experimental microcosm in Duke University, North Carolina, United States - NC | ecosystem: Engineered > Artificial ecosystem > Soil microcosm > Unclassified ... | reverse complement strand
AAATTCTGTCTCCAGACCTTTGTACGATTCCGCGGCAGGATTGGCGAACTCCTCTGTTGGCACAGCATCTGCAGCTTCCTGCAGCATTTCGGCGCATTGCAATCTGGTCCACGGACGCTGACCGGCATATGCGGTGTTCACGTAGCCCAGCGCGATCAACTTTTCCAGTGCCGGGTAGATCCAGCTATCGAGCGGCACCGGCGGAGAACTGATGCGCTCGATTCGTGGTCCAGGCGCCTCGTTTGCAAATGGCAGATCGCCCCACGGCCCCCCACCTAGCTCAGGATCGTGATGAGCGCGATAAACCTGCCGCCCCATGTACCAGCCGATGGCGCTACCGACGACTGCATCCGAAGGAAAGTGATCTTTCCCGGTCACACGCGTAATGGTTACACCGGTAGCCAAGCCGTAGGCCAGCAGCTTTGTAAGAGGTCCGGTGTATTCGTGTGCGGCAATGCTTGCGATCGACCATGCGACTGCAGCGTGCTCCGAAGTAAACGAACCGCCGCCCTGGAAAAATAAGCCCTTTCCATCGTCTTGATCGGGGCGTTCGCGACCGGTGATGCCCTTGAACGCATACGCAATTGCCGTGCTGTTGATTGCCGCTTCCCCTGACAGCAGGCCCGCTTCCCGCAGATGATCGTTGCGGGAAATTTCACCCAGCAGAAAACCGCCCGCACCCGCGCCCACCAGCGATAGAGTGGCATAGTTCGAAAACGTATGACTCCTGTTCACGTGGTTCGCAGGAACTTGTTTTGACATCCAGCTGTCAGAGGCGATCAAAGCTGCGGTGAAACCCGCAAAAGGGGCAAATTGCTTAACTTTCTTGCGGTCCCAGTGTGTTGTGCCATCAACCCAGAACGATTTCTGGTCTTCTGCAAAGTGCCGGATCAAAGGAAGTCCAATCTTATTTTCTGGATCTACGGCGTCTGATTGGTCGCCAGAAAACGACTCAGCTTTGGCCGCCTTCGGCTGCTGGGAGAGCGCATCCGTTGTCATGCCCGAAAGCAACATCAGGCTAAGTAACAAGACTTGCGAGTTGCTGCGCACTCGAAGTTGTTCAAAGACCGCTTCCGCCCGCGAGGGCTCGCGCCACATAGACCTAGAACGTCCGCGCGACTGATACCGCGATTGCGATTGCCGAGGCCACTTGCGTGGTCTGTAACACGGTCTTCCACTTCCCGGCGCCGCTGTAAGCGCGTTCAGGCACAACCAGCATGTCGCCGGGGCGCACCTCTGCCGAAAGTACACCGCCGCCGAACAATCCTCCAGTACCGCCGACGACGGAGCCATCGGCACGAACCAGGAAGATCGCTTTCTTGTTCGATACCGGAGTCGCGCCACCAGCCTGATGCAGGTACCATCCCGCAGCCTTGCCGGACCGATAGGCGACAGCGGTGGAGTTATATACGGCGCCGTTGACCATCACGTAATTCGGTTTCTTGACGAAGGTGATGATGTCCCCGGACCGCAAAACCGGATCCCACTGCGTGTTCGCCCAGCGCTTTACTTCCGGGGAGATGTGAATCACCATTCGTCCATTGGGAGGCATGGTTTCGAGTTTTTCGAGTGCTGCCTGGTATTGCATGATCGCAGCGCTTTTGACCGCTGCTTCATCTGGATCAGAATCAGGAGTCAATTTGAGCGATGCGCCTTCAGCTTTCACTCTGCTAATCAGATCAGCGCGGTCTTTGTCCTGCAGCTCGCGAACGGAAGTTCGCTCGAAGATCGTTCCGTATACGTACACGTCGGAGCGGAAGCCGCCGGCACGCTCCAGTACAGAACTCAAATGCTCACCCTCGCGAATGCCGTATGAACCCGGACGCAGAATTTCGCCTTTCAATGTCACGAAAGCGCCACGCTGGTCCCAGCCTGCCAACTGGCGGATGCTGAGTACGTCGCCATCGTGAAGGCGGACGTCGGTGTCGGCCTCGCCCGCGATGGCCTTGCCGATCTGCACGGTGCGCTGCTCGCCAATCGCGCTGTTCCCCATCGGACCTGGATAGCTCATCAGGTCCGCAAGCTCCACGTCGGCTCCACGTTTGAAACCGCCGGCCAAGCGGACCAGTTGTGCTGCTGTCATGTCATCCCCGAGCGGATATCGACCGGGATTTGCAACCTCGCCTTCGACCCGAACGGTTGCCGGGTCTTCTTTCTGCGGATTGCGCGCGATCAATACCTGGTCCTTCGGCTGCAGCAGAATGTTCTCGCCGGGATCATTGGCAAGCGCCTTCGATAAATTCGCGCTCAGGACTTTAAGCGTCCCGTCTCCAGTCCTGCGATAGACCTGAACGTCGCCGTTTTCCGCGTCGGGAGTGAGGCCGCCAGCCAAAAACACCGCGTCGCGCAAGTGGGTTTCTCCGTTGGTTACGTGATCGCCGGGGTCACGCACTTCGCCATTTACGGTCACCATGGGAGCGTCTTCAAAATCGAAGCGGCTATAGATTCGGATTGTGTCAAATGGCTTGAGCGCCAGATTCGCCAGCTTGCCACTCATGGCATCGTTGAGATTGAAGGCAAACACAGCAGGCCGATAGTCCGGGGCCTGGAGGCGAATGATCTCTGCGTGCTGCTGTGAGGGCTCGGGAAGCAGGTCGCGGTAGGAGTGAATCAGATCAGCAACCGTCATGCCTTCGCGGTATGGGTATTTGCCAGGATGGAAGACATGGCCGTCGAGATAGACAGTTTTTTCTGAATACGGCAGGATCGGCGAGATGCGGACTCTATCTCCATCTTGCACGGTGAACTGATCGAGCGCGACATTTAAGGTTTGATCGTTATTGCTCTCTGGAAGATCGAGGCGCAGCATGGTGCGATTTTCGTGCGCAAGCACGCGTTCGACGTCAATGTGGCGTAAGGTGCCGGAGGGCAAAACTCCTCCTGCCAACTGCAATACCTCAGAAAGAGATTTCTCGCTTCCAAGCTCGTACTGCGCGGGACGGCGCACCATTCCCTCCACCGTGACCTGTGCACCGAGAGGCTGCACCAGAATGGTGTCGCCGGATTCGAGCCGCGCCAGTTCGGAATGAATCCCGTGCAGCAAAAGATCGTAGGCGTCGATATCTTGAACCAGTTGCTTGCCGCGATATTGCCTGATGTGGCGCAACGAGCCGCGCGTGGTCGGTCCTCCAGCGGCATAAAGCGCGTTCAACGGCGTTGAAAGCGAACTGATGTCGTAGGCGCCGGGACGCTCCACATCTCCGACGACGTACACGCGTATGCTGCGAATGCGACCAAGAGAGACATCGGCGGCGACATCGCGGAATTGCGTTCGCAGAACTGTCTGAACGATGCGTTGAACGTCGCCGACTGTGCGGCCAGCGACGTGGACCGTGCCAACTTCAGGAAGCGCAACCAACCCGGCGCGATCGACCACCCGTTGCAGCCTCTGCGAAACTGCTCCCCACAGCTCAATACTCAGCCCATCGCCGGGACCAAGGACATAGTCAGGACCGACGGGAAGATCAAGGGGTAACTCGTCGGTGTTGCCGGTTCCGTTGCGAAAAACATCCATACCGAACTGCTGCAGAATCGCGGGCCGGCGCGAGACCTGCGTGTAGAGGTCATAGAGCGAAGGAACATCTGCGTACGGATTCGGCCTCTGCCGAATCTGTGGACGATCCAGATTCAAATCGACCGCGGATTGGGCTTGAGGGGATGAATAGGTGCTCCGAAAATTCGGAGCGTTCGAATTTCCACTGGTTTGTTGCGAGTTTTGTGGTCCCAGCAGTGAAGAAAGGTCCGGCAGATTAGCGTTTGCGATTGCATTACCGGACGATCCCGAGGATCCGCGGTTATTCGCCCTGCTCGCCAGAGCCATCGACGCCTGAGGATTGTTGAGTAATGACGAAAGCTGATCAGGGCTGACGCGCGGCATTCCGCCACTGGTGTCTTGATCGCTGTTCTCAAATCCTGATGACTGCTGCGAACTGGCTTGTAGCAACTGGCGTTGCGGATTCTCGGGCGTGAAGTTGTTTGGAGCTGGATTTTGGTCTTGTGGAGTGTTTTGGGTCGGCCCGTTGGTTTGCGGTAGCTGACCGGGAATACCGCCAGGAATTCCATAGGGAGCAGTCAACCGATCATGCATGGACCAGTACTGCTGTTCCTGACTCACATTCAGTGAATTGAGCGCAGAGTTCTGGCCTGCAGTTGGATTTGGCACCTGACCTAATTGTGAAAGCGCGCTACCCGATGTCGCCGCATATTGCGCGGCCAGTGCACTTTGACGCTCAAGTTCCGCCTGGGTGGGTTTTGGCCGAATGTAAGAGCGATCTTCGATCTCACGCGTGGCAAGAATCCGGATATTCTCATCATCTCGCAGCAGGCGGAAAACTTCGTCATCGGTGAGATCGGCCGATTCGAGCACTCTCCCCTGCTCGAATGCCTTTTGCACGAGCATTTTCTTCACTTCGAGCATGAGCCCGGGCTCACGGCGCAGCATTCCGATGATGGTCTCGGCTGAAAATGAAACCTTGGCTTCGGCTTCTTGTTCTGCACGCGATTTTGCCGGGCCGATCCTCCGGTCTGAATCCGAGCGCTCGCTCGGGTATGGATAGCTCTGCGTCTGCGCACAAAGCGAGACTGCAAGCAGAAGAACACCAGCCATTATCCGGAGAAACAGAAGGGGAACTGATCGGTTCATTGAATTGACCTCAGAATTCGCGATTCAAGCAGTCATGCTGCGGCGGCGATGTCGTCGGTGTTAAGCTCCACCGCAACCGAGCGCATCAGCACGTCGATTGAAATCACAAAACGAAGTTTGTCTTTCTTGCGAACCAGAATTCCCGAGGCGCCCGAGAGCGGTCCGCGGACAACGCTGACGCGGCTGCCGGTCCGAAGGTACGGATGCGGCTGCGCATACACACCCTTCTCCAAGCCATTTCGCAAACCTTCGATCTCGCGCTCCGGAAGCGCAGCCGGGGTCCCATTGAAGCTCACAAGGCGCACGACACCTGGCAATTGCAGCACCCGCAGGCGTTCGCGGGGATCGATGTGGATAAACACATAGCTCGGAAAAAGCGCGAGTTCCACTTGCTTGCGCCGGTCGGCCCACTGCCTCCAGCTTCTATAAAGAGGTAAGAAGCACTCGATATTTCGCTCGTCTAATTGTCTGGCTACGGATTTTTCATGGCGCGCGCGTGTGTAGGCAGCGAGCCAATACGGGTGCGAAGAGCGCACGTCGGGCAGAGGAAGCGCCAGAGGAGAAGAAACGAGAATAGGCTCACGAACCGACATGAACGCTGCCCAGCGCAGCTTCGCCCCCTCACTTACAGGCGGCATGTGAGATAACCTCTGTCGGATCAGTTACTTACTCGCGATTGCTGCATCCTGCGGAGTTCCGGGTTGCGCAACCGGCTGAATCAGTCAGCCAAAGCTCGCTTGGAGTTCACAGCCGACACTTGGGTGGGCAAACATCGAGGACGAAACCAGAAGGAACATCCCGGACACTTGCGGAGATTTATGCACAGACACTTCGGCCCTCCCTCGGAACGAAAACTTCACAAGAACCTTCGTTCCCGAGAGCATGATTACTCAGATGCAAAATAGTTCAGGCGTATGGCTTAGATGCTGCACTGTTTTGCGAGTTGCTTTCTAAGGGTGGCCTGGAGATAGGCTGGCGGTGCGACAATTTCGTTAAGACTACTGGGTCACGCCGCTGGCAAGGAATCCGCCATCGACGGCGAGCACGTGCCCGGTGACAAAACTGGCGGCATCTGAGGCAAGATAAACAGCAGCTCCAACCAACTCTTCCAAGTTGCCGAACCGACGCATCGGCGTGCGCACAATGAATTCTTTGCCGCGCGCGGTGCCGTCCAAAAGAGAGCGATTCAGATCTGTAGGAAACACTCCTGGGGCAATTGCATTCACGCAGACGTTGTACGGCGCCCATTCGACAGCCAGAGTCTTGGTGAGCGAGACAACGCCGGCTTTGCTCGCCGCGTAGGCCGCGACTTCGAAAAATCCGCGACCGGAAGAAACCGACGCAATGTTGATGATGCGGCCTTGCTTGCGCTCAATCATCTTGCGGCCAAAAATCTGACACGCCCGCAACGTTCCAGTCAGATTCGTTTCCATAATGCGGTTCCACTCGTCTTCGCTGACTTCGACTGTGGGAGTGCGACGCGTGGTTCCGGCGGAGTTCAGAAGAATGTCGACTTGCCCGAATTCCTTTTCAGCTGCCGTATGGAGCGCTTCGATGCTGCTACGGTCGGTGACATCCGAGGCAACGGCCAACGACTTACGGCCTAAACCGCGAATTTCGTCAGCGATGCACTTGACCAAGTCCGCGCGGCGGCCGGTTGCGATTACATTGGCACCCGCTCGGGCGAGTCCTCTGGCAAGCGTGTGGCCGATGCCCGATGTCCCGCCGATCACGACGGCAGTTTTGTTTGTGAGATCGAGTGAAGGATGTCCCATAACGCCTACCGTAACAACCAAGAATCATAAACGAAAGCCTGATGAAGGGTCAGACGGGATGAAACGCGGCGGAGCCGTGGGATTGTGGCAACATATATCGGGTCAGTGGTTGGAGCGCAAAACTTGAGCTTCATTCGAGAAAACTTTCTTCTCCATTCCGAAACTGCCCGGCGGCTCTACCAGGAATACGCCGAACAGCAGCCAATCCTGGATTACCATTCTCATCTTTCCGTGGCAGACATTTCGCAAGACCGGCAATTCGCGAACCTGACAGAGATCTGGCTCGAAGGCGACCATTACAAATGGCGGGCCATGCGCGCGAACGGCGTGGCTGAGCGTTTCTGCACCGGTGATGCCACACCTCGCGAAAAATTCGAAGCATGGGCGCGAACCGTGCCACGCACGCTTCGCAACCCGCTCTATCACTGGACGCACCTGGAACTAAAGAGATACTTCGGGATCGATGAATTATTGGACGACAAGTCTGCGCGCCGAATTTGGGAACACGCGAATTCAGCGCTGGGGAGCGGTGAGCTCTCCGCAAGCGGGATTCTGCGGAGGTTCGGTGTGAAAGTGGTTTGCACCACGGATGATCCGGCCGATGACCTTTCGAATCACGCAGAAATCAATGGGCGCAGTGATTCCGGCTTTCGCGTTTATCCAACGTTTCGCCCCGACCGGTCGCTGCAGGTTGAGGAACCCGACAAGTTCAACCTTTGCATCACTTGCCTCGAACAGGCCAGTAATAGTGAAATCCTAAGTCTTCAGGATTTTCTCGACGCTCTGAAGCAACGTCACGATGCCTTTCATGCGCAGGGATGCAGGCTGTCCGATCACGGCCTTGCGCATTGTTACGCCCGCCCCTGCCGCGATAGCGAGGCAGCGCGCATTTTTGAGAACGCTCGCGAGGGCAAGGCGGCGTCGGTCGAGGAGCATGAGCAATTCGCTTCCCTGCTGATGCTGTTCTTCGGAAATCTTGATGCAGAAAAAGGGTGGACAAAACAACTGCACCTTGGCGCCTTGCGCAACGTAAACTCACGGGCAAATGACTCGCTCGGCCCGGACACCGGCTTCGATTGCATGGGGGATTGGCCGCAGGCGCAATCGCTGGTTGCGTACCTTGATCTTCTCGATCGCGAAAACTCGTTGCCGCGGATGATTCTTTACAACCTGAACCCGGCCGCAAACTACAGTTTTTCAACCATCGCCGGATCGTTTCAGGACGGCAAGGTGCCGGGAAAAATTCAGTTCGGTAGCGGATGGTGGTTTCTCGATCAAAAAGAGGGCATCGAGTGGCAGCTTAATGCTTTGTCGAATACTGGACTGTTGTCTCGTTTCATCGGAATGACGACTGATTCGCGGTCGTTCATGTCATTCCCCCGCCACGAATACTTCCGGCGCGTGCTCTGCAACGTGGTTGGCAGGGAGATGGAGAATGGAGAACTGCCCGACGACGAGCGACTCCTGGGCACGATGATCAAGGACATCTGCTTCAAAAATGCCGGCGAATTTCTCAGACTCACGCCGCCGACACCGACGTCCCAGAAACGGGAGCAGAGCCTTCATAAGTGAGCTCTGCTCCCCGCTTACAAGATTTCCCCAAACGGTTGAACGTCAACGGCCCAACAGCATTAAAACGATGATGATCAGGAGGATGACCCCCAATCCGCCGCTGGGATAATATCCCCAACCGCTGCTATATGGCCAGGTTGGCAAAGCTCCAATCAAAAGCAGGATCAGAATAATCACCAGAATGGTGTACATGGTCACCTCGTTTTATCGTGCTTTGTTGCTCGTGCTTTCGATGCCTCAACGCTGAGAAGGTACATACAGGCCACGCTGTAGATTGCGTAGGCAATGTCAGGTAACGGTGAGAAGCCTGACATCGGGCGGACAGTGCGCCAGCAGTGTGCCAGCGGCGGGCCCAGGTGGGTGGAGGTCGAACCTGCTTCGCCTCAAGGAGTAGCTACGCGGCCTCTATTTCGCCGGGAGACATTTCGTCCACGAAGCACCACATCCATGTTTCGCCCGGCTCAATCGAGCGCATCAGCGGATGGTGGGTCGATTTGAAATGTTTGGTCGCATGCCGGTTCTTCGATGAGTCGCAACAGCCCACTTTCCCGCAGGAGAGGCATAGGCGAAGATGGACCCAGGTATCGCCGGTCTTGATGCATTCTTCGCAGACGCGCTTGTCGGTAGTGGTGAACTTGACTTGATCAGTATGTTTGCATTTCATTTCGGCCTCCTACAGTTCCGCCAAGGTTCGATGAACCAGGTGAATTGCGATCGCGCCTTCCCCAACCGCCGATGCTACCCGTTTGACATTGCCCGCGCGGGCATCACCCACTGCAAACACGCCGGGAAGGCTGGTTTCGAGCATTTGTGGCGCGCGCGTGAGTGGCCACGGAATGGGTGGCACGATTCCGTTGGTTCCGTCGAGATCTCGTCCAGTAATGATGAATCCCTTGTCATCCATGGCCACACAACCCTGCAACCAATCGGTTCGGGGAGAGGCACCCGTCATGATAAACAGCCGGCACACATCGTGCGTGGAAGTCTCGCCCGAGGCTTTATCGATCCAGGTCACGTTCTTCAGCTCTCGTACGCCCTCCAGTCCGACAATCTCCGTTTGATAGTGAAGCTCAATTTTTGGATTGTCGGTAATGCGCTGGACCAAGTAGCGCGACATTGTGTCCGACAGATTGCTGGAGCGCACCAGCATGTGCACCTTCCTGGCAGTCTGAGACAGATAGACGGCAGCCTGCCCCGCGGAGTTTCCACCGCCGACAACGGCGACCTCTTCGCCCTCGCACAACTGCGCTTCAATGTATGTCGCGCCGTAGTGAACGCCCTGGCTCTCGAACTTGTGGAGGTTTGCGATATTTGGTTTGTTGTACTGCGCGCCGCTGGCGATCACGATCGCGCGCGCTTTGAGTTCGTCGCCGTTGTCGAGGAAAATTCTGTAGGGACGGGTATCGCAGTTGAGACGCACCACGCTATGCGCAACCATCATCTTTGCGCCGAACTTCTGGGCCTGGCTTAAGGCGCGGGCGGAGAGTTCCTGACCGGAGACGCCGGTGGGAAATCCCAGATAATTTTCGATCTTTGAGCTCGAGCCTGCCTGTCCGCCTGGCGATTCGGTTTCAATGACGAGCGAATTCAGGCCTTCCGAGGCTGCATAAACGGCTGCCGCCAAACCCGACGGCCCGGCACCGACGATGATCAGATCGCGTACCTGAGAAGCGTCAATAGTGGCGTTCAACCCGAGGCAGTCTGCCAGTTTCTGAGTGGAAGGGTTGCGAAGGACGGTTCGCCCATCGCAAATGACGACAGGAACATCGCTCAATTTGATTTCAAAGCGATCCAGGAGCGCCTGCGAATCTTTGTCCTTATCCAGATCAACAAAGGTGTAGGGATAGCCGTTGCGGCCGAGAAATTCCCTTAAGCGCATGGTGTTGGCGCAGTGCGTTGACCCCAGCAGAATGGCGTTTCCAAGATTATTGGTGATCAACGCCAGCCGGCGCAGAATAAACGCCCGCATGATGATCTCGCTCAACTCGGCGTCCTTGGCGACGATCTGGCGGAGGCCATCCTGGCTGATTTCCAGAAACTCACCGGCCTGACTAACCCGGCCAAGCACAAACACGCGCTGACCTGCGATCATGCTCAACTCGCCGGTGAATGAACCCGGGCTGTGTTTGGTAATGGAGCGTTCGCCGTCCAGGCCGGGCTGAACAATTTCGAGTTCGCCTGAAAGCAGCACAAAGAACGGCACGTTGGTGTCGCCGGGCTTGAACAGAACGTCTCCCGGAATGACGCTTCGCGCCTTGCCGCAGGAGCGAATGCGATCGATTTGAGCCGAGGTAAGCGTCGGAAAGATTTCCGTCGCGGCATTCAACGCACTGGGAGCAGGCCAGGTGGACATGAGTTTTTGCTTATTTATAACGAAATCGAAGGCTGAAAGGTAATAGATGACGGCACGAGACGTTCGGGTTCAGACTCGCGTGAGCTCAGTCCTGGTGCGCGTCATCGGTCGCGAGACTTGTGGGCTCACCGTGACAAACACGAGCGTCCGCGCCCCTCCAACTCCATCTTGCAGGACCTAGAGTCGCAGCCGATCCTTGCTTCGGCCGCATCAGATTTACCGTGAAGTCTTGCATGCCGTCAGGAGAATACCAAGAACAGCTTGCGTACTCGTATTGTTGATCATCTAAACTCTCAGGATCAGAACAACGATCAGCTCGCAAGTCAGGATTTGGAGGGACCTTCCAGTCTTCAATTTGTCGAGTCAGAACCTCGTGCGCAGCCAGAGGCAAGTCTCTTGTGCGCCATGATTGATCGCCATTCACAGACAGCCTTTCTGCTGATTCAACGATCATATTCTCGGCTTTCTTGTATTCCTTGGCATCAACTAACTGGAGGTACTCGCTCCGGCGTTCAAAACTCCACTCACCAGCAACAAAATCATCGCAGAAAATTGATTCAGCATCAGAGGGCGCCGCAGTGGTCAGTCGGCAGGCTTCTCGTGTAACGGAGACCTTTGGCGGTTTTGTCTTTTCACCGACGATGACATAATTCATCAGCGAATCATCGGAGGCCCATCTCAAGTGATCAACGGGATGAGCACTCGTAGTATCCGTATAACTCCCGCCGGTGCCGCCCTTAGAGAACTCAATATTATCCTTCCAGTGAGCTGCGGACCGCTTGATCGCAGCTTCGGTTTCATGATCGCAGTTTGAAGCACATTCTAGATATGACACAAATTCCGGTGCTTCTTGCGCGGCCGGTTTCCAGTCTGATTTTTCACACAGAAATGCACCCGCAGGAACGGCGGTCCTGTCGGCTGAGACATCCGTTATTTGCTGAATGATGAAGAGACTGCAGCAACTCAAGTGGCCGTATCCTTCCACCCCGTCCGCGTTTTCTCGCCGGGCAAGGAAAAGGCCCGTGAGCGTCGCGGAAACGCGATAGAAGGGGCAACCCTGATAGCAAGGTTCGCCGTTGGGTTTTCGACTCCGACTCGCACGCAGAAGCTTCTGAAACCGCTCGTAGTTGGAATCCTTCTGAAGGGGCGCAGAGCGTCCTTCGATTTCAAGGTTCTTTCCATGAGCACGCGAGTGGTCTCCGCAGCAGTAGGTGGCGATATCAGACACATCACCGCCAAACGTCAGCCAAACCGGGGTTGAGCTGGATTCATTGCACATGCGATCGCCAAGCGTGAAGACTTCGAACCCGAGGCCAGCACTCCCTCGGACTTGAACTACCTTATGGTCGAATGCCGTGGCGTCTCTTTCCAACTGGCACACAGTCACTTCCCGAACTGATTGTGGCCTTACGAAAGGCGGGACAAAAACTGCAATAAGGAAAACGAGGCTAGCTAATTGGTATCTGGGCTTCATACATGCTTAGTTACGTGATGCTGGCTTCCGTGTAGCTCCCATAAACCTGCCGCAGCGCGTCGCAGATTTCACCCACGGTGGCGTAGGCGCGGACAGCATCGATGATGAAGGGCATGGTGTTGGCGGCCGAGACACTCCCATTTGATCCCGAGGGTTCGTGCGCGGCAGCCTTCCTCAAGTCGTTCAAGCGACGCTGAACTTCCTCAGTGGAGCGGCGGGAACGGAGCGCTTTCAGTTTCGCAGATTGCTGGCGCGCGACGGATTCATCGATGTAAAGAATGTGCGGCGATTCCTCCTCGATCACAAAATCGTTCACGCCGACGATGATCTTCTCCTTAGCCTCCACCGCTCGTTGATACTGATAGGACGCCTCGGCAATTTCTTTTTGTGGATACCCGCGCTCGATGGCCTTGACCATCCCGCCTATCGCGTCGAGCTTGCTGAAGTAATCGAGGGCGCCGTTCTCCATCTGCAACGTTAGGTTCTCCAGGAAATACGAACCACCAAGAGGATCGACTGTCTGCGTTACCCCTGATTCATAGGCAATGATCTGCTGAGTTCGCAGGGCAATGCGCGCGGCTTCCTCGGTGGGAAGGGCTAAGGCTTCGTCATAAGCATCCGTGTGCAGAGACTGCGTTCCGCCGAGAACCGCGGCCAGCGCCTGGATCGCGACCCGGCCGATATTATTCATAGGCTGCTGCGCCGGAAGCGAGACACCGGCAGTCTGCGTATGGAAGCGCAGGAGCCAGGTACGCTGGTTCTTCGCGCCGAAGCGGTCTTTCATTACGCGATACCAAATCTTGCGAGCAGCGCGGTATTTGGCGATCTCCTCGAAGAAGTCGTTGTGCGCGTTAAAGAAGAAACTCAACCGGGGGCCGAATTCATCGACGTCAAGTCCGCGGCGGCGCGCCCATTCAACATACTCAACCCCGTCGTAGAGAGTGAACGCCAGTTCCTGCAACGCAGTCGAGCCCGCTTCGCGGATGTGATAGCCGCTGATCGAAATGGTGTTAAAGCGCGGTGTAAACTTCGATCCGAACTCGAATGTGTCAACCACCAGCCGCATCGAAGGGGCCGGCGGATAGATGTATTCCTTCTGTGCGATGTACTCTTTCAGAATGTCGTTCTGAATCGTTCCGGAAATTTTCTTCCAGTCAGCGCCCTGCTTCTCCGCAACCACCAGATACATCGCCCAAAGAACTGAGGCCGGCGAGTTGATGGTCATCGAAACCGTAGTCTTCTCAAGGTCAATGCCGTTGAAAAGAATCTCCATATCCTCGAGCGAATCGATCGCGACACCGCACTTCCCTACTTCGCCTTCGCTTGCGGGATGGTCGGAGTCGTAGCCCATCAACGTGGGAAGATCGAAGGCGACCGACAAACCGCTGCCGCCGTGCTCAAGCAAATACTTGTAGCGCTGGTTCGTCTCCTCCGGAGAGGCGAATCCGGAGAACTGGCGCATGGTGAAAAGCTTGCCGCGATATCCGGTGGCGTGTATGCCGCGCGTGAATGGCGGCTCGCCGGGATAGCCGAGGTATTGATCGTAATTCCAGTCTTCGGGGAGGTCAGCTTGCGTGTAGAGCCGGCGAATCGGAACGCCGGAAATTGTGGTGAAGCGGGCGCGGCCATTCTCGTCGAGATTTACGCCGGTCGGAGCGCCGATTGGTTTCTCGGGAGATTTTTCGAGAGCCGGAAGCAGTGCCTTTTCAGCCCAGCGTTTCTCCGAGTCGGATGGGTGGCGGTTTTCTGTGATCTCGGAAATAGGGCTTTCGGGAAGTTGGGTTTTCTTATCGGCCATGCCTGTTTCGATAATAGGAGAGGCATGAATGTCGAGCAAGACAGGAAAGCGACCAGGTGGTCGGTCTGAAGATGTGGAGCTATACGCCGCTAGACGTAGCAAGCTACGTCTCTACCCAATGTAGAGACGTTGCTTGCAACGTCTCACTGCTTGGCAGCGGAAGTGCTGCGGCCCATCTCCCAGCCTTTGGCGTACTTCCATGAAACGTATGCCGCGTGGTACATGTGCAGCAGCAGGCCCTCGCGGCCGTCTAGGAATCCGAGGCGAAAGAAATAGTTGTAGATGAAAGTGAACACCGGCCGGAGCACAATCGCGTTGATGCTGAACCTTTGCGGCACGGCTCCCGGCACGCGGTTCCACACGCTCGAATAGCGGTTCATGTGCTCGATATAGAGATTCAGCGTTGGGTAGGTGTGGTGGATCAGCGCGCCTTTGAATCGGCCGACTGGCTCCACGTTTTTCATCTCGAACCGGTCATGCGGATCGCGTCCCGTGGAGTAACCCTTGCCGCGCCGGAAAAGGCGCAGCTTGGGATCCGGATAGAAGCCGCCATGCTTCATCCAGCGGCCGAGAAATAGATTTTTTCGCGGCATGGAGTAACCGTCGAATTTTGCTGATCCAGCCAGTACCCCACGAATTTCTTCCGCTAGTTCCGGACTGACTTCTTCGTCGGCGTCGAGCGAGAGGATCCAATCCTTCGTGCAGAGTTCAAGCGCATAATTCTTCTGAGCTGTGTACCCTCGCCATGGTTCAACGGTCACGCGCGCGCCAAACTCGCGCGCGATCTCGCAGGTACGATCGGTAGAACCGGAGTCTACGACGACGATCTCGTCAGCCCAGCGGACGCTGGCGAGCGTGCGAGGGAGGTTGGCCTCTTCGTTCAGTGTGACGATGGCGACCGAGAGAGTTTCAGGCATGCGAGGATCGAAGGTATTCTCGCACGACGGTGCCGCGGACAACGAGAAGCACAGGCGGGCCGCCTGTGCCACACCTACTACGCCGAACCCTGCAATGTAAAAGAAAAGGCTCGGACAGGAGTGTCCGAGCCAGAGAATTTCAAACTTGTGCCGAGTTACTGGGCCGACGCAGGTTGCGTAGTTGTCCCCTGCACGTCGGCGCGCGGGGCGACGAACGGAATCTTCGGCTGGTGAGTTACGTCGCCCTTTTCCGCGTCACCCATATCGATGCCGGCATGTTCAAGCAGCAATCCAGTGGCGCGGTCCAGTTCGATCTGGGCCTTTTCGTACGCCGCCATAGCGGAGACCAGATTTGACTGTGCAGTCGCCAAGGCCGATTGGTTTTGCAATACAAGAGTTGAGGTTGATGCGCCCAGCGCGTATTTCTTCTGCTCGGCATCCAGCGATTGACGTCCCAACTCGACGGCCGCTTGTGCTGATTCCACGGCTTGACGGTTCTGCTGCACCCCAAACTGCGCGTTGCGAACTTCGATCCGCACCTGGTTCTCCAGTTGCTGTTCGCGCATCTGCGCCTGACGCAGTTCGAGTTGCGCGCGAATAGAAAGCGCTTGCGCCTGACGATTGCGGATCGGAATGCTCAAAGTAAAGCCCATACCTTTATCCGGAGCGGTCGAATTTACGAGCTGATCCAGAGTGTCTGCAAAACTAACAGCCGGCACCGGAGACGTCGCGCAGCCAAAGCCGGGTGGATTCTGGTTCGCGCAAAGATTTCCTGGATTTTGCGAGCCGCCGAGACCAGAGCCGCCATAATACGCAAAAAGATCAAGGCTTGGCAGAAGCGAATTCTTGATGGCTTTGTTGCTGATGTCGCGATTGGTGAGATCGATTCGGGTTTCGGCAAGCTCGGCGCGGTGCTGGAGGGCTTGGTTAATCAAGTCTTCCGTCGGCACAACCGGCTCCTGACCGGACAGGGCCATGGTAGTTGTGGGAATCACTTCGGCGCTCGCCAATGTGGGATCTTTCAGGCTTCGGGTCAGAGCATTCTTCATCAGAAGTTGCTGCAGTTCGAGGTTGGTTTGAGCCTGCACCAAGACCTGTTGGTCGGCTGCGACGGTATTTTGTGCACGGACGACCTCGATGGGTGCCAAACTACCAATCTCCACCTGCTTCTTATTATCTGAGAGAGTCTTTTGCGCAAACGCCAGCGACTCATTTGCGACGCGCACGTTCTCATAAGCGAACACCAAGTTCCAGTACAAATTTTCGATCTGATCCACCGTCGTGATTACCTGTAAACGGAACGCAACATCGGTAATCTCACGGTTGTTTTTTGTGATGCGGATAAGACGATCGTTGGGTAAAAACCCGAAGCCCTGAAGCAAGTGCTGTGTGAGCCGGAATTGAAGGGTCGAGTTTATACCTGGGCTATAGGTGTTAAAGGTACTGTTTGATCCCTGACGCGTGTTGTTGAAACCCACGAGAAGGTCGGTACCGGTGTGGAAACCCTGCTGGTAATTGAAGTTGGCCGTCGTTGTGTCGGCGGTGGCAATGGGAGCGCCAGTGAAAACGTTATTCGCGATGGTGTGGTTATGATCGAACTGAAGGGTACCGGTCAAGACGGGATCATAGCTGGTGATAGTCGGTCCCAACCCTTCAGTGCTAGTTACGCCCAACGATCCAGCACCAATTCCGCCTGTGCCAACGCTGGTGCCGCCGGGACCTGATCCCACACTGCCACTGAGACCACCTACGCCGCCTCCCGGTGTGTTCTGCACGGTACCGAAATTCACGCCAAAAAATTGATTGGCTCCGGATTTTGCCCTCAGGATGTCGGTATCCGCGATGCCGAGGTTATAACGCTGAATGGCGATGTCGAGATTGTTCTCAAGCGCAAGCGACACCGCGTCGTCCATGGAGAGGTAGATCTTGCCGTCGCGCATGAGTTGGTCAATTCTCGGCGAGTTGGCTACATCGGGTTGCGGGATTTCGCGCTGGGTGTAGGGTCCAATGGGGTTCGGGAAGTAGCCTCTCGGCTTGGAGTAGTCCTTTACGTCGAATTGGCGGTGAGTGCTCGGCGCTTGAGGAAGCGAACTTTGCGAAGTCTGCGCCTGGGGAGCAGCCGCAGCATCCTGCGCGCACAGGCTCATCGGCATTGCGGCAATCAGAAGAACAGCTAAACAGTGTTGAACTGCACACCTCAACGAAGATAAAGACATTCCATCCTCTCCATTAATCGAAACATTGAAATGTCGTGAACCGGCCAAAATGACGCTCTGGCCAACACGGCTGAATCAAAGCTGTAGTACGCAAAGGGACAGCCAAGGGTTCCGCGATTCCGGCAAAACTTCGGAAATCGATCCACTCAAACTGCAATCTGTCCCAAGGAATTCAACAGTATAGCTGAGGAGCTACGGCTCCTACGAACGACAGCAAACGATGTAATCTTGGATGCGCTGCTCTCCCTGAAGATTCGATTTCTCATGCGCAATGTGAAACTTACGCTGGCCTATGACGGCACCGAGTTCAGTGGCTGGCAAATTCAGCCCGGCCTTTCAACCATTCAGGGCACTCTCGCCTCGGCTATTGGACGAATTACCGGAGAAAACGTACTGCCGCAAGGCTCAGGCCGCACCGACGCGGGAGTACATGCGTTGGCACAAGTGGCCACCTTCACGACGGACTCGGTCATTCCGGCCGCAAACCTGATCACGGCGCTGAATGATACCTTGCCGCCGACGATTCGAGTAATGGAAGCAACCGAAGTGGCACTCGATTTCCATGCGCGAAAATCGGCTCGCGCAAAGACTTATCGCTATCGCATTTATCGAAGCGCGATCCGTCCGCCGTTTTTATCGCGATATGTGTGGCACTATCCCTATCCCCTCGATGAAGGAGCGATGATTCAGGCCGCAGCCCTGGTCGAAGGGGAACGCGATTTCACCTCGTTTGCTGCCGTGGACCCGGAGCGTCGAGAAGATCAGGAACTCCGTTCGAATATCAGGCATGTTCTCTCCTCGCGCTGGCGGCGAGATGACGATGAACTGGTTTACGAGGTGAAAGGGAATGGATTTTTGCACCACATGGTGCGAAACCTGGTGGGAACTTTCATTCTGGTTGGAAAGCGAACGCTCACGTCGCCAGACCTGACACGCATTCTGGAAGCGAGGAACCGCTCGACTGCCGGGGCAACTGCCCCGGCGAGCGGTTTGTACTTAGTTTCGGTGGAATACGACGACGTTAGTGCGTGACGTCGTAGGCTTCGCCTGCCCTGACTTCTTCCATCGCCTGGTCGACCAGCCTCATCGCGTTCTCACGATGTCCGCCTTTGGTTGCGGAAGCCCGGTCCAGTTCGTTCCTCGCCTGCTGCAGATGCCCCAGGGCAGCACTCATGTGAGGTTCAGTCCGGGCCATCTGGCGAGTCTGTGCTCCCAAGCCCACGATCAAGGTTAAAGCCGCGCAAAGCGCAAGAATTCTGGCGCGCATAGTTCCTCCTCAAAAGTAAATTCCGCCGTTCTGACGCTGCGCGCCCGCCGCAGGTTGCTCCCTTAGGTTGTTCCGGGTATCTGCTACACTGTCTCGCTTCGAGGTCGCTCTAAGTGATGGAATACGTTCTCGGTGTAGATGTGGGTACCGGCGGTACGCGGGCTGTTCTGGTGAACCGATCCGGCGCGATTGTTAGCTCCGCTACCTCGGAGCACGCGCCCTTTGCGTCGCCTCAGACTGGATGGGCGGAACAGGACCCGCACGATTGGCACAAGGCTGCGGGATCAGCAATCCATCAGGCGATTACCGATGCGGGCTGTGCGCCGGACGAAATCAAATGCGCCGGCCTCGCCGGGCAGATGCACGGCGCCGTTCTGCTCGACGAGAAGGATGAGGTATTGCGACCATCCCTCATTTGGTGCGATCAGCGAACGCAGGCGCAATGCGATTGGCTGAACGCGAAGCTAGGCGAGGCGAAGATCATTGAGCTCACCTGCAATCCAGCACTCACTAATTTCACTCTCACGAAGCTGCTTTGGGTGCGAGATAACGAACCCGAGATCTGGAAGCGTTTTCGCCGCGTTCTTCTGCCAAAAGATTACGTGCGCTTTCGCCTGACTGGCGAGCATGCAATCGATGTAGCCGACGCATCCGGTACGCTGATGCTCGACGTCTCGCGCCGAAAGTGGTCGGAAGAGATGATGTCAGCCGCCGGCTTGCCGATGAGCTGCCTGCCGAAAGTGTACGAGTCTCCCGAAGTGTGCGGACGGATCTCTACAGCCGGCGCAGCACACTCGGGATTGAAAGCAGGTACGCCTGTGGTCGCCGGGGCCGGAGATCAGGCCGGTGGCGCTGTGGGGATGGGGATCGTGCGCGCAGGAGCAGTGAGCGCGACCATCGGGACCTCGGGAGTTGTATTTGCTGCGACCGATTCTCCCGCGATGGACAAGAAAGGGCGCGTACACACGTTCTGCCACGCCGTTCCCGGCCGCTGGCACGTGATGGGCGTGACCCAGGCAGCGGGCCTCTCCTTCCGCTGGCTGCGTGATCTCTTAAAAGGATCAAGTGAGCTTTCTTACGACAATCTGACCCGAGAAGCCGGTGCTGTTCCACCGGGTTCCGATGGCGTGCTGTGGGCGCCTTACCTGATGGGGGAACGGACGCCCCACCTTGATCCCTATGCGCGAGCCACCCTGACCGGTTTGGCCGCAAGCCATACGCGTGCGCACGTTACTCGAGCAGTGCTAGAGGGCGTGGCTTTCAGTTTGAAGGACACGTTTTCTCTTTTTGGAGAGATGAGCGTGCCGGTCACCAATCTCCGGCTGGGCGGCGGCGGAGCGCGGTCCGAACTTTGGAGGCAGATTCAGGCTGATGTTTACGCACACGAAGTTGAAATTCTCGCCGCCGAAGAAGGCGCTGCATACGGGGGGGCATTGTTGGCCGGGGTTGGAGCCGGATTCTGGAGTTCTGTTGACGAAGCGTGCGATGCGGTTGTGAAGGTTCAACATCGGGTTAGACCGCAGCCGAAGGCGGTAAGCGCAGTGGCCAAGCAGTACGAAAACTACCGAAAGCTTTATCCGGCGCTGAAATCTGTGTTTCAGACGGCCGCCACATAGTTCGGCCCTGACCCGCTTCCTGTTATCGTTAATCATGATTGAAGTCGCGTGCCGTGGACTGCTCTTTGATCTGGACGGTGTTTTGGTTGACTCGACTCCTGCGGTTGCCCGCGTGTGGAGCAGGTGGGCGATCGAGCACGGGTTCGATCCAGAAGAAACGGTGCAGCGCGCGCACGGGCGGCCGAGTATTGCGACCATCCGCGACCTTCTTCCCAACTCCGATGCCGAGGCCGAGAATCGAATCGTTGAACAAGGAGAACTCGACGATACTGATGGCGTAATTCCTCTTCCTGGCACGCTTGAGCTTCTGAATTCGCTCGAGCCCGAGCATTGGGCGATCGTCACCTCGTGCACGCGGGCGTTGGCGGAAACCAGACTCCGAGCCGCAGGCCTTCCAGTTCCGAAACGCATCATTACTTGCGATGACATTACCCGCGGAAAGCCGGACCCGGAACCCTACTTAAAAGGCGCAGCCTTGCTCGCGCTGCGGGCACAGGAATGCGTTGTCTTTGAAGATGCACCGGCTGGAATTCGCGCCGGCAAGGCGGCGGGCGCAACTGTCGTCGCTTTCCCGACCACCTCTCCGGAGAACGAACTGGACGCCGCAGGGGCAGACTTCGTCATCTCCGGTTTCCCTGCCCTGAAGCTCCTATCAAGGAACGGGTCAATTCGGATGAGACTAGGTTTAGGTTCTTGACCACCTTCTTTTCCGAATTCGACACCCGCCTGCCTGTCTTGTAAAAAGATTGTCAATCGCCCACCCGGGCTGGATCCATTGACGAATAGTAGTAATCTGAGAGATAAGTGTGCGGCTTCTGTTGTGCCGCGAAGGGGAGGATTTATGCTGCGCGCTGTCGAGAACACCGGTCCAGCCATACCTCAGAGCGGTCTCCAGAAATTCGCTGCGCGTCTAGGAACGGGCGCAGCTGACCGGATCCTGGTTGTCGAGGATGACCGCGGGGTTCAAAAGGCGCTGAAGCGGCTCTTCGAAGCTGAAGGCTACACCGTGCAGATGGCGCACGATGGTCCTGCTGCACTCGAATTGTTTCGCGGAGCGGAGCCTTCGGGGGTTGTGCTCGATCTGCGTCTGCCAGGGATTTCCGGGCCGGAGTTGTGTAGAGAGTTCAAACAGCGTTCTCCCGCCGTTCCCATCATTGTGCTCAGCGCTACAAGTGACGTTTCCGACAAGGTTTTGTTGCTCGAACTCGGAGCCGATGATTACGTTACCAAGCCGTTCAGTCCGCGGGAGTTGCTGGCACGTGTGCGAGCGGCATTGCGGCGTACCTCTCGCCCGCCAGCTACCGACCGATTTTCGTTTGAAGACATCTTCATCGACTTCACAAAAATGGAAGTCATTCGCGAGGGCAAAGTAACCGCCCTGACGGCTCAGGAATTCAAGACGCTTAAGTTCATGGTACAGAATCCGGAGCGCGTGATTACCAGAGACGAGTTGCTCAACGAGGTTTGGGGTTATCACAACTATCCGTCAACCCGCACCGTTGACAATCACATTCTGAAGCTGCGCCAGAAATTGGAGAAGGATCCCGCCAATCCCGTACATTTTCGGACGGTGCACGGTGTAGGTTATAAATTTGTCGGTTAATCCTCGAAGGCGCCCCACAGCGCCTTGGTGACAGGAGCGGTATGGTCAGGTTCCGGTTGCGAACCAAATTCTTGCTGTCGATGGTTCTCATCTCCGCCGGCCTGACTTCACTCAGCCTCTTGTTGGTGCGCCAGATCGTGCAAACCCAGGCGCGGCAGGAAATTGTCACCGGACTTCAGAACTCCGCCAGCACCTTTCTCAGCTTTCATCGTGAACAGCAGATGACCCTCAGCCGCTCGGCTGAGCTTTTGGCCGACATTCCTCCCCTTCGCGCGTTGATGACCACCAATCATGAAGCCACGATCCAGGACGGATCTACTCAGTACTGGCATCTGGCAAACAGCGATCTGTTCGTGCTTGCTGACACTGCCGGGAAAGTTGTAGCGCTGCACACCAATAGTCCGGGGTTTACGCGGGAAATGGCGCAGAGTTCGCTGAACGCTTCGCTCGGACGCCAGGACGGCTGGTGGTTCGGCGCGCAGCATCTATACGCAATCTTTTTGCAGCCGATCTACTTTGGCCCGGCTTCGGACGACAAGCTGCTGGGATTTCTGATTATCGGCTACTCAATTGATGATAGCGTCGCCTCGCAAATCAGCCGCATTACCAGCAGCAAAGTCGCGTTTTATTACGGCGACGCACTGGTCACGAGCACATTGGATCCACGGCACCGTTCCGATCTGGAGCACAGCGACATATCCCAGATCGGCACGTCTCCTTCAACGTCGTTTCAACTCGGAGGCGAACGTTTTCTGGCAACGCGAGTTGAACTTGCGCGCAAAGAGACGCCGCACGTCAGGCTGCTGGTGCTGAAGTCTTATGACGAAGCCACCGCATACTTGCGAAAGATCAATCGCCTGCTGCTTGCGCTTGGACTGGTCGCGGTACTGGTTGGAAGCGGACTTGTGTTCGTGATCTCCCACACCTTTACCAGACCGCTATCAAGCCTGCTCTCGGGCGTTTCGGCTTTGGAGCGAGGCGACTTCACCTATCGGCTCGATACCCGAGGAGGCGATGAGGTGGCGCATCTGGCGCGCGCCTTCGACAGCATGCGCGAAAGTCTTGCGCGCACCCAGCAGAATCTGCTCGAGTCGGAGCGCTTGGCGACCATCGGCCGCATGGCAAGTTCAATCTCGCATGACCTGCGGCACTCGCTCGCCGCCATCGTGGCCAACGCAGAGTTCCTCTGCGAGACGCATCTGTCGCCCGTCCAGCGCGAGGAGCTTTATCAGGAAGTGCGTTCGGCTGTGGCACGCATGACGGAGTTGATCGATTCCCTGCTCGAATTCTCGCGCACCCGGGCATCGTTGACCCCAACCTATGGCAGCTTGTACGTGACCACAAAACGGGCGCTAGACGCGGTCAAGGCAGACCCCAAGTTTTATGAAGTCAGCGTCAGTATCCGTCAGGTCGGAAACGTCGAAGGCTGGTTTGATCACAGAAAGTTGGAACGGGCATTCTTCAACCTGCTGCTCAACGCATGTGAATCCGTGACTCCTGGCGGTGGAAAGATAGCGGTCGAGTTGCGCGAGCAAGGTGACGGTGTCGAAATAACGATCACCGACAACGGCCGAGGCATTCCAGCAGCGATTCGAAATACCTTGTTTGAACCATTCATCAGCCAGGGAAAAGAAAACGGCACAGGGCTGGGTTTGACGGTGGTGCAGAAGATCGTTCAGGACCACAGCGGCGAAGTTGTGATCGTAAATACCTCGCCTGAAGGCACGACTTTCCACATCACGTTGCCGCGTCCGGTTCCGGTCTCCGGGACCGGCGATTCCGTCATACCCGAGGTTTCGGCCGCGACCCCGGCGACAACCAACTCGACAAACACCGGATAATCCTGAAAAAATTCTCTCCTCAGGTACTTGGAGGGGATATGTCGAATCGTGCGCTTCCGGATATCCAGCCGAAAGCTCTGGTCTTGTGGGTACTTTTCGTGGTCTGGTGTGCCTCTGCAAGTGGTCAATCCACTGCGAGCACAACGCCACAGATCTCCGGCCAGGAGCTTGCGGCAGCAGTGCAAGAACTTCGCGCGCAGGTACAGGAGTTGCGCACGACGGTAGCGGACATGAAGTCAGAAGCGGCCGCGTACCGCTCCCAAACCGAACAGCTTCGCAAAGAACTTAACGACATGCGCACAACCGCACCCAATCCAGGTCCTGAGCCGAGCGAGCAAGCGTCAGCGGGGCCAGGCGCCGATTCAGTCTCGCGAAAGGTTTCCTCCCTGGAAGAGACGACGCAGCTTCTTGAAAGCGAAATCCGAAGCCAGTATCAGACAAAAGTAGAGAGCGGTTCGAAGTATCGAGTGCGACTCTCTGGCCTGGCACTACTGAACCTTTTCAGCAATCGCGGGTACGTGGACAGTCTCGATGTCCCAAACTATGCGGCATCTTCAAATCTATACGGCACCAGCCAGGCCTTCGGCGCGACGTTACGGCAATCGGAAATCGGACTCGAGGTGTTTGGCCCCGAAGTTCTCGGCGCGAAGGCGAGCGGCGAAATTCGGGTCGATTTCGGCGGAGGCTTCCCTGCCGGAGCGCTGGACGGCGTGAACACCGGACTGGTGCGATTGCGCACAGCAAATGCGCGGCTCGATTGGTCGCACACCTCGATTATTGCGGGTCAGGACAGTCTCTTCATATCGCCGCAATCTCCAACCTCGTTCGCATCACTGATTGTTCCGGAGTTCGGCTACTCGGGAAATCTTTGGGCATGGACGCCGCAGCTGCGTATCGAACACAAATTCGACATCACGGACAACGAGAACCTGCGGGTGCAGGCGGGAATCCTCGACAACCTGACCGGTGAGCCGACCTACCTTGCGCACCGGCAACTGCAAGCAGGCGAGAGCTCTGGAATGCCGGCCTACGCAGTTCGAACCTCATGGAACACTACCGTGAACGGAAAACCGCTCACGCTTGGCGCAAGCGGCTACTACTCACGACAGAACTGGGGCTTCGATTGGAATGTCGACGGCTGGGCCGCCGCAGCGGACTGGCAAATTCCAATCGCCTCACGGTTTGCACTTTCGGGTGAGTTTTACCGTGGACGTGCGCTCGGAGGAATCAGCGGCGGAATCGGGCAGTCGGTTCTTTTCAGCGGCAATCCTTTCGATCCGACCAGCAATTTTCGTCCGGTAAGGTCTGCCGGCGGCTGGTCACAGCTGAAATTCATGGCCAACGCGAAGTTGGAGTTCAATGGTGCCTTTGGCATCGATGACCCGTTCTCCCGCGATGTTCATTGGTTCCCATCGCCGGTCGGCTACTATCCGAATGCGCTGGCCGCGAACCGTAGCGAGATGGCGAACTTCGTGTACCGTCCGCGTTCTGCTCTTCTGTTTTCCGGCGAATACCGGCATCTCAGGACAACAGAGATCGGCGGCACCAATAATGCCGATCAAGTCAATTTGATGATGGGGGTGCTGTTCTGAGGAAGCCGAAGAACAGATGGATCGACTTGGTTTTACTCCCGGCGATGCTGGGCGGCCCGTTCCTCGCACGCGGCCAGGATGTGACCGTTACAGCCCGGGTCAAAGTTGTCCAGCGGGAGAGTCAGACCGAAGCCGCGCACGCGGAGAACGTAGTCGTGTGGCTCAGCCCGATCGGTCCGGCATCCGAGATCCATGCCGGCCCCAAACAGCCACTGCGTCTTACTCAGCACAACAAAAGTTTTGATCCGCACGTGCTTGTGGTTCCTGTGGGATCGGTGGTCCAGTTTCCCAACCGGGACCCCTTCTTTCACAACGTCTTCTCGCTTTTTGAAGGCAAGCGTTTTGACTTGGGGCTTTATGAGGCCGGCACCACACGCAATGTCAGCTTCGACCGGCCCGGTGTTTCTTACATCTTCTGCAACATCCACGCGGAGATGAGTGCAGCCATCATCGCGCTCGACACTCCGTACTACGGAATTTCAAACCGCGAGGGTGAGATCGTCATCCCCAATGTACCGGCCGGTCGCTACATTATGAAAACGTGGTATGAGACAGCACCTCCAGACGTGCTGGAAGCGATGAATCGCGAGGTCAACGTTACAGAAAACAGCTCGAGCCTCGGTGTCCTGCGAATTTCTGCCTCGGCCGCAGCGACTGCCGCGCACAAAAACAAGTACGGAATGGACTACGAGCCTGCGACGCCCGACAGCCCTGGGTATGAACAGCATCCCTGACAAGACTTTTACAACCTCGTTAACACCCAGTGACAATTCGCCAAAGCCGCTCTCCTAGCCTGAATTCATCGTGGACGGGTACATGCTTCGGCCCGTTCCTGGTGGCAGGGTCCCGGGACCTTTAAAATCCAGCCTTGCTTGCCTTCACTCCGCCAGGAAAGAACCGAACCTCGTCCAGGATTACTCGTTTCTTCCCAGGAGAATTGAATGTCTCTGCTAGGATTTTTACGCCATCAGGTGGGCCGTTGTGCGGTTGCGGTGTTGACGATTGCAGCGCTCGGCGGACTCGCGACAGCACAAAAATACGAACAAAAGAACCTGGTTTCTGACATCCCAGGCTTAGCCAAGACCACCGATCCGAATCTCGTGAATGCCTGGGGTTTGGATTTCAGCGGCGGCAGTCCGGCTTGGGTTGCTGACAATGGAACCGGGCTTTCCACGTTGTACACGGGAACGGGAAGCATCGTTCCGTTAGTAGTCAAAATTCCTTCAGGATCGGGCGCGCAGTCTGCGCCTACCGGCCTGGTGTTCAATGGCACGGGAAAATTTTCCGTGAAATCGCACGATCTTTCGGGTAGCGCCATCTTCATTTTCGATAGCGAAGACGGCATCATCAGCGGCTGGAACCCGACCGTGAACCCCACCAAGGCGATCATCGCAGTTAATAATTCTGAAACTGGAGCCGTCTATAAAGGGCTTGCGCTGGGAACGGACGCGGATGGAAATTCCTTCCTTTACGCAACAAATTTCCATAGCGGCTGGGTCGAGATGTATGACTCCAACTTCAAGTGGCAGAAGAATTTTACGGATACATCTCTGCCCGCCGGCTACGCACCGTTTGGCGCCAGAGTTCTCAACGGAATGCTCTATGTGACCTTCGCACTGCAGGATTCCGACGCTCACGATGACGTTGCAGGTCAGGGACACGGCTTCGTCGATATCTTCGATCTAGCCGGAAATAAGATCAAGCGGCTCACGTCTCACGGCGCGCTGAATTCCCCGTGGGGCTTTGCGATTGCTCCAGCTAATTTTGGGCAATTCAGCAATGCTCTGCTGGTTGGGAATTTTGGCAACGGGCACATCAACGCTTTCGATCCGTGGACTGGGACCCCTCTTGGCCACATGATTCGCCCGAGCGGATCTACGCTTGAAATTAACGGACTGTGGGGACTTCACTTCGGAAATGGAGCGGCGGCGGGTGCGACGAACACCCTGCTCTTTACAGCTGGGCCGCAAAACGAATCGCACGGGCTTTTTGGAACAATCACCCTCCCCGGAAAGTAGTCTCTCTCTGTCGCCTCAGACAAGGTCAGCTCATATGGGGCTGGCCTTTTTTTTCCCCGAGCAGCAGGGCGACTCACCAGGCGCTTGCGACACACACCTCGGTAACCTTATGTACCCTCGAAACCACCTTCCGAGTTGGAAGTTTTCAATATAATTTTTCCCGGAAGCTGGCGGTGTTGGCTGGTCTCGCTAACCCGAGCCTGCAAGGCATAAACTCCCATGGCGGCAATAGAAATCACAGGCTTAGAAAAGACGTATTCCGTCGGGTTCTGGCGGAAACGGCCCAAGATCGCTCTGCGCCCATTGAATCTGGCGGTCGAAGACGGTGAAATTTTCGGATTTCTTGGACCGAATGGCGCGGGCAAAACTACAACTTTAAAAATTCTTATGGGTCTGGTATTGCCCTCTGCCGGGTCGGCGAAAATCCTCGGCAAAGATCTGGACGATCCCAGCATGAAAGCGCAAATAGGCTTTCTGCCTGAGCAGCCTTACTTCTATGACTATCTCACCGGCCGCGAATTGCTCCGGTACTATGGGCGCCTCTCGGGCGTCGAATCGCCGCAACTGGACGGCAAGGTTGAAGCAGTGCTGGAGCGGGTGGGGTTGAAAGACGCCGGAAATGTGCAGTTGCGGAAGTACTCGAAGGGTATGCTGCAGCGCGCGGGTATCGGGCAAGCAATCCTGCACAATCCCAGAGTTGTATTTCTGGACGAACCCATGTCAGGTTTGGACCCCATGGGGCGCCGGGAAGTTCGCAATTTGATCGAGGAGTTGAAGAGCGAGGGGAAAACCGTCTTCTTCTCCACTCACATCCTGTCCGACGCAGAAGCTTTGTGCGACCGCGTGGCAATCATTCATCTGGGCGAACTGCGTGGCGTAGGTGCCGTGGCTGCGCTCACCGCCGGCGTGCACAGCAATGTGGAGATCGTGTGGGCAGGAAAATCTGTTCCCGAAAAAATCAAAAATCTGGGCACTGAGTACCACGTCGCAGGCGACACCACGCGGGTCGTGGTTCCGGAGCAGAACCAGGATCCTGTTCTGGAGGCGCTTCGAAACGAGCGGCTGCGCTTGATTTCAGTAACCCCTGTGCGTGTGTCTTTGGAAGACTACTTCGTCGCGCAACTGGATGGCGGCAGCAAGAAACCCGGCTCTCGATCTGAGATGGGGACCGCTTCGCGCCCGGACGATCGCCCACCGAAACCACTCTCCTATTCGAGTAACGCATGAACACTCGCATCTATCACATTGCAACCAATACTTTTCGTGAAGCAGTACGCGACCGCGTGCTGTACAACCTGATCGCCTTCGCGTTGCTGTTGACGGGTGCCGCCGTGCTGGTCGGCCAGGTCTCTATCGATATCGAGCGGTTGGTGGTCGTGAACCTTGGGCTCACCGCTGTTTCGCTCTTCGGCATTGTCATCGCCATTCTTATCGGCATTGGCTTGGTTTCGAAGGAAATCGACAAGCGCACGCTGTACACCGTGCTCTCCCGTCCCGTTCGGCGCTGGGAGTTCATCGCCGGAAAATTCTTCGGCCTGACTGGCACACTGGTTGTGAATACGCTGCTTATGTCAATGGGTGTCTTCGGAGCCCTGCTTTACGTTTCTCACCGGCTTGGAGCCGGAGATGTTTCAGTCGTGGTGGCAACCTACTTCATTGTCCTGCAGTTCGTGATCGTTGTCGCGCTTGCCCTATTCTTTTCGTCTTTCTCTTCCCCGCTGCTTTCGGCGGTGTTTTCGTTTTCGCTGTTCGTCATCGGAACTTTTTCAGAGGACCTACGCGGATTCGCCCGTATGGCCCACGGGGTCACGCAATGGCTTGCGACAGCCGTGGCCTACCTAGTCCCAAATTTTTCTGCGCTGAACGTGATTAGCCGGGCCGCGCACGGCGAAGCTATCGCCAGCCAACTGGTTGTGTTCAACACTTTGTACGCACTTACCTACACCGTTGCTGTCTTAGCCGCGGCCACTCTGATCTTCGAGCGCCGGAGCTTGAAGTGAAGCGTTCGGCAAAGATCCGTTTAACTGCCGCCTGCGTCGCGGTCGCTTGTTTGGCTGGGTCGGTCGTGGTTTTACGACAAGTCGATACCGTACGCAACGGCGCAACTTTAGATGACGTTCTCTATATCTCTTCGCCGAAGTTGGTTAAGCGCCTGAGCCTCGGATACGAGGGTTTGCTGGCGAACATCTACTGGACGAGAGCTGTGCAGTACTACGGTGGGGTGCATCACACCGGCGGAGGAAGGTTCAAGCAACTATTCCCGCTGCTCAATATCACCACCCAACTCGACCCGCACCTCATTCCTGCTTATGAATACGGCGCAGCATTCCTCACCGCAAAGCCTCCCAATGGGCCGGGTATGCCAACCCAGGCAATTCAGTTAATGCAGTACGGAATTCAAAACAATCCAGACGACTGGCATCTGTATTACAACCTCGGATTTATCTATTATTTGGATTTGCACGATTACCCGCAGGCAGCGGCGGCTTTTCAACGAGGGTCGGAGACACCACACGCTCATCCCTTCCTGAAGGTGCTCGCAGCCCAATCGGCGCAGCGTGGCGGAGACGCGCAAACCGCCGCGTTTCTTTGGCAAACCATGTACGAGACCACCCGCGATAAGTACATTCGAGAAACCGCGGTCTGGCATTTACGCGCTCTGAAAGTAGACCAGGACGTGACCAAGCTGGAGGAACTAGCCGGAGCTTACCGTCAGAAATATGGCCGCGTTCCTGCGGAAATGGGAGAGATGGTCAGGGCCGGACTCCTGCCTGGCATACCACTGGATCCTCTGGGGAATCCCTACAAGTTCGGTTTCGAAGGAAAGGTTGTGGTCACCGATCCGGAGGGTTTGCCATTTATACAAAAGGGGCTACCCGAAGGGTACAGCGCGGTCACAGTCCCGAGAGTTCCCGCCGAAAAATAGACCAAACGTAGGCAGAAGAACGCGCCTTCGTTCTTAGGCAGCAGGCTCGGCTCCTTTGCGAATCTCGTGTCCTTCGAGAATCAATCCAGCTGCAGCGACCAGTACCTCTATGCTTTTGACTTCTGTAGGTGTCGGAGAACGGCGCTCGCGGAAATACGTGCCGAGTGTGCCCAGGACGTTCCCGCTTACACCTTTGATCGGCATGCTCCAAGCTCCCACAAAACCGAGCGCGAGCGGCAAATGACGGAGCTCGGCCCACTTATTGTCCGCCTGGAAATCGCAGGTGATGACCATCGCGCCGGTGGCTGCAGCGGCGGCGCAAGTACCAACGGAGGGATTCGGCTTAAGGCGATCGATCGCTGCCAGATAGTCCGCTGGCAGGTTGGGGGACGCGACATTGCGCAGCAAACCGTCTCGATCCAGCGCCAGGATTGAACACACAGCCCCCTTGCCCGCCACCTGTTCGGCTGCAGCCACAAGCTCAGCAAGAATCTCGGCTCGCGCGACGCCCTTGTGCAGCTGCTCTTGTGCCCAACGCGCAGCGTGGATCGCGCTTGAAGACGGAGAATTCCCCGGTTCTCCTGCTGTTTCATTGTTTACTTGTTCAGGCTGCATGGATTCAGACTCTTGCGCGTGAGTCATACCGCCCTCAACTAACGCTCCAAGGCAAATTTCATTATCTCATCGAAACTCGTTCGCGGTTCAAACGCTGACCGTGCAGACAGAATTACAGGCTATTAGTGCTACGTTTGGCTTCAGCAATGTGAAATGGCGGAAGCGAGTGGGAGTCGAACCCACCATCGCCATCAAAGATAACGATCTACGGTTTTGAAGACCGCGAGAGTCACCGGACCCCTTGCGCTTCCAAAGAACATTCAGCATTCAGCACTCGGGAAAAAACCAGCCACGGATCTACGCGGATTTTCACGGACCTAAAAGCGTCACAAAGAATCCGTGTTTATTCGCGTAAATCCGTGGCCTTGAAGTTTGCTCGGGCAACACTACTTCGGCTGCGGCACGATTCTCAGATACGGCTTCGGCGACTTCCAGCCATCCGGATACTTCTGCTTGGCCTGATCGTTCGAAACCGACCCCGCGATAATTACATCGTCACCCGGCTTCCAGTTAGCTGGCGTCGACACCTGGTGCTTGGCAGTCAGTTGCAGCGAGTCGATGACCCGCAGAATTTCGTCAAAGTTCCGGCCGGTGCTCATCGGATAACTCAGCTGCATTTTGATCTTCTTGTCCGGTCCAATAACGAACACGGTGCGCACGGTGGCGTTGTCGTTGGGAGTCCGGCCCTGCGAACTCTCGCCAGCCTCGGCCGGCAACATGCCATACAACTTTGCGATCTTCAGTTGGGGATCGCCAATCATGGGATAGTCGACCTTCGCACCTTGTGTCTCCTCGATGTCGGCTTTCCACTTTTCGTGATCGCTCACCGGGTCCACGCTCAGGCCGATGATCTTGGTGTTGCGTTTGGAGAACTCCGGTTGCAGCTTGGCCATCGTGCCCAGCTCAGTTGTGCAAACCGGTGTGAAATCCTTGGGGTGGGAAAACAAAATCGCCCAACCATCGCCAATCCAGGTATGGAAGTTGATGGTTCCCTGGGTGGTTTCTGCGGTGAAGTCGGGAGCCACATCATTGATAAGTGGAATGCTTGATGCTGCGGGAACAACGGGTGCTGCGCTCATGTTTCCTCCTGTACAAGAATCTTTTCCGCCTTGTCCCGGTCTGCAGAACCACTCGAAGCGCTTCGGGATGAGCTTGACTAAAACGAAAAAATCCACCGGCATGGCGCCGGCTGGATTCCAAAAACCTTGCCCTATTCAGCCGCCGGCGCGCCTTGTCAGCGACAACAACTCTGCCGGCGAATTCTCATGACGATAGGATACGCAGCGCCAGAAAGTGCGTCAAACCGCGCGTTTGCGAGTACGAATGCCTGAAAAACGGACGCAAGAGGCTGCGTCTTTCTTCAAGGCCTTGAATCTAAGGCTTCATGCCGACAATTTCAAAGAGACTGTCGTTCGTTCAGCTTGATGTATTTTCCTCCGTGCCGCTCGAAGGCAACCCTCTGGCAGTTTTTTCCGATGGACGGGGGCTAAGCGATGGCGACATGCAAGCTATCGCTCGCGAGATGAACCTTTCGGAAACGACATTCATCTTGCCTCGCGAGGCTGCGATTGAGAAGGAGCGAGGAATCAGGGTACGGATCTTTACCGTGCAGGAAGAGTTGCCGTTTGCGGGACATCCGACTTTGGGTACTGCATTCGCGCTGCGGGGCAATACCGGGAACGAAGAAATCAAGCTGGACTTAAACGTCGGTCCGGTGCCGGTAAGATTTGAAGAAGCCGCCGGCAAGCCTACGTTCGGTGAGATGACGCAGGCTGATCCTGTGTTCGGTCGGGTGCATGAACCCAAAAAAATCGCCGAGGTGACGGGAATTCCCCTTGCTGATATAGATACCAGCCTTCCGATCCAAACAGTCTCCACGGGCCTCCCGTTTACCGTCATGCCTCTTCGCGGCTTGGAAGCAATGGGCAGGTTGAACATCAACCATAGCGCCACGGGAGAATATCTGAGTTCGACCGGCGGCAAGTTCTTGTACTGCGTGAGCCGGGAGACATCGGATTCTGCCGCGCGCCTTCACGCCCGCATGGTTTTCTATAACGGTGAAGATCCTGCTACCGGCTCGGCTTCGGGTTGCGCCGCGGCATGGATGGTAGCTCACGGTGTCGCACAGCCGGATGAACGCGTAATGATCGAGCAGGGCGTCGAAATGAAACGTCCGAGCAGTATTTTTGTTCGTGCCTCTCGACGTAATGACAACGTGGTTAATGTACGCGTCGGTGGAAATGTTGTTGAAGTTTTACGCGGAGAACTTTTCTTTTAAATTCACAGCAAAGAAAATCCTCTAAACATGCGGCCCGGCACATCGCCACAGAATTTGCAATGCGGAAAATTCGCATTGGCTTTCGCGTTACTTTACAGAGCCGTTCGCTGCAGATAGCATTCAGTTCGCCTTGGCAGTTATTTTCAGCTAAACAATTTGAACTTTTCGCGCGGCAGCCCCTTTTCGCGCACTGGAAGGACCATGAAGCCAAAACGAACAATTCTCTGCGTCGATGACAACGAACAATCCCTTTCAATCAGAAAAGTCATGCTGGAAACCCGCGGGTACCGCGTGCTGGCATTTTCCAACGCCCAGGAAGCAATCGACCGCTTCGCGCAAGGCGGCGTCGATCTGGTGCTCACTGACCTGGTCATGCCCGGCGTCGACGGATCGAAACTGATTGAAAACGTAAAATTCATCTCACCTCAAACTCCAGCCATTCTTCTGTCAGGCAAAGTCAAGATCTACGAGCACGAGAGCGGTGCCGACGTATTTTTGGCCAAAGGAATGTATGCACCTGCTGATCTACTCGAACGAATTCGCCTGCTGTTGGTGCGCAAGCGTGGGCCGAAGCGCATGATTGCACGCGCGATCGCGCAGGCTCCCCCATCCATGGCGCTCCACCGGACGGCCTCAGCCTAAACTTAAGAGCGCCGCGGATTTCGCGGATATCACGGGCCAAAATTGCACGGGTCGCACTCCGGCCTACCTTTTGGATCGAGTCGGGTTCATCCGTGCAATTTCTTGGAGAAACATGGCAGGCTTTTTGATCCGCGTGAATCCGCGAGGTCGGCGGGTGTCGAGTCCACCTCGAAAGCTTGTTGTAAGATCAATACTTCGAATGCCTGCCATCATCGAAGCGATTGACCTCCACAAGACCTACCACATCGGCAAGATTGAAGTGCCGGCGCTGTGCGGGATCTCCTTCACAATAGACAAAGGCGAGTTCGTCAGTGTTGTGGGCCCTTCAGGCAGCGGGAAGTCGACGCTCTTTTATCTGCTCGGAGGCCTGACACGGGCAGACGCGGGCAAGGTCCTGATCGATGGCGTGGACTTCGCGCAGCTTTCGGACTCCGCTCGCACCAGCCTGCGCAAAACCAAGATCGGGTTCGTATTTCAAAAGTTCAACCTTTTGCCGACGCTGGACGCGAAGTCGAACATTGACGTCGCTATCGACATTGCCGGCAAAAACGGCGATCGCGACCAGGCATACTTCGATAAGATCGTCGGGCTACTGGGACTCAGTAAGCGCATGCAACATCGCCCATCCGAGCTTTCCGGAGGCGAGCAGCAACGGGTTGCACTGGCGCGTGCCCTGATCAACCGCCCAGCAATCGTACTTGCTGACGAGCCAACCGGAAACCTGGATTCCAAAAATTCTGAAATCGTACTGAAGATGCTCCGGCACTCGAACCAGGAACTTGGCCAGACCGTGTTGATGATTACCCACAACCCGGAAGCCGCGTCGTATGGTGATCGCATCATTCACATGCGGGATGGCGAGATCGTGGAAGCGGAGAAGGATCCGCAGTGGCATACGGGACATTAGGATCAAACGCGTCGTTGGTCTTTCGTCGTTCGTCGTACGCAAGGCCACTCGGGAAAGCGCGATTGTGGACGACTACCAGACATCACGATCCGCTCAATGATTCCCCCCCGGATGATTCAATTGAGCAGGCGTCGGTAGTTTATAATTTCTATACTGAGCGGGAGTAACTCAGTGGTAGAGTGCGACCTTGCCAAGGTCGAAGTCGCGGGTTCAAATCCCGTCTCCCGCTCCAGATTTCGGAATTATATGTAGAGACGTAGCTTTGCTCTGTCTCAGACGTTGCAACGAAACGTCTCTACCTGTGGGGCGCGGTACCCAAGTGGTAAGGGAGAGGTCTGCAAAACCTTTATGCGTCGGTTCGATTCCGACCCGCGCCTCCAATTCTCTCCCGGTCCCTCGACTTCGCTCGGGATTTCGCC
>Ga0310810_10000662_pt1 | contig 34478 bp, 27 predicted proteins | sample NCmetagenome_FD_207641 | JGI IMG/M metagenome (GOLD analysis project Ga0310810, IMG submission 207641) | Soil microbial communities from experimental microcosm in Duke University, North Carolina, United States - NC | ecosystem: Engineered > Artificial ecosystem > Soil microcosm > Unclassified ... | reverse complement strand
CTCGAGGAATGTGACGACGATCGGTATCGCAAGACCGATCGAGACGAGGGCCGCAATCAGGCCGAGGCCTGCAAAAAAGGGAAGTGGACGCTCGGCACGATAAAGATTGACGAGCGTAAGCAGGATCCGAAAGCCGTCGCGCCAGGTGTTGAGCTTGGATGATGACCCTTCAAGCCGCGCATAATATGGCGTCTCGATCTCATCGACCGGCAAGCCGAGCTGGAGCGCGTGCACCGTAAGTTCGGTCTCGATCTCAAAGCCGCCGGACAGGACTGGAAACGATTTGACGAAGCGGCGCGAGAACACGCGATAGCCGGACAGCATATCGTTGAAGGATGGTCCGAAAACCCAGGCAACGAATCCGGACAAGATCCTGTTGCCGGCGCGATGACCGGCGCGATAGGCGGCCTTGTCCTTGTCGATACGGCTGCCGACGACCATGTCGAGCTGGCCATCGATCAATCGCTCGATCATCCGGCGGGCACTTGGCGCGTCATATGTCGCGTCGCCGTCGACGAGCACATAGATATCGGCGTCAACGTCGGCGAACATCCGCCTGACCACGAAACCCTTGCCGCGGTGCTTTTCCTGGAAAACCTCGGCACCCGCGGCGCGGGCGATTTCGGCGGTCTTGTCCGTTGAATTGTTGTCGAAGACGAAAATGGCGGCTGCGGGCAAAGCTGCCCGAAATTCCTTCACGACCTTGTCGATTGCGGCCTCTTCGTTGAAACAAGGCACGAGCACTGCGATCCGGTAGGGATCGAAAAGGCCCGCCCCGTGATTGGCAGATGTCGTGGTTGCAAGCGTCAATGCAAGCCCCAGCGTTCGCCGAACGACTCATCTTCTGCCGGCGCGCAGAAACAGACCATGATCATTCGATGAATGCAATTGCTTCCGTTTGGCCGATTGCCCGTTTGTAACGAGTGCGAATTAATTCGATTGCCATCATGATGGCGCAGTGCTGGCGCTGAATGAACTTGAGCCGAGGCAAACGATTTAATTGGGTAAACCGTTAGATAAATTCCGCACCGGAACATAGGCCCAACGCAGTCCCCATACCATGTCCTCATCGATCATTCCCATTTTGCTCGCAGGTGGCGCCGGGACAAGGCTGTGGCCGGTGTCTCGCGACGCCTTGCCGAAGCAGTTCCTGCCATTGATCGGCGACAGATCGACCTATCAGGAAACATTGCTGCGCGTGGAGGATGCGATGTTCGGGCCACCCATTGTCATTACCGGCCCGAACTTCCATTTTTTTGCACGCCGCCAGGCAGAGGACGTCGGCGTCGAGGCGACAATCGTCATCGAGCCGATGCGGCGCGATTCGGGGCCGGCAATTGCAGCGGCGACCGCGGTTGCCATGCGCCGCGATCCAAACGCCGTGGTGCTGGCGCTTGCCGCCGACCACATCATACCGGATGCCGAAGCATTCTGCGCCAGCTGCCGCGCCGGGCACATGGCGGCCGCTGCAGGTCGCATTGTCACTTTCGGAATCAAGCCGACCGAGCCAAAGACCAGCTACGGCTACATTCTTCCCGGTGAGACGATCGGCGACGGCGTCAGTGCCGTGAAGAGATTTGTTGAAAAGCCGGATCCCGAAACCGCTGCACGTTACGTCCGCGACGGCTATCTCTGGAATTCCGGAAATTTTCTATTCCGGGCAGACGCGTTGTTGTCCGAACTCAAGCAGTTTGAAGCGGGGATGGCTACTGCGGTCGAAGCAGCCGTCGCCAATGCCAGCGACGATCTCGGATTTTTGCGCTTGGATCCCGATGCCTTCTCCTGCGCGCCGCAGAAATCAATCGACTATGCGGTAATGGAAAAAACCGACCGGGCAGCGGTCGCAATCGGCGATTTCAGCTGGTCGGACATCGGCAGCTGGGATGCGCTGTTCGACATTACGTCCCGCGACTCCGCCGGCAACGTCCTCCAGGGCTCGGTCGTGACCATGGACGCAAAGGGTTGCGTCGTGCATTCCAACGACCGTCTGACGGCCGTTATCGGCGTCAAGGATCTCGTGGTGGTCAGCACCCCGGATGCCGTGATGGTGGTGCCTCGCGCACGCTCGCAGGACGTTCGCGAACTCGTCGGCACGCTGAAGACAGAAAAAAGGCCGGAGGCGTCCAATCACAAGCGGGTTCATCGGCCGTGGGGCTATTACGAATCTGTCGATTCAGGCGATCGTTTTCAGGTCAAGCGTATCGTCGTCGTTCCGGACGGCATCCTCTCACTGCAAAAGCACCGTCACCGCGCCGAGCATTGGATCGTCGTTCGCGGCACTGCCGAAGTGACCATCGGCGACCAGGTTCGCGAAGTTTACGAAAACGAGTCGGTCTACATCCCCATCGGCTCCGTCCACCGGATGGCAAACAAAGGAAAAATCGCGCTCGAACTGATCGAAGTGCAGACCGGCAGCTATCTCGGCGAAGACGATATCGAACGCCTTGAGGACGTCTATAATCGGAACTGAGCCGCCAAGGACGCCGCTTCTAAATCCATCCGTACGAACGCTGACCCAATCAGTCGCCAGAGCCCGAAGTAAGCTCGCGGATCAACGTACGTATGATGATGGAGAAGTCGAGCCAGAGGGACCACTTCTCAATATACTGCAAATCGTGATCGAGTCGCTCGATGGCCGACAATGGTACGGAAGTGTCGCCTCGATAACCGGCCACCTGCGCGAACCCAGTAATTCCAGGCCGCATATGGTGCCGTTGAAAATAATATGGCGTGAGTTGTTCGTACAGTAATCCACCTGCGAGCATGCCCGGCACGTGCGGTCGTGGTCCCACCAGGGACATGTCACCGACGAGCACGTTGATGAGTTGCGGCAGTTCGTCGAGGCTGGTTTTCCTCAAAATGCGCCCAACTGGTGTGACGCGCGGGTCACCGGGCGTCGTTTGGCGAGTGCCCCGATAGTCGCTGAGGTGAGTGTACATGGTCCGGAACTTGTAAATGAAAAACCGCCGGTTGTGATAACCGTAGCGTTTTTGCCGGAAAAAAATCGGACCTCGCGACGTGGCTTTGATTGCAATTGCAATCCCGATCATCAATGGCGCAAGTACTAAAAGTCCAAAACTGGCCCCGACGATGTCGACGGTACGCTTTGCTGCCAACAGTACGTTTGATGGCCCGCAAATAGCCAGTTGACGACGAGCTGCACGATGATGCGCTCTTCGTTGCCGTGAGTGGTACGTCGCTCTTGCCAGCCGACGCGGCACCAAGCCTGTGTCGCGAGCTCGATCAAGTGCAACTGAGAGCCCAAGTTCCATTATCTACTCCGACAAAAGCAAATTTCTAGCGGCGGCTATTGAACGCCGTCGATGTCGCGATAGTTCGAAATGTGAAGAGGTAATGTGAAGAGAATGAGACCAACGGCATCGCACGCATTTAAACTTTTGGGTGATCATCTCTCGGTGAGAAAAAAATTGCCGGACAGATACACGTGTGATATTGCGTAAAAAAAATTGTTAAATTGGTTTTTGCCGCACGATCAAATTTGGTTTCCGATTACCGGCTATCTAAATTTTGTTTCCGCTGCTGTCGGCGAGTTCAGGGGCGCGGGGTGAGTTGGGAGGGCCTATGCTGGGTCGTACCTCCGCGCGATTTCGTTTTGAATATTGCTTCGGTCGGAACGCCGTTCCCTGCACAGGTCGTCAGATGCGGAGCGGGTTTTTTGCAATAAATATAATCGCCTGGGCATTTATCGTGATTTTGGCTTTTAAATTAATCGCCTAAAAAGGTTCAGCCGTACCAGCAAAAAAAATCTGAAACTCCGGAACTATTCGGCGCGACAAACGTTCGATTCCGCTGCGTAACTCCGGCGCTGTTGGCGCGGAGGGGGATCGTTCGGGGGACGAGTAGTCGTGCGTACATTTTCAAAAGTCATGTGTCTAACATTGGCCAGCGCGTTGGCGGCGGCGGCGTTGGCTGGCTGTACTAGCGCTGGTTTGACGGAAACCACCACAATAGCGTCAGCGAGTTATGCCGGCCCCGGTCCACAACGGGGGTCGAACGGACCCTATATGTTGGGTCCAGGAGATAAGGTGCGCCTCAAGTTCTATGACGACACCAATTTGACCGGAGAATACGAGGTCAACAGTGCCGGCTTCGTCTCAATACCTCTGGTCGGCGAGGTCAGAGCGTCGGGCCTAAGCACCAGCCAGCTCGAAAAAGCAATTGCGCGGCGCATGAAGGGCAAAATTGCGCAGGAGCCCAATGTCAATGCCGAGATCGCGTCTTATGCGCCTTTCTATATTTTTGGCGAAGTGAAGAAGGCTGGTCTTTATCCGTATCAACCCGGTCTCACCGTTGCTGGTGCGATCGCAACCGCGGGCGGCCTGACCTACCGGGCGGACGAAAATACCATCTACCTGCAGCATGGCGGTGCTGTCTCCCAGGAAATCGTCAGACTTACTGTTCCGACGCGGATCCATCCGGGCGACAACATTCGTGTCGGGGAGCGAATGTTTTAGTCACTTCACATTACGCCAAACGTAGTCGCGAATTGGACGAACAGAATGAATCCGACGGCAAGTAAAAACAAAAATTTAGTTCCGAGAGTGTTTCGGTTGTGCAGCGCGGGAACGCATACGGGAATAATGTGTTTGGTCAATGCGGCGTGTTTGATTGTTATCGGATGGAGCATTCAGGAGGGCAGATCTTCCGGCAACTTTTCGCCAAACAAATTGCGAATTGTGGCTGCTATCTGACCCGAATTCAGTCAAGCGCGCCGTAGATACGTGGGTACGAATAAAAAAAGAACGGAGCTGGCTGTTCCAACCGGTGGCGAAGGTAAAAAGTTTCGCATGCGGTGGGACTGGTACCGGTGAACCGATCAAGGGTTGAGAAACGCACTAAGCTGGGGCTGGCGATTATCGCGGGAGTATTTGTCGCGTCGATCTCAAGATCTGGCGCGCAAGTCTTTTCCGCTGGGGAGTTTTTTATGCCGTCTGCAACCGCGAAAAACATTTTTGCACCGACACTGCTGCCGAAACTGTCGGATGAAAATGTGGCGCCCGAGGATACGCCGATAAAGAACAGGTTTTGGCCTGAATATCAGCCGCATGGCCTTCGCGCGGGGCCCTGGATCTTCTATCCGAGGCTCTCAGCGGGCGCGGCCTACGACAGCAACGTTCTTGCATCTGCTGACAACCCGCAAGCTGATGCCATTGCGCACGTCGGCGCGAGTTTGCGCGCTAACAGTTTGTGGGAAAGGCACGGCATCGATCTGCAATGGTCGGCGGGTTCTCGTTTCTATAAAAACAATTCTGCCCTGAATCAAACTAACGCTAACTTCGCCGGCTCCGGTCATTTCGATATTGATCACAGCACGCAGCTCTTAGGCGCCTTCAGCGCTGCATACCTTCATGAAGAGTTGGGCTCGCTGAACTCACCTACCGGGGCCGTTAAGCCACTGCCTTATAGCGTAATCGGTGGCGACGTGACGCTTCGAAAGGAGTTTGGTCGCTTGACGACGGCGGTCGGCACCGCAGTCAAATCCTACAATTTTGGTTCGACTGTCACGCAAAACGGCTCAATCGTCAGCCAGGATGCCCAGGACGGCCAGATTTACTGGGTACATGGCAGAATCGATTACGCATTTTCCGAGAAATTCGCGGTTTTCACCGCAATCGAGGGCAATTGGCGGGATTTGCGCGGAACGCCATCCCAGTCGCTGAGCTCAAATGGGTATCGCGCTCTTGCTGGCGTCGATCTCGAGGTCACCCACCTAATCAAGGGCGAGGTTGCTGCCGGTTACATGCACCAGCATTTTTTTGCACCAACGATTGGTGACATTGAAGGCCCAGCATTCCGCGCAACGCTGACTTGGAGTCCATCAAGGTTGGTTGACATCAGTTTTATAGCTGAGCAGGTCGTTACCCAAACTGCGGACACTACCGCGACGGGGGTCCGCGCCGATGTGGCGCAAACACGTCTCGATTATGAATTCCGACCAAATGTGATCGTGTCAACGGCTGCGACTTACGAAAAAGACCATTTTCAGGGGCAACCCCGCGAAGACAATGTCTATGCAGTCGATGCGGGACTTAAATACCTGATGAACAACGTCATCGCGATTAATTTTCAATACCGCTACACACGGCGAGACAGCAACATACCGCAAGATAGCTTCAAAAAACACCTGGTTGGCCTGAATGCTTCAGCCCGCTTCTGATTTCCATTTTCGAAAGGATTTGGCAGAATTGCCCGCCTCCGCGTACGGCGGCGAATCGTCGAATTATTCGGCCGATCTGCGCGAGATCATCAAGGTCGTCAACCGCCGGCGGTGGGTCATCATCACGACGACACTTGCCTTATTAGCCGCTGCAACCGTCTTTTTGCTGGTGGCCACACCGAGATACACAGCCACATCCACGGTCTTGATCGATCCGCGTCGCAGCAGCGTTGTCGAAAATAACAATAATCAGCCCAGATCTAATTTGGCGCCGGACGACAGCACCGTTAATAGCCAGGTGTCGCTGATACAGTCCGTCACAGTTTTGCGTCGGGTCGTCGACGATTTGGACCTGTCGCATGATCTCGAATTCCAGTCCCGTCCTGGAATTCTGGATCTCGTCATGCGCCCCTTTGCGAGAACACGGACTTTGGCGCCTGGACAAAGCGCTGAGGACATGGCCAAAAGCGCAACGGTCGATTTTTTAGCTCAGCGTCGACTGGCTGTGATACGTCAACCAGCGACATTTCTCATCGATATTAATGTCAATTCTGAAAGTCCGGAGAAAGCGGCGAAGATTGCAAATGCGATCGCTGACTCGTATTTTTACGAACAGTTACGCAGCAAATACGACACACGAAAAACCGCTGCCTCGTGGTTTGACAAGCAGATTCAGGATCTCAGGTCTCGGGTATTGACCTCTGACAGGGCGGTCGAGGATTTTCGTGCCGCTCACAATCTGACTCTGGCGCAAGGTGTCACTATCAATGACCAGCAACTCGGAGATTTGACCAACAAGCTTATTGACGCGCACGTTCAAACGGCTGAAGCCCGAGCCAAATTCGAGCAGATTCAGAATATCGCACAGACTAAAGGTGATCCAGGCGCTGTTAGTCAGGCGCTTTCCTCCCCAGTTGTTGGTCGGTTGCGGGGGCAATATGCAGAGGTCGCGAAGAATCTGGCCGATGTGTCGAGCAAGTTCAGTCCACAACATCCACTTGTCGTGAATGCCAGGGCTCAGGTGCGCGAAACGCAGAAATTGATCAACGACGAAATACAGCGGGTTCTCGAAAGCACGCGCCAGGATTTGCACGTGGCACAATCACACGAGGAAGCATTGCAGAAGAGCCTCAACAACCTCACCAAGGTTTCCAATGAGGCAGGCAACGATCAAATTCGGCTGCGCGAGCTTCAGCGTGAGGCAGACGCTAATCGTACCCTCTATGATTCATTTCTCGCACGCTATAAGGAGGTTAGTGCGCAGGAAAGTGTGGATTTACCTGACGCCCAAGTCGTAACCAAGGCGGAAATTCCGATAAGTCCCTCGTTCCCGAAGACGAAATTTATTCTTGCAATCGCGGCGGTAGGCGGAAGTGTTTTGGGCGGCATGTTGGCTTTCGCCGTCGAGTTTTTCGATCGTCGCATCAAATCAGTGCACCAGGCCGAAGAAATTACCGGCGTTCCAACGCTCGCCACTATACCCCTGATCGGCGTGCGTGACCTTGCGCGTCGCGCAATTCGTGGCCGGCGGGAACTTGACCATTATGATCCAAAGAGGGTGGAGGTTCTTCCGCCGGCCATGCAGCCGCCACTGATGCGATATGTTCTGGAAGAGCCGACATCCCTGTTTGCCGAATCGGTACGCGCTGTTCGACTCGCTGTTCAGCGTTCAGCACGCACCGAAACGGTTAGAACCGTTGTGATTTCGTCGTCGATAGACGGTGAAGGGAAGACGACTCTTGCCGTAAATCTCGCTTTTTCGCTGGCCGCAATTGGCGCGCGGACGATTCTCATTGAAGGTGATTTGCGTAATCCGGAAATGAGCCGGTCCCTATGCCCGCGGGCAAGCGTCGGTGGAATCGAAGTCGCCGCGGGTCAAGTACCTTTCCGAGATGCATTGCTTGTCGACCGGACAAGTGGCCTTGCCATTCTGCCGTCGCCTCCTCGGCAAAAACCAACGAACAGCAGTGAGTTTGTTTTTTCCGACGCGATGAGCAATATGCTCGCACAGCTGCGGCAACATTTCGATTACATAATCATAGATGCTCCGCCGCTTTTTCCATTGGTCGATGCCCGCGCATTGGCTGAAATCGCGGATCGCGTGATTCTCACCATTCGTTGGGATCGCACGCCGCAGGACGTCGTTGCGCAATCGTTGCAGACCCTCGCGCCCGCCTACGATCGAGTTCTGGGCACGGTCCTTACGCGCGTCGACATGCGGCGCTTGCGTTTTTACGACTACTACCGGAGCTCCTCTTATTTAGCCCCGTATTCCTATCTCGGTCATCCGCGGGCGGGGCGATCATCATGAGTGGGGTGAGCGAGAAATTTGTACCCGCCCTTGCCGTCGGCGACGCTACGTTTCATATCGCGCGTGATCTTGAAGGAACACATTTTCGGCCGTGTATCGAAGCAAGATGGCTCGTCGCTTCTCTGCTAGCGATTAAGCTTGCAGGCCATGCAAAAAAATCCGCAGCCTGACGGAGTGAAGTCGTGGTATCGAGTCTTGCTCTACGCGCCCAATATGTTGGAACATGTGTCAACGATGAGCTCCGCGAGCGATGGTACGTGGTTCACACGCAACCCCGCACTGAAATCCAGGTCGTAAATCACCTCGAACGGCAGGGTTATCGAGTGTTCTGCCCACGTTATTGTCGGACTGTTCGACATGCCCGCAGAGCAAAAAGCGTCCTTGCGCCCTTGTTTCCGAATTATGTTTTCGTGCGCTTGGATGTTTCGCGCGATCATTGGCGTAGCATCAATGGTACGCGAGGTGTTGTTCGCCTTTTAATGCAAGGTGAAACACCGCAGCCTGTTCCTAACGACGTCATAAATGGTTTGCGAGCTCGAACGCGTGCTAATGGCACGTTTGACTGGACCCCTAACCTTAAGGTCGGAGGATCCGTTCGCATTATAAATGGACCATTCACGGAATTCTTGGGCACGCTTCAATCGTTGAATGCAGCGGGACGTGTTCAAGTGCTGCTCGATCTGCTTGGTCGCTCGGTTTCGGTAGCTTTACGTTCCGAGTGCCTTTTTCCCACAGCGTGACACGGTAAAGTCAGGCTGCGGAATTAACGGTTGTGCTGGGTGAAATTCATTTCACCCGAACGGCGGTAGCTTGGAAAAAAACGGGCATGATGATGAGAGAAATCGGTCTGTTGGGCATCAGTCGCGATTTGTGAAGAGATTGAAACGCGGCGGGTTGGTGATGCGAGATGTTGTTGATGGAATATCTACCTAGCTACTTTAATCGCTGCATACTCCCAACCTTCTTAGGAGTTGCAATTGCCTTGGCGACGTCCTTGAAACAGGGCGTTATTGCAGATCCGGTCTCGAATCAGCGACTTTCGTATACCGGCATCAATATCGCTGGCGCGGCTTTTGGCGGTAAGGTACTTCCAGGCAAGCACGGCACTCACTATTTTTATCCAAAGCCCGCTTCGATCGATTATTTTGCAAGCAAGGGCATGAATATTATTCGCGTTCCCTTTCGTTGGGAGCGAATGCAGCGGAGAATAGGGGCGAATCTGGACGAAGATGAACTCCGACTGCTTGATAGTGTTGTAGACTACGCAACGTCAAAAAACATTTATGTTCTTCTCGATCCTCACAACTATGCAGCGTACTTTGGAACGGTTCTTGGAACGCGGGATCTTCCAACTGAAAGCCTTGCAGCTTTTTGGGGCCTTTTGGCCGATCACTACAAGAAAAATCCCAAGGTGTTCTTTGGCCTAATGAACGAGCCGAAAGGGATCGCCGCTGACACTTGGCTATCGGTAGTAAATGCATCGATTGCCGAAATTCGGCGCAGAGGGGCTGACAATATAATCTTTGTGCCGGGTGTATCTTGGACGTCGGCGCGTAATTGGCTGAGCAGTAGCAGCAATGTCATGGATCGCATTGTCGACCCTAAGGCAAATTATGTGTACGAAGTTCATCAATATTTTGATCAAGATTTCACGGGAACGCATGCCGAATGCCGGGACCCGACAAGCGTACGTGCGACGCTCGCAGGATTTACTAACTGGGCGCGCGAGCGTCACAAACGTGGTTTCTTAGGCGAGTTCGGCGTCGGACCTGACCAGAACTGCCTCACTCTTCTAGAAGAACTGCTCAAATTTATGGAAGAAAACTCCGACGTTTGGGTTGGCTGGACGTATTGGGCTGCTGGACCGTTTGCGAAAAATTATTTCACGAACCTTGAACACTCTGATGGAGCAGACAAACCACAAGTGCCGATCTTGGAGCGTCATACGAACGGCCGCAACACGTCGAATCACTGACACTGTGACACCTTGAAAAGGTTGGCCCTTTGCTAGCATATTTGCCCTTCGATCGAACAACGGAATGACGCGAGTTTGACGTGGCACGTCTCGTTCCGAAAGGTCAATTCACCACAGAAAAAAATTCGATCGCCGAAAGGGCGGCAATACTGGTCCCCTTTGCACTACTTTTGGCGGCGATTTGCTTTAATTTTATCCTGTGCTTCATCAATACTAATATCATCAGCATTACACCCTTATCCGTAATGGTTGCGGAGATGTTGATTGTTTCGTTTGCTTTTTTGGCGTCGCTTCGATTTCTGAATCGGACATACTTACTTCTTATCGTAGGGACCATCAGTTACATATTGACTTTGTCCCTCGTCCGGTGGGGTGTCTCACCAGAACATGGTCTTGACATAAAAATCATTCGAGACTTTTTGATACCGATTGCATTCTTTATGTTAGGTCTAACAATCAAAGGGCTGCGTCACGTCGACGTCGCAATAAAATGGATTGCGACGATAACCTTGTCGTTCGCCGCTTTCGAATATTTTTATCTCGCGACGTTCTTGACGTATTTCGATGTTCTTAAATACTACATCGCTCGCGGAACGATTGCAGAGTCCGATTCAGCGCACGCCTTCCTAGCGGCAAGCGGCCTATATTTCAGTGGGGTACGGCCAGAAGCACAAGGTCGTGCTCTCCTTCCATTTTTAGGTGACCATCGTGTTTCGTCGATCTTTCTCGAGCCGATAAGTCTTGGGTATTTTGGCATCATCCTTGTACTGTGGGGGGTAATAAGATCGCAAATCGACAACAAGATTCACTTCGTTGCTTTAGTGACAGGATTGTTATCGATTGTGCTTGCAGATAGTCGGTTTGGCGCATGCGTTATCATAGTTGCGGTAATATTGAGTTTTATGCCTTCGCGCTTGAGCCAGCTCGGAGTGTTGGTCATTCCGGTGATTGTTGTTTTTGGGCTGGTGCTGGCGCCTGAATTTTTTGATTTATCGAGTGGTTTGGGTTTCAGTGGTCGGATCTCGTATTCATCTCGAGTGCTAGCTGGCTTTGATGTCTGGAACTGGCTTGGTTTCAAAGCTTCAAAGATGAATACCTTCGATTCCGGTTACGCCTACGTTTTTAGCGGCATTGGAGTTGCTGGCTTCGTGATATTTTGGGTCATCTTCCTCTCGATAAAGGGTCGAAGTGTCTATTTTTACGTATTTCGAAATGCATCCGCGGCGTACTTTGCAATTGCCCTCTGCATCGGTGAGGGTCAACTTACGATTAAGACGGCGTCCATCCTCTGGTTTATGATGGGAGCGCTGGCGATCACATGGATACCTGAGCGCCAAAGGAAAAGTGCACGCTTTGCACGTCATAACCCAGGTAGCTATCGGCTAGCGACAGTAGTGGTCGGGCGTCACCTTCTACGCGCCGATGGCCCTGCGCGGTTGCGAGCCTCGCCTGTTGCTGCCCCGCTGCAATGATCGCGGAAATTCAACGTGACACGATACTTGCTGCGTCGGTTGCTTAAACGTAAGCAGCTCCGGAAGGTTTTTGTTGAAAGAGCAACGGAGCCGATTCATCTTAATCTATTGTCCCTGATTGTAGCAGTCTTTGGATCATATCGGGCAAAAGTCGACTTCGATCTGATCATACGCCAGCAATACGCCTTTCCCATTTTGTATGCTGCCGATGCGGCTATTAAATACGGCTTGAAATCCATCACACTCATTGAATTTGGTGTGGCGAGCGGTGCCGGTATTTTGAACATGTGTCAGATTGCAGAGAGGACAAGAAGGGCAACCGGGATAGACTTCCATGTCTTTGGTTTTGACACCGGAAAGGGTATGCCACCCGCGATCGACTACCGCGATCTTCCGGAAGTATTTCAGGAAGGCGATTTTCCGATGGATTTCGACAAGCTGCTGCGCTCTCTTCCAGACTTCGCTCGTTTGGTGATTGGCGATATCGAAGAAACAATCCCGAGCTTCCTGACGTCCTTAACTTCGGACGCGCCCGTAGGCTTTGTTGCCATCGACACCGATTATTATTCTTCTACAAAAAAGGCTTTGCGTGTCTTGAACGGCGAAGCGAGCATTTACCTCCCGGTACTGCCGATTTATCTGGATGATATCGCGGTCGACGGGTCTAATCCTTGGACGGGCGAGCTTCTCGCCGTCAATGAATTCAATCGCGAAAGTAAGCTGCGGAAGATTGCGCCATTTTCATTGCTCCGCTCGAAAAGAATATTCAAGAATACCCAATGGATTGATCGAATGTACGCTGCGCATATCCACGATCATCCACTCAGATCGCCTGCGATCCGGCGCGCCAAACAGTACATTTTAGCGAATGAATATCTTGAGTAAATGCAGCGCACCCCGAAGATGGTGTTCCTGCCACAGAAGAAAGAGGCGCCCGCAAAGTTCGGTCGCCCTGGCATAAATGTCAGTGTTTATGGCGAAAGTAGTATGCCTCGCGCGCTTCGGGGCTGATGCCAACAGCGGCATTCGTATTCGCCAACTGAAAATTTCGTGGCACAGCTGGCATGCGAAGAACATTTTGGAAAGATAATCGGGCGAAGGCGCTTCGGGAGGGCGCCCGGTCCTGGTTAGTTTGAAAACCTCTGAATGCGTTGGATAGGTTCGTATGGAACGTAATCAGCATAACGACGCAAAATTTCCCTTTCGGTCGGTACTTGTAACTGGAGGGGCGGGATTTATCGGAGCGCGTGTTGTTGCTCGGCTTAGACAGCGCAATGTCCACACGGTTGTAATCGATAATGGCTACGTCGGTTTACCACTGCCCGCGCCGGAAAATGGTTTGGTTCCTTTCAAAATCGATATCCGTAATAGGACTGCCCTCACATCGATTCTGTCGGGGTACAAGCCGGAAGCTATCATTCACTTGGCAGCCGTACATCACATTCCAACCTGCGAGCGTGAACCTTATCTTGCCTTCGACGTTAACGTCCTTGGTACGCAATCATTGCTCGATGCAGCAGCTAATGCAGGTGTCAAAAATCTCGTGTTTGCCTCGTCTGGTGCAGTCTACAAGTGGGAGAGCGGCCCACTCCATGAGGTGAGGACTCTAACTGCGGCGACTGATGTTTACTCAAACACAAAACTTACAAATGAGTACCAGCTTGCTTGTTGGGCGGCGCGGAAAGGGGCCCGGACTCACATCGCTCGCGTGTTCAATACGATCGGGCACGGAGATCCCAATGGCCACTTGATTCCAGATATTTTAGCGCAGCTGAACGGTTCGACTGATGTGGTTCGGCTCGGTAACACGGCTCCGAAGCGCGACTACATCTACGTCGACGATGTAGCCGATGGTTTTGTAGCGTTACTTGAAGGTCTCCACAAAGGTGAAGCTGTTGAATATTTTAATCTGTGTACCGGGCAAGAATTGTCAGTGCATGAGCTGGTCTCGCTAATTGGCAGGCTTCTCGGCGTTAACGTCCGGGTTGAGAGCGACCCGGCGAAAATGCGCAAGGTTGATCGTCCCCAACAGCTCGGCGATCCGTCGAAACTCCAAGTACGCCGCAATTGGCGTCCACGCTGGAGAATAATCGATGCTTTGGCCCAGATCGTAACCGAGTTAGGCTATCAAGTTGTCGACGATGCAATGTCCGACGCTTAATCCGTTGCGCATTCTTCAAATCCATAAGGATTTTCACCCTCTAAAAGGTGGCGGTGGGGTTTCCCGGCATATTCATGGCTTGGCGCGCGCATTGGGTCCTCTTGGTTGCGATGTTCGAATCGTTGCCGCGGATGCCGACCAAATTGACAGCCCGTATAAATCTGAAACGGCGCTCGCGTTAGAACTTCGGCACCACGTGGCGTGGTCAGACGTGGTTCACATTCATAATTCGCGATCTGGCTACGCGGCTATTGGCGCTATCACCTCTGCGTTAGCGGGAAAACCTTTCTTGTATACCCCGCATGCGTTCTATGAACCGCGCTCTGTAGTAAATGGGTTGTTGAAGAGCGCTTGGGACCGAAGCGTGGAGAGGTTTGTTATCGAGAATGCTGCGGCAACAATTTTACTTACTGACGCGTGGTTTGAATTTCTACGAAGCAGGGGTATCCGTGCCGAAAAAGCATGCATAATTCCGAACTGTGTCCTTGGCAGTGACTTTGATAGCCATTCGGCGGAAAGTTATGGGCGATTGGCCGGCAAACCAGCCATTCTGTCGGTTGGTCGACTCGACCCGGTCAAGCGTCTTGACGATGTCATTGAAGCGCTGTGCAGACCGGGGCTTCGTGAAGGACATCTGCACATTGTTGGGAAAGGTAACGATCGTCCGCGACTTATGGCAATAGCGGAAGCGCGGGGCGTTACAGAGCGAGTCACATTTCACGGAGTCGTCGATGACACCAACGTCGTTAGAATGATGGCAGGCAGCGATGTTTTCGTGCTTGCGTCCGAACAGGAGGGTTTGCCGACTGTCTTGCTCGAAGCTTTGATCAAAGATTTGCCGGTTGTATGCACGCGTATTCCCGGGAACCTGGCCATTACAAACGTTGCCGGCATCGACAGTACATTCGAAGTTGGGAATGTCGCCGAGTTAGCCAAACTGCTCGCTTCCTCGGTCGGTCAGTCAGTGCCCGCCGGGGCGGGAAAGGCTCTGCGGCGTGCCTTTACATGGGAACATTGGGCTCCTGAAATTCTAACTCTTTATCGGGTCGCTCACGAGGAGAACCAGATAAAATCACGTGAAGCCCATTAACGAGAAACGCCGGTTAGTCCTGCTTTCCGCTTGCCATGACTACAGAACCGCAAAGCGGGCCAGTATCCACCACATCGCGGATGGACTCATTCGAGCGGGGTGCGACGTTTCATTTGTGTCTACCCGATTCAGTTTCTTGTCAAAATGGACGGACGATTCCCGTATCTCTCTCTCGCACAAAGCAAACTTGGTCGAAACAGTAAACGGAGTGCGATGCTTTCTTTGGCGAACGCCACTTCATCCGTTTCATTCAGATAACTTGATCTTAGACGCAACCATGCGGGCAGCTTATGTCCTGTATTCGAACTGGCCCAGCGAAACATTTGATGAAATGTGCTCGAACGCGGATGCTATTGTTATTGAGTCGAGCGTGGCGGCGATATATCTGCGACGCTTACGGCGGATTAATTCAGAGGCTAAAATTATTTACTATGCAACCGACCAACTTGACACCATTGGAGCACATCCATTCGTTCAGCAAAGATTAGAGGATGATAGTGCTCTCGTCACACATTTCTCCCTGCGCTCATCCACGATGATTGATCACTTTCGGTGGGCCGAAGGACGGCTCTTTCGTGCAGAGTTCGGCGTTGATGAGGGTCAGTACTCGAACGTAGGGCCGAGCCCCTATGTGCCAGGCAGAAAAACGCTGATTTCCGTCGGTTCCATGTTATTTGACGAAACGTTTTTCGCGATCGCGGGTAAACTCTTTCCTGACGTGCAATTCCACGTGATCGGCTGCGGCACGACGTTCCAAGGCCCGCCGAATGTCCGTGTTTATCCGGAAATGAAGTTCAAAGATACACTTGCCTATATCAAACATGCGGCGGTTGGGATTGCACCCTATCGGTCGGCACCGGGTGCGGAATATTTGGCAGAATCGAGCCTGAAGCTGGCACAATATGAGTATTTCGGACTACCGGCCTTATGTCCAACATTTGCAGTCGGACGAGCGCCGAGCCGTTTTGGCTACGAACCTGGCAACGAAGAGTCCATTAGGGCTGCGGTGGTGGCAGCATTGGCAGCGGCCGGAGCTGTAAAGCCTCGCAAATTTTTGAGTTGGACAGAGGTCGCTTTAAGGGTGCTAGATCCGGAGCGGTATCCTGAAACATCGTTGAATGGTCTTAGTTGAATCCGCTCGTCGCAGGATGCCTGTGCTCAACTTTGTTTCGCTTCCGCCGCTCGCTTGTCAGTTGAAGATCTACCTGCCGCTTCGCGCGGTAATTACCAGGCACCGGCGCGCACTCAACACAATGCTTGAGAACTCGAGGACGAAAGCTTCGATGGGTTCGTGACTTTCCACTCCTTAACGGCTCCGATTTCAATGGCAAAGGTACTTACACGCGTGGACGGTTGGCCAATTCACGTCGCGAATATGGAGGACTGTGTAAACTCAATTTTGAAGCTGCTGCACGATCAGCATTCCTTCATGATCTGTACTTTGAATCTTGATCACATAGCGAAGCTCCGTCGGAATAGCGGAATGCGAGAAGCATATCGACGGGCCGAGCTAGTTACGGCTGATGGGTTCCCGATTGTGTGGTTGGCATATTTAAACGGAGTGAAATTAAATCGGACAGCCGGTGCGGATTTGGTCCAGCCACTTTGTGCCGCTGCTAGCAGTAACAAAATTCCAATATTTCTCTTCGGCTCGACCTTCCGATCTCTCCGCCTTTGCGCGACTCGGTTGAAGAGACAGTTCAAGCAACTCGAGATCGCGGGTGCTTACTCTCCCTCAAAGAATTTCAGCATAGGATCACGCGAGTGCGACGATGCGATTTTAACGATTAAAAGATCTGGTGCCAAACTGTGTTTTGTCGCGCTAGGAGCCCCACTTCAGGAGCTGTTCTCGGCTTGGGCCATGGAGCGAAGCACAGGAATTGCGTTTTTGCCCATTGGCGGGGCTCTCGACTTTCTTGCGGGAACACAATTGCGAGCACCGAAAATTTTTCAAGATCTAAATCTCGAATGGGCTTGGCGTCTGGCGCTCAACCCGCGTCGCTTTGGTTTGCGCTATTTTCGTAGCATGATAACTTTTTTTGCATTACTGTTTGAGAGCCGTCTCGGCGAACGTGCTGGTGGTTAAGTCTAAGAGTGGCTTCGACTAAAGTCCGGCTGATAGAGGGCGCGACGCGTACCGTAAGTAGTTCGGAATTGACGGCATAATCTCTCCAGCGTTTGTGCGCCAGCAACGCTTTGCTGATGGTAGTATGAGCGTGTTGCCGCTGTGATCGGCATCATCATCAAGATCGTTGCAAAGAGTTCCGATCAGATTGGCTTTGCCTGGCCGCTTCCGATGAGTGGTCTTCTCCTGGATCGGTCAAATATCATTTGTTGCCCTGTTGCCGATCGAGATTGGATCGTACTGGGCTCATAGCCAGTCGAAGCGTTGTGAAAATATTAGCATCACCTTACCGAGAATTCTCTGAAATAAATCCTGTGCTGTCACTTTTATACGATTCATTGGAGAAAAGCGGCGTGCATGTTTCGAGTTTCTCAAAACGCAAACTTTTGCAAGAATCATGGGATGTATTGCATTTGCATTGGCCAACAGAAAATATTGTTGGTAGAAAATATGTGCGCGATGTAATTCCGCGACTATTGATATTTTGGACGATGTTAAAGGTCGCCCGCTTTAAGAAGACAAAAATTTTTTGGACTGCGCACAATATTGAGCCTCACGAGCAAAAGCACCCTTTGCTGGAGCGGGTTTTTTGGCGGGTTTTTCTTCCAAATGTCGATGGGATTATCTGCATGTCGCAGACAGGAAAGCAGGAGCTTTTCCGCCACCACCCAGAAACGCAATCTATTCCTATCTTTACGATCCCGCATGGACATTATCGGGGCGCTTATCCAGATGAAATGACCGAGGACGAAGCTCGCACAGCACTAGGGCTCCCCTCAGATGATTTTGTTGCGGTATTTCTCGGTCAGATTCGCGCGTACAAGGGAGTTGAACGATTGATTCGCTGTTTTATAGAAGCGCAAATTACGAATGCAAAATTGATCGTTGCGGGTTCGGCCGCTGATGACGTGGCACGAGATATCACAAAAGTCTCTGAAGCTAATTCCAATGTCAGGCTTTTTCTTGAGTTTGTTAATCAAAATGATATTCAGAAATACCTTCGAGCAGCCGACCTTGTAATTCTGCCATACACGCAAATTCTAAATTCTGGGAGCGCTATTCTTGCTCTATCGTTCGATCGACCGATTTTGGTGCCGGCCTGTGGAACCTTAATTGAATTGGGCGAGATTGTCGGGCCAAATTGGGTAAGGCTTTATCACGGCGAACTCGACCCTGACATTATTCGCGCTGCGGTCGGGTGGGTTAAAACTCGTCAGATCCAAAACAATGCTCATGCTCCCCTTTCTGCATTGGATTGGGACCGTATTGCCCAGCTGACCATTCGGGCATTTTCCTAGCGCTTCATGGAGGGTGCGAGAAAATCAGTCTTAAGGCACTCGTGCTCGAGAGAGAAAAGGCTGGTGTATGCGCGTGATGGTTACGCTAAACATGTATACCGCGGCAAAATTAACTCGACGCTAGAACGTGTTTCGCCATCGTTCGTGATGGATTAGAATTTAATTTCGAAGCATCTTGCATGCTCGACGCGCGGATGAGAACAACGCCGGCAAGCCGTAACCATCTTTTGTTTGAAACGGGACATCTGCGGCAAGATCTTCGCCGCCGCAGTGTTCGCGGCGCATTAGTCACGATGCTGGGGCAAGTCGGCCGTTTTGTTATCCAGTTCGCTGGCGTCGCAACACTTGCACGTCTACTGCTGCCTGCTGATTTCGGCCTCTTTGGCAAGACAGTTGCGCTGACGGGGTTCATTACCGTGATCCAGACCGGCGGCTTGTCGCTCGCGACTGTTCAGCGTGCTCGAATCACTCACGAGCAGATCAGCATGCTTTTCTGGTTAAACACGGCATTAGGCGCGATTGCCGCCGGTATGATCGCTGCCCTCAGTCCCGTAATGGCGTGGTTTTATGAGGATCCTCGCGTATTGTGGCTCGGGTTGGCATTGGCGGGGCCGGTCATCATCAGCGGTCTGGCTGTTCAGCACGACGCGCTAATGCAGCGTCAGATGCGCTTCACAGCAATTGCTGTCATCAATATCATTACACTGATCACGGGCTTCGCGGCCGCTATCCTCAGCGCCTGGCACGGCGCGGGCTTCTGGGCGCTGGCAGTGCAGCAATATGTGAGCAGTCTAACTTTGCTGCTATTGTTACTGGCATTCTGCCGCTGGCTACCCGGTCTGCCACGACGTGGCACCGGCGCGCGGCCGATGGTCAAAATCGGTGCCAATCAGACGGGTTTCAACCTCCTCACATTCGCCAATCGCAATTTCGATAATGTGCTGATTGGGCGCTTTGTCTCTGATGCAGAGCTTGGCTTTTATAATTTGGCCTATCGCCTTCTGCTCTTGCCTCTTTATCAGATCAATGGCCCAATCTCAGGTGTAGTCATCCCGGCTTTAAGTCGGCTCCAAGACGAGCCCGAGCGGTACGCGCGCTTTTATTATCGTGCCATCGGTGCGATTATTTTCGTTGGCATGCCAATCGTATGTTTTCTTCTTGTCGATGCACAGTCGGTCATTTTCTTGGTGTTCGGGTCTACCTGGTTGCCCGCCGTTCCCATAATTCAGGCGTTGGGCGTCGCGGCGTTTGTCGGCACATTTAACGTGGCTTGGGGGTGGGTGTATGGTTCTCTAGGAACAACGGACCGTCAATTGAGGTGGAGCTTGATTGGGACACCTATCACACTCGTATCATTTATTTTGGGTTTGCCTTGGGGAGCGTTTGGAGTTGCAGTCTCGTTCAGTGCTACGCGATTATTATTGACCTTGCCTAGCTTGATCTATTGCATCCATGGCACACCTATTCGCATTCAAACTTTGCTGTTGACGATGTTGCGGCCGGCAACGGCGGCGGCGATCGCCGGGGCGGCGCTGTGGGCAATCCAGTCGAACGTCTCACACTGGCCCGCTGGGTGGATCGGACTTGACGTGTTGATTTATGGGACTGTGTATTTGACAGCATGGGTGATCATGCCTGATGGGCGAGCACAACTTCGCCAGTTCTTCGCTTTGCTTGATGAACTCTGACATTAAATGTTCAAACGCTAAGATAAGTTTGGGGCTTTAGGGGAAGGCCAATTCGCCTCTTGGAATCTGCTTTTCGAAGGCTTTCGGGCGGTACGAAATGGAAGTCTTAAAAAGTGCACTTCGGCGATTAAGGCCGACGATTGGCCCGCGCGTCGAAGAGGAGATGGGCATTGAACGACTTTTCTGGTGGCGTGCGCGAAAGCCTCACTATTTGTTTGGCAAACTTGTGTACTGGACCCGTTCATACAACGTCGGTGATATTCTTTCTCCAATAATCATTCAACGTATCCTCCAAAATCGCGGACTCTTTCTTAAAGACATGGAGGCTGGCCGCCGACTCTTGGCTGTAGGCTCTATCTTACATTTCGCTCGCGAGGGGGACACGATTTGGGGCAGCGGAATTAATGGAAAAATAGGTACACATGAGTACTGTTTTACATCTTTGGACGTACGAGCTGTACGAGGCCCGCTAACTAGAAGATTTCTTTTGGACAGAGGTATTGCATGTCCGGCAGTTTACGGTGATCCGGCTCTTCTCATTCCATACCTTTTTCCGGAATTTCGGGTTCAACAGCGGCAAAAACAAAGATACGTCGTTATTCCGCACCTACATGAAATCAGTATGTTTGCCGGGGAAGCTGAGGTGCTTTATCCAACATGCAATTGGCGGAGATTTATTTCGAGGATCCTTACCGCTGATCTCGTCATATCAAGTTCACTGCACGGAATTATAGTTGCAGAAGCATTTGGAATACCCTCAAGGCTTTTACGGCTCACGTCGGCTGAGCCAATGCTAAAGTATCAGGATTATTACTCTGGAACTGGGCGGAATAAGTTTTCATACGCGCACAGCATCGAGGACGCGCAAAGAATGGGTGGCGAAGAATTGCCCCAGTTTGACGCGGATGGATTGCTCCGTGCTTTTCCTATCGATCTTTGGCGGTGAATTGGTCTTGAAGTCTTTGCTTTCGCTGGCAAGTTTGGCGTTAAGCTTATGACATTGCATAGGCAAGGTGAAGCCTTGCGAAACCGATCGACTCCAAAGGTTTCTGTGATTGTCCCGGCTTTCAATGCCTGCCGAACAATACGCGAAACCTTAGGGTCAGCGCTTGGCCAGACTTACGGAAATTTGGAAGTTATCGTCATAGACGATGGTTCCACGGACAATACAAGCAAAATAATTCAAGAAGTTGCAAGCGGCGATGGTCGCGTGCGTGTAATTCAACAGCTCAACGCGGGGGTCGCCGCAGCACGGAACACAGGCATCCTGCAATCCGCGGGTGACTTTATCGCGCCGCTGGATGCCGATGACCTTTGGCATCCGTCCTGTATTGAAAAACGAATGGCGGTGTTGCTCACGGGCGATGACAATATGTGCGGAGTCTATGCCGGCAGTCGCTTAATTAATAAGGACGGCTACGTCATTAGCTCCCAACCAATCTTTACTTTTGAAGGGCACATCTTCAGCCATTTGCTCTGCCTAAACATCATTGGCAATGGCAGTAGCCTACTGATGCGTAAGGAGGCCGTGCTCGCCGTCGGCGGATATGAAAGCTGGCTTCGTACTGCCGGGGCAGAAGGCTGCGAAGATTCACTTTTGCAATTCAGACTTGCTTCGAAGTATAGGTTCGGATGCGTACCCGAATATCTTGTTGGTTATATGAAAAGGCCAGACAGCATGTCGAGTGACATTTTTCAAATGTTTGATTCGATGCAAAGGGTTTTTGAACAAGCCGAAATGATAGCGCCTTCGCTGCTCAAGCCGCTGGCCCGGCTAAGAGGAGCCGAAACTCAGTTCGTTAAGGGCTATCATATGCTCAAACGCGGTCGGGCGTTGAAGGCGATCGAACTGATAATTCGCGCGCACATTATTGACGCACGTTGTGGCATAACGGGCGGCACATTTATTGCGGAAAGAAGAATTCAGTCCTCACGCGCAAAGAAGGGGCGTCGGACGAAATCAGGGAATATTTCGTTACGACAATTTCGCGATTATGATCCAAAAGAGGATGTGCATTCGTGGATCGGATACCTGCCAAGGCGAAGGCTCGCCTGGATTGCTACAAATGACCGGCACATAGGCTCTTTGCAATCTCCTGATCAGGAACGCGTAGTGTGCCAAAGCGATTAAGGCTCAACCGTTTTTGAATCGAGCCGTCCCGCATCTGGCAGACTTTGGGAAAAGCAGTTTCTGTGACCGTATTCGCTGACGAGATCGGTTCACAGCCTATCATTCATTTCGATCTTTCGTCAGCAAAGCCCATTTACGTAAATGCATCGACCTGTCTTATTGTCCTGTGGTGGACTGATTGCCCTGTCGGACAAGTCGACGATGTGGGCATCCCTGGCAGAGCGCTCGATCAGGCAAAGCTGATGGCGGCCGTTCCAGCCGATATACTTACCCGTGCCAAACAGATTGGTGAAAATGAAACTGCAAATCGGTCGTGCCCAGCTAAGACAAGTGTTGTAATATGCACCCGCGACCGCTCCGACACGCTTGCTCGATGCTTGGCATCATTTTCGCAGCAGACCCTGTTGCCCTCTCAAATCATCGTCGTCGACAATGCCTCGACAGACGGACGCACCTGCAACGTCGCGCAGGCCGCAGGCGCTCAATATGTCAGGGAGGATCGGCTTGGGCTTGATATTGCACGCAACGTAGGCGCGCGCGTGGCGCGCGGAGAGATCATCGCTTACACCGACGACGACGTGATTCTGCACCCACGGTGGCTTGAACGGCTGGTCAATGCCTTCGACGCACCGGAAGTCATGGCCGTCACTGGACTAGTGCTGCCAGCTGAACTCGAAACGGAAGCCCAACGCCATTTCGAAACCTATTGGGGCTTTGGTCGCGGCTACCGCCGCAAGGATTTTGGTACGGCTTTTTTCTCTCAGGATCGGAAGCACGGTTGCCGGGTCTGGGAAATTGGCGCTGGCGCCAATATGGCATTTCGGCGTGAGGTTTTTGAGCTTGCTGGTTATTTCGATGAGCGGCTGGACGTCGGTGCGGCGGGCTGCTCCGGCGATTCCGAATATTGGCATCGCGTTCTGACCCATGGCGGCATCTGTCGCTATGAACCAAGCGCAGTCGTCTTTCACTACCACAGGAGAGATTTTCCCAGTCTGGGGAACCAGATCTTCAATTATATGCGGGGGCACACTGTGGCGCTTTTGGTCCAGTTTGAGCGAAGCGGAAACTTTGGCAATCTCCGTCGAGCCTTTTTTAGCATGCCGGGCTGGTACGCCAGACGTCTACTTCGGCGTATGCTGAAAGGTCCGATCGAGCGTGATCGCTTCTTTTGGCGCGAGTTTACGGGTTTCCTCTCCGGACTTGGCTACTATTTCAGGTACGTCGGTTCATCACGTCTAACGAATCCAAAATGAGCGCGCTCACGAGCGTAGTGGTTGCGGCGCGGAACGCGGAAGCGACGCTGGGCGCCGCGCTGGACTGTCTGCTCACCCAAAGCGTCTGCAATTGGCAGGCTGTTATAGTCGACGATGGTTCGACGGACTCCACACGCGCAATTGCGTCGTCCTACGCAGCGCGAGATAGCCGTTTTTCTGTCATTGCCGGACCCGGCAAAGGTGTTTCTGCCGCCCGAAATTTGGGCCTTGCATCCGCAACCGGCAAATGGCTGCTTTTCCTGGATAGCGACGATTGGGTCGCGCCGAGTTTTCTTGAATCGCTCGGAGCGGCACTTGAAAGAAATCCCGAAGCGTTTGCGGCATACTGCGCCTACCAGCGGGTGACGCCAGAGGGCCGACTGACCGAGATCCGATTGGCAGCGGAGCTGGAGTGGGCGCCCTTCGAGGTCATGGCTCGTCGGTGCGGAGCCGCTCTGCATTGCTTCCTGCTAAACCGCGTTCTTATTGCCCAACTTGGCGGGTTCGATGAAAGCTTGAGAACCTGCGAAGACTGGGATTTGTGGCAACGCGCCGCGCGGGCGGGCGCGCGTTTTGTGGCTGTGCCAAGGCCACTTGCCTTTTACCGCATGAGTCCGACGTCGCTCACTTGCAATGTTGGAACCGTGATCGCCGATGCGGAAATCGTTATTGCTCGAGGCTTTTCGGAAGATCACAGGGTATGCCAGCCCGCAGCGGCGCACGTCGGCGGTGCCGATCCCAACTTCGGTGGCTCTGTCGACCATGCACTTTCGTATTTTGCGCTTTGGTGTGCAGCGCATGAGGTCGGTCGCGGCGCGGCCATCGACGCAATATTGGCCGGGCGTCGGTTTTCTGACTTGAAAGACGAAACTGACACCGCTGTTGAGGTGATATTCGAAGCGTTGTACGTGGGGGCTAGATGTGCCCCCGAGGAGCTCGGGGTGCGTTGGCCCAAATTTGAACCTGTTTTATCCGGGTTACTCGATAGGCTAGAGGCCGCTTCGACTTGCGCAGAACTGGCACGCCGGCTTCAGTACAAGTTTGAACGGCGCATCCTGAACGCGGCAGACACGACAGCGCCAATTGTGCTCGGCCTCAGCGCACGGGCGCAACTCAATATCCAACAACCGGCCGGGCTGGTCCTGCCTGAAAAAGTCGATCGACTGCTGTTGAATATATTTGCGGCAGATCAGCAATTGGGCGTAACGGAAGTTGCAGTCTTCGCGTCCTTGTCACCAAGGGACCTGGCGACGGAAGCACTGCGGGTCATTGGTTTACGAACCTTTGTGCAGAAGTCAGGCGCGTTCGCGCGCCCGCGTGCATGGTTCGCCGGGCTTCTTGCGTTGGGGCGCGGTTTGGCCCAGTGCATTTGGGCGCGCAAGTATCCCAGCTTGCATGCGGTGGCGCGCGAGGCACTGCGATCTGCCGCGCTCGCTGTTGCAGGACCGGCCTCACATATGAGAACAAACGACACAGCGTTTCAAGCCATCATCGCGGCGGCACGCCGTGACGGAGAGCTTCGCGCCAGCAAGCTGGCTTAGGTTCCGTCAGCATGCGAGCACCTCATGCGAGCACCCGATAACCGTCCCGACGCCCGGGCGCTTCGGCGGACTTACTGGGAGGCGGTGTTCGCCACGGTTGATCCCTGGCACTACGGTTCGGATTATGAACAGGTAAAGTACGAACGGACACTGGCGCTCGTTCCGCCGGGCATCGAACGCGCGCTTGAGCTGGCATGCGCAGAAGGTCGTTTTACATTGCGCCTCGCTGGCCGAGTGCGCCACCTGACAGCAACCGATATTTCGCAGACAGCGCTCGCTCGGGCGCAAGCGCGCTGCGCAGGAGCGCCAAATATTGCATTTAAACAGCTGGACTTCATCGATGACCCACTGCCGACTGGATTCGACCTGATCGTCTGTTCCGAGGTGCTTTATTTCCTTGAGGACCGTGACGAACTTGCGTCGTTGTGCAGCCGATTGGCCGCCGCTCTCGTTCCTGGTGGACGATTGTTGTGTGCCCACGCTTTTGTGCTCAAAGACGATCTCAGCCACACGGCGTTTGACTGGGACAACCCTTATGGTGCTGCAGTCATTACCGAAATCATGGCGCGCACTCCAGGGCTGGCGTTAGAGGCGTGCTGCGAGTCCGACCTCTATCGTATCGATCTGTTCCGCCGTCTTGATCAAAATCAGGCCGCACCACCTCCACGTATCGATTACGTACCGATTGGCTCAGCGCTGGAGCCAGAAGTCGCGCGCCAAATAGTTTGGGGAGGAGCCGAAATTCGACGTGCCGATGCCTACCGCAGTGAGCGGACGGAACGCGTACCAATTTTAATGTATCATCGTATTGCCGAAGACGGACCTCCGGCGCTCGCGCGTTATCGCACGCATCCAGATATTTTCCGGGCGCAAATGCAGTGGCTGCGCAGGCATGGTTTTCATGCCGTTTCAGCCACGGAATTGGTCCAACGGCTGACCCAGCGAACGCTATTTCCCGGAAGGCCGGTCATGCTCACGTTCGACGACGGAACAAGTGATTTTTGTCACACGGCTTGGCCCATCCTTCGCGATTGCGACCTATCAGCGGAAGTGTTCGTCGTAACTGATCTGGTCGGGTGTGAGGCATCCTGGGACGCAGAATATGGGGATCCGGCGCCGTTGATGGATGCTCGCACGATTGCAGAACTCGCCAAGGCGGGAGTCCGATTTGGAAGTCATCTGGCAACTCATCGTCCCGCAGATGGACTTGCCAGCGCGGAACTTTTGGCCGAACTAGCCCGCTCACGATCTATGCTTGAAACTTGGACCGGGCGGCCGGTGACGGCACTGGCCGCGCCCCACGGCATCTGCGACGATCGTCTCGTCACTTTGGCCGAGCGGTCTGGGTATGAGGCCATTTTCACCGCAGACGAGGGCCTCGCACAGCTTGGCGACAATCCGTTGCGCTTGCCGCGAGTCGAGGTCCGCGGAGGTTGGGACCTCCAGCAATTTGCAGAGCGCCTACGAGAAGCGCGATGAATGATCTTGTCTCAGTCGTGATGCCGGCCTTCAATGCCGAATCGACGATCGATGACACGTTACGCAGCGTTCGCGCCCAGACTCACCTGAGCCTCGAAATCTTGGTCGTAGACGACGGCTCTGATGATCAAACTGCCGAGATCGTCGCTGCACACGCGCGAATCGATAAGAGGGTTAGGTTAATCCAGAAGCCCAATGGCGGCGTTGCCAGCGCTCGAAATTGGGGAGCGTGTCAGGCCAAGGCTATGCTTTTGGCTTTTGTGGACGCGGACGATTTGTGGGCGCCCGACAAGATCAAAAAACAACTCTTGGCTCTCGGCGCGGGCGGATCGCGCGTCGGGCTCGTTTACACCTGGTACGCATTTATCGACGCTGAAAGCCGAATATACGAAACTTACCGACCAACTGACGTTGGTGACGTAACAGAACGCCTTTGTCGAACTAACTTTGTCGGCAATGGCAGCTCGGCTCTGGTCACTCGGGAGGCCTTTGAAGTCGCGGGCGGCTTCGACCCTACACTCCGGGCGTTGGATGCCCAAGGATGCGAGGACTGGCGTTTCTATTTTAGTGTTGCGGAAAAATATCATTTCGCTTTGGTCCCTGAATTGCTGACCGGCTACCGGCAATCTCCCCGTAATATGTCCAGTGATCCGATGCGGATGCTGCGGTCGTCCCGCCTGGTTGCAGAATGGATGCAACGTCGACAGCCACACCTCCGTGCCGCAATTGCGCTTGGAAATGCTTATTACGGGATCTGGCTCCTAGAGCGCGCGGTAGAGCGGCAGAATTGGATCGACGCCGCACACCTCTCCTGGGCCTTGGTTCGACAGGAGCCCACTGGCCTGCTGCGTTGGTACACACAGTGTATCGCGCGCCGCCTGAGGAATCTGTTTGTCGCGACAAGGAGATCGGTCGTGCTGAACAAACAACAAGCGCCGGTTTTCGTGGTCGGCGAACCTATGGTCTCACCGTGATCTCGACATTACGCTTGCTGCGTCAGCTGTTGCGGCTCACGTCGGCCCCCCGGTGGAGCGCACCGTTGATGATCGTGCTCGGGCTCTTAACCTCGTTGACGGAAACACTTGGTGTAAGTCTTGTGGTGCTGTTTCTGTATTCTGCTACCGGAAAATCAAATCTCGCGGGACAGAATGGTGGCCTGCTCGGAGTATGGCTCGATCAAATCGGTCCGTGGATGGGCGGACATACAGTACTAGCTTTCGTTATTTTCCTGCTGATTGTCGCGCGCGGACTGCTTGCTTTGACGTATACGCTGGTTAACACCGCCATCGGTCAACGCATTTCAGAATCTGCCAGAAATAAACTGCACGAGCAGTATTTGACGGTTTCGTATGAATTCATCCGCAAACACGAGCAGGGAAAACTCCTGGAAATTCTCGCGACCGAATCCTGGTCGATAGCGGCTGCACACGCGAGCTTCACACGTGTGGTGATCAATCTCTGCGCGATTGTAGTTTTCCTCAGCTTTCTGATCGCGCTGTCCTGGAAAATAACGTTTCTGGCATTTGTAGGGATGTTGATCGTTACATTGGCCGTGCGTTGGCTCTCAGCCCCCGTCCGCTCGCTCGGGGCCGAGGTCAAGCTTATTAACGAATCTTTGGCGACCCAGATTCTCATATCGCTGCAAGGCATGCGCACGATCCGTGCGTTTGGCCAGGAAGCTGCCCAGGACGTCCGTTTCCGTGTGTTCTCGGCAAGCGCGCGCCGAGTGGCGGTCAAGCTTGATCGGCTGTCAGGGGTGCTTCACCCCGTCACCGAAATTGCCTATCTCGCGATCTTATGCGTGATCATTGGAGTCGGCTCATATACAAGCGTGCCTTTCCCGACAGTCCTCGCCACGGTGGCTTTGCTCTACAGGCTGCAACCGCACATTCGCGAACTCGAGGGTGCGGTGTTGCACCTCGCACAACTCGAGCCACAACTGAGTTCGGTGCTCGCGATGTTGGACCGTACGGGCAAGCCCTATCCACCAGCCGGAGTCCGACCTGCATCCCTCAAAAATGCCGTGCGCTTCGAAGGGGTATCATTCGCGTATGACCCTGCTCGTGGTCAATGTCTTAAGGCGGCGAACTTCGACATTCCGGCGGGGGCAGTAACCGGACTGATCGGCGCGAGCGGGGCGGGTAAAACCACGATCGTCAATCTGCTCTTACGACTCTATCAGCCGAACGAAGGCGTGATTACCGTGGATGGGGTGCCTCTGGACGAAATCTTAAGATCGGAATGGCTCGGGATGATCGGGATAGCAGGACAGGACACCGAACTGGTTGAGGGCACGATCGCGGACAATATTCGCATGGCCCGCAACGAGGCGAGCCTGTCAGAAATCAAATCAGCAGGAGATGTAGCCGGCCTGACTGAAATGGTGGCGGCCCTTCCGGAAGATTATGACACTTGGATCGGGCAGGAAGGCCTGAACCTCTCGGGCGGGCAGCGGCAACGCGTCGGCCTCGCACGCGCGGTGATACGCGATCCGCAACTATTAATTCTGGATGAGGCGACGAGCGAGCTCGATCTTGGGCTCGAGAACCAGGTAAGAAACGCGGTTCGCAAAAGGTTTGCGGGTCGGACGATACTGCTAATCACGCACCGGCTCGAGACACTCTCGTCGGTAGATCATATTGTCCGTATTGAGGATGGTATCGTGCGCGGTGAGGGACGCTCCGCCGAGATTTTGCCCGGTTACGTTGGGGACCATTCGAAAAATTTTTCGAGACGGGCGGTATGAACATTCTCGTAACGGGCGGCGCCGGATATATTGGCAGTCACGTTTGCAAGGCGCTGGCAATGAGCGGCTTTAAGCCCGTTGTCTACGATAATCTATCCCGCGGTAATCGCTGGGCGGTGAAATGGGGGCCGTTCGAAGAAGGCGACATTGCAGACGAAGTTCGCTTGCGCGAAGTTCTTGCTTTCCATCGACCTAGCGCAGTGATGCACTTTGCCGCATATGCTTATATTGCTGAGTCTGTTGAAAAGCCGCTTCTTTACTATCAAAACAATATCGTTGGCAGCGCAACACTACTACGCACCGTTGTAGAGTGGCGCATCCCAGTAGTCTTTTCTTCGACATGTGCGACTTACGGCATACCTGAAAAAACTCCGATTACCGAGAATCATCCGCAGCGGCCAATTAATCCTTATGGGTATTCCAAACTTGCTGTAGAGAGCATGCTTAAAGATATGGAGCGTGCATATCAGTTGCGATCAATTATTTTGAGATATTTTAACGCCGCCGGAGCCGATCCCGCGGGTGAAATCGGTGAAGCTCATAATCCAGAATCGCATTTGATCCCACGAGTCCTGGCGGCTGCTCGGAATGATGCTGTCGTAAGGGTGTATGGCGACAATTACGATACGCCCGACGGAACTTGCATTCGTGATTATATCCATGTCGCCGATCTGGCGGATGCACATGTTAGCGCTTTGAAATACCTGCTTTCAGGCGGGCCAAGTTGCGCGCTCAATCTGGCCAACACCCGCGGCTATTCTGTTTTGGAAGTGATCGAATCGGCACGGTGTGTATGCGGGCAACGCATCCGAACCGAAACGGCCCCACCGCGGCCCGGTGATCCTCCAATCTTGATTGGTGCCGCAGCTCGGGCAAGGGAGCTTTTCAACTGGACACCACGACGCTCCGCCTTGGACCTGCAAATCCAAGACGCATGGAATTGGATGCAAACCGCGTCAGCAAGCTGCACGCGAATGGCGCCGGCGCCTGCCGTGTAGCCGGTGAGAAATTGGGCTCCGATTAATTCGATGGTCGCGGCGAATAGCGAGAGGGTGGAAGTCACTCGCGATCAGCGTATAAATCAGCAATATAGAGAGGCCCGCAGAATTTTCTCGTGTCTTTTTTCGGCAACGGGCAGGTTGCGTTTGATTACGAGCTTTCGTCACTCAATCCATTCACCTAAAGCGGACATGATCGCATCGCCCCTTTCATGTCGGTGCCGGCAATCAGCGATGGAGGACTAGTACCGCCAGTTTTCTAGTCGAGATGATGCTGCCAAGGCGCTTGCCCATGAGTACCGCCATTACACCGGCGGGAGTGTTGCCATGCGAGCCTACTCGCACCTGTCGGATGACGAATGAGGTCAGATCGCCGTTCTGCCCGCGACGGTCGACCTCTCGGCGCTGTCGCTCGCCAACTTGGGGGCGCCAAGAGCACAATTTCATGGGAATTGGTACGCAATACGCTTGCTTCCGGCGGGTTCTCGCCGCTCGAAAATCTCCAGAAAGGTCAGAACAATGCCAGAAACTAACTTTGACAAGACTTTACAGGGGCAGAAGGCGCTTTATGACTCGCGCTTCAAGCAGGGATACGTAGAAGGCTTTCACGATTTATATGAGAGGTGTCGCCTACAAAGTCTGAACTATGTCTTTAAGCAGTTAACCAAATCTGGATTCCAACCCCAATCCATGTTCGATTATGGCTGTGGACAGGGGAAGTTCTTACCTATTTATCAGCAGTTCTTTCCAGATGCCAAGATAACAGCGAGTGATATTTCAGATGTGGCTCTGGAATTTGCACAGCGACGGCATCCAGCTGCAAGTTTTATTTCTATGACTGACGAACACATTCCCCTGCCAGATGCAAGTTTTGATTTGGTAACGTCAATAGAAGTCATTGAACATGTGTTGGATGCCCACGCAACCATGCGTGAAATCGTGCGTTTAGTCAAACCGGGCGGCTGGATTGTTCTGACCACACCCTGCGCTAATCGCTACTCCCTGGAGTGGACTTATAATTTTTTGACGGGCGGATTCAAACCGTCGCTTGATGGCTATGGTAAATTTTCTAGCGAAGACCCCGAACATCTGCGACGTTTAAAAGATGACGATGTGCGTGCGCTCTTTCATGAGGCTGGTGCTAAAGTCGATACGATTTATCATCGCGCTCATATCTTTACAACCATCATGGCGTCTATGCCTGTCATACGCCGACTTCCCTTGGATTTGCGTACACAAATTGCTTATTTAGATTGGGCACTTTTTAAAAATCTACCCAATGGTGCAACCATGATTGCTATTGCCCGTGTGTAGAACGCCGAGGGCCGAAATTGCCCGACACCAGTGCGGCAACAGTCGCCACGTAAAAACGAAAATCGACAGGGCATGAGCCCGGGCACTGACGGATTTTCTTTTCCTCTCCTGCGATAGGACTGCGATGTCACCAAATCACGAACTTGATTTTTTAATTTTTTCGCGTCCCGCAAGGCATTCCCAACCTCGCGCATTCAACTTGGCCTGAGCACTCCCATCCATCCGAAAGTGCCTGCAGCGGTGTGAGTTTGAATTGGAATCTACAGTCCATTGCACCGTTGTTTTGTGCTCAAGTTGCTGGCGCATCTAGTTGATTAGCTCGGCGACCGACCTCGTTGCGCGAGCGGACGGTGGGCAGTTCAAGACGCAACAAAGAAAGCAGCCAGACGCAATCAACAGATTCGGTGGCAAAACTTAAGTCTGTTCGCAAAACAAGATCGATAACGTAGAGCGCCTTTTGTCGGTTCCGCGGATTAGACCGTCATCTGCGAATTTTTGCCACGGCGAAGTCCAAATTTAAGGTTAGTTCCGAACAGCGGGTAGGCTTATGCATCTTCAGCAACAAACACTTGTCACCGGCGGTTCTGGCTTTCTTGGTTCGCACCTTTGCGAGCGTCTGTTAGGGCAAGGGGCGGAGATTATTTGCCTCGATAATTTCTTCACCGGCACACGGCGCAATATCGAGCATCTACTCGGACATAAACGATTCGAGCTCATCCGGCACGATGTGACCTTCCCGATCTACCTGGAAGTCGATCAGATTTACAATTTGGCCTGTCCTGCTTCACCGATCCACTACCAGCGGGATCCGGTTCAGACTACGAAAACAAGCGTGCATGGCTCGATCAACATGCTTGGTCTTGCGAAGCGCGTTGGCGCAAAAATTTTGCAGGCATCGACATCGGAAGTGTATGGCGATCCTGAAGTGAAGCCGCAAACGGAAGATTATTGGGGCCGGGTCAACCCCATTGGCGTACGTTCTTGCTATGATGAAGGCAAACGCTGTGCTGAAACGCTGTTTTTCGATTACTGGCGCCAGCATAAATTAAATATCAAGGTTGCGCGCATCTTCAACACCTATGGACCCCGCATGCATCCGAATGATGGGCGGGTCGTTTCCAACTTCATCATCCAGGCGCTGTTAGGGCGGGACATAACAATCTTTGGAGATGGATTGCAGACGCGCTCGTTCTGCTACGTTGACGATCTTATCGACGCGCTAATACGTCTGATGACCTCTGGTGATGACATTATCGGGCCCATCAACATCGGAAATCCCGCCGAATTTTCAATCCGTCAGCTCGCCGATATCATCATTGATTTAACGGGCTCTCGATCGCGCACCGTACATCGACGCTTACCGCAAGATGACCCCCGCGAGCGGCAACCAGACATCAGCTCTGCGCAGAATTTGCTTGGCTGGAAGCCGACCATCTCACTCAAAGAGGGTCTCCTTAGAACGATCCAGTATTTTGAGGACCTTCTTCGTGAAACCGGCACCATACAAGTTATTGACCGAGCGACGGAGCCGGCCCAATCGGATGAAGTCGGCAGCCATCTGCGGCGCCTTTAGAAATCAGCGCAATTGATATTTGTGCCGCGCTTATCCGAGCCAAGCTAAAACTGTAATATTATGGCGGTGCCGTCGGCCTTGTGAGATCTTGGCCGGTCGGCAAAAAAGCAGATTTTCGATTGCGGGGGATGAGAATGCAATTCCTGAGTCATACCGAATGGCCAATGTGGTTCGGGTACGCGGCTGTTGCCGCGAGCATTATCACCTGCGCGATGAAGACCATGATTCCTCTTCGCATTGTGAGCATGACCTGCAACAGCCTCTTCATCATCTACGGATTTTTTGGAGGGATATATCCTACGCTCATTTTGAACTTGATACTTTTGCCGCTCAACACCGTGCGCCTGCACCAAATGCAAAAATTGATAAAGGACGTGGAGGCGGCCGCATCGACCGGCGAAACATCGATTGATTGGCTGAAGCCGTTCATGGCGCGCCGCAGCTTCCGCAAAGGCGACATCGTTTTCCGCAAGGGCGATGTGGCAGACGCGATGTATTACAGCGTCAGCGGACGCTACAGGCTTAGCGAGATGGGGATTGACCTGCCGATTGGTCAGGTTTTCGGCGACCTGGGTCTGCTCGCACCCGGCAACCTGCGCACCCAGACGATTGAATGCATTGAGGATGGAGATGTTTTGACCGCAACGTACCAACAGGTCAAAGAGCTCTATTTTCAGAACCCGCAATTCGGCTTCTACTTTCTGCGGCTGACCAGTGAACGCCTGTTCGACAACATCAAACGGCTGGAGCAGGAGATTGTGCGAAAGAATGAAGTGATTGCGGAACTTGGCGGGAAAACCGCCTGAGGGAAGTGTTTACGCATTATATATGGGTGAAGCGCAATTTGACTTTCGCCAGGTCTCTTAGTCACCTAGGCCACGTCGATTCTAGGCGCTCAGCCGTGCAAGAGAACCGAGCAAACGTCCGCAAGCGCGTGTTGAAGACCGCGCAGATCATTCTCAGCGACAAAGCACCGAAGCTTGATTGTGCCGTTCGAAATCTTTCGAATACGGGTGCGTGGAGAACCGACACCAAAATGGGTGTGACATTTATCTAGCGCCCGTTGCCGGCGATCTCGGCCGTTAAATGCTGTTGCGGCGCATCATCCCTAAAATCTGATGCAACTTTTTATCTAATAATAAAAC
>Ga0310810_10000660_pt1 | contig 34579 bp, 39 predicted proteins | sample NCmetagenome_FD_207641 | JGI IMG/M metagenome (GOLD analysis project Ga0310810, IMG submission 207641) | Soil microbial communities from experimental microcosm in Duke University, North Carolina, United States - NC | ecosystem: Engineered > Artificial ecosystem > Soil microcosm > Unclassified ... | reverse complement strand
CCGCTCCTTTATGCTGCCTGGGCCGCCGCCGGCGCGCTCGACCGCAAGGACCTCGTGCAGCTGCGGCAGATCGACAGCGATCTCGAAGGTCACCCCACGCCGCGATTACCGTTCGTCGACGTCGCCACCGGGTCCCTCGGCCAGGGCCTCGGCGTCGGCGTTGGGCTGGCGCTCGGCGCGCGGAGCCTCGGCGCGGACGCGCGGGTGTTCGTGCTGCTCGGCGACGGCGAGATGGCGGAGGGCTCGGTCTGGGAGGCCGCGCAGATGGCGAGCCACGAGAAGGTCGACAATCTCGTGGCGGTCGTCGACGTCAATGCCCTCGGCCAGTCGGGTCCAACGATGCTCGGGCACGACGTCAAGGCATATCAGCGTCGCTTCGCCGCGTTTGGCTGGCGCGTGAGCGTCATCGACGGCCACGACATGCGCGAGATCACGGTCGCGCTGCGACGGGCCACGCGCGGCCGCGGTGCGCCGACCGCGATCGTCGCGCGCACGAGCAAGGGCAAGGGGCTCGGTGCCGACGTCGAGGGCAAGGAAGGCTGGCACGGCAAGCCGCTTCCCGCCGACATGGCGGAACGCGTGATCGCCGACCTCGAGCGTGGCCTGCATCATCTGCCGGCGCCGCCCATTCGCCGGCCTCGACGGCGCGTCGGCAAACACGCGCTGCCGGCGCCGCAGCCGATTGCGGGCAAGCCGCCCGTCGGCGACATCGCGACCCGCCAGGCCTATGGTGAGGCGCTCGTGCGCCTGGGCGAGAGCGATGCTCGTGTGCGCGCGCTCGACGGCGACGTGAAGAACTCGACGTACGCCGAGAAATTCAAGGAGCGCTTCCCCGAGCGGTTCGTCGAGGGCTGGATCGCCGAGCAGAACATGGTGAGCGTCGCGGCGGGGCTCGCGGCCCAGGGGCTCGTGCCGTTCGTGTCGTCGTTCGCGTGCTTTCTCGAGCGCGCGGCGGATCAGGTGCGCATGGCCGGCATCTCGCGCGCGAACGTCAAGCTGTGTGGATCACACGCGGGCGTGTCGATCGGCGAGGACGGGCCGTCGCAAATGGCGCTCGAGGATCTCGCGCTCTTTCGTGCGATCCCCGAGGCCGTGGTGTTCTATCCCTCCGACGGCGTGGCGACCGACGCCGCGGTGCAGCTCGCGAATTCCCGCAAGGGCGTCGTGTACATCCGCACGACCCGCGGCGCGCTGAAGACGCTGCGCCGCAGCGATCACGATCGCCTGGTCATCGTCGGCGCCGGAGTGACGCTGCACGAGGCACTGGCCGCGCACGAAGAGCTCGCGCGGGGCGGCGTCAATGTGCGCGTCATCGATCTGTTCTGCGTCAAGCCCGTCGATGCCGCCGCCTTGCTCGAGGCTGCGCGCGCGTGCGACAACCACATCCTCACGGTCGAGGACCACTATCCGCAGGGGGGGCTCGGCGACGCGGTCATGGAAGCCGTCGCCGAGACCGGTGTGCTCGTTCACCGCCTGGCCGTGCGCGAGATCCCCCGCAGCGGCACGCCGACGCAGCTGCTCGAGCGCTTCGGCATCGGACGCGGCGCCATCCTCGCGAAGGTCCGCGAGATCCTCGGCGGCTGAGCGTCACGCCGCGCGGCGGCGGAGCGCGCGCAGCGCGCGATACGCCGGCAAGACGAGCGCGGTGCCGAGCGCGACGGCGCGCGTCGGCTGGCGCGCGCGCGGCGCGCGCCAGCCGCCCCGGATATCCGTTCCAAACGGGACGGCATCGAGCACCGCGCCGGCGGTGGGCGACGCGGCGCCGCCTTGGAAGTGGTCGAAATCCGTCAGCGCCCGCGCCGCCTGCTCGTACAGGGGGGGCGGCAGGAGCATGTGCAGCGCGTTCATCGCGCGCGCGGCGCCGCCGACGAACACCTCACGGCGCGGCCGGCGCGCGGCGCCAACGATCGCGGCAGCGACGTCGTCGGGGTCGTACACCGGGCGCGGAGGCTTGACGCCGCGGCCCGTGTAGTTCGCGCAGTGCGCGAAGAACGGCGTGTCGATCGCGGCGGGCATCACCGTCACGACGTCGACGCCGGTACCAATCAGCTCCTCCCGCAGGCTCTCGCCGAATCCGACCACCGCGAACTTCGCGGCGGCGTACGGCGTGTAGTACGGCATCGCCATCTTGCCGAGCATCGAAGCCATGTTGATCAGGACGCCGTGCCCCTGGGCGACGAAGTGCGGCAGCACGGCACGCGCCGTGCACGCAGCCGAAGAAGTCGGTCTCGATGACGCCACGGAACACGTTGGGCGGCAGATCTTCGAACGCGCCGAGCGCGCCGACGCCCGCGTTGTTCACCCAGACATCGATGTGGCCGAATCGATCGAGCGCGCGTGCCACGAGCGCGTTCATGGCGCCCTGGTCGCGGACGTCGGCCACCATCGACGCGGCCGCGACGCCGCGCGCAGCGCACTGCTCGGCGGCGCTCGTGAGCGGCGCTTCGCGACGCGCGCACAGCATGACGGCGGCGCCCGCGCTCGCGAACCGCAGCGCGGTCGCGCGACCGATGCCGCTCGAGGCGCCGGTCACGACGACGACCGAGCCTGCAAGAGACTGCATGTCGCACCTCCGCGAAGAACGGGAGCAAGCAGGCTGCCACCCAGTCCACTCCTTGCGGTCGCTGTCCGCGGTGTCTATGCTGCCTCGATGCCCGCGGCGGCGACGTCTACGACCACCCTCGTGCTGCTGGTGCGCCATGGCGTGACGCCGACCACCGGACGCGTGCTCCCGGGCCGGCGCCGCGGCTTGCATCTTTCGGACGAAGGACGCCGCCAGGCCGATGCGCTGGCCGTGCGACTGGCCGTGGCGCCGACGATCGCGGCGATCTACACCTCACCGCTCGAGCGCGCGCGCGAAACCGTCGCGCCCCTTGCCAAGGCGCGCGGGCTCGCGATCCGCGTCGAGCCGGGGCTGCTCGAGAGTGACCTCGGCGCATGGACGGGCCTGTCGCTCAAGCGCGCGGCGCGACGCCCGGAATGGTCCGTCGTCCAGCGGCACGCCAGCCGCTTCCGCTTCCCCGGCGGCGAGTCGTTCATGGAGATGCAGGCGCGCATGGCCGGCACACTCGCCCGACTCGTCGAACGGCATCGCGGTTCCACGATCGTCGTCGCCTCGCACGCCGATCCGATCAAGACGCTCGTGGCCTGGGCCCTCGGCACGCCGCTCGACCTCTTTCAGCGCATCGTGATCGCCCCGGCGTCGATCACCGCGATTGCGTATCGCGCCGAGGGACTCAGCGTCCTGACCGTCAATGCGATGGACGGCGACCTCGCGTCACTGCTGAAACAGTGACATGAGCGCGTCCTTCGATCTCGACGCGCCCGATCACTTCACCGCAGGCGCCGTGGGGCCGCAGGGCGAGCGCGTGTTCTACATCCAGGGACGCCAGGGAAGCCGTCTCGTCACGCTCAAGAGCGAGAAGGAGCAGGTCCGCGCGCTCGCCACCTATCTCGCCCAGATGCTCGACAAACTCCCGACGGCGTCGGAGCCGCCGCCGCCGAGCGTCGAGCTGCTCGAGCCGATCGAGGCGGCGTGGCCGGTGGCATCGCTCGGCCTTGGGTGGGACGAGGATCGACAGCGCGTGGTCGTCGTCGCCGAATCTGTCGTGGAGGAAGAGAGCGAGGAGCCGGCGACGGCGCGCTTTGCGATCACCCGCGCGCAGGCCACCGCGTTCGTCGAGCGTGCCGAGGCGCTCGTGAAGGCCGGGCGACCGATCTGTCCGATGTGCTCGCAGGCAAAAGATCCCGCCGGCCACGTGTGCCCGCGGAGCAACGGTCACGTCGTCCACTGACGTCGCGGCGCTGCTCGCGCGCGGCGAGGTGACGCTCAAGGGCCGGCTGCCGCGCAGCACGAATGCGACGTTCCTCGTCGAGGTCGCGCTCGACGGCACCTGCGCGCTCGCCGTCTACAAGCCCGAGCGCGGCGAGCGGCCGCTGTGGGACTTTCCTCCGGGATTGTTTCGGCGCGAGCTCGCGGCGTACGTCCTCTCCGAGGCCCTCGGATGGGGTCTCGTGCCGCTCACGGTGCACCGCGACGGCCCTCATGGCGAAGGCTCCGTGCAGGAGTTCGTGCACGCGGACTTCGCGCACCACTACTTCACGCTCCGCGAGGATCCGGCGCACCGCGATCGCCTCGCGCGGATCTGTGCCTTCGACCTCATCGCGAACAACGCCGACCGCAAGAGCGGCCACTGCTTGCTCGGCCCCGACGGACGCATCTGGGCGATCGACAACGGCCTCTGCTTCAACGTCGATCCCAAGCTGCGCACGGTCATCTGGGAATTCGCCGGCGAGCCGCTGCCCGACGGCGTCCGCGACGACCTGCGTCGCCTCGTCACGGATGGACCGCCGGCGGCGCTGAGCGAGCTGCTCGATGCGCGCGAATGCCAGGCGGTGGTGACGCGGGCACGACGACTGGCGAAGGCGGGCCGCTTCCCGTCCGAGGGCAGCGCCGATCGCTACCCCTGGCCGCCCGTCTAGCGGCGCGTGAAAAGCCAGCCCGTCGCGGTGAAGACGAGCGGCCACAGAAAATAGAGCAGCGGGACGAGGTACATCTGCTCGAGGAACTCGCCGCCCGCCCACATGCCACTCGACGCGGCCTGCTGCGCGACGATCGTCGCGATCGGCGTGCCGGTCCTGAACGACTCGAGCTTGATCAACAGCTCGCGCTCGAGCACCACGGCTCTGTACGCGAGAACCCAGACGCCGATGAACACGGCAAGCTCGAGCGGAACGCGCCAGTACGTTTTGAGCTTCGTGATGACGCGCTGATACAAGTCACCTGGCGCGGGCGATCGGTCCTCGAGCGTCGCGATCACGCTGAATCCGAGCGGGCCGGCTGCGGCGAGGGAAAGCCAGCGCAGGGAACGATGCCGCGACGTGAGCACGAGATAGCAGCACGCCACCCAGAGGACACCCGCCAGCCCGGCCGCCGCCCACAGCACCCCGATCCTGGCGAGGTTCAACACCTGATAGTCGCGGACGTACGTGGCGCGACCGCGAGCCATCTCCGGATCGATGAGCTGAAAGACACCGGCGCCGCAGATCACGACGGCGGGGATGGACAGATAACACACGAGAGCGAGGAGATAGAGACGCTTGGGCAATGCGTTCGGCCCTCATGCTACTCAAGCATGCCGGCGGGCAGGTCGCCGCACTATTTCGGCCGGGCCCGGTGGCGTCCCTCTCTCGGCAGGGTGGTATCCTGTGCCGCACGGAGGACCGACCCATGGCGGCTGAGACGTTCGATCGCAAGGCAGAGGATGTCGGCAACATCGTCTTCCTCGAGCACGTGAACTTTCGCGTGCCCGATCAGCAGCTCGCGACCGCCTTCTACGTGACCGCGCTCGGCTTCACGCGCGACCCGTACCTCATGGTCGGCCTCGACAACATGTGGATCAATCTCGGCCGCTCGCAGTTTCATCTGCCCACCGGCAATCCCAATCGCTCGCGCGGTCGGGTCGGCTGTGTCGTCGCCGACTTCGATGCCCTGCCCGAGCGGCTGCACGCCGCCGAGAAGTGGCTGAGCGGCACCCCGTACAGCCATGACGTGCAGAAGAACCACGCCGACGTGACGTGTCCGTGGGGCAATCGCATCCGGCTGCACCGACCGGGACCCGAGTCCGGCTTCATGACCCTGGGCATGCCGTATGTCGAATTCCCGGTGCCGGTGGGCCACGCGGACGGCATCGCGCGGTTCTACCGCGAGGTCATGGGCGCGCCCGCGCGACTCGAGCAGCACAACGGCGGCGCGGCGGCCCGCGTGCAGGTCGGCCACAGCCAGTCGCTGATCTTCCACGAGACGAACAACGAGATTCGCCCGTACGACGGCTATCACATCGCGGTGTACGTCACGGACTTCGGCGGCTCGCATGCCAAGCTGAACGAGCGCGGGATCATCAGCCAGGAGTCGAACCCGTACCAGTATCGCTTCCAGGAGATCGTCGATCCCGAGTCGGGCAAGCTTCTCTACGAGATCGAGCACGAGGTGCGGTCGTTCACGCACCCGATGTACGCGCGGCCGCTCGTGAACCGCAATCCGGCCCAGCGCCAGCCAACGTATCAGCCGGGCCAGGACGCGTTCTACCCGAAGTACTAGCCGGGATTCCTCACGAACGTTGCAAGCCGTGCGTCGAACGGGTCCTGCCGCGGCGGGCGAGCGTTTCAGCTCGATGTACGGCGGGCTAGCGTTTCGGCTCGATGCGCGGCGGGCTAGCGTTTCAGCTCGATCTCGACGAAGACGAACTCGCCGGGATTGGGATTGATCACGTCGTGCTCGACGCCGGCGTCACGATAATACGGCGCGCCTGCCGTCAGCGTCGCCGTCGTTTCGCCGCTCGCCGCTCGGGCAGCGAGCGAGCCGGAGGTCAGCGGCACGACGACGTACGGGTACTCGTGGCGGTGATGGCCCGTGTGCGCGCCCGGCGCGAAGCGCCACTCCGTCACGCGCACGCGATCGTTATCGATGCACACAGTGGCGACGGCGTTGATCATGCGGCATCATACCCCGCCTCGGAGTGAGTCGCCGACCGTCGGGCGCCGGAGCCCGGCGAAGGCGCCCCGACGCCAAAATAAGGAGACCAGTCAATGGGTGAGACGATCAACCTCACGGCCGAAGACGGACACAAGCTCTCCGCCTACAAGGCGACGCCGAGCGGGACCCCGCGCGGGGCGCTGGTGGTGATTCAGGAGATCTTCGGCGTCAACCACCACATCAAGAGCGTCACCGACCGCTTCGCCAAGGAGGGCTACCTCTCCATCGCGCCCGCCCTGTTCGACCGCGTCGAGCGCGGCTTCGAAACCGGGTATCAGCCCGCCGACATCGAGCGCGGGCGCGCGGTGCGCGGCAAGCTCACGATCGAGGATGCGGTGAAGGACGTGCGTGCCGCCGTGAAGGAGGCGCAGAAGTCGGGCCTCAAAGTCGGCGTGGTCGGCTACTGCTTCGGTGGCACGATGGCGTGGCTCGCGGCGACGCGGATCGACGGCGTGGCGGCGGCCATCGCCTATTACGGCGGCGGCGTCGCCGATGCGGCGGCGGAGACGCCCAAGTGCCCGGTGATCTTCCACTGGGGCGAGACCGACGCGTCGATTCCCAAAGAGCACTGGGAGAAGGTCCGGCAGCACCATCCGAAGCTGCAGCAGCACGTCTATCCCGCCGGCCACGGCTTCCACTGCGACGAGCGCGCGTCGTATCACAAGCCGAGCGCCGACCAGGCGATGGAGCGCACGATTCAATTCTTGCATCAGCACGTCGGGTAGCGCCTCGTGCGCGGCCTCCTCGCCTGGGGCGCGTACGTCCCGTACGCGCGCCTCGATCGCAAGAGCATCGGCGCGGCCCTCGGCAGCTCCGCGGGCAGCGGCATGCGCGCCGTTGCGTCCTACGACGAGGACACGACGTCCATGGGCGTGGAGGCCGCGCGGGTGGCGCTGCGCGGCGTGTCCGTGACGCCGGAAGCGGTCGTCTTTGCCACCGCGGATCCGGCGTATCTCGACAAGACGAATGCGACCGCGATCCACGCCGCGCTGGATCTGCCGCCCTCGGCGGCCGCGTACGACATGCTCGGCGCCGTGCGATCCGCCGCGGGCGCGATGCGAGCGGCGCTCGACGCGCGCGGCCCCGTCGTGGCCGTACTCGCCGACATTCGCACCGGGCTCGCCGGCGGCGGCGACGAGCGCGAGGGCGGCGATGCGGCGGCCGCGTTCGTCTTCGGCGACGGTCACGTCGTGGCCGAGCCGCTCGGCTTCGCCTCGCGCAGCGCCGAGTTCCTCGACCGGTGGCGCGTGCCGGGCGACCCGACATCGCGACAGTGGGAGGAGCGCTTCGGCGAGCATCTCTATGTGCCGCTCGGCGAGCCCGCGCTCGCCGACGCGCTGAAGCAGGCGGGTGTGACGGCCTCGGCCGTCGACGTGCTGATCGTCGCCGGGCCGCACGGGCGGTCGAACAAGCGCGTCGCCGCGGCCGCGGGGGTGAACAAGGACGCGATCGCCGATGATTTCGCCGGGACCCTCGGCAACACCGGCGCCGCGCACGCGGGGCTCATGTTCGCGGCCGCCCTCGATGTGGCGCGTCCGGGGCAGGTCATCGCGGTCGTCTCGCTCGCCGACGGTGCCGACGTGATGGTGTGGCGCACGACACCGGCGATCACCGCGCGGCGGCCCGCGGCGCCCGTCGCCGCGCAGATGGCGAGCGCGGGGCCGGTGTCGTATGCCACGTTTCTGACGTGGCGCGGCTTCCTGCGCCGCGAGCCGCCGCGACGTCCCGATCCACAGCCGCCGGAGGCGCCGGCCGCCGCGCGCGCCGAGGGGTGGAAGTACGCGTTCACCGGCAGCCGCTGCCAGGCGTGCGGCGCACGCCACGTGCCGCCGCAGCGCGTGTGCGTGAAGTGTCACGCCCTCGACCGCATGCGGCCCGAGCGACTCAGCGACGTGCCCGCCACGATCGCGACGTTCACCGTCGACCGGCTGGCGTATTCGATGTCGCCGCCCGTCGTCGTGGCCGTGATCGACTTCGAGGGCGGCGGCCGGTTTCAGTGCGAGATGACGGACGTCGACCCCAAGGCCGTGAAGATCGGCGACCGCGTGGAGCTCACGTTCCGGCGGCTGTACACGGCGGGCGGGGTTCATAATTACTTCTGGAAGGCGAGACCGATTCGCGGAGGAATAGCGCATGGCGAGCAACGGAATTCGTGACCGCGTTGCGATCGTCGGCATGGGGTGTACGCCGTTCGGCGAGCGCTGGGACAAAAGCGCCAGCGATCTGCTCGTCGACGCGACGACCGAGGCGACGAGCTCGGCCGGCATCGACCTGAAGGACATCGACGCGTTCTGGCTCGGCACGCTCTTCTCCGGGCAGAGCGGGCTGACGCTGTCGCGGCCGCTCAAGATCGACTACAAGCCGGTGAGCCGGCTCGAGAACTTCTGCGCGACCGGCTCCGAGGCGTTCCGCAACGCGAGCTATGCCGTCGCGGCCGGCGCGTACGACATCGCGATGGCGATCGGCGTCGAGAAGCTGAAGGACTCGGGCTTCTCCGGGCTGCCGGGCACTCGCTCCGTCGGCGATGGCACGGCGGCCGGCATGACGGCGCCCGCGATGTTCAGCCTGCTCGCGCCCGCGTACGCGAAGAAGTACGGCGTGAGCGATGAGCAGCTCAAAGACGTCATGACGCGGATCGCGTGGAAGAACCACAAGAACGGCGCGCTCAACCCGCGTGCCCAGTTCCGTCGGGAAGTGCCGAAGGAAACGATCGCGTGCTCCCCGCTCGTCGCGGGTCCGCTCGGGATCTTCGATTGCTCGGGCGTGAGCGACGGCTCGGCGGCCGCGATCATCGTGCGCGCCGAGGATGCGCATCGCTACACGGACAAGCCGCTCTACGTGAAGGCGCTGTCGTTCGTCGCGGGCCCCGCGGCCGGACCCATCGATCCCGATTACGACTACACGACCTTCAACGAGGTCGTGGCGTCGGCCAGCGATGCGTACGCGCAGGCCGGCCTCAAAGAGCCGCGGCAGGAGCTGGCGATGGCCGAGGTGCACGACTGCTTCACGCCGACCGAGCTCGTCCTGATGGAAGACCTCGGGTTCGCGGCGCGCGGCACCGCGTGGAAGGAAGTGCTCGCCGGCACGTTCGATCTCGACGGTGAGCTCGCGGTCAATCCTGACGGCGGCCTCAAGTCGTTCGGCCACCCCATCGGCGCCTCCGGGCTGCGGATGCTGTTCGAATGCTGGCTGCAGCTCCGTGGCGAGGCCGGCAAGCGGCAGATCGCGAGCGTGGCGCGCGGGCGCACGCTTGCGCTCACTCACAACCTGGGCGGCGCGCCCGGCGAATGCGTCTCCTTCGTGAGCGTGGTCGGCTCGGAAAGGTCCTGACAGCATGCCCAAGATCGTCTTTGCTCCGAAGTTTCCGAAGTCGCTCGTCGACGTGATGATGGAGATGAAGCCGGCGGGCTTCGACATCGCCGTCGTCGACGCGACCGGACCCGAATTCCTCGCGGCCGCGAAGGATGCCGAGTACTTCATGGGCTTCGGCCGTAACCCGCTCGGCCCCGACTTCTACGCGGCGGCGCCGAGGATGAAGCTGATCCAGCTCATCAGCGCGGGCTACAACACGCTGGACCTCGAGGCCGCGCGTCGCGCGCGGGTGCCCATCGCCAACAACGGCGGCGCAAACTCGGTGGCCGTGGCCGAGCACGCGGTGATGCTGATCCTGGCCACGCTGAAGAAGCTGCACTGGCAGCACAACAACGTCACGGCCGGCAAGTGGCGCGTCGGCGACTTCGCGGAAACGCGTCTGTACGAGCTCGAGGGCAAGACCGTCGGGATCGTGGGACTCGGCAACATCGGCAAGAAGGTCGCGCGGCGCCTGCGCGGCTTCGATTGCAAGATCGTCTACTACGACATCATCCGCCTGCCGGAGCACGAAGAAGACGCGCTCGGTGTCCGCTACGCGCTGTTCGACGAGCTGCTGAAGATCAGCGACGTCGTCACGCTGCACACCCCGCTGACGTCGGTGACGCAGAACATGATGTCCGAGCCGCAGCTCGAGCTCATGAAACCCACGGCGATTGTCGTCAACACGTGCCGCGGTCCCGTCGTCGACGAGCGCGCGCTGCACAAGGCGCTGATCACCAAGCGCATTGCCGGCGCCGGTCTCGACGTGATGGTCGACGAGCCGCCGTCCAAGGACAATCCGCTGCTCAACGTCGACACGTGCACGATCACGCCGCACACCGCGGGGCCAACGTGGGAGAACTGGCCGAAGGCGTTCCGCAACGCGTTCGACAACATCCTGCGCGTGCACGCGGGCCGGCCGCCGTTGTGGGTGGTGCCCGAATTGCGCGAGGTGGTGAAAGCGTGACCCAGGCCGGCCCATCGTCGATCGATGCCGTGATCGAGACGTACAGGGCCGGTCTCGACACGTCACTGATCCGTCGCAATCTCGAGCGCTCCATCGAGGAGCGGCTCGAGCTGCTCATGCAGCTCCAGGAATTCGCTGCCGAACTGCGCCGTGCCGGTCGCGCCGCACCGGACGGATGACCGACTTCAAGGCGCTGCTTCGCACGCTGTCCGAGAGTGGGGTGGAATTCATTCTCGTCGGTGGCGTCGCGGCGACCGTGCATGGCTCGACGCGCTTGACCATCGACGTCGACGCCGTCTACCGCAGGACAACGGAGAACATCGACCGCCTCGTACTGGCGCTCACTCCGTATCACCCATATCTCCGCGGCGCCCCGCCGGGATTGCCGTTTCGGTGGGATGCCGCGACGGTGAAGCGCGGGCTCAATTTCACATTGACCACGGACATCGGTGATCTCGATCTGCTCGGTGAGATCCTCGGCGGCGGCGCCTACGAAGCGCTGGTCACGTCAACGGTCACCATCCGGGTGTTCGGTATCGACTGCCGCTGCCTCACGCTCGACAAGCTGATCGAGCTGAAGCGGGCCGCCGGTCGCCCGAAGGACTTCGAAGCCATCGCCGAGCTCGAGGCGATCCGACAGCAGGAGCGCCCGCGCTAGCCGCCGCTCACCGGCGCCGCGCCGACGAGCGTGCGCGCCAGCGAGATCTCGCCCAGGTGCGTGAAGCCGTGGGTGACGCCGACCTGCGCGAGCACGCGCACCAGCGGCATCTCGCCGACGAACTTCAGCGCGACCTTGCGCTCGAGCTCCGCCGGTGAGAGGCCCTGCACGTACGCCTCGGTGCTGGCCCAGACCGCCTTCATGTAGGCGGCGAACAGCGCCACGTCCTTGATTCGGAGCGCCTGCGCCTCCTCGGTCGACATCCCGGTGCCCTGCGCCGCGGGATGCAGGCCGAGCCGCTCGGGATAACCACCCTCGACCCAGACGGTCGGCCGACGATTCTGCAGCACGAAGCGCACGACGTTGTCCTCGGTGCGCGTGTAGTGCCACACGTTCCACGCGATCGTGTTGGCCGCGGGATGTCCCGCGGGCACCGCGTGCAGCTGATCCGCGGTGAGCCCGTCCAGGCTTCGGTCGAGCCCGTCGTGCAGGCGTCTGAGATCGATCGCCACCGACTCCAGCAAGGTCATGCGGGCCTCCTCTTCGATGCGAGCACAGAATCGCATACACTGCCGCCATGGCGAGGACGATCATCGACCTGTCGATGCCGCTCGAGAACGACGTGCAGTCCGACCCGCCCGGCTACGGTCCGAAGATCGAGTACCTCCGCCACAAGGACACCGCGAAGGACGTCGCGCAGTTCTTCCCCGGGCTCGAGGAACGGCAGCTGCCGGATGCGGAGGGCTGGGCCGTCGAGTGGATCCGCCTCATGACCCACAACGGGACGCATCTCGACGCGCCCTATCACTTCGCCTCCACGATGAACCGCGGCGAGCGCGCCATCACGATCGACGAGGTGCCGCTCGACTGGTGTTTTCAGCCGGGCGTGAAGCTCGACTTTCGCGCGCTGCCCGACGGCTACGTCGTGACCGCGCACGACGTCGAAACCGAGCTGAAGCGGATCGGCCACACGCTTCGGCCGCTCGAGATCGTCGTCGTCAACACACGCGCCGGCTCGGCGTACGGCCAGGCGGACTACGTCTCCGCCGGCGCCGGCATGGGGCGCGAGGCGACGCTCTACCTGCTCGAGCGCGGCGTACGCGTGACCGGCACCGACGCGTGGTCGTGGGACGCGCCGTTCGTACATACCAAGGAAAAATTTGCGAAGACCGGCGACGCCTCGCTGATCTGGGAGGGGCACAAGGCCGGTCGCGAGATCGGCTACTGCCACCTGGAAAAGCTGCACAACCTCGAGGCGCTGCCGGCGCATGGGTTCACGCTCGCGTGCTTTCCCGTCAAGATTCGCGGCGCCTCCGCCGGCTGGACGCGCGCGGTGGCAATGATCGATCGCTGACCGCGATGCTCTTCATGGTCGTCGAGACGTTCCGCAATCAGGACGGCAAGGCCGTCTATCGGCGCTTCCGCGACAAGGGCCGGCAGATGCCGGACGGCCTGCAGTTCGTCGCAAGCTGGGTGCAGGCCGATCTGGGACGGTGCTTTCAAGTCATGGAGTGTGACGACGTCACGCTGCTGCAGCGCTGGGTCGTGCAGTGGTCCGATGTGATCGAGTTCGAGATCGTGCCCGTGGTGGCCGGCAAGGACACCGCGACCGCGCTGGGGCCGCTGCTCTAGCGAGCCAGGCGCGCGAGCAGACGACGCAGCTTGGGCGTGCGGCGCAGCGCGCGCGCCAGGCGCGGCACGTCGGCCGCGTCGACGATCAGCGGTGAGCGCTGGAATCGGCCCTTCAGATCGTAGTGGCACAGACGGATCTCGTACGAGCCGGCGGCCTGGCCGCGCGTGAACTTCAAGAGCTGGATCGTCGGCCGGTGATACGGCGTCGCGATCTGCGCCTCCTCCTCGATCACGCCGCTGCCCCAATGCAACGAGAACGTCTTCGGGCTTTCCGCCGCAGCAACCCGCCTCACGCCCAGGCGTCCCAGATCTTCGCGGCGAACACGAGCGTCGTGTCCACGTCCTCGGCGAGCAGGTAGCGCTCGGTCACCAGTCGCTCGGCCGCCGCCCGCACCCGGTTCAGATACGCGTCCCGCGACGGGTAGCGCTCGGCGATGGCCGGCCGCGGGTCGCCGCTGCGCTCGCGCTCGGCGCGCGTCTTCGCGAACGGCAGCGTGGCGCCCGCGAACACGAGCAGCTGCTCGACGCCGCCGCTGTCCGAATGACGGAGGTTCCAGCCCGTGTGGGTGGCGAGCGGCGTCGCGAGCTCCGGCAGGACGACGCCCGCGACCTCGTTGCCATCGCTGTCCACCGCCGCCACGCGTGTGCCGTACGGAGCGCCGACGCGCGGCGGCGCGATCGTGATTCGCCGCATCTCGGTGTCGGCGCCGAAGTCCAGGCGTTGCGGTCGTGCGTGCCGGCGCGGGTACCGCGCGCCCGGGATCGCATCGAAGACCTTGGTGAGCGTCTCGGGGGTCACCGCCGTGCCGTCCGCGTTGCGGGGGTGGCGGCTCGGCGGCGGCGCGACACTTTCGGTGACCCAGCGATCCAGATTGACGAGGCAGGCCCGCAACAACCGGCCGTAGTTGACCACGCCGCGCACGTGCTGCGAGCGCTCGACCCAGCCGTGCGGATCCGCGGCCGCGGCCTGCGTGTCGGTCGGCGGCCAGACGCCGAGGCCGTGCTCGGTTCCCGCGAAGTGGTAGACGCGCACGCTCGGTCCCTGCTCGACGTCGCGTCCGCCGTCTGGATCGGTGTGAACGAGCGAGGCATCGCCGCGGTGATACTCGGCCGACGTGTTCGTGTACATCACCTTGAGCCGTCCGCGCGGCTCGACCTGGAAAGGCTCGAGGTGGCACATCGTCCACGGCCGGTCCTTGCTGTTCTGGCCGAATCGCTGGTTGAACTCGCCGCGCATGCCGCCGGCGACGTTCGCGATGATCCCGTCGAACGCCTCGCCACCGGCCTCCGCCTCGTTCAGGCCGTAATGAATCAGCGTGCGGAGCAATCGTCCAGTCTGTGAGCGGCCGTACGCATAGCTCCAGCGGCTCTGTGCGGGAGCCGCATCGGTTTTGAGCCACGCCGCACAGTCACGCAGCGCGACGAGACCGAGCCCGATCACCGATGCGTCGGTGGCCGTGTAGGCCAGGTGATACAGGCGGCCCTTGGCGAAGCCGCCCTCGAGCCAGACATGGCGCGGATCGGGCGTGACGCGACCGTCGACGACCCGCGCGAACCGCCATCGCGCGCGAGGAATGACCTCGGGGTCGGCGTCGGGCATGTCGCGCACGGTCAGCACGGCGTCGCGCTCCTCGACATCCGCGGCGGGATATGCGCGGTGCGCGCGGTCCGAAAGCAAGAAGTCGGACACGGCCTCCGGTGCCTGCAGCTGCACGTACACCCGGCCGCGCAGCGGCTGTCCATGCTCGCGCGCCTCGACGCCGTGGAGGCGGATGAGCCCCGGCACGTCGGGTAGGTCGAACTGCCAGCCGCACGAGGCGACGACGTAGCCGCGGCGCATGAGGAAGCCATCGCCGACGTCGATCGGCGGGTTCGGATCGCTGCCGGGGCCGAACACCGGCCGCGTTGCATGATTGAAGTTCGGAACGGCGACGGTGTTGCCGCGGTTCACGACGTCGACGAGGGCGCGGCCGCTGGCGCGCGCCCGATCGACGGGCACGAGGAGCGAGAGATCCGCGGAGAACTCCACGAGCCCGGCGGCGTTCACCAGGGCGAGCGTGATGTCGGTGACGCCGCGGTTCGCCGCGTGCCGGGGATCGAGGGCGAAGCGCAGCCGCCCCTTCAGCTCCTCATACGGTCCGACCTCGCCGAACGCGCGCCCGTCGGCGAGCGGCCGGCGCAGCGCGATCTCGAACGCGGTGACAGGCATCAGAGCCCTCGCAGAAACGACAGGATCGCCGCGTTGACCTCGTGCGGCCGCTCCTGCTGGGTCCAATGGCCGCAGCCCGACAGCATGATCGTGCCGCGCAGATCGGGGACGAACATCTTGAGCCCGGGCAGCAGCCGTTCCATCCCGCGGAACGCCGTCACCAGATCGCGATCGCCGGCGATGTAGAGCGCCGGCACGGTGACCTTCGCGTCGGCCCACGGCGCCAGCAGCTCCCAGTTGCGGTCGGCGTTGCGATACCAGTTCAGCCCGCCGCGGAACCCCGCGCGCGCGAACTCGCCGGCATAGAACTCGACGTCGGCCTCGCTGAGCCACGGCGGCAGCGTCGCCGGCGCCTGGTGCGTGGTGAGGAAGCCGCCGTCGCGGCGCACCATCCCGACGTTGCCCTCGCCCGGCGTCAGCGCCCGCGGGCGCGCCTCGCCCGAGCCGTAATAAAGGATGCGGCGGATGGTGTCGCGCGGATCGCGCCCGAGCTCGGCCTCGGCGACGCCGGGCTCCTGGAAATAGAGCTGGTAGAAGACCTCGTCGTCCGTGCGCGGCATGAGCGTGGTCGGGCGCGCGGTGCGGCGCGGCACGAACGGCACGCTGAGACCGATCACCGCGCGGAACCGGTCCGGCCGCAGCAGCGCCGCGTGCCACGCGACGGGCGCGCCCCAGTCGTGGCCGACGATGACCGCGTTCGGCGCGCCGAGCGCGTCGAGCAGCCCCACCACGTCGCCGACAAGGTGCAGGAGCGTGTACGCCTCGATCGCCTCGGGCTGGTACGTGCTGCCATAGCCGCGCATGTCGGGCGCCACGGCGTGATAACCCGCCTGCGCGAGCGCGCCGAGCTGATGGCGCCACGAATACCAGGATTCCGGGAAGCCATGGCACAGCACGACGAGCGGCCCGTCGCCCGCCTCGGCCACGTGCATGTGAATGCCGTTGGTCTCGACGGTGCGGTGGCGGATCTCGGCGCTCACGGACGTCTCCGCGGCGGATGCGCCTTTACCGCGGCCTCGTTCACCTCCGTGCCCCAGCCCGGCCCCGTCGGCAACACGAGGTGGCCGTTCTCGATCTTGGGGACCGTGGTCACGAGCTCGTCGTACCAGGGCACGACGTCGGGATCGATCTCCATGATTCGCAGATTGGGGACGATCGCGCAGAAGTGCGCGTTCATGCACGTCGAGAGCCAGCCGTAGAAGTTGTGCGGCGCGACGTTGACCTCGTACGTGTCGGCCATGTTGGCGACCTTGACCGACTCGCCCACACCGTTCCACGGCGTGTCGACGATCGCGACGTCGACCGATTGCTGCTCGAAGTACGGCCGGTAGTCGCGGCGCCCGAACAGGCACTCGCACGACGCCACGGGGATGTTGATCTTCGAGCGGATGTGGTGCAGCGCCTTCGGATCGCGGGTGTCGATCTCCACCCACAAGAGGTCGAACGGCTCCATCGCGCGCGCCATGCGGATGAAGCCCTCGGTCTTGAAGTTGAAGTTCAGGTCGACCAGGAGGTCCATGTCGGGGCCGGCGCCCTCGCGGAACGCGGCGAGCTGGTCGCGCACGTTGCGCAGCACGTGACGATCGGCGTTCAGCTCGGGGAAGTCGCGGCTGCGGCGCGCGAAGCCGGGCGCGTGCTGATACGGCTCGTCGACGTCGAGGATCATCGGGTTCGTCTTGAGCGCCGTCCAGCCCTTCTCACGGACTTCCTTGCCGAGGTTCACGACGTCTTGCAATGTCTTGAGCCGCGGCAGCTGCATGGCCTGCCAGCGCGCTAGGCGATATGTGCCGCAGTGCGACCAGTACACGCGGATGCGCTCGCGCACGGGACCGCCGAACAGCGCGTAGACCGGCACGCCGAGCGCGCGCGCCTTAACGTCGAGTAGGGCGTTCTCGATGGCCGCGATGGCCTGCTGCACGACGCCACCGGCCGCCTGGCGTCGGACCGCGTAGAGCATGGTGACGATCGCTTCCCACGCGCGAGGATCGCGGCCGACAATGAGCGGCACGAGGCCGTCGATCACCGCGGACACGCCCAACCCGCCGAACGTCTCGTTGTATTCGCTCCAGCCGACGAGCCCGTCGTCGGTCGTGATCTTCAGAAAGTCGAAGTTGCGGTCGCCGGCGTCGGCGTGCAGATGCTCGACTCGCTCGATCTTCATGCGGATCTCCTCGCGGGATGTTTCTTCACACCGGCCTCGTTCACCTGGGTCCCCCAGCCGGGGCCGGTGGGCAGGACCAGATGCCCGTCGACGATGCGCGGCGGCACCGTGTAGAGCTCGTCGAGCCACGGCACGGCGTCGACGTCGATCTCCATGATGCGAAAGTTCGGGACGACCGCGCAGAAATGGGCGTTCATCATCGTCGCCAGGTGGCCGTAGAAGTTGTGTGGCGCGACGTTGACCTCGTACGTGTCGGCCATCGCGGCGATCTTGAGCGACTCCGCCACACCGTTCCACGGCGTGTCGACGATCGCCACGTCGACCGCCTGGCGCTCGAAGAACTCCCGGTAGCCCCGCCGCGTGTACTGACTCTCGAGCGACGCCAGCGGCATGCCGATACGCGAGCGGATGTAGGACAGCGCCGCGGGGTCGAAGGAGTCGATCTCGACCCAGAACAGGTCGAACGGCTCCATCGCGCGCGCGGCCTTGACAAAGCCCTCGGTGCGGAAATTGAAATTCAAGTCGACGAGAATGTCGACATCGCGTCCGGCGCCCTCGCGAAACGCGGCGAGCTCGTCCCGCAGCGCACGTAGGACACGCCGCTCGGCGTTGAGCGATCCGACCTCCGGGCTCGGCCGTGCGAAGCCCGGCATGTGCGGGCGCGGCGGGCCGTCGTCGAAGAGAAAGATGTTGGCTTTCAGCGCGGTGTAGCCCTTCGCGACGACCTCTTTGCCCTGCGCCACCACGTCGTGCAGATTCCGCAGCGGCGGTATCTGCATGCCCTGGGCGGCGAACAGGCGGAAGTAGCCGCAGTGCGACCAGTACAGGCGCAGCCGCTCGCGCTGCGGCCCGCCGAGCAGCTCGTACACCGGGATGCCGAGCGCGCGCGCCTGCACGTCGAGCAGCGCGTTCTCGATGGCCGCGATCGCCTGCTGGATGACGCCACCCGGCGCCTGGCGACGGACGGCGTAGAGCGTCGTGATGATCGCCTCGCGCGCGCGCGGATCGCGGCCGATCACCAGCGGCGCCAGGCCGTCGATGGCCGCGCTCACCCCGATGCCGCCGAACGTCTCGTTGTACTCGCTCCAGCCGACGACGCCGTCGTCGGTCGTGATCTTCAGAAAATCGAGCGCGCCCTTGCCGGCGTCGGCATGCAGGTGCTCGAGCCGCGCGACCTTCACGACGTGCGCTCCAGCCGGCCCAGGATCCATGCGTAGTCGAACGCGATCTCGCGCAGGTAATCGTAGCGGCCTGACGCGCCGCCGTGACCGGCGGCCATGTTGATCTTGAAGAGCACGGTGGTCTCGGGGGAGCGGACGCGCATGCGAGCGACGTACTTCGCGGGCTCCCAGTACATGACCTGGCTGTCATTGAGCGACGTCCGGATGAGCAGCGCGGGATACCGGCCCCGCGCGATGTTGGCGTACGGATCGTACGTCTTCATCACGTCGTAGTACGTGCGGTCCTTCGGGTTGCCCCATTCCTCGAACTCGCCGACGGTGAGCGGCAGCGATTCGTCGAGCATCGTATTGATGACGTCAACGAACGGCACGCGCAGGACCGCGGCCGCGCTGACGTCGGGGCGGCGATTCACGACACCACCGATCAGCAGACCGCCCGCGCTGCCCCCCTCGATGACGAGCCGCTCCCGCGCGGCGTAGCCTTCGCGCACGAGGTGGTCCGCGCAGGCGATGAAGTCGGTGAACGTGTGCGGCTTGTTCAGCAGCCGGCCGTCGTCGTGCCAGCGTTTGCCGCCCTCGCCACCGCCCCGCACGTGCGCGATGGCAACGGCCACGCCGCGATCGAGCAAGCTCAGACGATTCGACGAAAATGTCACGGGGTAGGGCAGGCCGTAGGCGCCGTAGCCCGCGAGCAGCATCGGGCTCGTGCCGTCGCGCGGCGTGTCCACGCGCGCGACCAGCGAGATCGCCACGCGGGTGCCGTCGGGCGTCGTGGCATGAATCCGTTCGCTGCGATAGCGCGTCGGGTCGTAGCCGCCGAGGACCTCGGTGCGCTTCAGCAGCGCGAGGGTGCGGCGTTCCATCTCGTAATCGAACACCGAGCTCGGCGTGACGAGCGACTGGTAACGGAAGCGATAGCGGTCGGTGTCGAACTCGGCGTTGGCCTCTTCGTCGACCTCGTAGGTCGGCTCGGGGAACTCCACGTGGTGCGAGCCGTCGTCGGCGGGGCGCAGCACGCGCAGGCGGATGAGGCCCTGCTCACGCTCGTGGACGACGACGTGCCGCGCGAACACGTCGAAGTCTTCGAGCATGACGTCGTCGCGATGGGCGAGCACCTCGCGCCAGCGCTCGGCCCGCGTGTCGTCGACGGGCGTGGTCACGAGACGAAAGTTGCGTCGACCTCCCCCGTTGGTGCGGATCCAGAAGTGCTCGCCGCGCGGCTCGATGCCGTGATCGACGTCGTACTCGTGGTCCTTCTCCCGGGGCAGGATCAGCCGCCACTCGCCGAATGGCGCGGTCGCCGGCAGCCACCGGTACTCGCCCGACGTGAACGAGCGCGCGGCGGCGAACAGCACCTTGCGGCTGCGCGAGCGGAACACGCCGACGCGGAACAGCTCGTCGCGCTCCTCGAGCAACAGGTCGTCGTCCGCCGCGCCCAGGCGATGACGCCACAGCCGGAACGGTCGCTTGGCGTCGTCCTCCGTGACGTAGAACAGCAGCGTGCTGTCCGCGCTCCACGCCGCCGACGACACCTTCTCGATGCGATCGCTCAGCACCGCGCCGGTGTCGAGGTCCTTCACGTGCAGCGTGTATTCGCGAAACCCGGTGAAGTCCACGGAGTACGCGAGCAGCCGCGCGTCGTCGCTCACCGTGTACACGCCCAGCGAGAGGAACGCGTGGCCCTCGGCCATGCGGTTCAGATCGAGCGTGATCTCTTCCGGCGCGCCCGGAACGTCGCGCCGCCGGCAATGGATCGGATACTGCTTGCCGGTTTCCGTACGCGAGTAGTACACGTACGCGCCGCGCTTGTACGGGACCGTCGAATCGTCTTCCTTGATCCGCGCCAGCATCTCTTTGTAGAGGGCGTCTTGAAACGCTTCCGTGCCCTTCATCACCGCGTCCGTGTACGCGTTCTCCGCTTCCAGGTAGGCGGTGACCTCCGGGCTGTCCTTGTCGCGGAGCCAGGAGTACTCGTCCTCGCGGGGCTCTCCGTGCACGACGTCGACTTTGGGCACGCGCTTGGCGATCGGCGGTGTGGGGCGCATCGGGGCCCGATTGTACCTCCGGGCGCGACCGCCATCGGCGGGCACCCCGCGGTCGGCCCGCGGCCGGTCCGCGCCGGCCCGCGGCCGGAACCGTGAGAAGATGACGACCCTGCTTCCCTATGAGCGCGGAGATCAAGCTGATCCGCTGCACACTGCGGCGCTGGCGCGTGGGCGACGAGGCCTCGCTGGTGCGCGAGGCGAACAACCGGCGCGTGTGGCGCAACCTCTCCCGCCTGCCGCATCCGTACACGAGTGCGGACGCGGACGCGTGGATCACGCGCGCGAGCGCGCAGTCGCCGGTCACGGACTTCGCGATCGCCGTTGACGGCGAGGCCGTGGGCGGCATGGGCATCGAGCTCGGCCGCGACGTGTTTCTCCGCTCGGCCGAGGTCGGCTATTGGCTCGGCGAGTCGTACTGGGGCCGTGGCATCGCGACCGAGGCGCTGCGCGCGATCACGGAGTACGCGTTCGCGACGTTCGACGTGTGCCGGCTGCAGGCGGGCGTGTTCGAATGGAATCCCGCGTCGATGCGCGTCCTCGAGAAGGCAGGCTATGCGCTCGAGGCGCGCCATCGCAAGAACGTCACGAAGGACGGCGCGACCATCGACCGGCTCGTGTACGCACTCGTGCGAGACTGACGCGATGCCCGAGCTGGTCGACGTGCGAGACTGACGCGATGCCGGAGCTTCCCGACGTCACCGTTTACGTCGAGGCGCTGCGCGCGCGGGTCGTCGGCGCGCGTCTCGAGCGCATCCGGCTCGCCACACCGTTCGTGCTGCGGTCGGTCGACCCGCCGGTGAGCGACGTCGTCGGCCGCATCGTCACCGGCGTGCGCCGGCTCGGCAAGCGGATCGTGCTCGAGCTCGCCGACGAGCGCTTCGTCGTGATTCACCTCATGATCGCCGGCCGGCTGCACTGGAAGGCCGCGGGCGCGCGCCCGCCGGGCAAGATCGGCGTGGCGGCATTCGACTTTTCCACGGGCACGCTCGTCATGACCGAGGCGGGCACCAAGAAGCGCGCCGCCATGCACCTCGTGCGTGGCGAGGCGGCGCTGGTCGACCACGATCCCGGCGGGCTCGAACCCCTGACGGCGAGCCTCGAGGAGTTCCGCGCGGCGCTCACCGCCGAGAGCCATACGCTCAAGCGCGCGCTCACGGACCCGACGATCTTCTCGGGCGTCGGCAACGCCTACGGCGACGAGATCCTGCATCGCGCGCGGCTGTCGCCGGTGAAGCTGACACGCGCGCTGAGCGACGACGAGACCAAGCGGTTGTTCGAGGCCACGCGCGCGACGCTTCACGACTGGATCGAGCGGCTGCGCCGCGAGGCCGCCGGCGAATTTCCCGAGGGCGTGACCGCATTTCGTCCGGACATGGCCGTGCACGGCCGTTTCCGCCAGCCGTGCCCCGACTGTGGCGCCCCTGTGCAGCGCATCGTGTATGCCGAGAACGAGACCAACTATTGTCCACGCTGCCAGACCGGCGACCGGCTGCTCGCCGATCGCGGGCTCTCGCGCCTACTCAAGCAGGACTGGCCGCGCACGCTCGACGAGCTGGAACGCCATGTGGCCGTCCGGCGAGGAGGAGACCGATCGTGAGCTTTCGCTTCGTGACCCAGCCCGAGATCCGCCGCGAGGCGCGCAAGATATTGCCGCTGGAAGCCTGGAACTTCGGCGACGGCGCATCCGAGACCGAGCTGACGAAACGCCGCAACCGCGCCGCGCTGGACCGGCTCGCGATTCGGCAGGACATTCTCGTCGACGCGCGCGAGCTCGACACGACGACGACGCTGTGCGGGGTGCCGCTGTCGTGGCCCGTGGTGATCGCGCCGATGGGCGGGCTCGTGCTCTTTCACGACGAGGGCGATGTCGAGATGGGGCGCGGCGCCGAGCGCGCCGACACGCTGCAGTTTCTGTCGGGCGCGACGGGATGGCCCGTCGAGGCCGTGGCCGCGGCGAGCAAGGGTCCGAAGATGTTCCAGTTGTATCACCACGGCGATCGGGCCTGGGTCGCGGATCTGCTCGCGCGCGTGGAGGCGTCGGGCTATCTGTCCGTATGTCTGACCGTCGATGTCCAGGTGTACAGCCGACGCGAGCGCGACATCCTCGCGCGCTGGGCTCCGCGCGAGGCGATGAAGAAGGCGCCGAATCCGCGCGGACCGGATCCGGACCATCCGACGCGGTTGACGTGGAGCGACGTGGAGTGGCTGCAGAAGACGACGAAGCTGCCGATCGGTCTCAAAGGCGTGATGACCGCGCGCGACGCCAAGCGTGCGGTCGACATGGGCGTGCGCATCATCTGGGTGTCGAACCACGGCGGCCGGCAGCTCGACTCCACGCAGGCGTCGATCGACGCGCTGCCTGCAATCGCGGATGTCGTCGGCGATCGCGCCGACATCGTCATCGACGGCGGATTCTCTCGCGGGACCGCGGTCCTCAAGGGCCTGGCGTGGGGCGCACGCGCAGTCGCGGTGGGACGTCTGGCGCTGTGGGGGCTGTCCGTCGGCGGTGCCGAGGGCGTACACAACGCGCTGGCGATCCTGCGCGATGAGCTCCGGCGCGACATGGCGCTCTGCGGGCAAACGAGCGTCAAACGGCTGACGCCGGACTGCGTCTTCCGGGTGGATTAGCCCGGCGGCCTCGAGCTACGGCGCACGCACGAAGTCGACGACGATAGGAATGCTGCGGGATCCGAGTAACGTCCCGCGCAGCCGGTCGCCCTCGCGTCTCAGAACGATGGTGATGATCTGACCCGTCGCGCCCGTCGGCCCGCTGACGATCGGACCCACCAGCTGAAATGCATCACCGTCGGAGCTCACGGTGCCGCCTGCGCGGACGATCGACGCCGCGTCGGAGCTGAAGCCGTCGAACTGCCACTCGACTCGACCGTCACGCGGGGTGAACTCGAGGCGGCGATTGGGGGCGAGCGAGTCGACCCAACGGCCCTGGAGCGCCGCGGCCGCGGCCGAGACGGCCCGAGCATCGGGCGGTGGCGGCGCGAATGCGCTGCAGCCCGTTACCGCGACGGCGATGAGGGCGATGGCGAACGGACGCGCGAACCGCCAGCTAGCCATGGCCTCAGGCGGCCCGGCGATATTTTTTCTCGGCGTCGCGCGCGAGCGCGATGCCGTGACCGGGGCGGTCGGGCACCCGAAACGCGCCGTCCTCGCACCGCGGCAGACCGTCGAACAGGTCGCCCGGCGTCCAGTCGATGAACTCGACGAGGAACGCGTTGGGCAGCGCCGCAGCGACGTGGACCGACAGCTCGTGCACGACGTGCGGCGATAGCGCGACTTGATGCGCGGCGGCGAGCGCGCCGATGCGCAGCGTCTCGGTGAACCCGTTGGCGCGGCACACGTCGGGCATGAGATAGCGCGCGGCGCCGCGCTCGAGCAGCTCGCGGAACTCGAAGCGCGTGTAGTTGTTTTCGCCCGTGGCGACGGGAATGCGGATCGCGCGTGCGATGGCGGCGCACCCGGCGGGATCGTCGGCGAGCGTCGGCTCCTCGTACCAGACGAGATCGAGGTCCTCCAGCACCCGCGCCTGGCGGATGGAGGCGTCGACGTCGAGCTTCTGGTTGACGTCGACCATGAGGCGCACGCCGTCGCCCACCGCCTTCTTCACCGCCTCGACACGCTTGCGGTTCTCCAGCGGGTCGGGGTGGTGGATCTTCATCTTGTAGTAGCGACAGCCCATCGCGACATAGCGCTTCGCTTCGCCGATGAGGTCCTCGAGCGAGTACGAGCCCCAGCCGCCGCTGCCATACGCGGGAACGCGATCGGTGTGAGCCCCCCACAGCTTTGCGAGCGGCAGCCCGGCGGCCTTTCCCGCGATGTCCCAGAGGCCGATGTCGAGGGCCGACAGCGCATAGCCGGCAATGCCGACTTTTCGGATGCCGCGATCCGCGCGGTACATCCGGTCCCACAGCCGTCCGACCTGGGTCGGATCCTCACCGACGAGCAGCGTCGCCAGTCGCCGCGCGTACGCCTCGACAGCCTCCGAGCCCGCGCCGCCGAACACGAGCGCGTAGCCCAGGCCCTCGATGCCCGCGTCGGTGGCGATCCGCGTGACGACGAGCCGGTGCTCGGGCAGATCGAGGGCGATCGGCTTGACGGTCGGGATGCGCAGCGTGAACGTGTCGATCCCCGAAATCTTCATGACCTTCTCCTCTCTCGCCCGACCACGGCCGCCGGCGACGGCGCCGTCTGGAACAAATACCGCGCCACCTTGACCGAAGCGCGCGCGTAGCCGGGCTCGAGGTTCTCGATCTTGCCGCGCAGCCGAGCGTGCAAGCGCGGCAACGCGTGGAACGGGATCGCGGGATACGAGTGATGCTCGGCGTGATAGGGCATGTTCCACGCGAACAGCTTGACGAGCGGCCACGTGAGCGTCGTGCGCGTGTTCTCGAGGCAATCGCGCGTGAACGCGCAGCCCGTGTGCTCGGCCAGCAGATACGGCCGTAGGAAGGCCTGGCCAGCCAGCCAGGGAACGATCCACACGACCAGCGCGATCGGTGATCGCATGGCGACGGACACGACCGCGATCGCGAGGTACACCACGACGTACGCGCGCGCCTCGATGATCAGCGGCCGTCGCTCCGACGGCGCCATCCACGGCCGATCCGCCCGGCCGGTCGCGAGTCGCAGCAGGTCGCCGATGCGGCGCATCGCGTTCGGAATCCCGGTCAGCACGAGCACGTACGCGGCGGGCGACGTCGGCTTCGCGAAGTAGAGCTCGGGATCGCGCTCGGGGTCCTGCGTGAAGCGATGATGGTCCCAGTGGTACACGCGATAGTTGCGGTAGGGCCAGAACCCGATGAGCCCGGCGAGCGTGCCGAGCACCGGATTGAGCCAGCGCGTGCGGAACGCGGTGCGATGCGCGGTCTCGTGGAGCGCGCAGAAGACGAACGCCACCATGTAGCCCTGCAGAAGGATCAGTGGCATGGCCCACACCGTCCACCGCAAGCGCCACAGGAGCGCGCCCGTGATGACGAGCATGCCAAGGTGCCAGACGGCCCGTCCGAGCGCGGGCGCGTCCGACCGCGCCATCAGCGCATTGACGTCCTCGCGCGTGAGCTCGTGGGCGGTGAACCGGACGGCAGCATCGTCGCGCATCTAATTCGGCTCGCGCACGACGGTGTGGCGTTGGAGAACGAGCGCGTCGCGCTGCAGCGCCAGGTCGACGAGGAGCCGCTCCGACGGGCAGCAGTTGGGGTCGGCAGCTCCATAGAAGCCAGCGTCGCCCCGTAAGGAGGCGGGGTCGATGCGAACGCCGTGAAGGATCCGCCCAACGAAGCCCGGCGGCAGTTGATCGAGCCACGGCTGTCGTACCGGAAACCACCGGCCGTCCGCGTGTCGGTGAAGAAACTCCTGGCCGCATCCGCCGGTGCCGTTGAGACAGCTCATGACGCTGAGCAGCGTCGTGCCGTCGCGCGTCGGCGCGACTTCGGGCGTGACCGAGCGCCAGATCGCGTACGGCCCCGTCTCGAATCGCGCGTGCCACACCGGACGAACGGCGGGGCCGGGCGATGCGTCGAACAGCACGACCTCTTCTTCGGTCACCGTGTCCCGAGCGTCGGGGCCGCGCGCTGCGTCTTCGGCGGTGAAGATCGATGTCCATCGATATCGGGCGACCGCCCACCGCGGCGGCGAGGGCGCCGTGACCACGCGGTACTCGACGACCTCGCAGCGCGCGCTGATGACGGAGTCACCGTGCGGACCTTGCAGACGGTCGTTGGGAGGAGCGACAGGCAGATCGAGGCACGAGCCGCGCGCGCGCGCTTCCGGGACGGCGACCGACGTGGGCAGGAGCCCGAGCGTCGCCTCGCCCAGCATGCTCTGCCGCGTGTCCTCGCGTGGCGGCGGCTGCTGGGCCTCCGCGCAGACCGCGGCCGCGATCAGCAGCACGATCAGCACGAGCGTTCGGGCTCCAAGGGTCATCGTCGGATGTCCGTCCTTCGGGGTGCTATCCTAGCGCGCATGAAAACCATCGAACAGGAATACGCCGACGCGCGGCCCCAGTCCAAGGCGCTCCACGAGCGCGCCATCAAGCGCATGCCCAGCGGCGTCGCCCACGACGGGCGCGCCTTCGCGCCGTTTCCGTTCTACGTGGCGCGCGCCGACGGCGCCCGCAAGTGGGACGTCGACGGCCACGAGTACATCGACTGCTGGAGCGGGCATGGCGCGTTGATGCTGGGCCACAATCACCCGGCGGTGCTGAAGGCGATCGTCGAGCAGGCCAAGCTCGGTACGCACTACAGCGCGTGCTCCGAGATCGAGGTGCGCTGGGCGGAGCTGATCTGCTCGATCGTGCCGGGAGCCGAGCGCGTGCGCTTCATGATGACGGGAACCGAGACGACCGCGCTCGCAATCCGCGTCGCGCGCGCGTTCACGGGTCGCCAGCACATCGTGAAGTTCGAGGCGCATTTCCACGGCCTGCACGATGCGGTGATGGCGGCGGTGAAGGATCCGTTCGAGATCCCGGTGTCGGCCGGCGTTCCGCCCTCCACGCTGTCGACCACGCTGGTCGCGCGCAACAACGACCTGGCGCACGTCAAGGAGCTGCTCGACGATCACGAGGTTGCCGCGGTGATTCTCGAACCCGCCGGCGCGCGCTCGATGACCGTGCCGACCGACCCGAAGTTCCTGAAGGCGCTGCGTCAGCTCACCCGTGAGCGCGGCGTGATCTTGATCTTCGACGAGGTCGTCACCGGCTTCCGCATGGCGGCCGGCGGCGCGCAGGAGTACTTCGGGGTGACGGCGGATCTGACCTGCCTCGCCAAGGCCGTCGCCGGTGGCCTGCCGGGCGCCGCGCTCGTCGGGCGCGCGGACCTGCTCGACTCGATCACGATCACCGGCGATCCCAAGCGCGATCGCACGCGCCGCGTCGCGGACCAGGGGACGTACTCCGGCACGCCGCTCATCGCGGCCGCGGGCGTGGCCGCGCTCGAAATCCTCAAGACCGGAGAGGTGCAGCGCGAGCTCAATCGGCTCGGCGACTTGCTGCGCGCCGGGATGAACGACGTGCTAAAGACGCGCGGCGTCGTCGGCTGCGTCTATGGGGCCTCGTCGATCTTCCGCATCCATCTGGGCGCGACCGCCGAGGAGCTCGGCATCCCGACCTACACGATGGACGCCACGCGGCTGGATCGCGGTATGGGGCCGCAGGGCGGTCTGCTCCATCTCGCGATGCTGCTCAACGGTGTGGACTACAGCCGCAGCGCCTCGCACGGCTGGATGAACGGCGCGATGCGCGACAAGGACATCGACATGATCATCGAGGCGTTCGATCGCTCGATCGTGCGACTGCGCGAGGAGAAGAAGCTGGCTTAACGGCCGGGAAGCTCGATGGGCTTGCCGTGTGGCGTTTCGCGCGCCGCGCGGTCCCACGCGTCCTTTCGCTCGGCGAGCTCGTCGGCGAGAACCAGGCGCTTGTCGGCGACGACCTTCTCGAGCGCGGCGAGCCAGAAGTAGTAGTAGCGCGTGCCGTCGTCGTGCTCGCCGCGTGCCTTCGCCGCGGCGATCTCCTTCGCCAGCCGCTCCGCCCACTCGTTCCACGTGAAGTGACCGCGCTGGTGCAGCGTCACCGCCATGGCAAACGCCTGCGCCTCCCAGGGCGCGCGGAACACCGGGCCGTCGGCGTCGCGCGGGATCGCGGGCAGCGCGTCGAGGTCGGCGGCGCCGCCAGTCATCGGCGTGGCCCGTTCCGCGAAGCGTCGTCGGCCGGCTCCAGGTACGGCTCGAAGCAATCGACGTAGACGGCATCGCGGCGCCCGCCGTCGGGCCCCCACAGCTCGGCCGCCTCGAAGCGCACGCTGTAGCAGTGCTGCGGAACCTTCTCGCCGGTGGCGGCGTGTGCGTCGGCGAAGATGAAGACGCCGTGATCGCGATCGATCGCGCCGACCTTGTCCCGCGCGTAGCGTGGCAGCCGCGTGTGCGTGGTGGGGTTCAGGTTCTTCGTTCGCACGCGATTGCCCGCTTTGAAGCGTGGCGCGGCGAGCTCGTCGTCCATCCGCGCGGCGCGGCGATTGCGCAGCGCCCGCGGAACGTCCGCGGGGCTCAGCGCCTTCAGCGCGCCCGGGCCCTGCGCGCGCATGGTCGCCAGCTCGCGCGCCGTCACGAGGCCCTTGTCGACCAGCAGCCGCTCGAGGCCGAAGAGCCAGTGGTCGTAGTAGGTCGTCGCGAGATATTCCGCGGGCGGCATTTGCTCGCGCGCGTAGCGTCCCATGTCGATGTTCCAGCGACCGAGAAAGCCCGCCGCCATCGTGAGGGCGAACACCCGCCGCTCCCATTCGTGGTGGAACACCGGCTCGTTCGGCTCGGCGTCGACCGGGCCGAGACCGTGCATGCCGCCGAGATCGTGGATGCCGTTCATCGCGGCCGCTTGACCTGCGCGACACCGATCATCGCATCACGCGTGACGAGGTCGGCGAGCTCGGCCTCGCTCATCGCGTCGGTGCCGGGCGGACGTTGCGGCAGAACCAGATAGCGCAGCTCCGCGGTGCTGTCCCACACGCGCACCTCGACGTCGTCGGGCAGATCCACGCCGAACTCGCGCAGCACGCCGCGCGGGTCGATGACGGCACGCGCACGGTACGGGCCCGACTTATACCAGACGGGCGGCAGCCCGAGCACCGGCCACGGATAGCACGAGCACAGCGTGCACACGACCATGTTGTGCACCTTCGGCGTGTTCTCGAGCACGACCATGTCCTCGCCCTGCCGTCCGATGTAACCGAGCTCGGCGATGGCGGACGTCGAATCGGCGAGCAACCGCTGCTTGAACGCGGGATCGACCCACGCCTTGGCGACCACGCGCGCGCCGTTGCGCGGGCCGACCTTCGTTTCATACGTATCGATCAGCTCGTCGAGCGTCTTGGGATCGACGAGGCCCTTGTCGACCAGCAGCGATTCCAGCGCGCGCACGCGCAGCTGCACATCGGTGAGCGGCGCGCCGTGCGGCCCCGGCCGATCGTCGTGCTCGTGATCATGGTCGTGATGGTGGTGATGGTCGCTCACAGTGCCTCCTTGCGGCCGACGCGTCATTGATACCAGCAGACCGTGGTCCTGTCCATGGACGCCATCCGCACACCGCGGTTCCGCAGACGGACACTGCTATAGTCATGGCGCCAGGAGGCGCGGAAATGCTCGGAATCGTCGCAACGCTGAAGGTGAAGCCGGGAATGGAATCGGAGTTCGAGGCCGTCGCCCGGCAGCTCGTCGAGAAGGTCCGAGCGCACGAGCCCGGCTGCACGCTCTACGTTCTGTATCGTGCGGAGACCGAGGGAACGTACGTGTTCATGGAGCGCTACGTGGACGAGGTGGCGTTCGAGGCACACAGAAAGACCGAGCACATGCGGACGCTCGGACGAAAGATGGGCGATTACATGTTCGGGCGCGCGGAGCTCATGCGATTGCGCGAGGTGACTGCGTGAGACCGCTCGAGACGGAGTACAAGGGCTGGACGATCCGCGTGATCACCCGGTCGACGGGGCGCGCGTGGTCGGCGCTGGTCGAGGCGTGGCCGCCGGGCAGGTCGGGCGACAAGAACGCCGAGCTCGTGCCGTACCACGCCACCGCGCAGAACGAGAAGGCGGCCCAGGAAGCCGGGCGCATGGCGGCCGTCCGTTTCATCGACTCGCGGACCGCCTCGGCAGAGAAGCCGCCAACGGACGACAAGGCCGACAAGCCGGCCAAGGCCGACAAGCCCACGAAGAAGTAGTCAGCGCGCGCGGCGCGCCGCCGTGCGCGCGTCCGCGCCGGTCCAGCCCGCATCGAAGGGGTGTCCGGACGCGTCGAGATCGATCACCAGCGGCGCATGATCCGAGGGCACGGGCTTGCCCTTGCGGGCTTCGCGGTCGATCTCGGCGCCGACGACGCGCTCGCGCAGGGCCGTCGTGATCAGCAGGTGATCGATGCGCATGCCGAAGTTCTTGTGGAAGTTGCCGGCGCGATAGTCCCACCACGTGTAGCGCCCCGCCTCGGGATGATGCAGCCGATACGCGTCGACGAGGCCCCACTTGCACAACCGCGCGAAGGCGTCGCGCTCGGGCGGCGAGACGTGCGTGCCGCCGTGACAGGCCGCGGGGTCCCAGACGTCGGCGTCGGTCGGCGCGATGTTGAAGTCCCCCCCGAGCACGATCGGCTCGTTCGGGCTCATCGCCTCGCCGAGCCACCGCGCGAGCCGCTCGTACCAGGTCAGCTTGGCCGCGTAGAACGGCGAGCCGACCACACGCCCGTTCGGCGCATAGATCGCGACCACGCGCACGCCGCCGCACACGGCCGACAGCATGCGCGCCTCGGCGAGCGGCTCGTCGTCGGGAACGTCCGGCGTCTTCGCCGGCCGTAGCGGTTGACCGAAGTTCGTGATCACGTCTGCAATGCCGACGCGACTGGCGACGGCGACGCCGTTCCAGCGGCCTTCACCATGATGCGCGAGCTCGTAGCCCGCGGCCGCGAACACGTCGGCCGGGACGTCGCCGTCGGCGAGCTTCGTCTCCTGCATCAGCAGCACGTCGGGCTTCGCGCGCTCGAGCCACCACGTCACCTTGTCGAGCCGCGCCTTGAGCGAGTTGACGTTCCAGGTGGCGATGCGCATCGCGCTCAGAACACCGCGAGCGGATTCGCGGGGGAGCCCGTGCCGCCGTGCACCGGCAGCGGTGAGATGACCAGCATGAACTCGTCGCGATTCTCTTCGATACACGCCTTCGCCAGCGGCTCGAGCAGCGCGTTGTCGAGCAGCGCGACGCCGTACGCGAAGATCGCCGCGTGCACCGCCCACGGCACGTCGTAGCCGATCGGCAGGTGGTCGAGCATGTCCCACACGAGCACGCTCACGTCGTGGTCGCGCAGGAACGGCAGACACGAGATGTGCAGCCCCGGCCGCGCGGGCGGTGTGGGGCCGAACGGGCGGCTGTACGGGCGCTCGGGATCCTGCGCCTGCCAGGCCTCGCGACCGGAATAGACGCAGACCGCGTCGCCGGGCTCGAGCCGGATGTTCCGCTTCGCGAGAATGTCGTCGAGCTCCCAGCCATGCACGGGCGTGTCCTGCGTCACGCACGGCACGCCGCGATGCCGCGGCACGTCGAGCATCACGCCGCGCACGATGATGCCTTCCTGCCAGTGCTCGATCGAGCCGAAGCGCGCGCCCTCGAACGTGATCTCCCGTTTGGGATCGCGCCCGTTCCACATCGCGTCGTCATCCCAGGTGTGGCAGAGCGCGTCGATGTGCGTGGACGCGACGCCGTGATAGAAGATGCCGTAGAAGTCCGCCGAGAAACCGCCCTTGCCGCGCGCCGCCGTCTTCATGTAGTGCTGCGCGGGCAGCGAGTTGTTCGGGCCCGGCTCCTTTGGGAACGGCCGGCTCAGCGACACGCTGCGGCCGCTCTTCACGAGTCGCGTGGCGGCCACCCGCTTGGCGGGCGTGATGAGATTGATCGCGCCTTTCTGATCGTCCTTCCCCCAGCGGCCCCAGTTGCGCCGCTCGCGGATCCAGGACATCACTTCTTTGTCGGTGGGCAGCGGTCGGTGCGGCATGGACTCCTCCCGTGTGGAGCGCATGGTAGCATCCGGCCCACCATGAAGATCACCGACGTGCGCCTCACGCTGTTCGCCTGGGACGACATTCCCGCCACGACGTACGGCCGCCACACCGGCCGCTTCAGCGGATCGAGCCAGCTGGGCCTGCTGACCATCGGCACCGACGAGGGCGTGCAGGGCCACGCGTTTCTCGGCTCCGCGATGCGCGGCGCGCAGATGGACGCGCAGTCGCTCATTCACTATCTCAAGCCGCTCGTGCTCGGCCAGGACCCGCTGGAGCGCGAGCGGCTCTACCAGGCGATGAGCCAGAAGATCCGCAACACGACGTACCGCGCGATCGGCGCGATGGACATCGCGCTATGGGACATCGCGGGCAAGATCACCGGGCTCCCGATCCACAAGCTGCTGGGCTCGTATCGCACCAGCGTGCCCGCGTATGCGTCGTCGGCCGTGCTGGCGTCGAAGGAGGCGTACGCGGAGGAGGCGGCGCGGTTCAAGGCGGACGGCTGGACGGCGTACAAGATCCATCCGCCGACCGATCCGGCCGTCGACATCGAGGTCTGCCGCGCGGTGCGCCGCGCGGTCGGCGACGCCTTCACCGTGATGCTCGACTCCACGTGGGCGTACCAGTACCCGGAAGCGCTGCGGGTCGGGAAGGTTGCGGAGGACCTCGGCTTCTACTGGTACGAGGATCCGCTCGCCGACGACGATCTGCTCAGCTACGTCAAGCTGAAGCAGCAGCTGTCGATCCCGATCCTCGCGACGGAGTACACGCCCGGCGGGCTCACCGCGTACGCGCCATGGCTCACACACCAGGCGACCGATTACCTGCGTGGCGACGTGGCCGTGAAGGGCGGCATCACCGCGCTCGTGAAGACGGCACACCTCGCCGAGGCGTTCCACATGAACTACGAGGTGCATCACGGCGGCAACTCGCTCAACAACGTGGCGAACCTGCACGTGATCATGGCCATCCGCAACTGCGAGTTCTTCGAGGTGCTGTTGCCGGCCGGCGCGCAGAAGTACGGTCTGGTGCAGGACATCGACATCGACCCGCGCGGGCTCGTCCACGCCTTCGACGGGCCGGGCCTCGGCGCGGCGATCGACTTCGCGCTGATCGAGCGCAAGAAGGTCGCGGTGCTGGCCTAGCGGATGCCGGCGCGCATGAACGACTGCACGAACTGGCGCTGGAACAGCAGGAACGCGACGAGCAGCGGCGCCGAGGTCAGCAGCGTCGCGGCCGTGATGATCGACCAGTCCACGCCCTGATCCGTCGACGAGAACACCTGCAACCCCACCGTCAGGGGACGCGACGTAACGGAGTTGGTCACGATCAACGGCCACAGGAAGTTGTTCCAGTGGTACGAGACCGAGACGAGCGCGTAGGCGACGTAGACCGGGCGCGCCAGCGGCACGTAGACCTTCCAGAGCGTCTCGAGCGCGCCAGCACCCTCCACGCGTGCGGCCTCGTCCAGCTCCTTGGGCACCGTCTTGAATGTCTGCCGCAGCAGAAAGATGCCGAACGCCGATGCCATGTACGGCAGCCCGATCGCGACGATCGTGTCGACGAGGCCGAGGCGGTTCATCGTGCGGTAGTTCTCGACGATGAGCACGTCCGGCATGATCATCAGCTGCATCAGGACGAGCAGGAACGCGGCGTCGCGCCCGGCGAATTCGAAGCGCGCGAACGCATAGGCGGCAAGCGTGCAGAGGACCAGCTGCGCCGCCAGGATGATCGTCACGAGGACCACCGAGTTGACGAGATAGCGCGCGAACGGCGCGGCGTTCCACGCATCGACGAAGTTCATCAGCGTGAGCGGCGCCGTCGGCACGAACCGGGCCGAGTACTCGCGCGGGTGGAACGCCGTCCACACGGCATAGGCGAGCGGCAGCAGCCACAGCAGGCCCAGCAGCCATGCCCCGACGGTCTCGAGCAGCCGAGCCGGCGACGGCAGATGCGACCCGGCGACGCTGGTGCCGGCCACCATGCTCATCGGTAGTGCACCCTTCGGTCGAGGAGCACGAACTGCCCCAGCGCCGCGGCGGCCAAGATCAGCAAGAGCACGATCGTCAGCGCGGCGGCGTACGCCGTGTCCCAGAACTTGAAGCCCACGTCGTAGATGTAATAGAGGAGCAGCTGCGACGCGTTGTCGGGGCCGCCGCGCGTCATGACGACGATGTGGTCGACCAGCCGGAACGAGTTGATCACCGCATTGACGAGCACGAACAGCGTCGTCGGCATCAGCAGCGGGAACGTCACGCGGCGGAAGAAGTACCAGCGGCCGGCTCCCTCGACGGCGGCCGC
>Ga0310810_10000659_pt1 | contig 34626 bp, 28 predicted proteins | sample NCmetagenome_FD_207641 | JGI IMG/M metagenome (GOLD analysis project Ga0310810, IMG submission 207641) | Soil microbial communities from experimental microcosm in Duke University, North Carolina, United States - NC | ecosystem: Engineered > Artificial ecosystem > Soil microcosm > Unclassified ... | reverse complement strand
TCGATCCGAGACTTGCCCTCCCGCACGTGACGCTCGACATTCTCGACGACCACGATGGCGTCATCGACGACCAGACCGACCGACAGGACGATGGCGAGCAGCGTCAGGAGATTCAAACTGAAGCCGAACGCGAACATGAACAGCGCCGCTCCGATCAGCGAGACCGGCATCGCCACTAAGGGAACGAGCGCCGTACGTACAGACCCCATGAAGAGAAACACGACCAGCGCGACAATGAGCACGGTCTCAGACAAAGTCTTGGTAATTTCGGTCAGCGCGTTCCGCATGAACATGGTGCCGTCCCAGACGAGCCGCATATCGATGTCGCTGGGCAGGGTCGGCCGGATGCGCTCCATCTCATCCCGCAACCGTTTGGCGACGTCGATTTCATTCGCACCCGGGACCGGCCAGACGCCAAGATAGACGCCTTCCGTCCGGTTATACTTCGCAACCATCTCCGCTTCTTCGGCCTCGCGCTCGACCTTTGCGACGTCCTTCAGCCGCACGATGGCCCCGCCACGGTCGGCGACGATGAGGTCCTCGAACTCCTCGGCGGAACGCAGGTCGGTGTTGGCGAGCAAGTTGACCTGCACGAGATTGCCCTTGGTCCGTCCGACCGCCGCCAAATAGTTGTTCCGCCGAAGCGCGCCCTGCACATCTCCCGGAGACAGATTGAAGGCCGCTAACCGGTCGGGATCGATCCAAATGCGCATCGCGATTTGCCGGCCGCCTTCGATCGTCACCCGCTGAACGCCGGACAGCGTGGCAAGTTGCGGCTGCAATGTGCGCAAGAGCCAGTCTGTGACGGCCGGCACGGTCCGTTCGCTGGACGTAAAGCTCAGATAAAATGAGGCGTAGGGCCGGTCGGCGCGTTGCACCTCGACGACTGGCGGTTCTGCTTCCGGAGGCAATTCCGATCGCACCTGTTGAAGTCGTGCCGTGACCTCGGCCAACGCCGCCGTGCTGCTGTGGTTCAATTTCAAATGCACAGTGACCGTGCTCACCCCGGCGCGGCTGGTGGATTCGACATAATCGACGCCGCTGATGGCCGAGACCACCCGTTCGATCGGCGTGCTCAGAAATCCACGGATGGTCTCCGCGCTCGCGCCGTAGTACACCGTCGTAATGATGACGGACGAGCTCTCGATCTTGGGATACTGCTGCACCGGCAGCGTCGTGAGCGCCCGCCACCCCGCCAGGACGATGACCAGGTTGACGACGATCGCCAATACCGGATGCTTGATGAAGATGTCGGTAAATGAGCGCATGCGCATGATCGTACTCGTCCTTCCGATAACGACTCAGTGGAGACTGACAGCCTGCCGGCGTTCCGGTTCTCCGGCTCCGGGGCCGGCAATCGATACGAGCGCCGCCTCGCGGAGCTTGAACGATCCGGATGCTGCGACCTGCTCTCCGGTGGCCAGTCCTGTGAGAATCACCACTTCGTCCCCGAACATCGCCCCGCTTTCTACCTGTTGGACATGTGCCCGTGAGCGGCCGTCCTTGTCCTGCGTGATCACGAAGACCTGGTCACCCTGCGGACCTTTGCGCAATGCACTCACCGGCACGGCGACCGCCTTGTGTGAGGCACCCACAGGTACACGGACGCGCACCGAAGAGCCGGGGGAGGGTCCGTTGCCGGCCCCATCGACTCTCGCGCGCACGACCGCATTCCTGGTCGCAGGGTCAATACGAGAGTCGAGAGCCACGATCTTGGCGGTAATGGGAGCCGACGCGCCCGCGAAGACCTCGACGAGTTCGCCCTCTCGTAACTCGGCAGCGACCTGCTGCGCCACGCTAAAATCCACGTGCGCCGCGTTGTCGATTCCCTGGAGTGTCGTCAACAGTGTTCCTTCGTTCAAATACTGACCGGGGTGGACGTCGGCGATGCCGACTCGCGAGCGAAACGGCGCACGAATCGTCTTGCGGGCGATGATGGCCTTGGTGCGAGCGATTTGCGCCCGTGCCACGTCCAGGTCCGCCCGGGCCCGGTCGACTTCTTCCTGCGTCGTCGCCATCTCATGATTCAAATTCTGTCTGCGATCGAGCACCGTCTTTGCCAGAGCGGCCTGCGCCTCCTGAGCTTTCAGCTCAGCCTCTTCAACGGACACATCCAGTGCCACCAGCACCGTCCCCGCTTCAACGATCTGCCCCGGCGTGAGGCGCACGTCCCGCACCGTGCCGGCAAGTTCGTTCCGTAGAGTGATCGAGCGCAACGCCAGGACTGTCCCGATCGACGTCGTGGTTTGCCGGTGCTCGATTTCCTTTGCCACCGCGACCGTCACCGTTTCCATGGGCTCAGGTTGATTCGCCGAGGCGATTTGACCGTCTTGAATGGCGTCATACTTCCAGGCCGCCAGGCCGAGCCCAATCCCGAGCACCAATAACGGGAGCAAAACGGATCCAACCCTGTGCCACCGACGTTTCATGGGAAGCCCTCCGCGCTTGTCTGACATAAGGACTGTCTTCTGAAAAGATAATCACAGCAACCTTCGTTCCATATTTCTCGCCGCTATCCATCGTCTAACTGTCGGAAACTCTTGATAGCTTTCGACCTTAGCGGCGACGATTCCGCGAGGTGCCGAGGCTGGTTCGCCGTCCATTCGGCAGGTGCCGAAAGGTCGGCACTGTGTGGGAGCGGTTACGCCACGCTACCAGCCAGTTTGGGCGGTGAACCGGCCGGGAGGAATGCTTCAATGGGAAGGATGTTATACCGCCTTCGGAGTTCCTCGACCTGTTCAGCCATGACCGGCCAATAGTCCCATCCGCTGTTCAGATCAACGGTCATCGCTGCTCCGCGCCGAATGGCGATCATAGCCTTCAGCGGATCAAAAAATCCCGTTCTCGCTCCAGTGATAGGGGTCAATCGGATGCCGACGTGGAATTGCAGCAGCACGAAGAAGACGAAGGCCCAGGGGTCACGGTGTTGAAAGCCCGCACTGAAGCAGGCAACCTGTACCTCTTGGTCGGGCGTTGTCCCGTATCCGGAGAGCACATGCGCACAATCATGGAACAGGACCTGTTCGGCCGCGCCGCCCTTTTCGCCGGGGAGCGGGAAGCCATTGTTTCGGCAATACTCCCAATACGACCGGCCCAACGACCCTTCAGGGTAATGCTCCAAGGCTTGATACCGGTGAGCGAGTGCGGCGTTTTCGTACCGTCCCAACATCCCACGCACGAATTTGAAAATACCTCGGATACGTTCCGTCTTCCAGATTTCCTTCACCTTCTCTCTCAGCCAGAATCGACGCCCCAGGTCAAGACGAAGGCGCAACATCTCACCATTGAGGAGGTACCGGAGGTCTCGGACTTCGGGAGCGTCCACCTCTAATGCCCGTGCGAACTGTTCGACCGCTTCGGTTTCTTGTGCATTCGCTTTCCCGTCGATCAGCGAAATAACGATCAACCCCTGGACCAACTGATGCCTGATCTGTCGGTCGACAAGCGCTGAGGCCAGCTGCGCCGGCGTAATCGGCTCGAGATCTTCGACGACATGATTAGTCCCTAAGATGGTTTGCACGGACGCGAGCATCTGCCGCTCGGCGTCATCGAGTACGCCGTCTGCCAGCGCAATGGTTTTCATCGCACGCAGCCCCCAATGGGCCTGTTCCGGCGTTGGCATTTTCAGTTCCATCTGATCTCCTCTGCTGAGTCGATTGTCAAAGTGTGATCACCGGCGACTGTTCAGGCGGGAACGACCTCACGGTCGGACACCTCTACGACCGTCGATGTATGAGCGGCAGCGGCGTTCCAGGCTTCGAGTCCTCCCGCAAGCGGCCACACGCGTGTGAATCCCAGTTTGCGGAGTCTCCTCGCGCCTTCAACGCTGGAAGCATCTCTCGGACACTCGCAATACAGGATCACGTCGCGGTCCTGAGGCAACTCACCCTGTCTGATGGCCAATTCGTCGAGTGTCATCGGCACAGCGCCGGGAATACCCGCTACTTGCTGCCGGGCGCCAAGCGAACGAAGGTCGACGATGATCGGATGTTCTCCGCCCGACAGTTTCTCCGTCAGCTGCCGCACCGTCATGCGCGGAACGCCGTGGTCCGCACGATAGCGATTGACCGCCTTGTAGACGACATACCCGATGACCCCTGTGAACAGGACGAGACCGACAGTCGGCCCAATCTGCGCACTCACCAACAACGCCTGCTCTAGCTGATCGCTGAACGCCATCCCCAGTCCAATTCCAGTGCCCACCCACAACAAGGTCCCCAGACCGTTAAACAGCAGGTATTGCGGCACCGTGAGTCCGACAATACCGGCAAGGGGAGGGGCGATCGTGCTGAAGCCCGGGAGAAACTTGGCGACGATCAGCGAACGGACACCATGACGAGCAAAGAAGTCTTCGGTCCGCCGGACACAACTCATCGGCTCCAATGAAATACGGCAGAGCCAGTTTAATACGAGGCGGCCTCGACGACGTCCGAGTTCGAACCATACTTGATCACCCGCCATGGCTGCGACAACGGCCGAGAGCACTGCCATGCCCAGTCCCATCTGGCCCGTCCCAACCAAAGCGCCCGCGGCAATTAAGAACGGCAGGGCCGGCAAGGGAAGCCCGATCTGCTCCGCGAAGACCACAGCGGCAAGCACAAGGGGGCCGTGCTGGGTCAGAAAGTCTATGGTCTCGTGCATCATGGCCTCCGATTACAACACATTGAGAGGTTTGGGAATGCGCGCAGTGGTCCGAACGTCGGCTCCAACACCTTCCTGAAATTGTTGGGCGGCCTGACGGACAATCGCCACGATTCGCTGATCCTCGGACAGGCCGACAACCATCCGTGACCGGCTCAATTCGACAATGACTCGACCCAAGACCCATTGGATACTGCCTGAAGCCGGGCTGGACATTCGATCCGCCCCGGTTGCGCCGGCGTTAATTGTATGCTGCCGAATCACCGCATCCTCAACGATGGCCTGTCCAAGAATCGGCTGAATCCAGCGCATCGACAGCTGAAGGTCGGGCGATCGGTCGATCATCGCACTGGTCTCGACTGCGCCGAAGGTGGCCGGTGTAAATAGAAAAAACAGACAAGTGAAGATCCCGGCAATCGTGGCCATCATGCCAATCAGTGTGAACAGATCCGTTGTAGGGTTAGCTCGGTCCATACATATCTCCATCGTTCGCACTCCACAGGCTGACAACCGCATCAGCAAGGGGCATTCCATACCCGAGGGCGAACCGCACAGAGCTGTAAATCTATGATGTGAAAGAACAAACAGGCGGGGAGGTCTTAAGCTTTGAAGGGGAAGGGCCGAAAAGAAAAGGGATGCTGTGCCGACATCTCGGCGCTATGCCGAAACCTCGGCGTTACTGAGGTCGCACGATGCCGAGCTTCTGCATCTTGGATTGGAGCGTGGTGCGCTTCATCCCTAACTTGGCCGCGGCGCCGGCAGACCCGCCGATCGTCCACTTCGCCTCGCGCAGCGCCTTGAGGATGTGTTCGCGCTCCGCATCTTCGAGCGTCTTCACCGATCCATTCGGGGGCGGGGACATCGACTTCAGCTCGGACAGCGGCACTCTTAGATCGGAGCCGGACGTCAAGATCACTGCGCGTTCAATGAAATTTTCAAGCTCACGTACGTTGCCGGGCCACGGATACGCCTGAAGTGCCTTCATCGCCTCGGCCGGGATCGTTTCGATGCGCTTCTTCATCCGCAGCGCAAACTTCTGGGCAAAGTGCCGGACCAGCGCAGGAATGTCTTCCGCCCGGTCGCGCAAGGGCGGCAGTGTAATGGGAAACACTTTCAGCCGGTAATACAAATCGCTGCGGAATTTCTGTTCCTCAACCATCTGTCCGAGATCCCGGTTCGTTGCCGCGACGACCCGCACATCGACCCGAATGGTCCGCGTACTACCCAGCCGTTCGAACTCCTGTTCCTGCAGCACACGGAGCAGTTTGACCTGAAGCTCGAGCGGAATCTCTCCCACTTCGTCGAGGAACAATGTGCCGCGATCGGCCGTCTCGAAGCGCCCGATCTTGGTCGCAATGGCTCCTGTGAAAGCCCCTTTTTCGTGTCCAAAGAGTTCGCTTTCGAGCAAGCCCGTCGGGATGGCCGCACAATTAAGCTTCACGAAGGTGCGTTCGCGCCTCTCGCTGAGATTATGGAGCGCCCGAGCAATCAGCTCCTTCCCGCTGCCGGTCTCGCCGAGAATCAGGACTGTCGAGGCCGTCACGGCAACCGTTTGCACTTCCTTGAGCACCCGACGCAGCGTCTGACTGTCACCCACGATCTCCTGAAAATTGTATTCAGTCTGAATTTCCTCTTGAAGATACAGCTTCTCCTCGGTCAACTTGTCCTTGAGTTGTGCGATCTGCTTGAAGGCCAGCGCGTTTTCCACCGCAATGGCCACCTGCGCGCCGATCTGCGTGAGCAGTTCCGCATCGTCCTGAGTGAACGCATCTACCTGCATGCTGACGACACTGAGCGTGCCGAGCACTTTTCCGTGGGAAATCAGCGGGACGGCGCACCCTGAATTCAGCCCCTCGGCTTTCGCTCTCTTCACGATCTCGGCGGGAAATTCGGCGGTGTCCAGGTTCCGGATCAGCACGGTCTGCCGCGACGTAAAGGCTTTGCCTTCCGGTGTGCCTTCAAGCGGGATCGCATCGCCCGTTTCGACAAAGTCCTGGTGACGCGGGAAGTCCAAGGCATGCGCCGACAGCCGTTGCGCTTCGTGATCATACAGTGCGAAGCCGGCAAGGTCGTGAGGCACCACACGACTCAAGCTCACGGAAATCGCCTTTAACAGGTCGCGCAACTCCAGGTGAGCAATCACGGCATTGTTGACTTCGAGCAATAGACGCTGCCGGTCCCGCTCGCGCGCCAGCTGACGGTGATAGACCATGGCCGCCTCAGAGTTCAACGCATTGTCGACCGCGACAGCGACCTGCTGCGCCACCTGTTGCATGAATTGGAGATCCGCATCCCTATATGTCATTTGTTGCAGGCTGCCGAAGCCCATGGCTCCCAATCGCCGCTGTGCCGTCGTCAGCGGCACAGCACAGAAGGACTTGACGCCGTTCTCGCGCAGTATCGACATCAGCTTGGGGAAGCGGGACTCCTGGGAAAGATCGTTGACAGTCAAAGGCTGTTGATGGGTCCAGACCCAGCCGCCCGGAGATTCCTCGACCGGCATTTCCAAACCGGGGCTGATGGTGCTGGGGACCGACGCCACCAACAGCCAGAGACGCATGACGTTGCGTGTGGGTTCATGCAGCACGACATTGATGTAGTCGAACGGCACGATCGAGGGGAGCCGTTGGGCGAGATCGCGCAGCAACTCGGTCAGGTCGCGATGGGATGCGATGGATTCGGTGACTTCAAGAAGGAGACGCAACCGATCGCGGTCATGAAGTAGGTCCTGGTGATGCAGCACATTGTCCACGGCGACCGCGACCTGTTTGGCCGCTTCTTGGAGAAACTCCAGATCGCCCACGCCGTACGCCTCTTTGCGCTGGCTCGCAAACCCTATGGCGCCCAGTTGACGGACCGCCGTCGTCAGCGGGACGACGCAGAACGAGTTGATGCCGTCCTCCAGCATCCGCTGAGTCACCTTGGGCCATCGCGCTTCATCGGCCAAGTCCGGCACGATGACCGGTTGCTGGGATTGCCAGACTGAACCGGCCGGCGTTTCATTCAGCGGCTCTTCGTGGCCGCCGACGAGATCGGCCGGCACGTTGGCCTGGATGGTCTGCAGCCGCATCCGATGCTTTGCCGGGTCGTACAGCGAGAGCGCGACGAAATTGACTTGGACGACGCGCGGTAGCCGGCTTGCGAGATCGCGAAACAATTCGTGCAGATCGCGATGCGCGGAAATCGCTTCTGCGACCTCGAGCAGAGCTTGGTAGCGCTCGGCAACGGTTTCACAGGGAGACGCCTCAGGATTCATAGTCGATCAGTATGGCCTACCGATCACCGACGACTCAAGGGGGAGGGCCCGACTAGAGCTGCAAGGGTTTGATCGGCGAGAGAACGGCGGCTGGATTCGCTTTCCACAATGCCTCATCGGCATCGACATACAGCTCCACTTCAATGCCGTCCGGGTCACGAAGGTACAGACTTTGGCTCACCGTGTGATCGCTCATGCCATCGATCGTTACGCCCGCCTCTTCCAGCTCGCGCTTCGCACGGCGCAAGTCGTCGAGGTGGTCGCCGACCTTGATTCCGATGTGGTACAGACCTCGCCGGCGTCCCGGCCCAGGACCTGGCGCATCGCCAACTTGAATCAGCAATAGCTCGTGATGCGTTCGCCCCGAGGTCAATGCAGCCGCGGCTCCGTTGAAGATTCGACCCACTTCCTTAAACCCCAGCAGATCACGATAAAAGGCCAGCGATCGCTCCAAGTCTTTCACATAGAACACGACGTGGCCGAGATATTGCGCTTTCATGACATCCTCCGTTTCGGCGGTCAAGCTCCGAGGACGTTCTTGACCGCCGCATGCGCCAGCACCGCCTCCGGATCCCTCTGCAAGGCCTCGTGATAACGCCCGCCGAAAGCTTCCCCCCCTTCCACCGGCGTGAGAAGTATCCGCAGTGACGCCATGAGATTCGAAATCTTTTCGGCGCCCGCCGCGTCGCGGGTGTCGGCGACGTCATCCAGTTCGGCCATCAACTTCGAAAGATGACGCAGCCAAGCAAAAGCAGGATCCCCCAGCACCAATTGAAGGAACGCTCCATTTGAAGGAATAGGCCCATGTATTCGTTCGTATGCAGCCTGCTCACCGTCGAGCAACGACTTGTGCAGACGAAGCAGTGCTTTGGACAATTGATGCAATTCCGCGGATGTGTGGGGCTCCTGGTGCATCAAGTGGCCGCCTTCCGCCGCCGTTTTGTCTTCACAGGGCCAAACGTCAAACCGATCTTTTGCACCTCTTGGTAGGGAAGCAGCCAAACCAAAGATTCGTCAGACAGATCTCCGACCTGGATGCGGTTTCCCCAAGGGTCGCGAAAATCACAGCGGAAATCCGGGTGTAATGTGAGTTTGTACTTCTGGGTCAGCTTGCGCCTTACTTCATCGATTTGCGCGGCATCGCGAACCATCAGGCCAAAATGCTTCACACGGTCGGGTTGCAATTTTTCCACTTCGAAGATCGCCATGAATTGATGCTCGCCCAGCTTGCACCAGGCCGCTCCCTCGCCGCCTCGCAACATTTTTAGTCCGAAGACGTCCGAGTAAAACTTGACGGCCTTTTTGGCGTCGGTCACCTCGATCACTATGTGGTTGCAGCCATAGACTTGGACGGACATCGCTTACTTTCTCCTCACGAAGTTTTCGGCCTGCGGAGCATGAATTTTCTCAATGACGCTCACAAAGACCTCGACCGGCTGTGCGCCGGAGATGCCGTAGCCCTTATTCAACACAAAATAGGGGACGGCGCGGATGCCGAGCCTGTGCCCCGCTGCTTCCTCGACTTTCACCTCCGCCATGCCCTCCTGGGCCGCGAGAAAACCAGTGGCCTCAACCCCGGCCGCATCTGCGAGGCCTGAGAGAACTGAAGCCGATCCGATATCTGCACCCTCTTCGAAATATCCTTTGAAAAGGGCCTCGACCATCGCATCCTGACGGCCTCGCTGTGCTGCATACCAGATAAGTCGATGGGCGAGGAATGTATTCGGCGTCGTTGTAATCTTCTCGAACGCGAAGCAAATTCCTTCGGAAACTCCGGCAGCGGCGACATGCTCTTCAAGGCGACGGAGGGCATCGACACTGCCGAACTTCGCTTCGAGATACGCGGTGCGCTCGGTCCCTTCTGCCGGCATCGTCGGATTCAATTGAAACGGCCGCCAGGTGATTTGCGTCGGCACGGCGGGGAGATGCGTGAGGGCGCGCTCCAACCGCCGCTTTCCAACATAACACCAGGGGCACACGACATCCGAATAGATGTCGATGGTCAAGGGACCGTTCATGATAAATGTCCCATTCTCCCTGCCTGATAGTCTTCCACCGCCTGAACCAGTTCGGCCTTGGTATTCATGACAAATGGTCCATAGCGGGCGATTGGTTCTCCGATCGGCTCACCGCTCATGACCAACAGCCGGCTGTCTTGAGTGGCCTCAAGAACGACGAGCGACCCCGACCGCTTGTAGACGACCAACTCGGCTTCGCCAGCTGACACGCCACCATTGACCGAAACGCGTCCCTCGAGCACGAAAACCGAGGTGCTGTGCCTTTCTGGGAGCGTCAATTCGACTCGTCCGCCTGAGCGCATATGAACATCGTACAATTCTACGGGTGTCAATGTCCGCGCCGGTCCTTTGTGTCCCTGAAACGTCCCCGCGATTACACGGAGCGTGCCCGCCCCCTGATCAAGCGTGACGGACGGTATCTCGGCATTCAGAAGCGTTTGATACCTAGGCGCCGACATTTTGTGCGACTGCGGGAGATTCACCCACAATTGAATCGCGCGGAATGTACCGCCCTGTTTCGCCCACTGCGCTTCGTGCAGTTCCTCGTGCACGACGCCCGAGGCCGCCGTCATCCACTGGACGTCGCCAGGCCCAATGACACCGGCGTTGCCGGCCGAATCCCGATGGGCGACCGACCCGTCATACATGATGGTCACGGTTTCAAACCCACGATGCGGATGCTCACCGACTCCACGCGAGTGGTCCGTCGGCGGGAATATCCGCGGTCCCGCATAGTCCAACATAAGAAATGGATCGACGGCTCGATCGAGATCGTTGCTCGGAAAGAGATTGCGTACTGGAAAGCCGTCACCCACCATGTGCGTCGACCCGGGATGGTAGATTCCCAGAACGTCCTTCGTTGTCGTTACGTCCGTTGTCATGATGTGCCTCCTTCGATGGCCCCCCAGCATGATAACGGCCGGGTGGGCGGCCGTGAACCTGGTGAGAAACCCAGCTATTTCTACAATCCGTCCCTCCTCGTCGATCCGAAACAGCCTCAGGCCAAGATAGTTCTAGTTAGAACGTAGTCAAGCGGACTAATCTAACGTCTGTCGATAACGTCTGATCCCGACGGCCAGTGCAAGGATAGCAAAGAGGACGATCTGCCACACCTGGAGACTGACCTCCCCGAACCCATTGCCTTTAAGGAGGATGCCTCGCACGACTCTGAGAAAATGAGTCAATGGGAGTACTTCGCCAATGGTCTGAGCCCATTGAGGCATGCCTCTGAACGGAAACATAAAGCCCGAGAGGAGCAATGAGGGCAAGAAGAAGAAAAACGACAACTGGACGGCCTGAAGCTGATTGTCCGCCAGCGTGGAAAAGGTAATGCCCATTGCCAGGTTTGCGGTGATGAAGACGAACGCCACCAGCAGCAGCACGCCCACATTGCCGAGCATCGGCACATCAAACAAGAGTCGCGCGGCCAGCAGAATGAGCCCGACCTGGACGTATCCGACCAAAATATACGGAATAATCTTGCCCACCATGACTTCAAAGGGACGCGTCGGCATCGACAAAAGATTCTCCATCGTACCCCGCTCCCGCTCTCGAGTAATGGCCAGTCCCGTGATCATCACCATCGTCATCGTCAGCACCACGCCCATCAGGCCCGGCACGATATTGTATTGGGTGATGGCTTCAGGGTTGTATTGCGCGTGGATGCGCAGATCGATCGGGTCGTCGTTCGCCGCCAAAAAGGCGAGGGGCCCCGTGAGATCATGACCCAGCGCCGTCTTGAGAACCGTCCGTAGAGACCCGATCGCATTGCTCGTGGCCGCCGGGTCTGTCGCGTCAGCCTCGACCAGGATGGCGGGTCGCTCTCCCCGTAGCAAATCGCGGGTAAAGTTCTCCGGGATGTTCACGACGAATTGCACCTCTCCGCGGGCAAGCACGTCGCGACCTTCCTGCTCCGTAGTCAGTTGCCGCTTGAATTCAAAGTAGTTGCTGTTGCGAATGGCGTAGAGCAAGGTCCGACCTTGCGGACCATAGTCGGACATGAGCACGGCCGTGGGCAGGCGCTTGGGATCGGCATTGATGGCATAACCGAACAACACGAGCTGGATCAGCGGAACGCCGATCATCATGCCGAACGTCACGCGGTCACGGCGCATCTGGATGAACTCTTTCACGACGATGGCCCAGAGACGCGAGACCGAAAATCTAGGCGAGATACTCATGACGCAAAGTTGTCCGGCGCCCGGTTCATGAGGTGAATGAACACTTCTTCGAGACCGGAGTTGATCCGATGCCATTCGTAGGGCGCTCTCTGGAACTGCGCGATCGCAGACTCCAGCGCCTCGACGTCGTCGCCGCTGACGTGCAACCGGTTGCCGAAAGCGACCGCCTGCCGTACGCCGGGATGCCTACGCAGCTCTTCCGCCAGATGGTGTAAGTCCGGTCCGCTCACCGCCCATGTGGTGAGATGGGCCTGTGCGATGACCTCTGAAACCGTGCCGTGCGTGAGCAAGCGTCCATAGGCGATGTACGCCAGGCGATGGCATCGTTCGGCTTCATCCATGTAGTGAGTCGTGATGAGGAAGGTCAGTCCTTCCGCGGCGAGCTGATGGATCTGCTCCCAGAATTCACGTCGCGCCTTTGGGTCCACGCCGGCCGTCGGCTCATCGAGCAAAAGGAGCTTTGGTTGGTGAATCAGGCAGGCTGCCAGCGCGAGCCGTTGCTTCCACCCGCCCGAGAGTTGACCGGCCAACTGTTGGCGGCGTTCGGCTAGTCCCAGTCGTTGGAGACTCCGCTCGACGGCCTCCCGCCGGTTCTTCACCGCGAACATGCGGGCCACGAAGTCGAGATTTTCGGCGATGCTCAGGTCCTCATAGAAGCTGAACCGCTGGGTCATATACCCAACCTCAGCTTTGATCGACTCGCTCTCCCGAATGACGTCATAGCCGAGACAGGTACCGCTGCCTTCATCCGCACGGAGGAGACCGCAGAGCATCCGAATGAAGGTGGTCTTGCCGCTTCCGTTCGGGCCGAGGAAGCCGTAAATCTCGCCGCGACGGACCTCGAGGCCGATCCGATTGACGACCGTGCGGTCGCCGAACCGTTTCGTCATGCCGTGGACGTTAATGACGGGCGCCTGTCCGGTCATGTCGTTCATCGAGAGGGTCCGAACCGTACGTCCACCGGCTGCCCCGGATTCAGCTCCGCCGCCGCCGTCGGATCGAAGACGACTTCCACCATGAAGACGAGTTTGTCGCGGCTCTCCTGGCTGTAAATGACCGGAGGGGTATATTCCGCTCTGGGCGAAATGTAGCTGATCTTCCCCGTAAGCGGTCTAGGGACACCGTCAACCGTCACTTGCGAGTCGTCGCCGGGATGAATCGTTCCGATACGCTTCTCCGGTACGAAAGCGCGGACTTTGATGTTTTCCGGCGGCAGCAAGACGACCACGGGCCGGCCGGCAGGCACCCATTCACCCTCTCGATACAACGTGTCAAAGACCAGTCCCGATTTCGGCGCCTGCTGGCGCTTTTGCCCCAGTTCCCATTCGGTCCGGGCCAACGCCGCCTCTCGCGCATGAACCTCGGCTTCGGCGGCGATGACTTGATCCGTGCGCGAGCCGAGCAAGGCTGTGCCCAAATCCGCTTGGAGCTGCGCCACCCGCTGTCGATCCTGATCGCGCGCCGCGCGGGCACGGTCTACTTCCAACTCCACCGCTGCCCCGGGCACGGTCGTCAAGCCTTCCTGCCGCACCACCTCACGGCTGGAGAGCCGGAATGCCGCCTGAGCTTGCTTCAGTTGCGCCTTAATGGACTCGATTTCCGTCGGACGCTTTCCTTTTCTCGCGTCCTCGAGGTTCGCGAGAGCCTGGCTCAGTCGTCGTTCAGCTTCGTCTCTCGCCGCCTTTTCCGACACCCGTTCCAAAGCAAATAACGCCTCTCCCACGCGGACCTGCGCCCCGCGCCGTACGGTCAAAGATTCCAGCGCGCCGGCAAAAGGGGAGGCGACATAGACAAACTCCCCTTCGACATACCCTTGGACTTGGTCGGAAGCGGGCCGTTGACAGGCCACCAACAGGACCGCTGCAATGACCTGGGCTGCCACACAGACCCAAACGCGTCGGCCGATATGCAGCTTGACCATCTTGGCATTCATCTCCGCACCATGGCCCCTTCTAAGACGACGCGAATGATGGTCGAGTAGCCCTTTTCGAGTGTCAGGCCGAGTTCAGTTACTCTCGACGGAATCATGATGGCCTCGACAGCGCCCAGCAAGATCTCAATGAGCAGGACGACAGAGATGTCTTTGCGAATCAGGCCCGCCTTCCTCCCCTTGTTGAAGAGGGCGGCGACATGACGGCGGATCAACCGACGCCGGCGATGTTCGACGATCCGGAACAGGTCCGGCGATTCACGACCTAGATCCCGGACGAACGAGGGGTGGATCTCTGACGTGTGCCGCTGTACCCGATGGAGAAACCGCTGAATCGCGCCCTCCATATTGGAGGAGTCCTCCGCGGCCAGCCGGCCAAGATCCTTTTCAACCTCATGAAATTTGTCTTTGAGCACCGCTTCCACCAGCAACGACTTGCTTGGGAAGCAGCCGTATAGGGTCTTTTTGCTCATTCGGAGATCGGAGGCAAGATCGTCCATACTGACTCGTCTAAAGCCGTGGAGGAAAAATTCACGCCGCGCCGCGGCGATTACCTGCCGGACGACGGTCGTTCCGGCCTGCTTGTCATGTCTGGAGACCTGCGCATGCATGGTGAACACCACGGAAACTTATACAGTACTACAAGTTTCCTCGAGGAGATGTCAACGGCGGTCATGGGGACCCGCCATTGTGACCGGGCTTACTTTCTTTCCTTGATGGCCCGCTGGACTTCTCGGCCGGCCTCACGGGTTTTGATGGTCTCGCGGCGGTCGTATAACTTCTTGCCCTTGGCGAGTCCCAGTTCAATTTTTGCGTATCCGCGCTTGGAGAAGTAGATGCGGAGGGGAATGAGGGTCAGCCCTTTTTGCTGGGTCTTGCCCAGCAACTTGTGAATTTCGGTCTTGTGAAGCAGCAGCTTTCGAACGCGTGTCGGATCATGGTTCATGATGTTCCCGTGGCTGTATGGACTGATATGGCATTGGTGGAGGAACACTTCGCTCCCCCGCACGGAGGCATAACTGTCTTGCAGGTTCACGCGGCCCTCGCGCAGTGATTTCACTTCGGTGCCCTGCAGCATAATCCCCGCCTCATAGCGCTCCTCGATAAAGTAATCGTGAAACGCCTTGCGATTCGTCGCCACGACTTTGTCAGAGCCGTCTTTGCCTTCTGTCATGATTTGCTCGTCAGCCCGTCGCCTTGACCTGGCGACGGGTGCCGCATAAGATTCGGCATGCGCGCTTCCGGTTCGCTGGATTCGTTCAGCACCATTCTCTCAAGCCTGGCGAAACGTCTCGGCCTTCAGTCCCATCTGTTTGAGCTGCGTCTTCAGCAACAATGGCGCCAGATCATCGGGGAGCCGGTCGGTTCTCATACCTGGCCCGTGCAAGTCCGCTTCAAGAAACTTTACCTCGTTGTCAGGAATTCCGTCTGGCTGCAGCAACTCGTATTTCTCAAACCCATGCTTCTGGCCAAGCTCAATGAAGGGGCCGGATCGGAGGTGCTGACCGACATCGCTTTCCGCGTCGGCGAGATTCCTGATGCAACGACCGTGACGCCCGCGCCATTACAGGAACGCGTCCAGGTGAGCGACGCTGCCATGGTGGAGGCCCACGCCCATGCGGCCGCCGTGAAGGACCCTGAGTTGAGAACGCGGTTGGCCTCAGTCATGGCCGAAGCGTTTTCGCGGTCAGCAGTCAAGGATGACCGTCTGCCGCCTGCTTGAACAATTGCCGGGAGTACGCCGCCGTGGCTGCAGAATCCGGCCCATCGACCATTGGGCCGATCCTTCCCTCTTCCTCCGTTTCTGTCAGCTGATAGAAACCTCGTAGCGCCCGCTTGAAGCCGGCGCGGACCTCTTGGTCTTCACCGGTCAAATATTTGTGAAGGATCGGCGCCTCGGCCCATGCATCGTGAGTGAAAATATAAATGGTGACCAGACGATAGCGGCCGGAGGGATCATCGGGGGTCGTCGGCCGGATCTTCATCGGGCCGAAATTCCGGGACTCGCGGCCGACCTTTCGGAAGCGCTCGATGAGTGTTTCAATTTCGGTGTCGCTTGTCCAGGCCGGAACATGGACGGAGACGGCCGTGCCTTCCTGAGAGCCGACGCTATAGGGCGGGATCGATCGGTCCGGACGGCTGAGATACATTCCACCCCAGATCAGCGCAAACGAACCGAAGAACACCATCAAGGCGAGTTTGACGACCGTATCGAGAGGCTTCTTCTGGGATGTGGGTGCGTCGTTCATGGAAGAACGGGTAAGGCAGGCGCGGCCGGTTATTGGCCGGCAGGCGCTTCTTCAGGACCCGCCTCTTCCCGTTCTCCGCTGTCCGCCAAACGCGCCACGGCCACGACCCGATCCTCCTCGCCGTCCAGGTCGAGAATTCTCACGCCTTGCGTATTGCGGCCGATTTCTCGGATGTCGCCGACCTTGCACCTAAGCACTTTGCCCTGCGCCGCCATCAGCATGATTTCATCGCTGTCCCTTACTTGAAGGAACCCCACCGCGAGCCCGTTGCGCTCGGTGGTCTTCACGCTGATGATACCCTTGCCGCCGCGCCCTTGAACGCGGTATTCGCCGACGGGGGTGCGCTTCCCGTAACCGCCTTCGGTCACCGTCAGAATGGCCGTCGTTGAATCAGGGTTGATCGTTTCCATTCCGATCACTTCGTTGCCTTCTTCCAGCGTGATTCCCTTGACGCCGTACGCCGTCCGTCCCATCGGCCGCACGTCGCTCTCGGAAAACCGGATGGTGATGCCTTGTTTCGTTCCCAGCAGAATCTCCCGCTGGCCGTCGGTCACCTGCACGCCGATGAGTTTGTCGCCGTCTTCCAAGCCAAGCGCGATGATGCCGCCTTGCCTCGGATTGCTGTAGGCAGCGAGTTCAGTCTTCTTGATGAGGCCGTTCTTGGTCGCCATGACCACGAACCGATCCTCCGAATATTCCTTGATCGCCAAGGTCGCGGTGACCTTTTCGTTGCCGGCGAGCGCCAAGAGATTCACCAGCGCCTTGCCCTTCGCAGCGCGGCTGGCTTCGGGAATCTCGTGCACTTTCAGCCAAAACACCTTGCCGGCATCGGTGAAGAACAACAGTGTGTCGTGGGTCGACGCCGTAAAGAGCGTCTCGACGAAGTCTTCGTCCTTGATACCCATGCCAATCTTGCCTTTGCCGCCGCGCCGCTGGGCACGATAGAGAGACGCCGCATTACGCTTGATGTATCCGGCGTGAGAAATCGTCACGACAGCTTCTTCCTCGGCGATCAAATCTTCGAGACTGATCTCCGCCTCTTCCTTCACAATCTGCGTCTTGCGGTCGTCTTTGTAGGCTTCACGCAGCTGCGTCAACTCGTCCTTGATGATTGAGCGCACCAGGGCTTCGCTGGCCAGCACCGACTTGAGATATTCGATCTGCTTCAGGACCTCCTGGTATTCCTCGACGAGTTTCGCGCGCTCGAGCTGCGTCAACCGCTGCAGGCGCATGTCGAGGATGGCGGTCGCTTGGATCTCGGTCAGGGAAAACTGCCGCATCAATCCGGCCCGGGCTTCATCGGGGGACTGCGAACGGCGAATCAGCGTGATCACCGCATCGAGATTGTCGAGCGCAATTTTGAGGCCCTCGAGAATATGCGCGCGCTCTTCCGCTTTGCGGAGTTCATAGAGGGTCCGGCGGACGACCACTTCCCGCCGATGCTCGAGGAAATGATGCAGGATCTGTTTGAGGTTGAGCACTTCCGGCCGGTTGTTGACCAGCGCCAGCATGATCACGCCGAAGGTGGTTTCGAGCTGCGTGTGCTTATAGAGATTGTTGAGGACGACGAGCGGGATTTCATTGCGCTTGAGATCGATGACGACCCGCACTCCCTCTCGGTCGGACGATTCGTCGCGGAGATCGCTGATGCCCTTGATGCGTTCTTCCTGAATCAGTTCTGCAATCTTCTCGATGAGCTTCGCCTTGTTGACCTGGTAGGGGACTTCCGTGACGATCAATCGCTCGCGCTCCGTTCGCTCATCGCTCTCGACGACGACCTTTGCCCGCAACGTCAGCAAGCCGCGCCCCGTCTCATAGGCTTCCTTGACCCCGCTCATCCCGTAAATGAACCCGGCGGTCGGAAAATCCGGCCCAGGGATCTTTTTCATCAGCTGGGCGATCGTGACGTCCGGATTCTCGAGCAGCAATAGCAGCCCATCGATGACTTCCCCGATGTTGTGGGTGGGAATATTGGTCGCATAGCCCACCGCAATGCCGCCGGCGCCGTTGATGAGCAGATTCGGCACCTTGGTCGGCAGCACCAGCGGTTCTTGGCGCGACTCGTCGTAATTCGGCCCGAAATCGACGGTCTCCTTGTCGATGTCGGCCAACATCTCTTCCGCCAGCTTCGTCATGCGCGCTTCCGTATAGCGCATGGCCGCCGGCGAATCGCCGTCCATCGAGCCGTAATTTCCCTGCCCGTCCACCAGCACATAGCGCATGTTGAAGTCCTGCGCCATGCGCACCAGCGTGTCGTAGATCGCCGAATCGCCGTGCGGATGGTAGTTGCCCATGATCTCGCCGACGATCTTGGCCGACTTGCGGTACGCCCGGTTGTGCACGAGTCCCATCTCGTTCATGCCGTACAGGATGCGGCGATGAACAGGCTTGAGGCCGTCGCGGACGTCCGGCAAGGCGCGGCCGACGATGACGCTCATCGCGTAATCGAGGTAGGAAGACCGCATCTCGTCTTCGATGGCGATCTGGCCTAATCTTTCATCAGGCGGCATTCTTCCTCCGGATGCTGAAAACGATCACCGGCTTCGTTCGGACAGGCAGCTTTAAACGTCCAAGTTTCTGACTTCTAGGGCATGGGTCTGGATGAAGTTCCTACGAGGCTCGACTTCGTCACCCATGAGAATCGTGAAGATCTCATCGACGCCGGTGACGTCTTCGAGCTTGACCCGCAAGAGCGTGCGCGCCTCAGGATTCATTGTGGTTTCCCACAATTGACCCGGGTTCATCTCGCCCAATCCTTTATAACGCTGGATGGCTAGGCCCTGCTTGCCGAGATCCAGGATCGCTCTCACAAGATCCGCTGTCGACCGCAGCTCTTGTTCCTGGCCTTTCGCCTTGAGCTTATACGGTGCGCGTCCGAGCCCGATTGCGGACGGAGCCAGTTTTTGCAGCTCGCGAAAATCCGCTGAGCCGACCAGCTCGTGAGTGACATCCAGGCCAAAGGTGGTGCCGCTGGCCTGCAGACGGCACAAGACCTTGTTCGATTGATGTTCCTCATCGGGGAGAATCTCCAGGCTCGCCTCCAGCTTGGGGTACACGATTCGAAGGGTCTTCCTCACATTCGCCGCTGCGTCTGTCAGCGCAGCCTGGTTCTTGAGCAGATCCCTGTCGAGGCCCGGCTCGTCGACAAACGCCCTGATCATGGCGGCCTCGTGCGGCTTTTTGTTGAACCGCGCCAGCAGCGTTTCGAACGAAATCATCTTTTTTAGGATCGGCAACAGCCGGCGTCCCGTCACGAAGTCCTGAGTCCCTTCCAGGTACAGATGCACATCCTCGACGGCGAGATCGGCCAGGTATTCGTTCAAGGCGCCTTCGTCCTTGAGGTAGCGTTCGACTTTGGCCTTCTTCACTTTGAAGAGCGGAGGCTGTGCGATGTAGATGTAGCCGCGCTCGAGCAGTTCGGGCATCTGACGGAAAAAGAAGGTGAGCAGCAGCGTGCGGATATGGCTGCCGTCCACGTCCGCATCGGTCATCAGAATAATTTTGTGGTAACGCGCCTTCGCGATGTCGAACGTATCCTTGTCCGCCTTGTCGCCCTCCTCGCGCTTGCGGCCGATGCCCGTGCCGAGCGCCATGATCAGCGTCCGAATTTCGTCGCTGGTCAGCATTTTGTCGAAGCGCGCCTTCTCCACGTTCAGGATTTTGCCTTTCAACGGCAGGATCGCCTGGAATTTCCTGTCGCGTCCCTGCTTGGCCGAGCCGCCGGCTGAATCACCCTCAACGATGTAGAGTTCGCTGAGTGCGGGGTCCCGTTCTGAGCAATCCGCCAGCTTCCCGGGCAATGAGCCGCCGTCCAGCGCGCTCTTGCGACGGATCAGGTCTTTGGCCTTCCGTGCGGCCTCGCGGGCCCGCGCGGCATCGATGGCCTTACCGATGATTTTGCGCGCGACCGGCGGGTTCTCTTCAAAGTAGGCGCCGAGCTTTTCGTTGACGGCCGTTTCGACCACGCCCTTCACTTCACTGTTGCCGAGCTTGGCCTTGGTCTGGCCCTCGAACTGCGGATTGCGGACCTTGACGCTGACGACGGCGGTCAGTCCTTCACGCACATCGTCGCCGGTCAGCGATTCCGTGTCCTTTTTCAGCAACTCATTGGCATTCGCATAATTGTTGATGGTGCGCGTGAGAGCGGCTTTGAAGCCGACCAGATGCGTGCCGCCTTCTTTCGTGTTGATGTTGTTGGCGAACGAAAAGAGATTTTCGACGTAACTGTCGTTGTATTGAAGCGCCACCTCGAGCACCATCTCCGGACGCTCGACCTTCACGTAAATCGGCTTGTGTAGCGGAGTCTTGGCTTCGTTCAGATGCTCGACGAAGGAGACGATACCGCCCTTGTAGAGAAACACCTGCTCCTTTGCCGGCTCTTTCCGCTCGTCCTTCAGCGTGATCGACAGGCCCTTGTTCAAGAAGGCCAGTTCACGCAAACGTTGGGCCAGGATATCGAAACTGTATTCCAGCGTCTCGAAAATTTGACCGTCCGCTTTGAATCGGACTTTGGTCCCTCGGCGCTTGGTGATGCCGGTGTTGTTGAGAGGGGCTCCGGGCTTTCCGCGCTCATATCGTTGCTCGAACACCTGGCCATCCTGCCAAATTTCCAACTCCAGCCATTCCGAGAGCGCATTCACTACGGAAATGCCGACGCCATGGAGACCGCCCGAAACCGTGTACGCTCCCTGCTCGAACTTCCCGCCCGCATGCAGCACCGTGAGCGCGACCTCCGCGGCGGACTTTTTTTGCGTCGGGTGCATGCCGGTCGGGATGCCGCGCCCGTTGTCGACGACCGTCACGCTCCCGTCGATGTGGATGGTGACCTCGATGGTTTCGCCGAAGCCCGCCATGTGCTCATCTACGCTGTTGTCGACGACCTCATACACGAGGTGATGCAGGCCATCGACGCCGGTGCTCCCGATGTACATCGCCGGCCGCTTCCGCACCGCATCGAGCCCTTCCAGCACCTTGATCTGATCTGCGCTGTAGCTGTCGGATTTGGGCTTGCTGGTCTCGTCCGTCGCCATTCAGGCTCCTACATCCCGAACATTGATCACTGTAACAGGATGTTTACAAAGGTTGGCCGCAGCAAGGAAAGGGGCGAGGTGTTCGTCGGCACGGTCCTTCAATATCCCTCTCAGATCTTGATGGGCATTACAACGCATTTGAAGCCGGGGGTTTCCGCCTCTTGGATCAGGCATGGGCTGAGGGCGTTGTCCATCTGCAAGGAGATTTTTTCCCCGTCCATCACGTCGAATACGTCGAGCAGGTAGCGTGCGTTGAAGCCGGTGTTCAACGCTTCGCCTTCGTATTGCGCGGCGATCTCCTCGGTGGCCTCCCCATAGTCCGGATTGCTTGAAAACAGCGTGAGGCGTCCCGGGGCAAACGAGAGTTTCACCGCATTGGCCTTGTCTTTCGATAACACGGAGACGCGCCTCAACGCGCTTTCGAATTCCGTCCGCTGCACGGCGATTTTTCTATTGCTCTCTTTCGGAATAACCTGTTGGTAGTTCGGATAGTTGCCTTCCATCAAGCGGGACGTCAGGAGCAGGCCGCTTTTACGGAAGATCATGAGGTTCTTCGTGAATCCGATCAGCGGCTCGCCATCCCCGCCCTCTTCCAACAGACGACGCATTTCATGCGCGGCCTTCTTGGGGATGATCGCTTTGATTTCCTGGGGGGCGCCTTTCGCGCCGGCCTTTCCCAGATCCTGCTCGGCGACCGCCAGGCGATGGCCGTCCGTCCCGACCAGTCTGAGCGTCGTCTTCTTTTCATTGGAGATGAGTGTGACGAGGAGACCGTTCAAGATATATCGGGCGTCGTTGTCCCCGGCCGCAAAGAGCGTTTTTCGAATCAATTCCAGGAAACCGGCCCCTGCAAGCGGCGTCAGACCTTCTCGCTCGATGGCGGGGAGCGCCGGATAGTCGCTGCTGGGAAGCCCCACGACTTTGAACTGGCTTTTGCCGGCTTGGATCGTCGTCCAATTATTGTCGCTCGAAATGAGGTCGATCTCCCCACTCGGCAATTCTTTGATGATTTCGTACAACTTCCTCGCCGACACGGTGATGCCGCCGGCTTTCTGCACCGTCGCCTTGTAGAGACCGCGCATGCCGATCTCGAGGTCGGTGGCCACGATTTCCGCACCTTCCTGTTTGGCCTCGATCAAAATGTTCGACAAAATCGGCATCGTGTTGCGCTTTTCGACGACGCCTTGCACCCGCCCAAGCCCCGTCAGCAACTCATCCCTCCCGATCCGAACTTTCATAGTCGCCCCTCTCTCGATCGGCCGCTCAGCTTCGGAGAATCTTTTCCTTCAACCCGTCCAGCGTTTGGTTCAAAACGCTGTCGCCTTCTTTCGCCTTCATGATCTGCCGGCAGGCGTGCATGATCGTCGTGTGGTCTTTCCCGCCGAACAGGCGGCCTATTTCGGGAAAGGATGCGTCGGTCAGTTCGCGGCAGAGGAACATGGCGATCTGTCGGGGATGCACCAGCGTCTTGCTCCGGCGCCGCGATTTGAGATCCGCAATTTTGACGTGGAACCAGGCCGCCACGGCCTCTTGGATGTCCTCCATTGCCACGATTTTCTTTTTATCGCCGATGAGATCCCGCAGGACGTTTTTGGCCATGTCCAGCGTGATCGCCTGTCCCGTCAAAGAGGCATACGCGCCCAGACGCACGAGTGATCCCTCCAATTCCCGGATGTTGCTTTTCATCGTGTTGGAGAGAAACTGAATGACGTCCTCGGGCAGGGTCACACCTTCGTCTTCTGATTTCTTGCGAAGGATCGCGATTCGCGTTTCCACGTCCGGCGGCTGGAGGTCCGCAATCAATCCCCATTCGAACCGGGAGCGTAGCCGCTCTTCAATGTCCGGCATGTCCTTGGGGAACCGGTCGCTCGACAGGACGAGTTGCTTATGCGCTTCGTACAGCGCATTGAACGTATGGAAGAACTCCTCCTGAGTCCGTTCCTTCCCCGCCAGAAACTGAATGTCATCGATCATCAACATGTCGATATGGCGATAGCGCTTTCGAAGATCCATCATCTTGTCGTAGCGGATGGAATTGATGACCTCGTTCGTAAACTGCTCGGTCGTCAGGTAGGCGATCCGCAAGTCGGTCCGCTCTGCCACGTGATTGGCAATGGCGTTCAAGAGGTGGGTTTTGCCGAGTCCCACACCTCCATAGATGAACAATGGGTTATAAGCCTTCGCCGGCTGTTCGGCGACGGCCATGCAGGCGGCATGGGCAAACTGATTGCCGGCCCCTACGACGAAATTCTTGAATGAATATTTCGGGTTCAGTTGAATACCGCGTTTGGGTCTTGGGCTGGCCGCCCGGACGGCTTGCGCCACCGTAGCCGCATCACCCTGTGCCAGGGTGGTTCGGCTAAACACCACGAACGAGACCGCGGTCTCTCCTCCCCCTCGCGCAGTCGAAACGGCTTCAACCAGCAGCGGTCCGTAGTGCTGGCTCAGCCAATCGCCAAAAAACTTATTGGGAACGCCTATTTGCGCAGTCCGATCCTCAATCCTTTCCAGCCGGACCGGCGTAAACCAGGTGTCATACACCTGTTTAGGCACCCGTCCCTGGATATAGGCTAGAGCTTCCTGCCAAACCGTCGATACTGTCATATACCGGGTATTCTCCCCATACACAGGCTTATTCACACCTGTGGATAATGAACTAATTCCTCTTGTTATCCCGTATCTCAGAGAAGGGTTTCCGTCCTTTTCATTTCGCGCTTCGATACGCGTTCGCTGCCCGTTAAGAAGTTATGAACAGTGCACTTTCCTCTCACTCCGAGTCAATCCCCAACTTCATCCACAACACGTGGAACGCAACACCGCTTACCAATCAGTTGCTTATCGACTATCCCCGCCATGCACCCTTCCTACTCCGATTCCTACGACGACGACTAGTTCTTTCTACACCACACTTTTTCGGAGAAGAGATGCAGATGCTGGACGACATCTCTATGAGACTTCGCCGACTATTAACTCTTCGAGAAACGCTTTGACGATTGCGCCGGATTCGACGATGAAGGCATATCGAGTAAACGGCTGAAACGGCGATCCTTGAAGCTTTTGACGCCTTCATCGATCGAGGAGATGCACGCTGCTATGCCCTGCCGAATGGCGGTCTCGGCAAGGCTCAACACCGTCTCACTTGTCTTATCTGAAGGGGGGTGTGGATAACACAAAACCAAGCTTCCAAGCGGGCATTGGGTTTCTCTGTACATTTAAACGAAGATTTGTTGAAGAATCAATTGGTTATAGAGATCGTGTGGGGCCGAGACTACGAGGTTTTTCAGGCGAAGTCAATCGGAAAAACGAGCGCCTAGAATCCTTTGATCAGCGAGAGAAAATACCGAGGAAGATCGGGCAGAGCCACCGTGTCCTGAGCCTTGCTGTCCATGTTCCGGACCACGGCAGATCCCGACTTGGCCTCATCATCGCCGAGGAGCACGGCAAAGCGAGATCCGCTCCGGTCGGCTTGCCGCAGATGCCCCTTGAGAGTGGTCGCGCGATAATCGGTTTGTGCTGAAAGACCGGCCTGACGCAATGCATCCAGGAGGCGAGCGCCAGCCTGAGTACCCTCGGAACCGAACGCGGCAACATACACAGACGGTAAAGATTGTGGAACGCTCTTCTCCGGCAACATCATGGCGATCCGTTCAAGACCGGCGGCGAAACCGACAGCGGGCGTCGGAGGACCGCCCAAGAGTTCGACCAGCCCGTCATACCGGCCGCCTGCGCCTACCGCGTTCTGGGCGCCGAGGTGCGATGACGTGATCTCAAACGCGGTCAGACAGTAATAATCAAGCCCGCGGACCAGTCGTGGATTGAGACGCGAGGGGATACCGAGGACGGCGAGTGTCGAGAGCACATCATCAAAATGGCTCTTGGCCTCGGGAGACAGATGAGAGACGAGTTGTGGGGCATCCTCGGTCGCGGCACGACACCCTGGGACTTTGCAATCGAGGACGCGCAGCGGATTCGTCTCAATGCGCCGCCGGCAATTGTCGCAGAACTCGCCGATCCGGCTTCTGAGGAAGGAAATCAGAATTGGAAGATACGCCGCCCGGTCGGCGGTGGTTCCAAGGCTGTTGATCTCAAGAGTGAGGTCCGGCAAGGCCAGTTCGGAGAGAAAGCGCCACAGGAGGGAGATGACGTCGACGTCGGCCTTGGGATCCGGCGTACCGAAATACTCGACACCAAACTGGTGAAACTGCCTGAGACGACCCGCCTGCGGCCGTTCGTGACGAAACATGGGCCCGATGTAAAAGTATTTCTGCGGCACCGGGTCGGCGCCTCGATTGTGTTCGATGAAGGACCGCACCGTACCTGCCGTCCCTTCCGGCCGCAGCGTCAGAGAGGTGCCGTCGCGGTCGGGAAACGTGTACATCTCCTTTTCGACGATGTCCGTGGCGGCCCCGATGCTTCGCGCGAAGAGTGTCGTGACCTCGAAGATCGGGATACGGATTTCTACAAATCCATACCGATCCGCCCACCGTCGCGCCGCTTCTTCGATGAATCGCCATCTCGGCGTATCCTCAGGAAGGATGTCCTTGACGCCCTTGATACCTTTTATCATCTGCACCATCTGCTGCCGTCAGCGAGCGTGAAACGTGCGCGCGACTATAACGACCGGTTTGCGGGCAAGTCAACGCGCCTTCGCAGGTTGCACGGAATGCAACGCGGCGTTATAGTTCGCCACCTCCGCACTGTGTACCTGACGGGAGCCAATCTGTGAGCAGTGATCGACCAGTCCGACGCGTGATCGCGGTGGCGCCAATGCCTCCGGAAAAATCCGCGTACGCCCTCGCGCGGTACAGCCGCTCGCCCGATTCGATCGAGCACAGCATCAAGTGGGTCCACGGGCATTCATCCGAAAAATTCTGGGAGCAATTCTATTTCGACTACGGCCACGCGTCGATTGCCGACCTGGGCCATGTCATCATCTGCTTCGAGGACGTCACCGAACTGGCGGCCATACGGTTGGAAGATGAGCCGGTGTGGGATGGCCAGGCAAAGTCCAGCCGGTACCAGAATTTTGCTTCGGGCGGATGGTATGTGCCGGACGCCATCCATGGAAGCGAAACCGAGGGCACGTATCACGGGATTTTGCGCAGCCTTGGAGAAATCTATCGTCTGCTTCACGAGCCGCTGGTGAAGTTCCTTTCCGAGCGCGACCCACGGCCGGATGCGATGAAGCCGGCTGACTATCAGCGGACGGTCAACGCCCGCGCCTTCGATGTGACGCGGTATTTGCTGCCCCTCGCTTGCAAAACGAACGTCGGGCAGGTGGTCAGTATTCGCACGCTCGAGAAGCAGATCACGAGACTCTTGTCCTCTCAACTCCCCGAACTTCGCATGATCGGCGAGGAACTGAAAGACGCCTGTCAGCGGCCGCCGATGAATGTCTGGGGAGAATTGTCAGGGCAGACGGGAGGACTCAACGAACCGATGGCGCCGACGCTGGCGCGCCATGCGAAGGCCAACGACTATCAGGCCACCGTGTATACGGACTTGGCCAGATACGCAAAGGAAGCGCTGCGCGGGACGGGGCTGGAGCATCCGTCGAATTGGGGGACGCAAGGACCGGTTGACTTGGTTGAACCGCATGATCCGCTCGATGAAACGGTGGCGACGCTCCTGTACCGCGTCTCGCAGGCCCCGTACCGGAAGGTGCTTGCGGTCGTGCGCGAGTGGTCCGAGAAACAAAAACAGGATACGATCGCCGTGGCCTTGAGCAACCGCGGACAGTATGATGAATTGCCCAGGGAGTTTCGAAGCGGATATGCCTTTACGTTCGACGTCCTCATGGATATCGGCGGATGGCGCGATATGCACAGGCATCGCCGCTGCCAGCAGATCCAACAGAACTTCACGACCGTTCACGGGTATGAGGTACCCGCACCGCTGGTTCAGGCCGGAATTGACGCGGAATACCGTCAGGCCATGGATGCGGTGCGCTCCGACATCGACCAGTTGAGGAAAGTGAGCAGTGAGGCGGCGCTCTACGCCATCCCGTTCGGCTTCAAGGTGCGCTGCCTGTTCAAGATGGATTTTGCCGAAGCAGAGTACATCGCGAAGCTCCGCTCGGGAGTCAAGGGCCACTGGTCCTACCGGACGATCGCCTGGTTGATGAAACAAAAATTGACCGAGCGCTATCCAGCCCTCGGCATGCACGTGCAAGCCACCTCGCCGGACATCGACGACACCCTGACCAGATAGCCTCCTCTTCCATGACCCAGCATCAGAACACCTGTGAAGCAGCGCTGTTGAGCGGAGCGTGGGACCAGGCGGGCGAGGCCGCGCTCGCCTGGGCACGGCATCACGAGCGAGGCGTGCCGCGCGATCCACGTCCGCATTTTGTGCTGAATGTCGTGCATCTTCTCAGGGGACAATTTGCCGAAGCCTGGAACAGCCACGCCCTGTCGCTTCACGAAGCCGACGACATCGCCCGTGTCAAAACATGGGTTGAAGGCCTGGTCGCCGGTCATCAGGCGCAGGCGGCGGTGCATTTGATCATGGGCCTGTTCTTGTCGCAGTCGGGACAATCGGAAGATTCGATGCAGTCATATCGAACGGCAGCGAAGCTGGCGCCGCAATCGGCCTATCCGCACTATTTCTTGGCCCAAATCCACGAACGGGCGAATCATGTGGAGATGGCGATCAAGGAATATCGCGAAGCGGTCAGACTGGATCCTGTGTACGCGCCGGCGAGAACCAACCTCGGCGTTGCCTACCAGGAGCAGGGACGATTGGAAATGGCGATCCCGCAATACCGCGAGGTAATCAAGCTGAACCCTAACGATGCCGTCGCGCATGCGAATCTGGCCTGTGCGCTTGCGGAACAGGGCAAATTGCAAGCGGCGTTACTGGAGTATCAAGAAGCGTTGCGGCTCAATCCGCGGGATGCCGAAGTGCACTTCGCACTCGGGGGCCTCTATGAAAACAAGAATCGGCCGGATCTCGCCATGAAGGAATACCGTGAAGCCGTGGAGGCGAATCGAGACCTGGCACCGGCCCATTCGGCGCTCGGTTGGATGTTGTTTGACCGCGGCAAGCGCGAGGAGGCCATGGAGTGTTTCAACCGAGCCCTCCGCGCTGATCCCGAAAATGCGCGAGCCTATCTCGGGGTGGCCAAATGCTATGCGAGTCGGGGAAAAGTGCAATTGGCGATCGAGAACTACACCAAGGCGATCAAGTATGAACAGGACCCGCAAAAGAAAAATGAGATCATGAACAATTTATACAAGGAAGGTGGGACGTGGGATACGTAGAGAAGGGAAGGTTGGGCTAGAAGGAAGTCAGTTCGCGGGTGAACGCCTGCTACAACTCTCTGATCGCTCCTTGAAGGACCGTGATCTGAGTCACCGGATCGCCCGAGCTTTTCAACTCTTTCCGGATCTGATCCTTCAGGTAGGAGGAGTAGCCGACGCGATCGATCAAGAGATCGAGAAACCGCTCGGCCGGAAGCAGACTTTGCGTTTTGAGCTCTTCGACGGTTTCGTCGCTCACCGGCACGTAGGTGCCGCCGAGATGAAACACGACATTGTAGTGGCGTCCCTGGCCGATGCGTTCAAAGCGAAGTCCCTTCACGATCGTGCCTCTTCATCCGGCGACAAGGCGCCCATTGTAGACAACTTCCTGCCGTGAAGACAAGGGTAGCGGCGCCCGCGATGAGACTCATCGGTCAGGCCGGCTTGCCTTGTTTCGCGAAGTATTCCTGCCGACTTACGGCCACGTCCGCGACGAACATCACGCCTGAATGCCGTTCAAACAGCGGTCGCAGACCGGCTAGAATGGGGTCCACCTTTTCTTGAGGAACGACGGTCATGATCATCTCGAGGCTTTCCTGTTCGCTGAACATGAAATGTGCCTCGCGCACGCCGTGGTGGCCCTTCCCGGATATGTTTCCAATAATGGTGTAACCGGTGGCATTGACGCGGTCCAGCAAATCGGTCACGAAGGACCGGTGCTCCCCGGCGACGATCACGCGAATCTCTTTCATTGGATGCAATGTCAAACTCATTCACCGACTCCTTTCCCATGCCCACTCAAGCGAGATAAGCGCATTTATGGGATGGCGTTCCATGTCCCCTTCGCATGATACCGATACCATATCCCATCCTCCAAGGCGACGAGATGCACCCACTCATTATGATAGTAATGCTGCAGCACTTCGTGCCGCGAAATCAGCTTGTCGATCCGCTCGCGCGGAGCCTCAATAATGGTGAGCAGCCGCATAGGCTCGTGATACGGCGTTCGGCCATTCATGACCGTTTGCCTCGCCAGGCCGAGTCGCAGGTCGCTCCAAGGTCCTGACATGATGCCCAGGCGCCCCACGACATTGTGATAAATCTTGCTCCCGCTCCCATACACGTCGTTGTCCGTCGTTGAAAAGTAGTGCTCCATATTGATCCACTGTGCCACGACTTGAGGGGCGGTCAACAGCACTTCCAGCAGACGGTTCGTCGGGTCCTCCCGGTAGTCGTACGAATGAAGGAACGTACGCCCGCCCAGATCGAGCCCCATCGTCAGTTCGCGTCGAGCGATAATGAACGCAGCATTCCCCGAGAGTCCCCATTCGGGTCTCACCTGGCTCCAGTCCGTGCTCCGCTTTCGGACGTGAGCTTTCGCCTTGCGTCCGGCGAGCCCGTTCTCGACGTCCGGCAGTCGTGCGCACCGTTCCTGACTCGTCAATTCGGCCGCCTCTCGGAGATCTTCCTGCAAGCGTGTGAGGTCCGCTCGATGCGTCGGAGGGACATCTTCCAGGTCCAGCAACTGCACCTCGTCGGTCGTAGTATCCATCTGAGCGGCGATGAAATGGGTATCGGACGGGATCTCGATCCCGTTCTTGGCGAGCCGAGGCCTCACTTGTAGATTGTTCGCCATCATGGCCAGCACCCGCGCATTGGGCTTGCCCTCATTTCCGCCGCACGCGCCGCAATCGAGCGCCGATTCGTAGGGATTGTTGTCCGACGTACTTCCGTGCGCGCAGAACATCACCAGGCGCGCAAAATTTTTGGTCAGTCCCATCATGCGCAGGGCGGTGTCCACGGTGAGCGCTTGCTCTTCGATGGTGAAGCCGGTCCTGGTAATCCGCTCCTTGTGGTGGGAGGCGGCTCGGGCGTTGAGTTCGTACTGACGGCGCAAGGCGTCGGCGAGGCCAACCAATCCTTCCTTGGAAAGCCCGGCCTCTGCAGCGGAGGCCAGCAGCGGTTGATCCGGCTCGCCTGATCCGGACAGTGCGTATTGGCGCAACCCTTCGACCAACGCCGGCGTCATGCGGGAGCTGCGCAGCCCGAGCCGTTCGTGGAGCGCTTTGCGCACGACGGCTTGCTGCTCGGTGGTGACCATCTCTGTCGTTTCGCCAGGGGCCAGTTTGTCGACGGTAAGCGTCGTAGCGATGGCGGGCACGAATAGGCGGCGCAGCCATTCCGTCCAGCGACGGTAAAGCGAGGGAACAAGCGTCTTGCCGAAAATGGGTATTCCGTAGAACCACCCGAGCGATTCCACCATGACGTACGGCGTCACGACGTTTTCTTTCAGGTCATGCAAGAGTGTGTGCCCCGCGTGCACCCATTTCGCCCTTGTTTGGTGCTTCGCCACCTTGTGGTCCAGATAGCTGCGCGGTATTTCTCTGATCTCGTTCTTGGCGCGCATGATCACCGGAAACTGTTCCGTGTCGTGCTCTTTCCCCCAGGCCCGGTAGCGGATGAAGGCGGCAAAGAAGCCAGCGAAGCCGTAGGTCTCATGGGCGCCGGTCGATTCCAGGTGCCGGCGGAACGGTTCCGATCGCACGTCGATGCAGTAGACGGATTGCGAATAAGGCCTGGACGGTGTCGTTGTCCCGGCACCCGTTGTCCGGGCGCGGAGCTGCCCGAGCAGCGACTCCTGATAGCTCCCTTCAAGGGCTTTCAGCCAGACCGGACCGTGAGCGGATTCGGGAAAGGCCTCGACCCATTCGACGAGCGTCTTCAACGTTTCGGGAGCGGTTTGCACGAGCAAGTTCCGATCGATGTCCAGCGATTGAGCCAGCGCCAATAGCGTCCTGGCTCCAGCTCGACGGGCCGCCGCCGCCTGTCGAGGGACGACTTCGATCTCGTACCGATTGAGCACCGCCTTCCAGCCGGAGCCCTTCTGATGGGCCAGCCGGTCGACCTCCTCGGCGTACAAGGCAGGCAGTCGCCCCGCGACCCGCTGCCGCCGCAAGTAATACTCTTCCCGATGGCTGCGCATATACGCGATCACCGCCTCGTAGCGACCTTCGATGCCGAGGTGTTCGCGGCAGGCCTTCTGAACCAGCTCGCGGGCGTACCACAGACGAACGGCCAAAAACTTCACGAGGCCTGCCGGATACGCCTGTTGCCACGGATAGTCCCGTTCCTCTCCCCGCCACTTGATAAAACCGGCCCAACCCGGGAGAGCCGTCAATTGCAGCGAGAGATAGTCCTGGCGGAGATCGGATGGAATGCCGAGAGCGTCGAGACTATCCAGCAACGCGTCCTCGGGGTATTCGGGGAGCGCCGAGATTTTTCGCCTGCTGTCCTCGATGCCGCAAGGGGACCATTCATGAGCGGCAATGATCTTCCAGGCATGATAGAGACCCTTCTCGCGTTCAGGCATGGCCCACGTCCCGTGTCCTTCGTCGAGGAACGCTTCGCACCACTTGATGAGTTGATCGTTGATGTCGCCGACGATGCGGGTGCCCAACGTGTCGTCGCACCAATGCGAAAGGGTAAGCCACCGTCCCAAGGCGGCTTCATCGCCCTCCACGATGGCGCCTATCCGCGTCCGCAGGTCCGGATACGTCAACACAGATTCGAGGCGGGCCGTGAGACTTTTGATCAGGGCGTGCGAAGGATCAGGCAGCTGACTGTCGAGGGGCTCAACGGGCAACCCGATTCCCTCGGTGAGGCAGGCGCGCAGCACCTCTCGGTGTGTGATCGTGCGGGCGCCGATCGCGAGGCGCGTGTCCTGGGCCATTGGAGCCAACACGAGATCGAGGTGTTCCGACCGGATCCTTCCCGACTGCAAATAGTGGCGATACAGCTCGCTAGGCAGATAGCCGCTGCCTCCCATGAATTGTTTGCCGCGGCGGACCGTTTCCTCGAAAGGAAGGTATTCGAGACTGTGGAGAGGATTGTGATGCACAAACGTCCGCATCGGCCAATATTGGGCGATGACTTCTCCGGCGAGACGAACCACGCCGCGCAATTCCATCCGTCTCGATTCGAGGTCGGTCGTGCGCTCTAACGGGTCCACGTGGGTGATTCTCCGGTGGCGGTCAAGAATGGGGTTCCTTCGGAGGCGAAGAGTGTCGTCGGCGCAAGCCCCAAGGCCAGAAGGACCAGCACGACAATCAGCAACGAAGCAAATTCGGCGTGCAGCAGATCGGTGTATCGCAATTCGGGCCGCCGCACGCCGAAGAGCAGCCGTTGAACCATGTGCATGATGTACCAGGAGGCGGCGAGCCATGCGAGGAGCGTGACGAACAGGCCGGCCAAGGAGGGGAAGGGAGAACTCAGCAGCAGGCCCATGAATCCGGCAAAGACACCGAATGGCGGCAGCCCCATTGCGGCCAGTGCCAGCAAGGACAGCAAGACGGCATATTGCGGCATGCCGCTCGCCAAGCCACTGATCGATTGCGGGTCCACGTCGTCGCCGTATCTGGTTCGGACCACCTGCCAGGCAACCAGGAGCCCGCTCGTCGCCAGGCCGACGGTTCCGACCAGGAGCGCGGATCTGGGCGTGACTGCTCGCGAAGCGACCGTGAACCACCAGAGTATGGAAAAGAACGAAAGACTCCCATAGGCAAGGAGGAGACGGACCCTGGATTGCGCTAACGCTTTGAGAGCGCCATAGGACGCGCCGACGAGGGCGAAAAAGCTCACGGTCCAAGCGACAGTGTCAGGGACCGTCGTCATCGCCGCGCCAAGGCCGTGGAGGCCGATAACAGGAAGCAGCACGACGATGAATGAGGGCAGGCTGCCCGGCAATCGCGTGAGCGCCGTAAGGTGTCCGTCGTGGAACGGCACGAGCGGGAGCAACACGGCGCAGGCAAGCAAGGACGCAACTGCGGACAATGGAGCTTCGGCAATGGCCGACAAGGCCGCGCAGAGTGCACCCAGAGCGTAAGCGCCGATGCCCCACCAGGACCGTGGCCACAGTGCGCTATGGTGGCGGTAGACCAGTCCCGCAATGAGTCCTAAGAGCAGTGTCAAGCTGAGAAGACTGAAAGGTGGGGGGCTGCTCAGCGCGGATACACCGAGCCCTAGAAAGAGCAGGGTCAACACCCACGAACGACGATACGGCTCGTAAACCGGCTGCCCCAAGATCGAAATCGCCGCAGCCGCCGGAAGCAGGCACAGCGGCAGGAGGCCTTCGGGCGGAGCCTCGAGCCGCCCCGCAAATCCCCCGATTGAGGCGAGGCTGATCAGAGCCCAGACGACAGAGGACCACTTCAAACGGCCGGGGTCCGCCATGAAGGGCAGACTGGCCAGCACTCCCAACAACGGGATGCCGGCTAACACCCATGAGATCAGTGTGGCGTCCATCATCGCGACCAGCCCCTCTCTCGTTTGTCGAGTTGATGGGCCAGGCGCATGATCGTCTGTCCTGTCAACATGTAGATCTCGTCTGCATACAGCCGGTTCATGAACGGCAGATAGAGCCGGATCCGCAGACGGTCGATCCAAGGCGGCATGCGTAAAGACATCCCATGGGCGCTCATGTACACATAGGACCAACCGGCGACGGTCAGGACGGTCGCCGTGACGATCATGAGATCGAACAGCCAGTCGGGCAAGGCGGCCATTCCGAAGTAAGAGGCCACTTCTTCCGAATTCGGGTACAAGAACTCCGTGAACGACTCGACGGCGAACAGATAGACGAATACGATGAAGAGCAGCGTCACCAGCATCGCGGCGGAAACTTTCCAAGACGCCACTTGGCGCAAACGGGTCAGGGTCAAGATCGCTTGCGAAGAGGTGATCCAGATGAAGAACAGGAAGATCACCGTCCCTTGCGATTCCAGCAAGGGGATGCGTAGCACCCCATGCGTGATCAATAAAATAAGCAGGGGGATGAAGAGGGTGGTCACGAAACCGGTGAACCAGGTGAGACGGGACAAGCGTCGTTCCTCCGTCTGATCGTCGACATGGGGGAAATGCGGTTCCAGGCGCGCCTTATGGATGACATTGCCGCAGTTCAGAAAGACGGTCGCCTTGAACAAGCCGTGCGCGATCAAATGGAAGACTGCGAGGGCAAAGGCGCCCAGGCCGCACTCCATGATCATGTACCCCATTTGGCCGATCGTGGAGAACCCAAGCGTTTTT
>Ga0310810_10000658_pt1 | contig 34629 bp, 27 predicted proteins | sample NCmetagenome_FD_207641 | JGI IMG/M metagenome (GOLD analysis project Ga0310810, IMG submission 207641) | Soil microbial communities from experimental microcosm in Duke University, North Carolina, United States - NC | ecosystem: Engineered > Artificial ecosystem > Soil microcosm > Unclassified ... | reverse complement strand
AAGTTTTGGTATTGTATTTTAAAATTTTGTCGAGGTAAGTATCCGTTGCACCCCATTGATCCCGCCGCCAGCCAAGCGGACCCCATGCATTTTTTGTGGTAAGAGCATAGTATGTCAATTCAGCGGGGTTCATAATTGTTTCATACTGGTCCGCGTCAAAAGCTGCTATCATTAACACTAACGGCCACTGATTAAATACCTGGGTATGATGAGCGATTATCGTTCGCAAAGTTGCAACGCCTGCCCTTCGTCCAACCGGATATTCGGACATACTCCCCACGATTCCGGAATTATGCCACTCTCCATAATTTCCATATCCCCTGATATCGATGCAATAAATGGCGTCTTTAAATGCAATGCCCTTGTACGAGCTGCTCATGATATGGCTATACAGAGCTTCGTGCAGTGCACGAAGCCTGGTCAGATAATAGGTGCTGTTCCAGTTGGGAATCCACACGCCATGGCTGATCCAGTCTTTGGTGTTCCAGGTACCCGATTGCATCAGTTTGTGGAGATACAACGGATAAGCGGATTTTGCACTGTCGTAAATGACCGTACCTTTTCCATCGTAAACAGGCATTATTCCAAACGATAATTTTTGCCTGTTATCAATAGTCTGTTTCATCACGTTATCGAAGAAGGTCCAGTTGTAACTATTGATTAAATCGCCTTCCAGGACAGTCCAGGCGAACCGGTAGTAAACATCTAAAGGACGAATACTAGTATCGGGTGCGGGATTATTAACTTTCTCAGATCCAAAATCCCATTGTTCGCCACCGCGCCCGGGAGAGATGATATCCGGCGCAGAATATGGTATTTGGGTAAATGTTAATTGCGTAGTCTGCGAAAACAGGACCGCATGAAACGTCAGGCATACTGACATCAATAAAAATTCAAATCGCCTTCTCGCAAATAAATAAGTGTAAGGTTCAGCGAGCCGGATCGAAAAAAACAAGACTTTCATTACGACATAGTTTAATGTTCCAATGATAAAAATCACTGGGGTTTGCCAGGATAGGAGGCCACATAATTGCCGTATATATTGCTTACAGGTTAGTTCCTGACGGGGCGAGTGCGAATTAAATGTTTACACAACACCTTTCAATCGTGCGTGATAATAACACGTTATCAGGATCAGTTACCTTCAGATTTGTATCATTGGATCGGAAAAGGAGGAATTAGTGCAAGCGGTTTCACAAAAGTGATTAGACCAAAAGGAGCCATAAAGATATGGAAATCTTTCAAGAAGGTGGAAAAATCGGACTAGAAAGTGGATAAAAATCAATTAAAAAGTCATTAGAATTTCGTATTGCGTGTGTCCTCTTGTTGTGCCAAATTCTCACTTCGTGTTCTCGGCAAAGGATCTTTTCGTGATAGGATAAAAGGTTTACCTCGTGACAACGGATAACGCCTTAAGTTAATTAACAAATTTTCGGCCCTTAAAAGCACGGGCAGCTTTATTAATTAAGAAAAATGCCCTGTTTTCAAGGGCATTTTGTAATGAAGAATTTATTGATTTTTTGACTTTATTGAATCACCATCTTTCTTACGGCTGAGAATTCGCCGGCCTGCAGCTTATAATAATAGAGACCTTTGGCAAGAGTACCTGTATTTAAATTTACGGCGTGCATTCCCAACTCTTTTGAATCATTTATAAGCACCTTAACCAATCTTCCGCTCAGGTCATACAGTGACAGATTTACCTTAGCTGATCGTGGAAGTGTAAACCTGATCGTAGTTGTACCGCGTGTCGGGTTGGGATAGTTCTGCTCCAGGACAAAGCCTTTCGGGGCGTCGATCTTAACGGCTATAACTGCGGAATACTCAAATCGTTTATCAAAATCAATTTGTTTCAACCGGTAGTAATAACTGTTGCCCATGGGCAATTTTTGATCCAAATACATATAGCGTTGTACCGCTGTGCTGTTTCCAGCGCCAGTTACAAATCCAAGTACAGACCAGTCAGCGCCGTCCATACTGCGTTGTACTTCAAAACCAAGGTTGTTAATTTCAGTTGATGTGGTCCACTGCAAGGTGACATCATCTTCATTTGTGGTGGCCCATAAGTTAGTAAGAGTTACCGGTAGGGAATTTCCTCCGCAATTACCAGCGTTTATATTCAGTGTTTGCAGTACTCCTTGACTTGAACATCCATTCGCGTCTGTAATACTGGTAAGCGTAAAACTATAAGCGGACGGGGTGAACATCACATCAGCCCAATAGTTGCCTCCTACAGATTGGTTGGGAAAACTGGCGGTTGCACCATAAGCATACACACCATTTCCTCCCGCAGAAGCATTATCGGGAGCGCCTAATGATCCATTGATAACCGCAGATACAAAACCCGATGAAGTGCCCACATATTTGCTGGCGTTGGTATGATACGAAGCGATATAGATCGTGTTTGCATCGATAGACACGGGTGATGAAAAAACCAATTCCTGCCAGTTGTCCGCGGTAACGTTTGTGAATGTACCGCTCGCCACTAATGTACCACCTTCGGTCCAAAGCTGACCCGTGTATGATCCCGGAGTTTCGTCAATGTCATCCGGACTAAAGAAACGCACGCCTTTAACGATACCTGGTACTGATGATTTGAATTTCACTCCAAGCGTTACAGATGCGTCTTCATGTGTGGGTGGAATAATAGCTGGTATTGCGGGCCAGATTTTTTCTACTGGCGGTGTGAAATTAGTAATTACATCACCTGGCGTAATATCTGAATAAGTTGTCGTTCCGGAAGGACCGGTGATGGTAAGATCAAATGGAGCTACGCCTGTTGACGTATTTGATAGAACCAGGTCAAAAGGCTGGCCATTGCAATTGCCAGTAAGTGATTGCGCAAGCATGGTAGCCACAGGTGTAATACATCCCGCAGGGTTGATATGTATAGTGCTGTTTATGACTCCTGCTAAAACAGAGCTTCCATTAATTTTTGCTTTTGTTTCATCTGCCGGTGCATCTCTGCGTATCGTTAAAGATGTAGAAGTGCCATTTCCTCCCGTTACCGTAAACGTTATTGCCAGCACGTTGAAGTCACTGGTGGGTATGGTGCCAGTCGTTGAAGCTCCATAATTTATTTGTCCTGTAGCGTTTGTGTTTGTGTAGGGAGCTGCTTCGACAGGAATGGGTTTTGATGTGAAAGCGCTTGCAATAGGTTGTTCAACTATAGACGTAACGGAAAGTTTTGTATTGTCGAATGCAAGATGTAATTCGACTTCATTCAGACCGAGTGAAGAGGCAGGGCCGGAAAAATCAGCATTGACAAACACGGTAAAACTTTGTCCGACTGCAGTTGTTGTTGACGGCGGGTTTACTACAAGATTAACCGGCAATACTCCGCAGTCTGCCGATGTTACCTTTAGAGTTTGGAGTGAGCCTGAGGCGGAGCACTCATTTGCGTCTTTAATGCCGGTTAAATTGAAAGAATACTCGTTGGGAGAGAACATTACATCGACCCAGTAATTCGCACCAACAGATTGGGTGGGGAATGAAACAGCGCCTCCATAAGCATAAACGCCATTACCGCCGGATGAAATGTTATCCATTGCCGTCAACGATCCGTTGGTAACCGAAGAACTAAAACCTCCCGTAGTTCCAACATACTTAACACCGTTTGTATGATAAGATGCCACATAAGTAGTGTTGGCACTGATGAGAACCGGTGTAGCGAAAACAAGCTCCTGCCAGTCACTGCTTGTAACATTTGAAAAACTTCCACTGGAAAGTAATGTGCCGTCAGAAGACCAGAGTTGCCCGGTATAAGAACCCGGTGCCAATACGGCATCGTCAGAACTATAAAAACGAACTCCTTTTACAAATCCGGAGGTTGAGGCTTTAAATTTTACACCAAGCGTCACCGAAGCATCCTCGTTTGTCGCTGGAATAGTACCCGGAGCACCGGGCCATAATTTTTCTGTTGGCGGCGTAAATGTGGTAATCACGGCACCCGGCGAAATGTCACTATAAGTGTTGCCATTTATCGTGAGGTCAAATGGGGCAACGCCGGTAACTGTGTTAGATAAAATAAGATTAAAGGGCTGTCCATTGCATGGGTTAGACCCTGGCTGAACAGCGATTGTTGCTGTGGGAGTGGTGCATTGAGACCATGTGTTAGCCGACAGCAATAACAATAGGGAAAAGACGAAGAGTATTCTCTTTTCAACTAACCGCGAATAGCATATTTGCGTCTTGCGGATGGGTACGGCGGTGAACATATGTTTTGTTTTAGGGTTCGAAAACGTAATAAAGGTTTCACAGGTAGGGAGATCTCAGATAAGTTTTGGAGGTCTGAAACAGGATCGGATAATGTGGGCGTTAAGCCGAAAAGGAATACTGGAAATCGCAGAAACGGCTTATGATTAATGCGGTTTCTGTTTCAAGAAATTAGTTTCTACTATTGAATCGTCAATTTTTTGACGGCTGTCAATTGTCCTGTTTTTAAAGTATAATAATATAATCCACTTGTCAATGTTCCCGAATGGAAAGTAATCGCATGAGTACCTGATTCCCTTGATTCATTCAGCAGCACTCGTACAAGTCGTCCGTTCATGTCAAACAGCGAAAGATTTACTTTGGCTCTTTGAGGAAGAGTGAATTTGATAACAGTTTCATTTCTGAATGGGTTAGGATAATTCTGTTCAAGTACAAAATCATTGCTGCCATCGATTACTGCTGAAACGATCGGTGAGTATTCAAATCGTTTGTCAATGTCAATTTGTTTTAAACGATAGTAATACCTCCGTGCACTGACGTTTTCATCAAGAAATGAATAGCGCAAAGTGCTATTGCTGTTACCCGCTCCATCAACAAATCCAAGCGTCGTCCAACCTCCGGAGCCATCGATGCTACGTTGTACTTCAAATCCAAGATTATTGATTTCAGAAGAAGTTGACCAGCGAAGCAATATATTATCATCGCCGGGAGTCGCCGAAAAATTGACGAGTGATACCGGTAATGTACTGCAATCAACCGATGTTACGTTTAATGTTTGCAAATTAGGTGAGCCGGCACTGGAGCATTCCAGGGCGTCCTTAACACTCGTCAGGTTAAATGTAAAATTATTGGGTGCGAAAATAATATCGACCCAGAAGTTGTCATTGGTGGCATTGCCAGGAAACGTAGCAGTGGCACCGTAACTGGATACACCACCGTTTGCAAGTGCAGTCAGTGGGCCAGTCACTACGGGTGTAGACAGGCCGTCGGGAGTTGCCACGTGTTTTATAGGAACTGTATGGTACGATGCTATATACGTCGTACCCGCCGCAATAAGAACAGGTTCCGCGAAAATCAGTTCGTTCCAGCTGTCTGCTGCAACATTTGTAAACTCGCCGCTTCCGAGCAACGTCCCACCTGCAGCCCATAATTGTCCGGTAAAATTTCCTTGTCCGCCCGGCACTCCATCAGGTCCAAGAAAACGAACACCCTTTACAAATCCCGTTACTGAACTTTTGAATTGAACTCCAAGCGTCATGGAATTATCCTCGCTTGTGGCTGGCAATGGTGAAGGTAAAGTGGGCCATATTTTTAAACTTGGAGGCGTAAAACTGGTGATGACACCACCAACCGGGATATTGTCATAAGTTGTCCCATTGATAGTAAGATCAAAAGGAGCAGTTCCGATTGGAGCTGGTGTAGTAGACAAAATGAGGTTAAAAGTGTTTGCATCGCACGTAGCTGAAGCCCTTATTGACGCAGTAGGTGGTGTACAACTAACTGCACTAACATTGATAATTCCACTTGTTGTGGTGCCAAGCACCGGCGCTGCAGCAAATGCAATTTCCGTCGGGGGCCTGTTAAATGATAGCGTTGTTGATCCGCCCGCGGGCACTGCGATCACAGTAAATGTAATGGAAAGAATGGGGCCATCAGCGGTTAGATAGGGGGCTCCCAAATCGACACCTACAAAATTGATTACCCCGGTAGTATTGTTCAACGTCGGTCCAATAAACGAATTAAGCTCACCAGATATATTGTTAACAGCAGTCGCTTGCAGGAGTGCGGGATCAAAACTCAGATTTGCCTGGAGGGCATCAATTGGGTTTGGCGCTGTAAACTGAGCATTCACCTGCACTGTGATAGATTGGCCAACTGTTGTGGTAGTGACAGCAGGTTCTACGACAAGGTTAACATATGGTTGCGCACTGATCCTGGCAAAGGAATACAGCGTCAGGATAAGTAAAACCAACAAACCTTTCCCATGGCTTAACCGGCGCCTGACAAGATGCCTTGATTCAGTAAACATCGTTTTCATGTACTTCCTATTTTAAAAATTACTTGAATAGTTTATGGGTTCTCGCCGGTTTTTGAATAGTTATTGGCCAAAAGAGATAAGTCGAAAATATTCACGGTTCCATCATGGTTAAAGTCTACTCGCGGATCAAAGCCAGTTTCACCGATGCTCTTGCCAAAACTTGTTGCCAGTAACGAGAGATCGAACACGTTCACAATATTGTCCTCTGCGCAATCTCCTTCCAGCAAGGTTCCGAAATCAACATTATTTGTTCCTGAACTAATGGTTTGTGACTGTTTCACTCTCTTTAGTGTATGCGAATTTTTTACTGCAATCGTATAGACTCCTGTTGGTATGTTGTTGATCGTAAACGCACCGTCGGCGTCAGTTGTGACACTATATGAAAATGCCGGTGTGCTCATGTCCGGGGCTATGTACAGATCAACGGTGAGCGGAACCTGCCAGCTTGCGTGCGGAGCAACCGGCCGTCCTTGTAGTGTTACCGAGCCGTTTAAGCTGGCCGGAGCTACGAGCGAATGGATATAAACGACGTCAACAAAATAGTTGGCTTTGCTAAATGAATGAGTTGGGAAAGTGGATGAACCACCATAAGCATAGACGCCATTTCCGATAGTTGGAGATTCATCCTTGCGTGCCTGTAATGGCCATGTTGAAGCAGGACCTGCAGGATATTCACTTGTAAAGAAATTCGGTGTTACGGAATAAAGACCTGAAGGATTATAATATGAAGCGATATAAGTTGTTCCCGCTGTTACGGCAACCGGCGTTGAGAACTCAGCTTGCTGCCAACCTGCATCCGTTTCATTAGTAAATGTAACCTGTGCCAGCACTTCTCCTGCCTGGTTCCATAAAGTACCAACATGAGTGCCGATATTATCTATGTCTTTATAGAATCGAATTCCCGTAATAAAACCGCTACTGTTTACTCTGAAAGTTACTCCTAATTCGAGAGGTGAATCCTGGTCGAGTTTTTCCGGTAAATCAGTATTGTCAAAAATGGTACATGGACATTCCGGGGACAATATGTTTAATGTGATACCTGTGCCTGCATTTTCCATATTTCCGCTGTCGTCAAAGGCCCGAGTTTTAACATTGAAGGTGCCCTGATATTCTGGCGTCCAGGTAAAGCTCCAGGTAACATTTCCACCAAGGTCCGTTGTTATTGTTGCAGGTTGCCACGTTGCTCCTCCGTCTACCGACACCTCAACGCCCGCCACAAGCTCTCCGTCGGCTGCCGTACCATTGATTGTAATCGGCGATCTTACAGGGAACGATGAGCCGGTTGACGGAGCAGTAATAGTTGATCCTGGCGCTATAAAATCTGTGGATGGAGTTCCTGCAATTAAGTTATTTTGCAGCGTTCCAGGCTGAACACCCATGTCCGCAAACAGGTTTACGGTTGCCTGTTGCATGTTTTTATTGATCTCATGGAAAACGCCGTAATGCTGGCCATCAAGTCCCCATGACCACTGTATAGTACCGGCGCCGAAAACAAGGGCTCCGCTCGCGTACTTGTACAACGAAAGTTTGTGTGTCTTTCCGTTTATAGTTGTGCTCGATAATGTGATACGGCCTTGTGGGTTAGTGTTTTTATATGCATCCTGCTCATAATCCCACTCGTATCCAAGGGTCCGGCCTCCAAGTGATGTCGTTTCGCCCGTTGCCATGGAAGTCACAGTGGTATTGCGCCAGAAACGCATCCGCCTGTAAAATGCAGGAACTTTAATTGCGTCTTCTACCGCTTCTGTCCAGCTTATTTGTCCGATCAATTCATTTTCTGGGCGGCCTGCGTCATAATTGTCGCCGGTCCTCCATAACCCTGTCCACTCAGGCGAGGACGCATCGCATTTTGATCCGCAGGTACGTTCGCCGAGAAAACCAGTGCCGAGTTTACCCTCTTTGTAACAGACAAGAGTTCGGTCTTCATTGCCATTGTTGTTCTCCCAACGAACTTTCCAATAAACTTCATTACCGGTAAAGAATGCGAGGTGAATGCCGGCGGCTCTTGCTGCCTCAACATTGTTTCTTTGTTCTTTGGACCAATATTCATCATGCCCGGCGAATAACAATATTTTGTGATTGGGCAGGCGGTTACCGTTGTTGTGTACGTCATTGCCACCAGTATAGGTGACATCGTAACCATTTCTTTCCAGCCAGCGGATCATCGGGTATTCCGAATTCATGTACCAGTCTGCCTGCCTTCCATCCGTGTTAAATAAAGAGTTGTAAGGAAATATCGGTCTGTTGTAACTTACTTTAACAGCATGTCCATTAGGATACCCGGTATTACCATCGTAACAGGAGTTACCACCATAGCCATTGTAAGCTTGCCAGGTAACGTCGGGTATTTGAAAATAAATATCAGAGCTGCTTGCATCATTTCTTACAATGAACGCTATGTGATTGCTACCACCACCTGTTCTTACAAGTTTCGCAATATAAAGCCCGGAAACCGCTGAGGCGGGAATGTTCCAGGAAGCGGATTCACTCCAGTTGTCGCAGTCAAGCATGCCGGTGACAGGATCACTTATTCCCTGAGGTTGACTGTCTCCGCTAAATGTTCCGAGATCTGCCACTAGTCGTGCGCCATCTCCGGAATAATAGCCAATACGATAAATTTTTATGGTATAGTCAGCCCCGCCCTGCACATCGATTTTGAAATGCACCGTCTGGCCACTGTTGACACTCATGTTTGTGCTAAAACCTGCAATTCGATTGTCTCTGAAATCAGGTACACCCCACTCCGAGATAGGATTTCCAGCTTGCTGATTTTCGATCACAATTGGGTTTTGTGCTAGTCCAAGCTGAAAAGAGTAAATGCAAGCAACAAGAATAATAATCTGTTTCATACAGGTACGTTAATATTTTCCTGGCAGTGCCGGACGGATCAAATAAAAAAATCTCTAGGGAAATCCTCAGGATGTTTGAATGGGAGAAGGATGATCAAGGAGGATATTGACTCTTGTCAATTTTATATCCCGGAGGAAACATTGAATGAAGAATAACTCTTCAGCATGCTTTGTTTGAGATACGGGATAAAGATACCACAAAAGCCGAGCAATCCAAATGAGTGATAAAATTTTGATGTGTATTACCAACTATATTCATACACCATTTTCAATTTGGAAATCAGTTGATGTTCGAAAGGAAAAGATTTTATAATACAACCTGCTGTTAGGTGCATGGTCGCAGCAAATCGGAATAAATTGATACGCTTAGTCTTATTGTCTCCTATCTAAGATATTTGCCCAGGCTAATTCCGGCTACCCTATGCCAGATGGCCGGCCCTTTATCTGCATTATTTATACTGGCGATGCCATGTGTATATTGTATCGAATACTGCCACCCGGATTTTGTTTCGTATCCAAGCAGTACCAGTATATTGGCGCCGAAGTAGCCATATTTTGTAAAGTCAAAATCCATTTTCTGTTCGACAGTTGTGCGATCGCTGCGGTTAAACTTTTCTTTTCCGGCAATTTGAGCATCCAGAGAAGGACCCATTTTAACAAAAAAATGATTTGGCTGGCTATTGAAGTCATATTGAAGCAGCGCAGCAAATTCTATTGTATGAATCCTTGTATTGTTGTCGATGGCAAGTGAGTCGGGTGGAATGGACATCTGCTGGAGATCAACCTTATACCCTTTCAGGCTGTAAAAGATAGCAGGTGAAAAATACAATTTATTTTCGAAGGGAATTTTCCAGTTGGTACCCAATTGAAATCCATACTTGGAGGAGGTTTGCTGCTTGTCGCCATTGATAGTATAGCGCGCTGAACTGACGTGAGGGCCCCCGAAAATGCCCCACTTAGCTTCCTGTGCCGAACATACTGCGGCCAGGGTAATGAGCACGGATAAAAAGCTTGCTTTTCGCATTGTACAAAAATTTACCGGTTAGCGGCTATTTTTTATAAATTGTTGAACTGGATTTTTGCAGGCCTTTGCACAGATATTTAGGCCATCCTTTGAAAGGAGGGACGGATTAGATTGGGGTGCGTAAAAATAGAAATTAATTTCAGAAATGCAAAGCCACAGCATATCATTTATTTATTTCTTTATTGAATTGGGTTGACTGGTTTTTGGGAATCGACAGACTCATCCATCCCGGTCCTTTTATGATTTTTCCCAGCATAACGACCTGACCTACATGGTAGGAATAGTGAGTGAGCTGGCGATGGATAGCGTCCATTACGGAAAGAGGTTTACTTCGGATGTAAATTGTCTTTTCGAGATCACCAGGCCGCAACGATTGCAGGGCATGAAATACGGTCCGCCAGCCTTCCTCCCACAATTGCAAAAGTTTTTCCCGCGAGAAGGCGTGAACTTCAAATTCATCATCCCGTTGCCTCCATTCTTTTTCGCCATCTTCTGTTAAAAAATTTGTCCACCTGCTCATCATGTTGCCATAAAGATGAGTGATGTTAATTGCTATGCTATTGGTCTCATCATTAGGCTGAAAATGAAAATCTTTTTCCTCCAATTGCGCAAATGCTTTTTCTGCCAGCAATTTGTAATCTTTGAATTGCTGAATGGCACTCTCTAAAATAATATTGTCATCCATGATTTACTTTATTTCGCTTTTTGAAAATATAAACCGGCATAACTACTGCTTCGTCCTTCGTCCTCGCAGTGACGCCTACCTCGTCCTTCACCCAGCATCCAGCCTCTCACCTAATATCCCCTCGCATCATCATCACCTCTTCTGTCACCAACGGCTTCAAATTTTCCATCCGGCAGCACCTTTATTGCTTCAGTTCTTCCTATTTCGCCACGGTCAGCCACGCTGTATCCCATTTTCTGTAACGCCATCCTTGTCGAATCCGGAAAACCTTTCTCTATGAACACTGTGTCAGGTAGCCATTGATGATGAAATTTTGGTTTATTGACTGCATCAACTGTGGACATGTCAAATTCAATTATGTTGACCAGTGTTTGAAAAATAGAAGTGGGTATTGTAGTTCCCCCCGGCGTGCCTACAACCAAAAAGGGTTTGTCGTTTTTTAAAACAACGGTGGGTGTCATAGAGCTCAACATTCTTTTACCTGGCTTGATTGCATTTGCTTCGCCGCCAACTGCACCATACATATTCGGCACTCCTGGCTTAATGCTAAAATCATCCATTTCGTCGTTGAGAAAAAAACCTGCATTTCCTACAACCGTTCGGCTGCCATATGAATTGTTAAGTGTTGTCGTTACGGCAACGGCATTGCCATCCTTGTCAATCACGCTTAAATGAGTGGTCTCTTCGCTTTCCGCTACGGGCAATTGTCCTGGTTTGATCATCGCGCTGCGAGTTGCTTTTGAAGAATCGTAGTTTTCCATTCTTTTTTGGAGATAAACTTCATCGACGAGCATGTTAACGGGTACTTTGTAAAAGTCTGCATCGCCCATATATTCGGCACGGTCAGCAAAAGCCCGGCGCTCTGCCTCTACCATCAATTGTACCGACCGTGGCGATTGAAAGCCCATGCGGCTAATATTTTTTTCTTTGGTCATGGACATCATCTGGTGCAACAGTATACCACCGCTGCTGGGCAGAGGCATTCCAATTACTTTGTAATCCTTGTATGAGAATAAATGGGGATCGCGCAATTTTGCCTTGTAATTTTTTAGGTCGTCGGCGGAAAGAATGCCATTTCCCCTTTTCATTTCTTCGACAATAAGCCGCGCGGTTTCTCCTTCATAAAAGCCTGCTTCTCCTTGGTCTCGTATTCTTTTTAATGTGTTTGCAAGATCTTTCTGGATCAAGGTGTCACCTTTTTTCCAAGGTTTTTCTTTTGCAAAAACAGGTGGCACAGTATTGAATTGTTTCAGATCGGGCTGGAGTGCATTTAAAGAGGTTGCCTCGTGATCACTTATCACAAAACCCTTTTCTGCCAGCGCAATGGCTGGATCAATTAATTTATCAATAGAAAGCTTTGCGAACTTTGATGAAGCAAAAAGACCTGCAACTGTACCTGGCACGCCACAGGAAAGGTGGCCGTCCTGGCTTTTGTCTGTCCTCGCTTCGCCGGAAGAATCAAGATACATATCGCGGTGCGCACCGGAAGGAGCTGTTTCCCTGTAGTCAATGGCAATTGACTTCCCATCTGAAAGATGTGCCACCATAAATCCGCCACCACCAAGGTTGCCGGCCCCGGGATAAACAACAGCAAGCGCCAATTGCACGGCAATGGCTGCATCTATTGCGTTGCCGCCTTTCTTCAATATTTCAATACCTGCTTTGCTGGCAAGTGGGTGGGCTGAAACCACCGCGCCGTTTTCCGCTACCACTTTTTTCTGAATGTCATAATTGTACGCATCAAAGGGTAATGTTGACGTTTTTCCCGGAGGTTTGCAAGCCGGAATAACGGAAAGAAAAAGCAGCACGACGGAAATTCTCTTCATTTATGTTAAAAGATTTGGAGAAAGGTACTTAAAAGCCCCTAAAATAGATGAATGGATGTCATAGGTTAACAACATCCTTTATATTCGCCCCTAAATTGCTTTGATGAAAAAAAACCGGACAATTCGTTTAACCGTCCTTCTTCCCATTGTCCAGTTCCTCATGATGATCAGCGTATGTCAAAATGGAAATACGCAGTCCCCGCTTAACTGGACATCTGCAGATATCCACCTTGCACTTAGAAAGCTTAACGTGCTTGGCTCCGTTTTGTACCTGGCAGCCCATCCTGACGATGAGAACACGAGGCTCATCGCTTATTTCTCAAAGGACAAATTATACCGGACCGGTTACCTCTCGATTACAAGAGGCGACGGCGGGCAAAACCTGATTGGTGACGAGCAGGGTATTGAACTTGGTTTGATCAGGACGCAGGAACTATTGTCTGCACGGCGTATAGACGGGGGAGAGCAATTCTTTACAAGAGCCTTCGACTTTGGTTACTCTAAAAGCCCGGAAGAAACGTTCACAAAATGGGACAAAGAAAAAATATTGAGTGACGTGGTGTGGGTGATACGCAAGTTTCAACCGGATGTTGTTATCACGCGCTTTCCCACGACAGGTGAAGGGGGACACGGACAGCATACAGCATCTGCAATTTTGGCCAATGAAGCCTTTACGGCAGCGGCTGACCCTCATCTGTTTCCAGAGCAACTAAAATATGTGCAGCCATGGCAGCCGAAGCGCATTCTTTGGAATACGTTCAACTTCGGGGGAACAAATACCGTTACGCCTGACCAGTTTAGAGTAGACGTGGGCGGATATAATCCCCTTCTTGGAAAGAGCTACGGGGAGATAGCAGCAGAAAGCCGGAGTCAGCATAAGAGCCAGGGTTTTGGTGTTCCTGCTTCAAGGGGTGAATCATTTGAAAGTTTTAAGACGATGGCTGGTAGCGCCCCGGTAAATGATCTGATGGATGACGTAAATCTTGGATGGAAAAGGGTGCCGGGAGCTGAAAGCATTGAAGAAATGGTTAATGGTATTGTTGCGTCTTACGATTTATTGCATCCTGAAAAATCAGTCGAGCCATTGATCAGCTTGTATAAGGCAATCAGTAATCTTCCTGATGGATATTGGAAAGCGCAAAAGCTGAATGAGGTCAGGATATTAATCGAACAATGCAGCGGGTTATTTATCGATGCAACGTCAACGGAGCAATTTGCCGTACAAACAGACTCCGTCAGGATCAATCTTGCACTAAATAACAGGCTTGGTGCCAATGCTGTTTTGCAAAGAGTCACAGTCGATAACTTTGATACAACGCTTTCTAAAGCGCTCGACAGGAACAAAAATGTCACTCTTTCAAAGACTTTCTATGTCAACCCTTCCAAGCCGGTAACCCAACCATACTGGTTAAAAGAAAAAATGGAGGAGGGCTATTATCACGTTGCGGACTTTAAAAAAATAGGACAGCCGGATGCGGACCCGGCTTACCAGGTACAAATAGATCTGAAGATCTATGGTGAATTATTCACCTTCACAAGAGCAGTAAAATATAAATTTACTGACCCGGTCAAAGGCGAGGTGTACAACCCGGTCGTTGTAATTCCTGTTGTCACATTTAATGATTTCGACAAAGTTTATATAAAGGGTGATAAAAGCAAGTCCTTCGATGTTTCGTTCGTTGCTAACAATGGTGTCAGTATTCCCTCGCCGGCCGTAGTGTCCCAGGTATTCTCGTCGACTATGGATACGCTGCCCCGGCTGATTGGCGGTTTTTCGCTGCAGAAAAGACAAATGCACACAGAAACATGGTCGGACGCAGAATTAGATTCGAAAAACTACCGCATAAATGTTTCGCCTGATTACAGAACCGCTGGGTTTATCTTAAAGACCATTAAATACGACCACATTCCGGCGATTTCATATTTTAAAGAAGCGCTTTTAAAGGTTGAAGAAGTCGACACCAAAATCTATAATAAGAATGTGGGCTATATCATAGGCGCCGGTGATAAGGTTCCGGAAGCATTGGAACAAATGGGCTACAATGTTACCTTATTAACCGAGAAAGAACTTGCACGAAATAATCTGAAACAATTTGATGCCATCATCAGTGGAGTAAGAGCCTATAATACCAACGAGTGGTTGAACAAATATTACGATAAACTGATGAAGTATGTTTACGATGGCGGTAACTACATTGTTCAATACAATACCGTCAATTTTGTCAGTAATTTAAAATCCAAAATCGGCCCTTACAATTTTGAGATATCCCGCACCAGGATTACCGATGAAAATTCACCCGTTCAATTTCTAAAACCCAATCACCCGGCATTAAATTTTCCAAACAGGATTTCGCAGGAAGACTTCAAAGGATGGGTGCAGGAGCGCAGCATCTATCATGCAGGTGTCCGGGATAGTGTAAACTTTGAGACCGTGATTTCTCTCACGGACCCCGGCGAAAAACCTGAAGACGGGAGCCTGATTATTGCGAAGTATGGGAAAGGATATTTTACCTACACAGGTCTTGTCTTTTTCAGACAATTACCGGCAGGTGTCCCGGGGGCTTACAGGCTGATGGCAAACCTGATCGCATTAAACAGGAAAAAAGCATTTTAGGATTAATTAATCCATTCCAAACGAAATATTCTCGAAGAGCGTCATACGAAATAATAATAAAAATGGCCGGAGAACAAAAACCAAGTGCAAGGAGAGGAGATATGGCGTTTATTTTAGCCATTATCCTTGGGCTGGTACTTGGCGTTTTGATAAAAAGAGTGAGGCTTGGTATCATCCTGGGTCTTATCCTGGGTTCAGCTATCGTATTCCTGGGGTGGATACGGGTAAATAAGAAATAAATATGCAAGAGGACAACGAAAAGATACCTGTATTCAGGAGCTGGAATGGCTGGTATGTTTTTATCATTTTATTCCTTGTATTGCTGATCATCTTGTTTTCCCTTTTTACGAAAAGATTTTCATGAATCAACTCGACTGGATAGTACTTATCGTTACATTGCTTGCCACCATTACCTATGGTCTATACAAGAGCCGCACATCACGTAACCTCGACGGCTATTTTCTCTCCAACCGCAGCATGCCATGGGGACTTGTATTGCTGAGCATTATGGGCACGCAGGCAAGCGCCATCACCTTTGTTTCTGCACCGGGCCAGGCGTATACAGATGGGATGCGTTTCGTGCAGTATTATTTTGGGCTGCCAATTGCCATGGTAGTGATCTGCATATTTTTTGTGCCTATATTTCATAAACTCAAAGTCTACACTGCATATGAATACCTGGAAAACCGCTTTGATATCAAAACTCGATCCTTAACGTCTTTTCTTTTTTTATTGAACCGGGGATTGTCTACCGGCATAAGCGTATTTGCACCGTCGATCATATTATCATCTTTGCTTGGATGGAATATTTATTATACCAATCTTCTAATGGGCGGCCTGTTGATTATTTACACTATGACAGGTGGTGCCAAATCAGTAGCCTATACGCAACAAATGCAATTGGTCATTATTTTTAGCGGTATGTTTCTCGCGGCCTATATGGTGGTCAAAATGTTGCCGGACAATGTAAGTTTCATCGATGCATTAACGGTGAGTGGAAAAATGGGAAAGCTGAATGTTATTACAAACGGCGTCGACAATGGAAAATTTAACTGGAGCGATCAGTACAACTTGTTAAGCGGCATTATCGGCGGCTTTTTTCTCCAGCTATCCTATTTTGGTGCGGATCAATCGCAGGTGGGACGTTACCTTACAGCTCGTTCGTTGTCTGAAAGCCGCGTCGGACTGTTAATGAATGGGCTTGTAAAAGTACCCATGCAATTCCTGATTCTTCTGATAGGTGCTTTGGTCTTTACGTTTTACCAGTTCAACAGGGCTCCCATATTTTTTAATGATGTTCAGGTTAAAAAGCTGGAAAATTCTATCTACAAGGACTCATTTTCATTAGTTCAACAGCAGTATGATGCCCTTGCTTCGCAGAAGGAAAGAGCTGTTATTGATTATTCACGCGCTGCAGATATCGATGACGTCGGCCTGCAGCAACAAAAGTTGCAGGAGCTCAAAATGCTGCAGTCGGGTTCTGATAGCCTGCGAGTAAAAGTAAAACAGTGGCTAAAAACCAAAGAAGTAAAGGGCGATAACAACGATACCAACTATATTTTTCTGCGTTTTGTCTTGGATTATTTGCCAGTTGGGCTGGTCGGCTTATTGATTGCTATTATCTTTCTTGCTTCATGGGGTAGCATAGCTCCTGCAATAAATTCTCTTGCTTCGTGCACAATGGTGGATTTTCACAGGCGATTCTCAAAAACCAGCCAAACCGCAGAAAACGAATTCCGCTATTCACAATGGTATTCATTAGGCTGGGGAATTTTTTGTCTTGTCGTTGCGATGTTTACCTACAACATTGGTAACAGCCTGATTGAAGCGGTAAATGTTCTGGGCTCTTTGTTTTACGGCGTGATATTAGGTGTTTTCCTGGTAGCATTCTTTGTCAAACAAATTAAAAGCGGCCATGTTGTTTTTTGGGCCGCAGTGGTGGCCGAATTACTGGTGCTCACCGTCTTCTTAATGACAAAGCTGGGAGTATTTAAAATGGGATTTCTTTGGCTCAATCCTATTGGCGCCCTCGGAGTAGTTTTGTTTAGCCTTTTATTACACATGATGTGGAACAAAAAGCAAAACCCTGCCTAGTGAGCAGGGTTTTATAATAAAAGAATTGAATGCTTAGTTTTTGGCGAGTTCTTTTAAGAGTTTGTCGTTTAGTTTGACATAATCGTCGTTTTTCGCCGCCATTGCCAGTTCTTTTGATTTTAATGCTGCCGCTTTGGCTTCATTTTTTTGTCCAAGCTTGGCAAGGCAGTTAGCCCACTGGTGTTGCACCCAAAAAGCGTCAGGTTGTGCTTCTACTGCCTTATTAAACCATGACAGTGCCTGGTTAAGGTCTTTCCCGTTATTCATGTAATACATGGCTGCCTCAAAATACGGAGGTTTATCACCTTTCATCTCCTTTTCAATATTCGCCATGATCTTGCTATCAATGTCAGTTGCAATAGGCAGCACTACAGCCGATTTATCCCACATGATTTGTAAATCACAGGTAGTTGGTTTCACATTTGCAAATTGCATAGTAAAAGACTCCACTGTTGATTTTGTAGAGCTTACGTTAGCCGTTACTCTTACAGCGTCCATATCTTTCTTATAGCCCTGCGGACTTGTAATATCAGTTTGTTTACTGATTATAATTGTCCAGCTTTTTTTATCAGGAATGGTAAGAATGCCATACTTCCCGGCGGGAAGTTTTACACCACCTATGGTTACTTCATCACCAAAAGTAATTGTAGTTGCCTGGTTTGCCCCTGTACGCCATACCTGTCCATAAGGCACAAGATCCCCGAAGATCTTTCTTCCTTTGACAGCAGGTCGCGAATAAGAAAGCTCGATAGATGCTAATCCGAAATCCTGTTTAACGTTTTGAGTAGGGCTCGGTGCCGGTGTCTTCAATTGCGCTTCCGCAGTAAATAACAAGCAGGCAACGATTACTGAGAAAATAAGTTTCTTCATTTCAAACATTTTTTATGATGCACAAAGGTAGGGAAGGAATATGAAGTTAGCGCGGAAGTTCTGTTGTAACGGGTAATAACGGTAATGAAGACCCAAATTCAGTCTGGCATGCAGGTATATTTACTAAAATTAAAAACTTACTGTTACGGTTGCTTTGCCGCCTTCGCCCTTTTTAAATTTACGTTTCCATTTAGGACCTTCTTTTACCAGGCGGATAGCTTCTTTATCACAACTTTCACAGAGCGATTTTTTTACAACGATATTATAAGGCGCGCCATTATTATCTACGTCAAATATCAGTTCAACCGTGCCACTACTTTTCTTTGACTTAAAGGACTCGGGAGTTTTGAGATTATTGGCGAGATACATATCATAATTGTTCCAGCCATCAGCAGGTTCCGGCTCTTCAAACGTCATATGTGAATCGCGCGACCGGTTCGTATTTCGTTTCACGGTATCAAGCACTTTTGCAGTGATGCTATTGTCTCCGTCAAGCTGGATTTTATTTTCCTGGCTGGTAGGTAAAAGTTGGGCGTTGGTAGTTGCAAATCCCAGGGATCGTATCTGTACATTTAAAACGGAGTCAGGAGAGGTAAGGATGAAATTTCCCCTGGCGTCACTATACGTGCCTATATTATCATTCAGGTTAGTAATATTTGAAAATGGGAGAGCATTATTATTGTTGTCTGTTACACGGCCGCGGAAAACATTAAACTGATTTGCAAAGCCCTGGTCAGCCGTTACAGCATTCGGCTTCAACTCTGCCTTTTTGTATCTCACATCCTCCGTCACAACAGGCGCATTGTCGCTTCGCCGGGCTTTTGCAATTGGTTCTTCCTGCTTAGGAACTGCTTTGCTGGCAATATCATTATTTTTTGTCAACGCCCCAGATTCGGCGGCCGCTGATTCCTTATCCTGGTTGTCAAAGGCATTATTGATTCCGTCAGCATCGGTATTTACTTTCTTATCAACCAACGCCGATCCATTTTCCTTTGACGGAAGACTTTGATTGGCTCGGTTCCTCTGCTTGCCCTCATTAACGGGCCTGACACTCACGCTATCGATTTTTTTATTGCTATCAGCGGACCTGGTTGATGGAACAAAAATGTTTTCGGAATCCTTGGTGGCTGCTTTCATCGCTGTGTTACTCTTAGCCTGTGCAAGCCCGGGTTGTTTTTTGTTGAAAACGATCTGATATACCAACAGGCCGGCTCCGATGACCACGACTATCATAGCTGCAACTTTCCACCACGAAAATGGTGCGCTGCCAGTTAAAACCGGATCGACCCGGCTTTTCTTTGTCCTGTTTTCAAGTCGTTTTCTCAGATCAGCAAGATCTTTATTCATGGAGTTCGCAGCCTGGCCATATCCTTCGAGGGCATCGGCAAGCAAAGGATCATCCAGTGCAGCTTTTTCGACCGCATTCCTCTCCTTTGGCGACATCAAACCCTTATGATATCGCTCAATTTCCGCCGCAGTAAACACTTTTATATGATGCTCTTTAGACATTTGAAATACCAACGTTAAACTTTAGACCTTAGACATCCTGCTTCGTGCTTTGCCCTCGCAGTGACGCCCATCGAACCTCAAACTTCAAACTTCAAACTTCGAATCCTTTTCCATACAAAGCTTTAAATTTCTTCGTCCATTCTGAATAAAGCTTCGGACCTGGTTCCAGTCTTTACCAGTTATTTCAACAATTTCGTTATAACATTTTTCTTCAAGATAAAACAACTTTATAGCCTGTTGCTGATCGGTAGTCAGCGTTGCCATGCACTGTTCCAGCTTCCTGAAATTTTCTTCCTTTTCCAATATGCCGTTAAGATGCACATCCTGCTCGCTTTGCACAAGGTCCGTTTTTAGCTCAACAGTTTTAAGGTTTTTAGGTGTCCGGAGCCGCATAAGGCAATGATTCTTCGAAACCTGGTGCAACCATCCCCGGAAATTCTCCACCTCATGTTTTTTCAATTTTAATACCAATTCCTCAAATATTAGCATGACACTGTCTTTGGCTGCTTCCGGATCTTTTAAGTACTTCAGGCACACACCATAAACCAACTCCATATAATGTTGATACAGCTCAGCCAGCACAGTCAGGTCACCCGCTTGTTTGTAAAGTGCAATTAGTTCCGCATCTGATAATGATCCGGATGATATGTTCTTTAAAAATGACACTTTAGTAAAATTACTTTAAAGATGCAGAAGATGAAAGCGTCGTACACCGGCCATCCGCGCTGATTTCTTAAGAAAAAACTAAAACGTGTAAACTTCAAATTTGATTTATGCAAAAAAATCAAGGGCCGCATCTGTTTCGAAAACAACATTATGAAAAGATTGCTTTTTTATGCTTTTGCCACTGCTATGTATGCTCCTGGCATTTGAACGTGAAGGCATAGACAAAATAAGCGGCTCGAAAAATCCACGGTAGCAGGGCCTGTGAAAAACATAAGCAGGCAGCTTACAGACATTCTCACAACAATTCGTAACTATTATTTGAATTGCCGCATCCATTAGTCCTTTAATGATAAACCTAATTCGATCGATCACAAATTTATTTACCAGGACTACCTGCGTGCCGTCGCCGAGGCTTTGGCCGACGGAGACTGGAATGCGGGGTCAAAAACCTAACATCATGAAACTTTTATTTGCCAATCGAAAGGTGTTGCTGACACTATCATCAGCGTTTGTTGCCGGGCTGGCCATCTTTAATGGTCAGGAATTTCAAAGGAAAAAAACAACCCGGTGCTGTAACAATCCTGCTGCGAATCACGTCTGTGTAATGAAGACAATTTTGGGAATTGATACAAGCCAGGAAGGGAAATGGATCAGTACGTTTAATGCTGTGGAGAAAGTTGAGTCATCCATTAAAAAAGGTTTGGATTGGATTAATAAGGCCCAGGCAAATGACGGAGGTTGGGGCGCCGGCACCCATACAAGGCAGGACGTTATGGATCCGCATGCTGTGTCAAGTGATCCCGCCACAACCTCTCTTGTTGCAATGTCACTGCTGCGAACCGACAATACACTGGAAAAAGGAGAATTCTCGAAAAACTTAAAACGCGCTACCGAGTTTCTTCTGAAAACAATTGAAAATTGTCCCGCCAGCCAGGTATATATTACCACACTCACCAATACACAACCACAAATAAAGCTGGGCAGAAATATTGATGTGATACTAACTGCCCAGTTCTTCACCACTATACTAAGGTATAAGATCGATGATGACGGATTGAAAAAAAGAATTGAACACGCACTGGACAAATGTATAAACCGCATTCAGCAAAGCCAGGACGCTGACGGAAGCTGGAAAGATGGAGGATGGGCACCGGTTTTACAGTCCGCATTAGCAAACAATGCGCTGGAAAGCGCCGGCGACGTGGGTCGGGAAATTGATTCAGCCGTGCTGGTACGCGGGTACAAATATCAAAATGGAAATTTTGATGTAAATACAAATTCCGTTGTTACGGGTAAAGCGGCAGGCGTGATGTTGTATGGATTATCAAGTACTACACGGGCAAGCGCAAAGGAATCAAAAAGGGCAAAGGACCTCGTTCAAAAAGCAAAGAAAGATGGAAAAATCCAGGATGAGGAAGTAACGGAACAAAATTTAAGGGATGCCGGCGTCTCGACAACCGACGCAAAGCAACTTGTCACGGCTTATTCAATCAATAGGGCGTCAAAAGAACAGGCCGTAAGAGAAGATGTAATGGTGGGATTTGGTAATAACGGCGGTGAAGAGTTTATGAGCTTCCTTATGACAGGGGAAAGCATGCTTATGCAAGGTGGAAATGACTGGACGAAGTGGTACGATATGATGTCAGCAAAACTGATCAATATTCAAAACGAAGATGGCAGCTGGAATGGTCATCATTGCATTACCAGCCCGGTGTTTTGTACGGCTACCTGCTTGCTGATATTATCCATACATAATGACATGCAATTTTCGATGCAGCATCAAAATAAAAATAAGTAATCAGTTGACAGCCGGTTAATTGATACGGGGCTGGTTTCTACCGGCCCCCCTTTTTCTGAACTGGGATCTGCCTGCGAAGCAAGGCCGGCAGATTTTACGGATAATGTGGCGATAGTTTCAACCAACATAATTATTGTTTTATGAGAAAAAATATTCAGTTACATATACCAGAACCTTGTCATGAGGATTGGAATAGTATGGTACCCGTTGAAAAGGGAAGGTATTGCACTTCCTGTCAAAACCAGGTGATTGACTTCACAAACATGAGCGACCAGCAACTTATTGCTTATTTTAAAAAGCGTAATAAGGACGCGATTTGTGGACGTTTCATGAATGATCAGTTGCAGCGTGATATTTTAATCCCCAAAAAACGAATTCCATGGCTAAGGTATTTTTTTCAGTTTGCATTGCCAGCCCTCCTCGCTTCGTCAAAGGCTGCATCACAAGGCCAGGTAAAGATAAAAACAGGAAAACCCGTCATTGTGACAAATGTTAAATCGAATGAGCTGAAAAAAGAATTCGCAGGAAAAAGCAGTAGAAACGTGAATGGAAAAATAGTGGATGAAACGGGTAGTGCCATTCCTTATGCCTCGGTATATATTAAGGGAACATCCATAGGGACATCATGTGATAGTACCGGAAATTTTAGTCTCGGTTGCCATGAAACCGGCGACAGCATAATATTACAGTTTTCCAGCGTGGGATTTAAAATGGTGGAATCAGTGATATTGCTAAATAGTGATAACGAACACGTACTTATAACGCTTTATAAACAGGATGTGTTACAGGAAGTAGTGGTAATGAGTACCGGTTATGCCAGGGGCAGGTTCATTGTTGGAGCCATCAGTGTCGTAACAAACGAAGATGTTTTCGATGAAAAAGCTTTTCCGGCAGAAGATTCCTGGAAATTTTATCCGAATCCTGTTTATCGGGAATCCATTCTTCGGATAGAGCCGACAAAAGTTATTGAAGGTAAGCACATGTTTCAATTATTATCCTCTAATGGGCAAATGATAATGAAAAAGGAAGTTTGGATTGAAAAGAACAATGTGCCTGTCAAGCTGGAAATTCCTTCCATTCCCGCAGGTGTATACTTTTTAATCATAGCGAATAAACAATACGGAAAAAATATTACAGAAAAAATTGTTGTCATGGAGTAGTAAGAAGTCCTACCTGAATGCCGGGTGAAACTTCTCTAATGTCTTTCTTAGATACTCGCGGTCTAGGTGTGTATATATTTCGGTGGTGGTGATGCTCTCGTGTCCCAGCATCTCCTGCACGGCCCGTAAGTCAGCTCCACCCTCTACGAGGTGAGTGGCGAACGAATGACGGAATGTATGTGGTGAAACCGTTTTCTTTATGCCTGCTTTTCTAACGAGCTCTTTTATAATCAGGAAGATCATTACCCTTGAAAGTTTTTTTCCCCGGTTGTTTAAAAACAAAGTATCATCATTGCCGGGCTTGGGCTGCATATGAATCCTGATTTCATTTTTGTAAATATTTATATAGTGGACTGCGGAACTTCCAATAGGCACCAGTCTTTCTTTATCGCCTTTTCCGATCACCCTGATAAATCCGACATCGAGATACAACTGTGATATTTTGAGATTGACTGTTTCGCTTACGCGAAGGCCACAACTATACATAGTTTCCAGGATTGCTTTGTTTCGGCCACCTTCCGGTTTACTCAAATCTATTTGCGCGATGATGGTATCAATTTCATGGAAGCTGAGCACATCGGGTAATGTACGTTTAAGTTTTGGAGCTTCGAGAAGGGCAGTAGGGTCGGCTTCTGTAATTTTTTCAAGCAGGCAATATTTGTAGAAGGCTTTTATTCCTGATATGATACGGGCCTGCGACGAACCAGTCATGCCTAACTCAGTTACCCATTTAATGAAGTCTTGCAGTTCTTTCAGCTTTATTTCCCCGGGGTTCTTTTTTGACGAACTGATCAACAAATATTGCGACAATTTATCAATATCCCGGAGATATGCTTCTACCGAGTTATCGGCGAGTGATTTTTCCAGTTGCAGGTAAGATTTGAATCCTTTTTTATAAACGTCCCACACTAAAACTTGTTATTTTAGGATTTGACCGAAAAGCCTTTTGCCGCGACTGCTATTTCAGTTCAACATTTTTTTCAAAAGTTTTCCATTCCTTTCCCAACAATACTTTTGCCCAGATCCTGTTGGATGTTACATTCACCGAATCGACGGTTTCATGAATGGCATCATAATCAATATCCGCCTTGGCTCCAAATGTCATCATTGCTGACTTGCCGGTGTTTACATCCTCCACAAATATATTCCCGCGATCTGAATATGCAACCAATCCATCTGCAACGTCAAATTTTGGATCAAAGTCATTCAGGGCACTCGCTTTCCGGCTGATGGTTCCTTTTTTATCAAATGGAATTTTTAACAAAAATCCGCGGCCATTACTGCAGTCGTTGAAAGAGAGGTATGCATAACTGGTATCTTTTATAAAACACTTGATAAAATCCTTATTCAGCTTTACCGGTGTGCCTACCATATCTGCAAGTCCCATTTTGCGGTTAATGCCCATATCAATATAACTCCACGTGATGGTATCCGCGTTGCAGTTGTTCGCACTGATGTATACATATGGTTGATAAGGGTGATCCTTTTTGATAAATTTTATGGTGTCTTTCAGGCAGGTTGTGTCACAAAAGGAAGCCGGCCCCGAGGATGATTTACAGGCGGTAATGGTCCGGGTAAAAAGAATCGCAGCGAAAGCGACAATGATCAACAGTTTCATATTTATTGGTTTGTATAAAACAAAAATAACCATTGAATACAGGATTTTGGAAATTTTATTAACGGATATGTATAACTGGTAACGGGGTAACGCTATCAACTGAAAGCTCAGGATGTTTCGTTCTGTTCAGCTTTAAAGTTTTCACTTATCTTCGGTGCATGAGTGATCAAAGAAAGGTTAACCTCCGTTTTTTCAGAAAAAATGTGTTGCAGACGAAAAGCAAGTTCCGGAGATTTTTAAGTCGTGTACAAAAGCAATCTCCAAAAGGGTTGCGAAAATTGACTTCAAAATTGGAAGCTGAAGTATGGAACGAAGTGGACTGCCTGAGTTGCGCCAATTGCTGCAAGAAGATGTCTCCTACATTTACCAATGCAGACGTAAAAAGGATTTCAGCTCATTTCGGACAAACGCCTGATGAATTCAGGAAAAAATGGCTGTTCAAAGAAAAGGGGGAGCATGGAGATTGGCTGAATAAGAAACAACCTTGCCAGTTTCTTAACCTGACGAATAACAAATGCAGTATTTACGAGATTCGCCCTGCGGATTGTGCGGGGTTTCCTCATTTGCCGAAAAGAATTAGCGACTATGCGCACGTGCACAAGCAAAATCTTGAATATTGCCCCGCCACACACAAACTGGTAGAGAAAATGTTCGTAGCGATTAATACCGGCAGCAGCCTTAAAGGCTAAACGAGCTTCGATTACTGCTTAGCCCGCCAGAGCTCATTTCATAAGAAAACATCTTCAAGCAAGAAATAATCCGCTTCCTTATTTTTATGCATAATGATGGAAAGAATGTCATATTGTATCCACTTATGCCCCGGGTATAAAAATAAAAATTCGTCAGCCGCACGCTGAAGGTTTTTAAACTTTCTCTTTGTCACGCTTTCTTCCGGGTTGCCAAACCGGTCGCTGTTGCGGCATTTGACTTCTACAAAATGCAGCTTCTCATCCTTCATAGCAATGATGTCGATTTCATAGTGGCGGTGCCTCCAGTTCCGGTGCAGGATTTCATAGCCACGATCTTTCAACCATTCCCCTGCCAGGTTCTCCCCATCCGCCCCGGTTTGGATATGTAAGGCCATGCTATGTTATATTTGCTATAAGTTAAAAAATTTTATGGAACTCATTGCGCAATTAACCGGCGTGATCAAACATTATGATTGGGGTGGGTATTCGTTTATTCCAGGGTTGCTGAATGTACCCAATGAGAAAAAAATCCCTTTCGCCGAATATTGGTTGGGCGTACATCCCCTGGCAGAATGTGAATTAGTCATGTCAGACGGATCGGTTCGTTTGCTGAAGGATTATTTCAGCACTTCGTCGCCCACTGCGATGGGCGCCTACGTATCGAGACGTTTCGGGACAATGCCATATTTGCTAAAGGCGCTGGACGTAAGAGAAATGTTGTCCATACAGGTGCATCCTTCCAAGACCGATGTAGCGAAAGATTTTGCGGAAGAAACGGAACAGGGAGTGCCCATAGATTCCCCCAGCCGTAATTATAAGGATGATAATCATAAGCCCGAATTAATGGTGGCCATGGGAGATTTTTGGTTATTGCATGGATTTAAGCCAGAAGATGAGCTCAGGAAAACATTGCAGCAAATCCCCGAATTGAATTTCCTTTTGCAGGTATTTAATCAATCAGGATATAAAGGCCTTTACAAGACAATTATGGAAATGCCGCAGGAAAAGGTCAATGCGAGCCTGCAACCATTGTCGAAACGAATTATTCTTTTATTTCAGGAAGGAAAGTTAGACCAAGCCCAGGCACATTATTGGGCTGCAAAAGCCTTCCTCAGGTTTTCAGATGCGGGGACATTTGACAGGGGAATTTTTTCAATGTATCTTTTCAACCTGCTAAAGTTGCAAAAGGGCGAAGCCGTATTCCAGGATTCAGGAGTGCCCCACGCCTATCTCCAAGGGCAAAACGTCGAGATCATGGCAAGTTCGGATAACGTATTACGAGGCGGGTTGACGAATAAACCCGTTAATGTGCCTGAACTGCTAAAGCACGTACTGTGTGAAGCAACACGCCCGGAAATATTGAGAGGTAAAAATAACGGCAATGAGCTGGTATACGAAACACCAGCGCCCGATTTTGAACTCAGCAGTTTTAAGTTAAATAAAGGGGCCCGGGAAAAAATTACAACCACAACTGCTGAGGTATTCCTGCTGGTTGAAGGGGAAATAAATATTGCGGATAAGAGTAATTCAATAATTCTTAAAAAAGGGTGTCCTTCGGCGCTTGCCTTAGCAGGCAACGAGTTGCAGGTGACGGCCAATGAATCAGCATGGTTCTTTAAAGCAAGTGTGCCAAATCACAAAGCAGGTAAATAGCGAAAATCACTTCAATTCAGCTATTTTTGCGCTGGTTAAGAACTGTATTCGTGTTTTAATTCTTTTTTTATGAAGCTCAATGGAAAGACAATCCTTTTTATTCTGATCCTGGTAGTCGTCACTACCATTTGCAAATATTTTTTTGGTCCTGAACCGGGTTGGTCCGGCTTTTCACCTGTAATAGCCATTGCGCTATTTTCGGGCTTTATACTAAAGGAACGGGACAGATCCTTTTTCCTGCCTTTGATCGCGTTATTTATCAGTGATCTGGTAATTCATCTTCTGTATAAATGGGGACCGTTCGAATATCCCGGTTTTTATAGTGGTCAGTGGAAAAATTATCTTATCCTGCTCACCGCTACACTGATCGGCTGGTTGTTGAAAGGCCGTAGTCGTGCGTCCTTGCTGGCCGGTGCCATCATTGCTCCTACCGTTTTTTTCCTGCTTTCTAATTTCAATGTTTGGATGGCAACAACAGAGGTGGTCTATTCAAAAGATTTCAGCGGTTTGATGTCTTGTTATGCGGCGGGACTTCCGTTTTATAAGAATGCGCTGATTGCAACTCTTGTCTTTCTTCCGGGCATCATGTTTTTGTACAATTATCTCACCAGGAATAGGCGAGAGTTGACTTTAGCATAAGGAAGGTCGAAAAATTTATTAAGCCCGTCCATTATTAGGATGGGCTTCGTTTTAGAATGCTCTTATCAAAAGCCCATTACTTTATCGCAATTAATTCCAGCTTTCCAAACCAATAATTGTGGTGAAGCATTTTTTCACGTATTGCCACATTCAAAGTGGAAGAAAATAGGGGGCAGTCTAATACAAGCGTATGATATTCCCCGTTTTCACCGCAAGGATCTACGCCGAGTTTTTCTAATTCAGTTATTAACTCAATCGTGATTTGCCTGCCAATAAATTTTTCACCCATTGCTTCATTGCAACTGACGATCATTGATTGAATACCGGCATCCAGCATCGCCAGCACCAAAGTTTTCCTGTTTTTCTTCCAAAGCGGGAGCACGGCGGTGAGCCCTGAATTGGCACAGACTTTTTCTTCCCAGTCGCGGTGTTCCTGCAAGTCGATGTCTCCGAAAACGGCGTGTGTAAGATGAAACTTTTCTTTTAGCATTGTTAAAGCATTTGTGAAGTGCATTTCGTATTCATTCCACGAACTGCTGATACAATGAAGAGGTAAACTTGCAGCGCCAGCCTGCACCTGGAGGATAGAATGGGGAATGCCGTGTGACCGTGAAATTTGCCCCTCTTCATTTAAGACATTCAACAAAACGCGGGGAGTATAACCCAGCAACATAGCCTGCATAAGCGCAAAGCAGCTGTCTTTACCGCCACTCCAACTGCAAACAAAATCTTTTGTCATCATTATTTAAACAACGAATTGTTTTCACTTGAATATCCATCATCTGCTATCAGCCCGTACCCGTCTGCTGCTGCGGTCGCCAATTCATCGCAACGATTGTTGAGCGGATTGGCCGCATGACCCCTTACCCAAACAAACCGGACCCTGTGTTTTTTTGATAGGTCATAGAACTCTTTCCAGAGGTCAATATTCTTTTTGCCACCTTTGAAATTCGTCTTTATCCACGTCTGTAACCATCCTTCTTCAATGGCTCTTACTACGTACTGGCTGTCGGAATAAACCGTAACATTCATTCCTTCTTTTTTCAATGCTTTCAAACCCGCGATCACTGCCATCAATTCCATTCGGTTGTTGGTTGTTAATTTATAACCCTGCGACAATTCTTTTCGGTATTTGCCGCTAATTAATATTACACCATAGCCACCCGGCCCGGGGTTACCCCGCGAAGCGCCGTCAGTATACATTGTAACGTCTGTCTTTACTGTCATTGTCCTTTCCTATGAAACGTTCATCAATGGGAATAGCCCCGCGTATGACCGATACTTACTTTGACGGCCATTGTCCGCGATTCAAATTTTTTCTTAAACCTGGAATACGCCGGTTTTCAAGGCGGCAATCTCCGTGTTGTGATTCGCTGCCGCTATTCCTTCAGATATCACTTTTCGGGTATCCGCCGGGTCGATGATAGCATCTACCCAAAGCCGGGACGCCGCATAGTAGGGAGATGTTTGCTTATCATATCGTCCCTTTATTTCCTCTAACAATTTCCGTTCTTCTTCTGCTGAAATTTCCTTGCCTTTTGATTTCATAGCGGTAACTTGAATTTGCAACAGGGTCTTTGCTGCCGAATCTCCGCTCATAACTGCAATTTTTGCTGAGGGCCAGGCATAAATAAATCGTGGGTCATAAGCTTTGCCACACATGGCATAATTACCGGCACCATAAGAGTTTCCAATGATGATTGTAACTTTTGGAATTATTGAATTGGCAACAGCATTTACCATTTTTGCCCCGTCTTTAATAATGCCCGCGTGTTCGCTGCGGCTTCCCACCATAAAGCCTGTCACGTCCTGTAAAAACACCAGCGGTATCTTCTTTTGATTGCAATTGAGGATAAACCTGGCAGCCTTATCTGCACTATCATTATAGATAACGCCGCCCATTTGCATTTCACCTTTTTTGCTTTTAACTATTTTCCGCTGGTTGGCCACAATTCCCACTGCCCATCCGTCAATCCGTCCATAGCCGCATACTATTGTTTTGCCATAATCCTCTTTGAATTGTTCAAACTCCGAGTCATCTACGATTCGTTCAATAACGTCCAAAACATCATAGGGTTTTCCATCCATCGGGAAAATTCCATATAGCTCTTCAGTATTTTTAACAGGTGGATTTGAATCTTTCCTATCAAACCCGGCCTTTGGTTTTTCACCAAGCATACTCATCATCTTCCTGATATGATCCATGCATTCCTGCTCCGTCTTAAATTTATAGTCCGCAATGCCGCTGATTTCTGTATGAGTTACCGCGCCCCCCAGCGTTTCATTGTCTATTTCTTCCCCAATAGCAGCCTTTACCAGGTAAGGCCCCGCCAGGTAAATCGAGCCATTTCCTTCCACCATCAATGTTTCGTCGCTCATGATTGGTAGATATGCGCCACCTGCTACGCAGGGTCCCATCACAGCGGCGATTTGTGTAAGTCCCATCCCGCTCATGACCGCATTATTTCGAAATATGCGGCCAAAATGTTCTTTGTCAGGAAATATTTCGTCTTGCATCGGAAGGAAAACGCCGGCGCTGTCCACCAGGTAAATTATCGGCAGGTGGTTTTCCATAGCGATCTCCTGGAGGCGAAGATTTTTTTTACCCGTTATAGGAAACCACGCTCCCGCTTTCACCGTCTGGTCATTGGCTATAATTACGCACTGCCTGCCGCTTACATAGCCGACACCTGCCACAGTGCCCCCGGCAGGACAACCTCCGTGTTCAACATACATATCATAACCCGCAAACGCACCAATTTCAATGAACGGACTTTTTTCATCGATAAGATATGCGATCCGTTCCCTCGGAGTTAGTTTGTTTTTTTCTTTTTGTTTCTCTATCGCTTTTTTCCCTCCACCCTGGTAAATTTTTTCCAGCCGCTGCCGCATTTCACTCAGCATTTGTTTCATTTTGTCTTCATTACGGTTAAACTCTATGTTCATAAACTTTCGTTAGAGGACAAAGATAGGCAACGGGTTGTCAGAACTGCCTTTTACAGTCCTGCCGGATGGGCTTTTGAAATAAGCACGTTATCAATCACATGCCATGTTAACAATACTTTGCGGTCGCTTTGCTTTTAGATCAGCAAATAATTTTGGATTTTGGTATCACCAAATTTCAAATTTGGTTTCGATTAAAGATCATTTAACCCTATAATTCGTATTTATGTCAATAGCTCTACTCAGAAATCTATTCCTGCTCATAATCCTTAGCGCTTGCGCGTCAGTATCGCGAAACACCAAAGCTGTAAGTAACAGTGAAGTTGATATTTATAGTTCAGTTCAGCCAAGTATCGATGCTGAACAAAAGCCAAAATCTTTAATGGATTTACCACAAAGCCAGGACGGTGGATTTGTACTGGCTCCGGGTTTCTATGAGGCCGAGTTTAAGACGTATTGTCTTCAACCGGGAACTCCGGATCCTTCACAGGGAGACGCCTATTTGCAGGGCGCCGTAACGGGATACCGGAAAGATATTATCGAATCAGTTTTGGTCAATTCCAGAAACAGGCCGGAGGTGGATCAGAGAAATGTGCAGCTGTTGTTGTGGTCAATTGTCAGCGGTTCTGATTTCAATAAACTTTCTTCTGCGGTGCAATCAGACGCATTCAAGTTGTTGACCCCAAAGCAGGTCTTTACGTTGAAAGGGGGAGTGATGGGGGTTATAAAAACAGTTTCGCAGTCGTCTGGAGCATTCAATGGCGGAAACGACATCCAGCGGTTGTTTGAGACAGGAATTTCATCATACGAAAGTTTCGAACGTTTGGCAGTCCTGAAAGAACCTGCTAAGATTAAGCGAAAGGATGTAAAATACGATCAGTGGTACAAGCAGGACGAAAATTATTATGTACGATATTTCCCTGTGAATTATAAAAAAGTCAGGATACAGGTATATGTGCCCGACGGTCTGATGGATGCCGAAGGAAAAGTAAACGGAGAACACCTGCTGTTTGATCCCACCGGGCTGCAGGCAATACCTGCTTTTACCAATGCACAGCGGCTAGGGATCGGAGCACCAGTATTGGATATGATCAGGGTTATAATCCAGGTAAACAAAAAAACAAACTATCCTCAAAAATCACCTGACAAAAAGATAACGAAGACTCCCCCGGTGGGTAAATAACTTATATGCGGCAAAGAAAACTATTCCTCAAACCATTGATTTTGCTGTTCCTCAACGCGGATAAAAGTGGTTCGTTTACTGAGCTCCTTTAAAGCTTTAGCTCCAACATAGGTACACGCAGAACGAAGCCCGCCAAGAATATCCTGTACTGTGCCGGCCACATGCCCGCGATAAGGAATTTGTGTAGTTTTTCCTTCTGAGGCGCGATAGTCAGCCACAGAACCGGCATATTTTTTCATGGCTGTCTCTGAACTCATACCGTAAAACAACTTATATTTCTTACCTTCCTTTTCGACTAACTCTCCACCGCTTTCTTCATGCCCTGCAAGCATTCCGCCCAGCATTACAAAGTCGGCTCCGCCACCAAACGCCTTTACTACATCACCCGGAACTTTGCAGCCGCCATCGGAAATGATTTGCCCGCCCAAACCGTGTGCAGCATCCGAACACTCAATGATAGCCGATAACTGCGGATACCCGACTCCGGTTTTAACTCTCGTCGTGCATACCGAACCCGGGCCTATACCGACTTTAATGATATCAGCTCCCGCGAGTAAGAGTTCTTCCACCATTTCTCCTGTCACCACGTTGCCGGCTATGATAACCTTTCCCGGGTATTTATTTCGGGTAGACTTAAGAAATGCTACAAACTTTTCTGAATACCCGTTAGCCACGTCAATACAAATAAAGCGTAGTGAAGGATTTTCTGTGAATATGGTATCCAGTTTTTTTGCATCGCTTGAGCTGGTGCCGGTACTAACAGCAATATATTCGGTTATGCTTTCACCACCTTTTTGCATAAACGTTTTCCATTGGGCCGGGGTATAGTATTTATGGATAGCGGTAAACAGTTTTTCGCCTGCCAGGGCTTTTGCTATTTCCATAGTGCCCACGGTATCCATATTTGCAGCCATGATGGGAATGCCTTCCCAGGTGCTGTTGCTATGCAAAAACTTAAATTTCCGGATTAAAGATACTTCTGACCTTGAACTCAATGTAGAACGTTTGGGCCTTAACATTACATCTTTAAAACCAAGTTTGATATCAGATTCTATATGCATGACAATTTATTTTTCAACGATGCAATATTACCAAACAAATAGCAATGGAAGGTAGATGGGCACGGCTTGTTTATTCAACGGTACAAGAAGCAGACCTGTGAAATCCGAATTCTGAAATCCGAAATTCGAATTTTGAAACGCCGGAGAAGGGAAATGTATGATTTGCCGGTGTCTATTGATAAATCTCCAGCTTCAACCTTGTTTCTTCAAGATCAAGTTCCTTTTCAATCTTTCTTAATATTTCATCACTTGACTTGCCTTCGCGGTGCAACCGTTCCACCGTTTTTCTTTCAAATGCGATCATATCCAGCTGCAACTGAGTATACTCATTGAATACATTTGCTCCAAGGGTTTTGCCTTCACCAAAATAGTTGGCAGGCAGATCCGTCTTTTGAAGGCGGTTATATTTTACTTCATATTTGCTTTTAATGTTGTTTAGCAACGTATCCTGGATCAACGAAAGCGATTCCTCGATATGGTTGATCGTTTCGGTTGCGACATAGTTCCGGACTTCGTATTCCTCAGCCGCCATTGAATACCTGGGGAGATTTAGTTTTTTGATGATCCACGGCAACGTATATCCAAGTAATACAAGTGTAGCTACAATAACACAAAAAGTTAGAAAAATGATCAGGTTCCGGTGGGGAAAAGGACTGTTATCCTTTGTTAAAGGAAGTGCCAATGCAGCCGCCATTGACACCACACCGCGCATTCCTGCCCAGCTAAATACCACTATGTTTCTGGGATCGATATTATTTTTTTTCAGTCGTCGACGTAGAGCCGGCACTGCAATCCGGGGCAATATCCATACAAATCTGACTGCAATGACCACAAGGCTGATCACTACTCCGTACAATGCCAATGTGCCTGTGGGGTAATCGCCGATGCCTTCGATGACGCTGCGCAGTTGCAGGCCGATCAGGATAAAAATGAGGCTATTTAGAATAAAGATTACAACCTCCCAAACGGAATAAGCCATGATCCGGCTTTCATGACTGAATATTTGACCTGAATGAAAAGAAAGAAACAAACCCGTCGTCACAACCGCAATGACACCGGAAAAATGAAATTGTTCTGCCAATAGATAGGAAGCAAACGGCGTAAGAAAGGTAAGTGTGACTTCAATAACTGAATCACATACAAATTTTTTGTGGACCAGGTACAAGACGTAGCCCACGGCCAGGCCGATCGCGGCCCCGGCCGCAACTACCAAAAGAAAATTGAGCCCCGCTTCCCATAATACAAAATTACCGGCCAGGATCGCAGCCAAAGCATATTTATACGCAATCAAGCCACTGGCGTCGTTGACCAGGCTCTCTCCTTCCAATATCGTTATCAGCCTTGGATGCAATCCCAGGCCTTTCGTGATGGTAGTGGCAGCCACAGCATCGGGAGGTGAAACAATGGCACCGATAAGAAAGGCCATTGGCCAGCCTAAATCAGGAATCAGGGTATGTGCTGCCACGGCTACGAGCGAGGTGGTAAACAGCACGAG
>Ga0310810_10000657_pt1 | contig 34634 bp, 60 predicted proteins | sample NCmetagenome_FD_207641 | JGI IMG/M metagenome (GOLD analysis project Ga0310810, IMG submission 207641) | Soil microbial communities from experimental microcosm in Duke University, North Carolina, United States - NC | ecosystem: Engineered > Artificial ecosystem > Soil microcosm > Unclassified ... | reverse complement strand
ACTTGGTCAAAGTTCCCGATGTTAAGCTGATACCTTGATGGCGTTATTGTTTTTACTTTTTTTTCTTCAAGCAGCTTGCAAAGCGCCACTCCAACCATCCCCCGCGCTCCGGTAATCAGTATCTTCATAAATCTCCCTTATTATGTCTTTTTGAACTCTTAATGATTGTTTTTTATAATCAAACTGCATCGCCCATGTCATCGCTTCTAATGAATGTTTTTTCCATGAGCCAGTATTAATTGTTTCAACAATCGTGTTGGCAAACTCTCCGATGCTCCTTGGCAAAATACAACCAACCATTCCCAAGGAATAACAAAAATACTGATTAACGGAAGTATTAAATGCTATCATTGGGCATCCGCAACTCATGGCTTCAACCGGCGCCATTGAAAAATGTTCCCACTTTTCCGGCGTTGGATAAAGAACCATTTTGCTTTTCTTAAATATACGATACCTTTCATCCCCCATATACCCAAAATAATGAACGCTTTTGTTCCATAACCTATCTTTCATATACCTTATTCCCAAATCGCCATCACCAATAACGGCCAATTTAGCGTCCGGCTTTTTCATTAATACCTTATTCCAAATTTCTATTAACTCATCTATTCCTTTCGATGGGTGTATCCTTCCACAAAAAACTGCATCATAAAGTTTTAAATCATCCGTTATTCCAGAAAGTTTTGTTTCTATCCCTCCGTTAATCCACGTCTTTTTCTTGTCTGGAAATATACAATACATTGTAGGGTTAGTAACAATGACCATATCAGCTAACCATTCAATCAATTTTCTGACCACCTTTTGTGTGTAGTAGTGGATTGCGTTTTGCCTGAAGGCTGTGAGGTAGAATCCCGCAACCCACTTAATCCCTTTAAGTCTGAGTATAACGCCACCCAAAGCGTCAGGAAGGAAATCACTAGCTGAATACACCAGGTCATAACTCCTAAAATTGAACAAACTAGCAAAAATGGTAATACAAATACGGTGTGCATAACACAATGCAAAAGGCTTATAATCGCACCATTTAGACTCCCAAACGTCAAAATCAACGTCTTTCCAGTATCGGATAAATGACTCATAAATTTTATCTCCCCCGCTTGCTCCGCCATTAAATCTTGCGTTAGCTATTATCAGGACTTTTAGCTTTTTGTTTGCTGGTGATTCCATGTTTTCTATTAATTCCGCCAGGTATAATTATATCCGCACCGCTTCTTTTCTTTGCGTTTTCATCCGAATCCATTATTATAAAATCATCTCCATAAAACTTCTTTAGCCGCATTACACTATGAGAAAAATCAAATGTGTCTTGAATCATTACACCGCTAACGTATTTAACGCACCTAACAACTTCCGCCCTTTCATATTGATTCATTATTGGCAATCTTTTCTTTCTTCCTTTTACTTCTTCGTCGGACATGATGCCAACAATTAACTTGCCATGCTTTGGGTCTAAAAACTTTCTGCACTCTCTTAAAAACTCAATATGCCCTATGTGCAAGAAGTCAGCGGTAACAGCACAATATCCATATTCGGGAAATTTCATTTAATTATTCCAAGCCCCCTTAATGCAAGGCCAACCGCAAACCCATGGGGAACCCCATATTTTAAGGTTAAAGGATAACTCATGGGATGCGTTAAGTTCGATGGGTACTTCTCTAACCATTGTCCAACCTGTCTTCCAATCTCAATCAAATCATTGTCAGAACAAATATTCATAACGTCAACCAATTGCCCTAAACAATCTAAAGTGGTCTGCGCCCTAACCCTTTTAGATAATTTCACTTTAAACGGCGGTGATGAAGAAATCGGGGTTGCGGTTTTAATGTTGATTTTTTCTTTTCCCCATTTAACGGCGTGGCTTGTTTCGCTTGCCCCGCTTGCTGTTGTCGGGATTGCAATAAGAATTTTTTTATGTTTTCTTGCGTAGATTTTCGCCCCATCAATAACGCTCCCCCCACCTATGGCAATAATTATTCTTTTTAAATTTTTCCTATTTGATTTGCTTACAAAGTATCGCATTTTTAAATCTTTCTGATATTCTGCACGGTCTTAATGGTATCCTTGGAGCATCGCCCTTACCTGGCAAAACTTGTATTGTATATGTTTCTGGTGCCAAATCATCAAACACAACCATATCGCTTGCGGTTTTTTGTCCGCCAGTTGTTGCATGGACATTATTATCCAGGATATAATGCCTTAAATTTTTCATGTCTTTATTAAAATAACACCATTTATGCAGCGCAAATGTACCCATGCTCATTAATGCAGAACCATCGCCATTTATAACAATAACCTTTAAATCTTTTCTTCTAAGCGCTATCCCAATTCCAATGGCTAGCGCCATGCCCATTGAACCCATCATATAAAAGTTTAAATCCCTATCTTTATATTTATAAACTTCCCTTGAAATCATTCCCGTGGATGATACTACAACTTCATCCTTGACATTTTTCATTATTGTCGCAATGGCTTCGTACCGCGTTAAAGACATCTTGTAACCTCTTGTGATAGTTAATAAAAAAAGTTCCCATATACATATGGTGTTCCGGATCTGTCCTATTTGAAACAACCAAATCCATGCTTCCTTCTTCACTAAACTCGGCGTATGGCATCCATAGTGAAGTTATGCAATCAAGCGAATTTCCCCAACCTGAATTTTGCATAAACACCCTTGGCTGTGCGCCACAAAGCCAGTACCCAAACGCCACCGCCAAAGCTTCATCTTCACGAGTACAAGGTATTTCGCTTTCATGTACTATGCCCTCAGATGGAACCCCCAAAACAACATCCCACTCACTCATCTGGTAAAAGCCCTTTCATCTCATCCAGCGTCGCCGCCATTTTACCGTCTATACTAACTGAACAATCTTCGCCCTTTAAAATTTTTAACATTTCCCGAATTGATTTAATCTTTGTGCGCTCCGTTTGGTTTGCCCAAATAACCATACAATACCCAAGCCTAAATAAATCTTCATTCTTTATATTTGGAAATTTTGTCGGAACTATAGCAAAATTCATTTTTTCACTTAATGAAACCTCATCAGTAAAATCAAATAATAAGTTCTCAAGCCTTGTATGTGGAAGAAGATAATCTGCACCAGCGGCGTGATATTCCAAAAGCCTTGTTAAGGCTTCTCCTGCCCCCAAACCACGTATTAATGATTCGGTTCTTGCCATAATTTTTATCTTGTTTCTTTTAACTGAAATCTTCTTTGAAAAATCTTTTGAAGACATAAGTGGACTATCGCCACCCCAAAGAGAATTAGTTTTATGCCCCTCTAAATCATCTTGTACGCAAACACCATAAGCTCCAATCCTCTCAAATTCCCTAACTGTTCTTTGAAAATTCCCATAACCGGTATCTACGTCAACCCATACAGGAATTTTTACAGATTCAATAATTGGCTTACATATCCTTAACATTTCATCCATTGTAATTGAACCATTGTCGGGAAGGTTAAGCCTTGCGCAAGCCTCAAATCCGCTAATCCAAATTCCATCAAATCCGGCTTCTTGAATTAACTTGGCAGTCCACGCATCGCCCGCACTAACTAAAACCTGATTCATTTATAAGCCTCTACCTTCCCAAGGTCAGGATATCCCTGGGTTCTCCAATCAATGTCTTTAAGGTCTTTGTTTTTAATCAAATCAAACAACATTAATCCTCTCGCCGCTTGCTCTGGGGTTAAATACATATTCCATCCGACCATTTCAATATTGTCTTTGTTTAACGGCTTTTCAGACCTTCCGTCAAACCTTGCCTTCTTTAGCCATTCGTACGCCAACTTATCATCGGTAAGTATCATGCCGCCACGACCTATCGGAAGGTGTTTCTTGGCATGAAAAGAAAGGCAATATAAGGTTCCATTTTTATACATCCCACGCTTAAACCTTAATGCGCTATCTATTACTCTTGTTCCGCGTATTCTGTATGCTCCACTCCAGTTATCAATCCCATACCTAATACACAAACTAACCCCAGAATTTATTACAGAACACGCAACGCCTGGATATGTAAACCTTGGAATTGATGCCATAAAAGGCTTATCATATAAAAGGCTTAAAAATATTGCAGAACAACAACTCTCTACCGCAACACCATATTTTGAGCCGGCGTATTTTGCTATCGTTCTTTCAAATAAATCAACGATAGAATATGCAGAATTTAATTCTTTTTTACATTTACTTTGTCGTATTTTTAATGACATGACCTACATAACCTCCACCAATTTCTTTCCGCAATTAAGGCAATTTTTATTTTTGTATTCTGAGGCAATAGAAATCTTCTTTTTCATCATCTAATGCGCTTAATGCTTTTATCACAAATAATTTGTCCCAACCGCTTAAATAAACAGAATAAACCAAAAACATAACAACCCATTTAATGTTCCCGATTATAGTTATTACCTTAAAAAATGTCGGCATAACTCCTAAAATATACCCAAAAACAATCCAATATCTATATGTATAAATAGCCAGGGTTAAATGGTTAGATGTTGGGTCAATAATGTCCCTTAAAAACTTATTAACAATATGGCATTTTCTATCCATTATCATTCTAAAAAGACTGTTTCCTTTGTCGCTATCAAACCCAAACTTCTCATTATAATTAAAGCTCACCCAATTATTCGCCGAGTTGCCAATATAAAACATAATTATCCATATTAAAGAAAGCCCGTTCTTGTGGCATCCAATTGCAATGGCTCCCATTACAATGCTTTGAATAATCACATCAAACCCGGAATCCCACCATGCGGCAACGGGATTCCTAGCATTATTGCTTCGTGCCACATCACCATCAAGATAATCAAGAAAACCGTTAATAAAACAAATCCCAACCCCAAGAAGTCCAAAGACATATTCCCCCCGGCTGAAAAAATAACATCCAAATAAAATTGTTATAAAATGGTTTATAAGGCTTATTTTTAAAGAAGTTAACCCTGCGCTCGTGCAAATAAATATAAATGGACTGCGGATTTTAGAATAAACCAATGCGGATATTTCTTTCATCTTCTTGTTGTTGATGGGTGATATCCCCACCGTTTTCTTCTTTCTCCATAAAAAGCACGCAAAGACTCTTGATGATAAGCATTAAATATCCTAATGTCTTCCGGCGCGCATTGGTTTGTACCAATGTTTTTTACAATATGCTTTGTTATTTTTTTATGTTGCTTTGTAAGCCCAGGACAATAACTCATTCTGTTCTTTCTATTGCCATGCAGAACTGTCCCTTTTTTTCAATGCAATTTGAAATCTTACAGTTGTTCGGCAATATATTTTCAAATTCTTTTCTTGTGAATCCATCCCAAGGATGCCCTTGTGCAAAATCTTTGGTTGGGATGGTTATTAAAAGCCTTCCGCCAACAGAAAGGCAATTAATCATTTGGTAAAGAGCATCATTTTTGCCTTCTTCAATATGCTCTAAAACTGATATGCAGGTTACAAAATCAAAGTTGGAAAGCATTTTATTTTTTGTTCTTATATCCCACAATAAAAATGACCCAGGATATTCAAAGCCTGGCTTCTCTAGGTCAACTCCATAAAGTTTATACCCTCGGGAAATAACTTCGTGGCAAAAAAGATTGCGGGAACACCCAACATCAAGAACCTTGCTAGCTTGCCATTTATCAAGTTTCGGCAAATAATCTAAAACAAAATCCCATTCAACATCCCGAATGTGCCACCCGGTAATTTTATAAGACAAATAAAGACACCAAAATCTGAATCTTCCAAGGTATGGAAAAGACTTAAACGGCTTAACTATGTACTTTGCTATTAGACTTCGCATTTGCTGGATGTTTCATTAACCCTAGTTTTTTAAGAATCGCCCTGTATGTAAAGAAAAATTCATTCTGAATCATTGCGTTGGCTATGTATCCTCGACCAGCCTTAAGATGAACAAAAAGTTTTATAATCGCCAACGGCATAAACTCCCAAAATCCGCCACCCAGGGGAAGCGCCACAATAGACTTTGCCCATTTATCATAAAAATGATGCCCCTTGTTATTCTGCTGATAAACTACATGAAGTCCGCGGTTAATCTTATATATATCATCTTTAACTAAATACCCAACCTTTAAAGCGTGTTCGTTAATCTTCGCCTTCGGAAAATAAAGACACTCATAAACATTTATAACATCCGCATTAATTTGCTGATAAAGATTATAGCTAAGTTCGTGCGTCATGTCGGATTCGTAGGGAAGCCCTGAGATATGGTCTACCATCAATTTTATTCCGTATTTCTTTACCCATCCGGCAACCTTGATAATCTGTTCATTTGTTTCAGGCCTATCTAAAATTTCTTTTCTATGCTGAGGACATCCAGACTGAATCCCAAACCACATCGTTTGACATTTTGACAATGCCATTTCTTTTACCATTTCTTCGTCAATGCAATTAACGTGACCGAAACAGGCGAATGGCACGTTAACGTACTTACGATATTCTGGTAAAAACTGCATCAACCACTTCTTGTCTAGCGTTAGAATGTCGTCAACAAATAAGACATTTCTTAATCCATACTTTTCCTTCATCATCTTTAACTCTGCGATACAGCTTTCTACCGTTCGCTTCATCTTAACGTACTGACCGACTTCCCTTAGCTGTTGGTTTCCACAGAATGTACAGTTTGAAACCAAAACATTATTTGCAAAAAACCATCCGTTTTTAGGAAGGGTCATACAATAAACATCATCTGTTTCATTAAGCCATTGTATAGATTTAACCCTGTGGTTTTCGTATGCCCCTGTTGCCCATCCCTTTTTTAATGTAGTTTTTCTTTTTTTCTTTGATTCTTCATTAAACATTGGATTATTAATTTTCATTCTCTCAGAAATTTCAGGATGATTTCTTAAATGTTCTTTCATGCAAGAAAACAATTCTAAATTATCCAAATCATTATTAAATCTATTCCCATCTTTATGATGAACAACCTCCCCAGAAACAATCCTTCTTCCGATTTTATATTCCATTAATATTCTATGAACCTTATCTCTTTTCCTTCTGGCCCAACATACATCAAAATATCCTTTTTCTTCTCCGCCTGAAACTTCAAACCTGATAGCCTTTATTCTTTGTCCTTCAACTAATTCTTTTGCCATGATTGGCTTTTCTTCATAATATGATTCGCCATTGTATTGATTCCCTATTTTAAAAGTCCAAAATCTATGCTCCGGCGAACAATCAATATGCGTGCCATCTGTAAAATTAACCCGTATTAATTCACTTTTCCCATATTTATCTATTGAAACAGCATCAGAAACCTCAACTCTATCAGTATTGAAATTATAAGTATAAACTGGAATACTCTTGAATCCCCTCTCATAAATGTCTTTTATTGGAATATAGCCATAAATAGTATTTACTTTCGTATCGCCCCTGAGTGGATTATATGGGCATCCGTAAGAGGTCATAAATAATTGTGTATGCCGATGCTCTGGTGGTAACTCACGGAAAAAGTCATCGCGCTCAGGCCACAAATTATCAGGTTCAAACTTACCCCCAAAATGTCTTACGCCATCACCCTGAACAACCTCATCAATAAACCAATTTTCGGCAACAACTTCTGGGACAAGGGTCGGCATGGTTCCACCAAAAACAATATGAACAGGATTTCCAGATTCATCTTTTACTTCTTTCTTTACTCTTTCAGCAAACTGTACGCCCGCTTGGTAGGTAGCTGACAAGACGGTGAAACAAGCTATGTCTGGCTTCCACTCTTTCATTTCTTTTATAAGCCAGTCTTGAATATTGCAAAACCTCTCCACAAACTTGTTTTGTTGATACCCTCTGTTTCCCTGTTTCGGGTCAAAGAATAACTGTACGTCATGCCCCTGCTTCTTAAGCCAACTCATAACGTACCCTGCGCCAGGGTTGATATCCTCGAACGCCACAAAAGCAAACTTCATCTTGCGGTCGTACTTCTTACCCTCAAAACATTTTCCTTCGTTCCATTTCCCCGTCCTGAGAGTCGGTTGCGAAAAAATCTTTTCAGTTTGAGTTTGCATGATGATGCCTCATGTGTTCTGATTGATTATTAAATAACATTAAGTTACCTATTGAATTATCTGTCTTTACCTCATTTTTATGATGAACAACCTCCCACCTTTTTAAATATCTTCCTAAATGTTGCTCCATAACCAAGCGATGCTCAAAAATATAACCTTTAATGTTTCTATTGGGATGATTAGGTGAAAATATCATCACATAACCATCGTTATCTACATACTTCCCCCCTTTCCAAGCAGGATGTTTCTTACCAAACCGTATCTTCTCTGGACTTACTTTAAATTTCTTACCAACCTGATAAACTTTAAGACATTGTTTAGAGCATACAAAACCTCTTTTATTTTTTATCTGGTAAGGAAAAATTTTAAATTCCTTAGTGCATACGGGACAATTTTTAATAATCATAATATACTCCAATAAACACATCTGCGTTTGATCTATTAAAATTTTGTAAAGCATATTGATAACAACGGTCTTGATGTTCTTTTAAATTCTGCGAAACTTCTTCGATAGCTTCTTTAAAATCTTTTACTCTTGGTTCAGCTATATATCCAAAGTCTGTGCACATTTCCCTAAGACTACCCCTATTGCTAACAACTACTGAACACCCACACGAAGAAGCCTCCGCTACAACTCTACAATAACCTTCAGGATATAAAGAGCTGACACAGACCACATGACTGCGCTGATAATAAGCCGGAAGGTCTTTGTACGAAACGTCTTCAAGATAAGTGAACTCATATTTGTCTTTATTGTTTAACAACCTCTCTGCGCCTTCAATGATATGCCTTCCTTTTTCTGGAATCGGTCTGCCTACAAACAAAACCCTTATCTTATCATTCATACGCGGCATAGGTTTAAAAATTGTTTGGTCAACCCAATGATTAAATATTCTGACCTTTCTCTCATCTACCATCCATCGGATGTTGTCAGACCCATTTGCGCCTTCCACAAATAGTAGGTCACAATTCTTAAATATGTATCTAGCAACTGAACTGATAACGCCTCGTTTAAAATCATAGAGAGCCAGAAGGGTCAGAAAGACCTTTACCTTGAACACCTTTTTTAGTAGAACGGCGACTAGACCGCTTATTAAGCCTTGTGCGTGGATGATGTCGTATTTTCTTTTTGAAAGTAACACGAAAGACCAAAAAAACATTTGTGGCATTACCGTAATAAAATTTTTTAGGCTTATGCCTTTCCATGCCCCCTGATTTAATAACCATCTCATTCGGTGTATTTTTAGACTTCCTTTTGGATAATAAAATTCTTCGTATGCCTTTGCTCGTCCTTGAAAAGGCTGAAAGGTTAAAACCGTGACATTGAACCATTTTTTTGCCTCGTTGCATAATCCCTCTGCGAAAGTTTCTGCCCCTCCGATGTTGGGTGGATAGAAAGGAGTAAGAATTAATATTTTCTTACTCATTTATATTTCATGCTTTGGTGAATCATAATCACACCCCTGGCAAACAAAAGACACGCCACAAGAAAAGATAAATCCGGTCTTTGTATTAATCTTTTCCACTTTCCATTCTGCGTAAATATTTCCCAACAACGATATTTAAAAGTTAATAATCTGTCTTCTGGGTTCTTTGATTTATATTGATTAAGGCTCTGGGCATAGTAGGCTTTTTTCTTAAGATATTTAAAAAGCCCAACCTTATCGTGATGATAAAATGGATAATCTGTTGTCCCAAAAACAGCGTTTGGTATTGCTTTTATAATCTGACGTTCCCAATCGCTATCCTCAACCCCATGCAAAGATTCATCAAACAATGGACAATTCTTTGTCCTAATAAATCTTACCACGTCCACCAATGTCCCGTTGTAGAACTGACGCTCCCAGTCACGCAAATACCCAAAAAAACCATCCGTTACTATACGCTCTGGTATATATAATGCCGTGTACCAATCTATTTTGTTTACGCAATCCTCTAAAAGTTTTGGGTGAAGGCGCATATCTGAATCAATCCAAATAAGATATTCTCCTTGCGCGCGCTTAATCCCTATATTCCTTTGCTGTGAACGCTCAAGCCCTTCATCAACAACAATTATTTCAACATTTTTATATGTGCTTCTTTTTATAGCCTCTACGCAACCCTTAACGTGCGGGTCGTTTCTAACTATTGGGATAACACATGAAACCATTCCATTAACCAACTGAAACCTCCTCATGCAATCCGGCAAACCTATTCACAACCTTTTTCCCTATCCGATAATATTGCTTCACATCATCGGCGGTTCTTATATGCCACAACTTGTTTAATAAGAATTTTGGATTAAGACCAATGTTATAATATTTTCTTTGAAGTTTTAACGCTTCTTTAAATGGATATTTCATCTGCGCAACCTGGTGGCACATATCCCATTTATCCCAATCTTTTGTTATAATAAGCCCTTCCTTATCAAGCTCTTTATATGCGGTCGTTCCTGGATACGGCATAAAGATTGTAGCTTGCATTGATGCCGCCCAGTCATTTAAAAGAATCCATTTAACCATTTTATAAGTGTTATATTCTTCCTTAAGCGTTTCCCATGGGTACCCCATCATAACCGTCAAATGATTCCATATCCCCGCCATGCGCGAAGCAATTAAATTCGGCGCAACTTCTTTAACCGAATATCCTTTATTAAGTTTATCAAGCGTTGTTTGATTTGCGGATTCAAACCCCCAAAGGATAAATCTGCACCCAGCCTTCGCCATAAGCTGAAAATCTTCCGGCTTTAATGCCTTAAACCTCATGTTGCATCCCCATCTAATAAACTTATTCATTGTTGTTGGCTTACCATCCGGGCCTTCACATTCTTCATTTATCATCTTGTCGCAAAATTCATGCAACCATTTTCCAACAGGAAAAGTTCCGCTATCATCAAAGAACTCTTTAAACCCAATATTAATAAGCCCCTGAACCTCATCTAAAAACTCATCTACCGGACGAATCATGTTTTCTGGGTGATAATCAACATAAGTGCAAAAAGTACAAGATGCCGTACTTCCATCTTGATGTTTTGGTCTATACCAACAATCTTGCGCGGCCATTGTATAAGTAGCTGGAACATATTTATAATTTCCGTTATTTTCAGAATAAAGCCACCACCGCGAAATATATCTGTCTATCGCCGGCAACTTTCCTTCCCATTCTTTTTGGCTTATGATTTTGAAGGCTTCCCTATACCATTTCCCGCCTTGAATAAAATAATCTGCCTTACAATTTGCCTTGCTTTCTTCGGGAAGCGCAGTTGTATGAAGTCCACATAAAATTATCTTGATGCCTGGAAGATTTGTTTTTATGGCATTAATTATTTCCCAATACCTTTTAACAACCATCGTGTTTTCTTCGAAAACAATATAGTCTGGCTTCATGTCGGACAATATTTTGGCAAACTCAGATTCCGATATTTTTTCGGCAACTGAATCAATCAACATAACTTCGTTTCCGGCATGAACTAACATGGTAAGAAAAAGGGAAGGAACTACGGGGAAAATATTATTTTCGTCTTTGAAATATTGTTGCTGGCGGTTTTGCTGAACCTGCGGTTGCCCTTTATCCGTGTTAAACGGAGGAACCGCAAAAAGAACTTTAGGCATAAAAACCTTGTTGATGTTTTTTCCAGATTGAAACTGTATCAACAAACGTGCTAATTATCGACGACAACCTGACGCTTCCTTTATTTTTTTGTGGCTTAACTTTTATCGGAGCATCTATTATTCGAAACCCATTATAACGCAAAGCAACTATTAATTCAAGGTCAAAAGCAAATTTTTTGCATTTTATTTTATTAATAGCCTTTTCCAGAGCGTACTTACGAAACACCTTTAATCCGGCTTGTGTATCTCTAAAATCAAACCCAAAAAGAAACCTAACAATAAGGTTATATGTTCGGCTTACGAAAGTCCTCAAAGTGGAATAATTCGTTATGCTATAGGGGTGTCGCTTGTTTCCAATAACAACATCTGCGCAATATGTATCCATCAACCTTAAAAATGAAGTTATGTCCCGATGTTCTATTTGTCCATCACCATCCAAAAAAACTATTAAGTCATCATCTTCTGGCTTAAAAATATTTCTTGCGCAAATATACCCACATAATAAAGCCCACCCCTTGCCTATTGAATGATTAATGGAAACAACGTTCGTTTTTAATTTATTAAGCTGGTATAAAGTGTTATCGGTTGATTCGTCGTTAACAAACAAAATCTTTGAATTAATAAGATTTTTATTAGCCCAAGACCTTAAATCTTTAACGGTGTTTAATATCGTTTCTTCTTCGTTTCTTACTGGAAGGATAATGATAATCATTTTTGATTAATAAGTTTCAAAATTTCTTCCGCCGCCATTTTTGAATTTTTAACATTGTTTCTAGTTGGAAAATATACATTGTATATAACTTGTTGGATATCTTGTCTTGATGGTATTTTGCGGTATCCATTAGCCAATGCCCATTGTTCACAAGCCTCAGCTTCAATATATTTCCATCCGTTATCTAGCTCTTTACCTTCCATCGGATTTCCTTATGAGGTCAGATATTAAATAACCCAATGTAAATGCAACAATTAAACTAACCCCATAGTCATTAATTGAAATGATAATTTGTTCACTCATTAAAACCTCCGGTCATTGGTTTTAAGTCGTCTCTTCTTCCTTACCTTCTTACATTTCCATTTAAAACATTTTGGCGGTCGTCCTCTGCGTGGAATTAACCATTCTTTTCCACACCGTTTACATTTCCATAAACCTATTGCTGACATCCAGAACCCCCGGTCATTGGTTTACCTTTAACCCACACTTTAAACTTCTCCAAACATTTATCACAGATATCCATTTCTTGTTCCATAAATCCATCCATATACCCAATCGTCTTAAATAACCGCCATCGTTTGCGAAGTTCCCAATCGCCATGCCCATCACATATATCACATCTACGTTCTAGGCTCATCCGTCCCTCCGTTCAGCTTATTGTGCCCATGCGTTAAGAACCATTTCATCAGCGATAATTTCCATGCCTTTGAAGCTGTAATCTTGATAATCATAGTCTAAAACTCTTTTAAGAAGTCTTTCCGCTTCTTCAAATGGTTCGTCATCTCCGACAATGCAATGGAAACATTTATCGGTATTAGTTAAGCTAACTTTAACAATCTTCATTTATCCATTCCGTTCAGCTTGATGATGTCGCTAATTGCAGTATTATAACCATCTATATAAGCGTCACATTCTCTTGCAGAATTTAGCCAGCTACAGATAGCTCCTGATGGTTTCTTCTCCGGCACCTTCACCTCGTATGGTTTAAGGGTGGAGTGGATGGCTTGAGCCAAATCAGTTGTATCATAATGACCACTTGTTTCTTCTTCTACTTTAAAAATAATATCTACAATATCTTCCACACTCGGAACCTTCACCGTACCTTGGGGGGAGCAGAAATACTCAATCTCTCTAATAGCGTGTTCGATAATTGAATCGTGTTGAGGCTCACCAATTTTATGTTTATTCAAGCGTGATTCATAGCAAAGTTGAGCAAGGATGGTTCTTAGCCGAACAATATCCAATCCCTTCTTCTCCGGCACAGAGAAGGTTTGGATTAATTGCGGAATAAAATATTTCTGTTCCCGTTCGTGAATATTCCAATAATTCTTTTTATTTCCATCGTTAATGAAATCTTTAAGGTCTTTTTCATTCATCATATTCACCTTGATTTTTATTTTGTTCAACTAAATCATACTCAATTAACTTAATAACACCTAAAACTTGTCCATACGTCATATCAAATTCTCTTGTGAATCTTTCTAATAATCGACCCAACTCATCATAAAGCATTTTTTCCTGTTCTAATTTATCCATTCAACTCCCCCCTTTGAGCCGCTTGGCAGATGGCTTTGGCTAATTTAGAAACATTCACCTTTACATCGTAATTAACTGGAATATCAAAACCTTGTCCAGAGGAGTTATCTATAATGATTGCTCTAAGCTGATTCTCATCCAACTCCTGCCTCTGGGGACGGGTAACTTCTCGTTTAATAGCTTCCCAAAAATCATATAATGCTTGGCGCATTGGACTAATACCACCTTCATCATCATTTTTAAGCCATTCTATATCTGAAAACAATGGGTCTAAATGTTTATATTGTTCATAAATATCATTAATCGGCTTAAGTTCCTTCTTCATTTCGCATCCTCCCTCAAAAGAATTTTAATCTCATCAACATTGACGTAAACATTCATATCTTTTTCTAGGTTATTAATAAGCGTTTCAATAAGGGCTTTAGTATCATCCCCATATTTCGGTCTAACTCGCATAGTTACTATTAGCTTCATTTCGACGGCTCCTTAACTGGCTCATAAGTTTCCTCAAATATATCGGGTTTACAGGGATAAAATTCTCCAGCAACACCTTTAATAATCCAATCAAATAATACGGCTTTCATTTTTCCTTCAAGAGTTTCAATCATAATATATGCATTTGTTATAGTTCTACTCGGTGGATGATATTGACCACAAAAAGTAAACTTATCAAATATTGCCTTTTTATTTTCATACATTTCCCAAAATAATTCAGGAGTTAATTGAATCGCTTCAATTACAACCGGTTTCTTTCGATATCTCATTCCCCCCTCACTTTCCCTCTTTTGACGTATTTAATATCAGATAAAACCTGGACAACTTTCTTTATTTTCTTTGGCTGGATAGAAGCGAGCATTTCGCAGAATTTATTTAGAACCTTAGCATTATCTTTTGGACAAAACTTTTTCATCGTTTATCCTTAGCTCTTTTGGCGTTTGGTCGTGGCTTTCGGCAAATCCGAAGTCCTAAAAACTCCCTTGCCTCTTGTCTTGTATTAAATTTTTTGACCCCTTTTTTGCCACATGAAAAATAAAACCTAACATTTCTTTCTTTGCTCCAAGCGGTCGGATAAAACCAGTCAATAAAATGGAATTTTCCATTTATTTTTTCAAGCGTCGAACATTTTATAATGTACGGTCTATACCACTTCTTCCCCATATCAGACTCCTTTAATGTAAAAATTAATTATTTCATATAAAAAAGCACCAAAAATTCCCCCAAGCAAAAAACCAATAATAAAATAATCAATTTTATCCCATGCTCTCATTCCATCTCCTTTAAAAGTGGGCAATCTTTAGCCACATCTCCGTCCTATAAACCATCTCAATATTTGCTTAAACAGTTATTTCGGATTAAATCGACCCCGACCTCGACCACGACCCCGACCCCGACCTCGACCCCGACCTCGACCACGACCCCGACCTCGACCCCGACCCCGACCACGACCACGACCCCGACCACGACCCCGACCTCGACCCCGACCCCGACCACGACCTCGACCACCAAAGCGTGTTAACATTCCCTATCGTCGCTATCATTTTTGAGTCTCCGGCAATGGGTGTTTCCACGGGAAAAAATCAACGACTGTGTTAATGTTTAAATACGCTCTACCAACAGGCTCGACTTCATTTAACGTACCTTTTTTAATAGCTTCCATGAATCTCCCAGAATCCGCTATCCAAGCGGCGTTTTCAAGTTCTAAGATTCCACCAATAACTTTCTTGACTCGACCTGTCATGTGATAGGTTACGGTACGAAAGAAATACTTTTCTCCGACCATATCCTCAAGCGTGGTTAAGTCTTTGAAACTGTCACATCCTAACTGCTGTTTAATCTTTTCATACGTTTCATCACTCACTTCGATTGTTCGTGCCATTCTGTTTTCCTTTCATTTTTAAAAGTGGGCTGGCTGGATATCAGAGCCAGCATGACGTTCTTGTTCAGCCCACAACGTTAACACACGGTAGCTGGGCAGTTGGTCTGCAACGGTGACCTAAACTTATCGGTCTGCTTATCATGACTTCTCATCCATGCGTTAGGCTTCCACGCCACCAGTTACCGATTATTTAGATTCTCTACCAAACGTATATCCAAGATTGAAAGAAAGCAATATTATACAAATATCTCTAAGAAGATGAATGTCCATATTCCCCTCTCTCCCTTCATTTAGAATCTGAGTTACAATTTCTCATTTTAATTGCTTCAGATTCCATTTTTGTGCATTGACCAATACCGAAACAAATAGCCAATATAATTAAAGCTGTTCCTAATCCATCCCAAAATTCCTTCATTTAGACCTCTCTTGGAGCATTAAATCAGAAATTCCATAAGCCTGAACTGTTAATCTACTTGCAGATACCTGTTCATCTGCCGGCACTCTCATAATTAATCCAACCAACGCCTGCCCTGCGAAATAATCTCGAAGGGTCATTCCGGAGACATATTTTCCCCAATATAAATCTTGAGGTGTTACATTTAATGGGAAAGCCTGCCCACCGTCTTTTGTTGGTTCGGTCATTTATTCTCCTTTTTAAAATTGGAATAGCATTTGCCACTTGCCTCCAAACTTTCGAGGTGATTCCCCCTATTCGCCATAAGGCTCGGCCCCACATTAGCAGGATAGGCAAACATTGACGCCATCAGCCCTTACGGGCACTATTCCAAATCCATCGGAATCGCGTGCGCGACTTTACCATTTTCAACAACAACACCGCATCCTATTATCGGCTTCCTTCTAAAATCCCGACCATATTTAAAAGCATAAGTGTGCCGGTCTATTCCGCACCCAACCGCTAACCCAAAGACCAAATTCTTTTCGCTAGCCGAATACGCAACTCCAAAATTTGAATGAATATGCCCCATCACAACACTTTGACCATGTTCAACCGATGCCCGGATATGCGCGTATTGTCCGCCAAATCCCATACCATGAAAAAACCTAACCCCATGCCTATAACAATCAAAAGAATAATCCCATCCTTTTGGAAATCCAAATAGCTCAGGCAACTCTCTAAAATAATGGGCTGATAATCCGTGCTTTATTGCCGCCCTCATCAATCTTTCATCGTGGTTTCCTATCATAACCTGAACCTTGGGAAACGCTTTATACCATGACAAAAGCCTTTTCCTTGATTTGTCCAACTCCTCTTTTGGGCTGAATCCATCCGGGTCTGCGTCCCAATGTGTACTTATTGAATGAAAATCCACCAAATCTCCTATGTGAACAACCGTATCAACTTTATATTTTATAAAAGTTTCGTAACAAAAATCTAAATACCCTTTTTTCTCAAACGGAATATGTGTATCACCAACGATGCCGATGTTCATTTAAGGGCTTTGCGTTTGTAATCCATCCCTTGATGGTTTCGTAATCCTGATTCTTGGTTATTTTATTCATCGCTATTTCCCTTATCTTCTGATAGCGTTCTTCGCCTATTACTATTCTACGAATAAAATCTTCTTTCGGGCCATGCTCATCGTAATCGTTATGACACCCAAAACACCCGCACCATCCACAAAGGTCATATTCACCATCTATCCATGCTCCCCAACGGGTCGCCCTATGCCTTCGCCCTATAATATGACAGGCATTCAACCATCCGCTTTCTAAACACGATTCGCATTTTCCAACCTCTTTTATTCGGCCCGCCCATAATATATCCAGCTTGTTGATTTCCGACTTCTTCATTTAATTGACGAAAATATATCTTTTAATAACTGCGTATTTACGGATTGGTCAGCTTTTTTTGCGTTCTGCCTTGAAAAATATGCCGAAGATTCCATATATAAAACCTTAAGGAAATACGGATAATCTTTTCTAATGTATCCACGCGTCTGTAAATATCGGTCGCATACTTTTTCAATAACTTCTTCCGGTATTTCCGGATTGAGCCTGCTATCCTTTTTGAATTTGTTTAAAAGCATATAAATATTTAATCCCAATGTATATACCTGTTTTATTTTATGGCAAACTTCTTCTTTGTATTTCGACATCTATAAAACCTATTTGTGATTGGGTTATGATTTGAATTGATTTTTTACAAAACAAACTAAGTTTATATTTTTTTTCTAATTCGCGCCGTTTTATTATTAACTCTTGGTTACTTAATTTCCTGTATTTATTATTTATCATATCTTATTACTTGGTTTTAAGCTTTTAGCTTTTAGATATTAACAAATAGTAGTAGTAGTAGTGCCTGTTGATACTGTGGATAACTCTATAACCATTTGTAACATCAATGCTTATGTCAATATCGTACTGTGGATAACTTGTGGATATCCTGTTAATTAGTGTGGATAACTTTCATTAACCATCTGATACTTTGCGTAATGCTTACCATTATCTTCAATGATTTCAGTTCGAATATCGTACCCTTGATGCTTTAAATCCCATATCCTCGCGCCTAAACGAAAACACCCCCATAATGTCAATGCTTCTAATGGGGTGATAGCTTTGCCGGATTTAAGATAGGTTAGGATTTGTTCTGTTTGTTTCATATTAGCCTCCGTCTTTAGGTGGGTTTTTAAGACACCTGCTCCTGCTAGGGCGCCGACGGAGGCGATAAATAGCGCAACAAATCTTTTTTGGTTTTTCTTTTTTATTCTCCATTAACGACCTAGCAGGTTTCATTGTTTTTATTATTACAGAATTTGTCATAAAGTCAAATGATTTTTATAAAATTCTATAGTATCTAAAATTCCTTCTTTAAAATCTACCATCGGTATCCATCCCAACTCATTCTTTATTTTAGTTGAATCAATTGAATACCTAAAATCGTGCCCTGGTCTGTCTTCGATAAACCGAATTAAAACTTCCGGTTTTTCCATCGCGTGCAAAACCATTTTAACGGTTTCAATGTTCTTTAACTCAAACCCGCTACCGACATTGTAAACCTCACCATATCTCCCGGAATTTAAAATCATGTGGATGGCTGTAGCACAATCTGAAACATGAAGCCATTCCCTTACCTGCTGACCTTGCCCATAAACCGGGATAGGCTTATTTTGTAGGGCGTTTTTAATGATTGTCGGCATAAACTTTTCTTCGTATTGCCAATAACCATAATTATTCGTTGGCCTTACAATTATTGCCTTTAATCCATAAGTATTTATATATGAATTAATAATATGTTCTGCTGCAGCCTTGGTCGCAGAATAAGGGTTTTTAGGAAGCATGGGGTCGGTTTCTTTAAAGTATCCTGATTCACTTGCTCCATAAACCTCATCGGTTGATATATGAATAAGGGGTATTTGGTACAATAGGGCTAATTTTGCAAGATTGCGCGTTCCTAGTACGTTGGTATGTATAAACGCGTAATCGTTTAAAATAGCCCTATCTACGTGCGTTTCTGAGGCAAAATTAACGATAGCCTCAAACGGATACGCCTCAAATAGCCTAGAAATCAAAATATCGTCAGCTATATCGTATTTATAAAAAGTAACCTTTTGGTTGCCTAGACGATTAACCGAGCCTGCATAGGTCAATTTATCAACCACAATAAGGTCTTTATAGCTTTGCCGTACAAACTCGGAACCTATAAATCCACAACCGCCGGTTACAAGAATCATTTTATAAGCTCCAATAATTGATTTTTTGAGTTAAGGTAATCATCAAAAACACGTTCAATTTCTGTTTGAGTAACAAGGTTTCCATTCTTTTTTGAATGGTATCTGTCTTTAAATTCTTTTCGTCAATACTTACGCTTTTCCTTTTTTTCACGCCAATACTTTTTCATTGCTGCGCTTCTTTTGCTTAATCTTCCCATCTTTTTCTCCTTTGGTTGTGTTTATGCCATAAAATTTTTTGGAACATTCCCCAATTCTTCCACCTTTGGAGTGTACCTTGCAAACTTATGCCAAAAATATCCACCAGATTTATATTGACCAAGTTTAGACTTGGCAAAGCACCTTAAACAAACAACATTAATATATGTGTTTCCTTCTTTGTCTTTGTTTGTATCTAGCTTAAATTCCTCTCCCTGCTTACACTCCTGACAATATCTCGGCGGATTTCCCAAAACAATGCCTTTATGCAATGAATCCATTTCGTCTTTTTCGTCAACCTCTAAACGGTAATCAACGCCGCCTATTTTAAAAGCCACCTGAACTTTCATTTAATCTCCTTTATTAATATTTTTTCAGCCATTATTTTTTCTTTAACTGCATCGCGCAACATTGTTAATTTTTTAACTTTAGACTTTGCCACGTTAAGCGCGTTCTCGGCAGCGTCCTGCTCATCTAAAGACAAACTTAAATCTTGAATCTTTTGGTCTAGCTCGTCAATTAACTCTCTTAATCTTTCAACGGTCATATCTTTTCCCTTCCATTTTGAAACATTTATCATGCCAAGAACAATAAGTACACTCTTTAAATCCGCCATATTTCTTGTCGGGATAAAGTCGCGGGACAGCCGGAGGAAGCTGTTTCTTTACCCAATACGTTTCAAGATTGGCAACTTCGGTTGTAATCTTATCTCGTAATTCTGGTGTAACTTTTACCCTATACTCGTCAATGCACATATCGTCTTTGGAAACATAAATCATACGAATATAACTTTTCCCCAATAATACAGCATAGGTTCCGGCTTGTAAAATATGTTCCGGATTATGCTCCGCAATTGTCCATTCTTCGTTGGTTTTCTTTTCTTTATTAACGTGCCAAAACTTCCGGCTATGCTGGGTTTTTATTTCAATGACTTCATCTTCTGTAACCCCGTCGGCATATCCGAAAATAAATTCACTTTGGACTTTAACTTGCCTTTCAATTTCTTTGGGAAGGATGCTAAATATAAAGTCTTCAAATAAATTCCCGACCTTAAATATTGACAACGCCCTCGAATCCGGAGGATTGCTTTCCGGCTCTCCAAGCCTATTCCAATATTGTCGGCGCATACATTGACCAAGGCTTGACGGCGACCACTTACCACTTCGTTCCCTTTTGGAACGTTCTGCCCTTTCATTTATTAAGGCTTGTTCTAACATCATCTTAATTGACTTACCCTCTAATGTAACGCTCATGGTATTTCCTTTCACATTCTTCTGCCCAGGCATCAATACATTTTCGGCAGGCATAAAACTTCAGTCCTGATGCCCCATCCCCGGTAATTACGCACTCTGATTCATATTCCTCGGTTCCACAATAAGAACACACAACCATTTCTTCGTTATCCTTCATCTTCTTCATCTGGCTCATATTCAGCCTCCAATCTTTCTCTTAATTTATCCATCGCCCACTTATGGGAATTACCCTCGGCGATAGAATCAATTAACGACTGTCTTTGGTAAAAGTCCATAGCGTTCCTCCTTGAGTTTGATTAACTTTTGTTCAAGTTCATTTTTTAATCTAATAATTTGGGACATACAAATTTCTGCGTCGCTAAGCCCAAACTTTTCATAATATAAAACTATTGCCCGCAAAGTTCCAAGGGTACCATACGCCTCGCTAGCTACTTCCATTAAATATTCTTCATTGTTCATTTAGGCTCCTTTAATTCAAAATGCCCAAGGTCTTGTTGTTTCCAGTTTCCGCCCCAGGTTAAGTTTAGATTTTTTGCAAGATTTCCAACGGTTCGATACTCACCCGGCTCCCAGGAAATTTTTTTTCCATGATAGACTGCAATATCGACCGCTGTTCCGTCAGAATGTTTAGAATGTTTGACCCAAGTAACCTTATTGCCTGGTTTTGTTCTTCCAATAGAATATAGCTGTAATTGTTCTTCGGAACTTCTATATGTACAGATAGGCTTAATAGATATTCCATTTTTCGCCGCCTCCTTTTCGAGCAATAAAAACTTTGACTTCATGCTAGCGGTTAATAAATCAATATCCCTTGAACACCCATAAGCTGTCCATGTTAATAAAACAAAAGAGAAAACAACTGTTAAAAAAACAAACCTGGCGCTTCTTAAAAAAATATATTCTTGATAATCTTTCATTTTTTCTATTTTTTCATATTCAGTTAAGAAGTCTATATTGCTAAGGTCGGGTTTCATTTAAATTTTTTTTTGTAAATGCGAACTCAATTATTTTTGTTAATGGTATTCCGGTTCGTTGTTTTTGTATCTGTAAAATCCGGTGTATCTCCGTCGGTATTCTTATCATCTTGTAACTTTTCTTTTTCATCGCCTTCCCTTTCATTGACTAAAGTATAACATAATGTAAAAGTTTGTCAACACTTTTTATTTACAAAAAATAGGGCAAAGATTTTAGCCTTTGCCCTAAAATTTAAACTCTACCTTGAAACCTTTATACTCAATTCCGCTGGGCGTAAGATATTTTCCAAACCGGATATGAAGCAATATCCTAAGCCAAAACGGAAGCCTGCCTGTTTCTAAAAACTTTATAGCCACCCTTATCAGTAACGGCGGGCGCTTACTGTTTGGGTTGAAAAAACTTTGTTATCCATCCATGTAAAATCGCATAGATGTTATCGTCTTTAACCGTTGGCGTTAACTTTGTGATGGCGAATAAAAGAGCATCAAAAGCCAAGACCGCCACAGTTACTTGCCCCCAGTTTTTAATTATCCAATCCATATTCCCTCCTTACCAGAAACGAATATTGACCACGTTAATCCCAACTAAAACCGATTCTTTGGCGTCAGATGTGTCTGTTAAATTAAGCCTTCCAAGGCTGTATCCAATAAACGGCTCTAGTCCGACATTCTTAATTATTGGTGTTTCTACGCCAAATTTAGAAAGCGTAAATAAATCATAAGAAACGCCCGCGATAATACTATCGCTTGGAACATACCCAACTGATAAGGCAAGCCCTTTCCACTTGAGAACGTCTAATAAGGCTCCGTATTTAATCCCTCCATCATTAATAGAGTAAAGAGCCATATTCTTAAGAGGTGGCAAATTATCAATAATCGAAGGCGGGGTTATATCCGTTATTTTAATTGCCACCGGTTCAGTTGCCGGGGTGTTGCCTATCTCAATCGGAAGCGCTGTATCATCCGCAAAGGCTGTGATGCTTAAAAAAATAATTCCTAAGGTTAATAATAATTTTTTCATTTCATCTCCTTTTTAACTTACTATTCCAATTATATTTCCACAATATGCCGGATTAGAAGCCGATGCGTTAAGCTCTCCAACAACATCATAAGTTGTTCCATTGGTTAAACCAGAAATACCAATCCCGACAGAAACCCATGCCGGCGCACCAACAACGGTTAATATTGTTCCGTTTACCGTTCCAATGGTACATCTAAAAACTGAACCATTGACACCGAGGTTCCATAGCCTTGCCCAAACGGTAATTGTTGTCATGCCGGCAACCTTTTTAAATTTAGAATAAAACACAGTGCCGAATCCTGCGCCAGTTTTATATAGATATCTATAACAAGTTGATTGGCTTGCTCCGGCATTTTGTGTTGTGGCTATTACCTCCGCACCACCGCCAGTATCAACAACACCGGTATACTCAAAAACCACATTGCTTAAATTTTGAGAAGAAGCCCATGTCCCTGTTAGCGTACTATAAACATAAAAAGCCGGCTCACTTGAGTTCCAAAAAGCCTGTCCATCAACTGGAGATGCTGGAAAGGTTGAACCTAAACGAATAGAACCGCTACTGCCAAGGCTTACAGCCAACCTCTCGGTTAAATTTGTTTTGCTCCCATGCGGGTTTGTTCCTATATAAGTCTGTAGGGCAACAACACTATTTTGTAATTTGTTAATATGGTCGTCTTGATAAACGTCAATATGATTCTGTTTAACTGTAAACGAATCTGTTGTTGTTGGGTACGATGATGGCGTATTCGTCATAGTGTTGCGCTCCTAACTTGGTCGAGTTCGTAAAGAACCGCCGAAAATGTTTCGCTTATCTTTGGTCTGGGCTTGCCAAGGTCAATACTTGTTTTTAGTCCGGAATTGTTAGATAAATTATAATTAATTCTGTTAATATCAAAATTTACAAGACCGGAATAAAGCCCTTCCCCGAATCTTTTTTCGGCATATTTATCTTGTTTAATAAATATGTTTAATAAGGGGATTGGAGTTGTAGCTTCTATTTGGGTTGAATAATTCATTAAGTCAAATCCAGCACGAATTGAAGCATCGTAAAATTCATTTAATATCGAAGTGGCATATTGAGAAGCTACCGTAGAATCGCTGATTGATGAGTTCTGCTGAACCTTAACTCTTAAATTATATTTAAGTTGGCTTCCTGCGTGGTCATACGGCCCAAAAAAAGCATACGTTCCGCCAGCTTGTGCACCCTGAACATAAACTCTATTAATGATTGATTTAAAATCTTGGTTCTCATCATAGTTTTGTATCTTGAACCCGACCGGAAAATTAAACCCAACCGATGTGCTTTGTGTTTTAAAATAAAAATTTCTATTCATGTCCACGCCATACTCTACATTCCCTGCTATATCTGCCAACTTTTGAAGCGCGGTATCCGCATATTCGTTAAACTGAATTGATGAAAGCGTTATTCCAGTATTCTGTATGTTTGAAGCGCTATAGGAAATATTCGTATTTGGAACAATATAATTATCCAAAATATTGGTAACTATTGCAGATATTTCCGTAGATGTATAAGTTATATTATTTATATAAACACGACCAAGTTGGGTGTAATACCCATGCCCGGTTATCTGTATCTTTTCTGTTAATCCCTGAACAGATGGTAGCTTGTTCTCAATTAACCCCTGGTATCTAAGAACAAAACTATCAGTAGAAGGGTCACGAAAATAAATCCTGACATTATATTCTCCACTTATTGCCCTTTCTTCAAACAGCTTCCTTGGCAAATAAAAAGAAAACTCTCCGCACCCACCCTTCGCCGAATACGACCAGCTAAGGTCATAATACTCATTGTCTAAAATGTATTGCGTTGTGAAAGATGTGTCCCGTATTTCTACCCTGAATTTCATAAGTAGCGCTCAAAATAATCAATGTCAATTTCACAGTTTTGTCCAGAAAACCTAAAATAATTAGTCCCGCGAACCAGCCTTACAAAATCACCAGAAAATAATGATATGCTATCCGCGCTGCTATTTAATACCGTTCCAGCTAAACAGTCTATGTTAAGGGCAACCCCCGACGGAACTGTGCCTGTATATGAGAAGTTTTCACCAGTTGTAAGGTTTTCTAATAGGCAGGTCGTAATCGTTGCCCCCTGATTCGCAATGATTGAAATGTATGGTTTGCTTTCAAAGTTTCCATTATACGCAAAATTAAATTCTGTTACCGTTGCGGCGATAACCGTTCTATTCCTTATTTTCCCGATATACCGAGAAGATGCGTCGGCGTCCGTTAACTGCATATTGTATTTTATATATTGAAGGCTGTTTATATACTGCCAATCAAAAGACTTTAGAAATACTTCCCTGCATCGGTCTTCATATAAATAAATATGTCTTTTTTCATTTGTCTTCCAGGAAAGCGCCGCCTTAAGAAGTGTGTCAAAATTTGTTCGGCAACTTCTAACATCCGTTCCTACAACCGTTCCGCGAAGCCTTATGCTTTGCGCCTGAACATGGGCATCCGGAATTTCTGAACCCTCGCGCTGTGCAAGTTCGTATTGGTCTTGCCTTATATTTATAGTCGGCGACCAATCATCAACCAAAATGTTGCTTTGGCTTAATTCCGTAAATAAGTCTTCGCCCTCGCAAAGAACCGCACCATCAAAATAAGCCGTTGCGTTTTGTGTTGCAAAAAGGCTTATTTTAAACTGCGTTGTGGCATAGTCCATTTTATGTATAGGTGTTGTTACAAAAGAAAAAGCATTAAGCCCATCTAAATGCGCCGTGTGCGAAGTAACTCCGTCGTGTATTTCAATATACGGGCCTGTGGATGAAGACTTTCCCCACACCCCCAAAGAAAATGTTCGCCCTGCATAGTCTACGCCGTTTGGTATTGTAAGATAAATCCCGCCTATCCCGCCCGTGCTTCCTATGACAAGCGCAGAATAAGAACCATACTTAATTGACGTGGCTTCCCTGGCAACCGTTGGCGCGGTCGCCTTAATCCATCCGTCCGGGGCAGAAGCAACGCCCTGCGCCCAAGATTCAAACTCTCCCCAATCCTTAAGGTAATTTAACGGCAATATTCTAAACGCTGCTGGTGATGGCATTAGCTCCTCGCATAAGTCAGTTGTCTTTGAATTTCAAACCCTAACATTTCTGCTAGTTTTTTTATTTCCTGGTCTTTGCTGACTTGTGGATAGTTTACGTTAATAGATAAATTTATATCGCCATAACTGTTAGATGGTGATTGTCCTCGATTAAGCTGATTTAATGCTGATGCTCCACCCAGGGCTTTCATTCCGCGCCGGGATAAAACCCCCTCGCCAGTCTGGGCAATTATTGGAACTTCATCAACTGCCAATCCATCATGCGCCCTGATTATTCCGCCACTATGAAATTTAGTTGCTCCACCCGCTCCGGCTCCAAATCCAGCAGCCTTGGATGCCGCACTTAATCCTGTTGATACAGCTATGCTAGCTGCTCCTGCTGCCGCTAAAGCCGCTGGTGCTTGTGCCGCAGCCGCTCCAAATGTTGCAACCGTGGCTAGGAACGCCGCCGGCGCCCATGCAGCAGCTATTACTGATGCCGCCGCAGAAGCTGAGGCAACAGTACCAGCTAGTAATGTTTTTTCTAAAGCAAAAGCAATTACTTTTTGAGCCAAAAATTCTACAATAACTCCGATAAGAGTTTTGCCAAATTGAGCGAAAGCATCCTTCGCCGTTGCCGCTCCGGTTGCGATACTGCTTATCGCTGAAGCCAAATTTGTTCTTATAGAAGAACTTAAATTAGTAACCAGTTGTGTCATTCCGGCGTGGGCAACCATAAAATTAGCCTTGTATTCATTCAAAAGGTTAATTTGCTCTTGCGTAGAACGCTGAGCGTTTAAAAACTGATTATTCGTAACCTCAGCCTGCAACTGTGCCATTTGTTGTAATTGTTGAGATGCTATCTGGTTTAAATTAATAGAACTATTTTGTGCCGCAATCAAGCCTCGATAATATTCATCTGCGCTAATCTTTCCCGCCTCAAACAAAATCTTTTGGTCTGCCAGTTTTTGATTGAAATTAGATAAAGATTGCTGAGCCAGCTGTAAATCGTTCCCAGATAAAATTTTTAATTCTGTTCCTTTTCCAATACCATTAATTGCCTTTACAATTTCATCAATAGATGTCTTAGCCTTATCGAAGTTTATGGCAAAACTTCCTTCTTTTCCTTGCGCCAAAGACAGCATTTCTTTTGATATTCTTTGAATCTCAAATACGCTTTTATCAGCAGAAATTTTAGCTTCAGTAGCCAATCCACTTGCCGCATTTGCGGCATTTGTAAAAAATATAGCTAATTCTTTGTTCCCAAAATTAAGTTTAGCAAGCGTTTCAAATATCTTAGATGAACCATCTAAAATCAACGCCACATATTTATTCCAGGCTAAACTTACAACCTCAAGCTGAAGTTGAATGTTTTTAAATAACAACTCAAAAACATTAAGAACAAAATCAGCTACGGGTTTAAATTTATACATTAAAAATATAACAGTCGCAATCTCGGCTCCTATCGCAAGTATTGATGGTAATAAGGCTATGTTTGCAGCAGTCCAAGAAATAATGGCTGCAATTATTCCCTTTATTGCGCTTAAAAATATCGCGAATTGTCCACCCAGGGCAATTAAAACCCCGGTTATTGTAATGAATATCCCGGAAAGAAACGCCCATCTTAAAATAGAATCTCTTAATTCCGGCGATAAACTTTCAAACGCAGTAACCAGGCGGTCAAGTATAACCGTTAATCCGTTGATTACCGGAACAACCGCATTGGCAATAATAATTCCAAATTGTGTCGTAACTTGGCTTAATCTTTGTAGCGAATCCCTTACATTTTCAGAATATTTTGAACTGTCGTTTAGTGCCTTAATAAATATTGAAGATATAGCCCCGCCAATAAACGCTATGTTTGCCCCGACCTGTCTTATCTCCCTTCCAAGATGCTTAAGCTCGGAAGAAGATTCTTGCAGGGCTTTAACCATTCCCGCGGATTTTTCTTTAAATGAATTAGAAAACCTTTCAAAGACAGTTCGATTTTCTTCTATTGACTTTGCCATTTGGGAATAGGCTTCGTCATTGGCGGATTTTAATTTATTGGTTCCCTCAATCGCCCCAGATATCGTCTTCTTAAGGTCTGCTGATGCGTTGTCTATCAGCTTTAGGACTATGCTTAGTTCTGTTTCTGCCATTTTGTTTTTCTGATTCTTCGGTTTCTAATTTTGTTATTTCGTTTTGAACAACCTGCATCGCTTGAATAAACTTATTGCTTTCAAAATTCCAAGCCGTTCCGTTTGGTAAAAACCCTTGCTCATAAAGTGAAAACGCCTTTATATACTCATAGGATAAAGGCGTTATCAAAGTTAAGGGGCATCGTTTAACCCATTTCCCATCAACGAAAAAGGGTACTATCCCTTCTTTGTAATGCCCGCGTTCTTCTTTTAATGTTTCATCACAGGTATTACAGTCTAAATGTCCCTTGTTTTCTTTTAATATTTTAATCGCAATACTTAAGTTTTTTTTTCTTCGGCGGTAAGCCCGTTAATTTCCATTATTTTCCCCGCCAATTCAGTAACAACATTTAACGGTAATCGTTCTAGCGTTGAAAGCGGAACACAATCAATTTCACGGTCAAACAATTTTTCTTTTTCTGTTGTAAATGGGACATTAAAGTTTTCCCATCCCTTAATCGCAATCTGTAAAACTCTATAAGCCGTTTGTATTTCTTTAGTTGGCGCATCCGCTGAGATGCGGGCAAATAAATAGCTGGGAATAATCCCCAACTTCCAAACTGTCGGATTATCTGTATCCGATTTGAGCGTATATTCTACGGTTGCGTTTAAGTCTAATCCTGAAATCATAATTCTCCTTTTTACCAGAATTTAATTGTTAATTCATCGTTGCCTGTTGAAGGGGCAGAAGACTTGATTGCCGCTTCACAATCATATATACGAACACCGTCAGCGTCGCCATAAGCAGGCTGAACGTATTCAAAATAGCCGCTAATATCGCAACGGTTATTTGCGTTTGTTCCAATGGTTATGCCGAAGGTATCAACGACGTTCCCTTCCCAATCTCCCCAGAACGGATTTGAGCTTTCTACAACGGCATCGGCATTAAAGTTTAGTTTTGGGTTTCTTGCTGTTTGTCTAAAACTATGAACGCCAGCTACAGTATTTAAAGATTCTCTGCGTGTTACATCAACGCCCATATCAATCTCAGCCTTGCTACACACCGGTGAAAACCCGCCGATTTGAAAAGAAGCGTTATAAATAACCGGAGGTTGTAATGAGCTAATACCAGCCAATCCAGGAAGGGTTGCGGCAATGACCGAGTTGTAAAGCCCCTTAAACGACCACTCTGCCACCCCGAATTTTCCGGCTTCCATTGTTAATTTGAAAGAACCACGGCTTCCAACAACCTTGTGTCTATTCCCGGAATTAGAATCCCCAAAATGAACATAAAAAGACAATGAGTTTAAAGATGAATCGTTGCTCAATAGCGCATAAGTTATTGATGTGCTGTTAAGCGTTCCAGTATTAAACGAGCATCCTGATAAAAGCCGGTCAAGTTCAAACGTCGCTATATTCGCCGCCGTCCCCGGAGCCGCGCCAACGCCTTTCCATTCAGTTTTGAATGTAAGCTCAACATCTTTCATACCAACGATATGAGCAATCGGGCTTAACGTATCTCTTAAAGGTTGTCTTAAAAGTGTTTCGCCGTTTAATTTAAGGTCAACATCCCATGCCAATAAAGCATTGGTTGAGGTCATGGCAGGGTCTGTCCCGTAAGTTGTTTCTCTGGCACACCAAACTACTGTCTGTCTTGTTAACATATATATCTCCTTTTATTGATAAGCATCAAATACTTTTAAGGTTACTGTTTCCCCGAACCATGTACCATCAACAACCGCAACGTGTGGCTGGAATTTCCATTCTCCGGGCTTAGTGAAATTTGACTGAAGCAACGTATAACTTATAAAATATGTTCCTATCGCCTGCGCGATATTAGAATAACTTGAATATAAAGAAGCTACCCATGTTCCTTCAACGCCGGATGGGTCTTTATATTTTATCCATCGGCTATTTACAGAACCGACCAAAATTCCAGTATCAAACAAAAGAAGCGTTCCCGCCTCGCCAAGGTAATGCTTAACCATTAATTAAGCTCGCTTTCACTTAAAACAACCTTTTCAATTTGTGATTTCTTGGTAACCTTGTTTTCAATCAACGAACCATTGTATAAATACTTTTCAATTTGTGATTTATAAACTGCGTAATTTGTTATTCCGCTAACGCTTCCTGGCAAAATAGCCGTCGCCCCAAGGGTTGTAATTCTTGACGTTGTTAATCCAGGTTGAGCTATCCTGGAAGCCGTAATCTTTACGGTTGGGTTAAATGTTACAATGCTTGTTTTTAATAAGCCAGGGGACGCTATTACTCCGGTAGTTACATTCGCCCTTGCGCCAAATATAATAAAACTAGATTTTGTTAACCCTGGGGTTGTAACTTGACTTTGTGTAAACTTCTGCGTTGGGCTAAATGTAATAATTGATGCTGAAATCATTGACGGAGTAACAGTTCGGCTATTAGATATAGCAACCGTTGGAGTAAATAATTTTGCCGTTGCTGTTAATAGTGCCGGCGTAGTTGTCCTGCTAAACGAGTTTCCAAATACAACCGTAGGATTAAATATTTTGGCGGTAACCGTCAATAAAGATGGTGTTGTTGTTCGGCTTTCTGATTTGGTTATTACCGCATTGGGCGTAAATAATTTAGCAGTTGCTGTTAATAAAGCTGGAGTTGTTATTCTACTTTCAGATTTAGAAAATGATACCGTTGGCGTAAACAGCTTTGCGGTCGCCGTCAATAGAGCAGGAGTGGTAGTTTGACTTCTTGATACCAATATCGAAACATTGGCAGAAAACAACTTTGCTGTTATTGTTTGAAGGCTTGGGGTAGCCGTTGCAGAAGTTCCACCGCCTCCGGCTTGAGCGACAGGAAATATAAATCTTCTTTTAATTGGTTTGAATAATTGGTAAGGGTCTTTATATAATTCCCTTAATTCATTTTGACTAAGAGTTCTCTGCCATATTAAAACCCAATAAATATCACCATTCCAAGGATTAACTACAGAGGCATTTGACAATCCTGAGATTATAAAATTTCCTGTAGTATTGCTTGTGTCAAAAGTTATTGGGCCAGTATATGCTAAATCTGTTTTCTTAAGACCATTATTATATAAAGTTAATGTGTCTCCGTCGGCGGTTGCGGCTATAATATGAGGTATTGTGGTTTCACCAATATTAACGCTCGATGTACTAGTAAGCGAGGTTAAATGCTCCGCTAAATCTGCCCTGGCGAAATTTTGACCTGCTCCGCCTGCATTATAAGTAAAAGCATAACTTAAAAATGGCGAACCTCCGGCATTGTTCCAACTTTTTCCAAACGGAGTTGCATTGGAATTTAATGTCCCACCCCTTCTTAGAAAAGCCGCCCAAGACATATTCCAAGGTAATTTTTCAAAAGATGGTCCTCTTGGATACCAAATGCTTCCATTGTTCTGCCAATCAATAGTTCTTCCTCCGATAGCTCTTTTAGTTGCATAATTACTGGTTACAAATCCACCGGCTTTTATTCTTCTTACTAAATCAACAGGAAGGGTATTTGGCTGATTAAATAATACTGCGAATGAAAGACCTTTGGAAATCTCATTACCATAATCGATTTCCGCATCGATGGTTGGATATCTAAATCCATTAACTTTTTTATTTATAATAGGCATATTAAGTCGTGTAAAATACGGGAGTTAACCATTGATTAAATTCTGTTCCGCTTAATGAACCATTTGCTTGATTCTCAATAACAATTCCCCATTTCTTAGGCAAAATACCTCCAAAGAATTGAGCTACTGAACCTATGCAAATATCATATTGAAGTGTTCCAACATTAATAGCAACAGTAAACGGGCCTTTAAGATTGTGATTAGTTCCGATCGTTATTGCCGCATTTGAACCTGTTGCCGGTTCGGTATAATTCGTACCATCGGCAGAACCGTAGAACCAAACATAAACCGCTTTATCTGCGGCACTTGTTGGTGTAGAAATTCCCAAATTTAATTGAAGCATATAATCATCATAACCTGTTCCACCTACCAAGGCAGAGATCGCCGTGCTTTCTCTTGCGCTTCCTGTGGCTAAAGAAGCAAGTGTAAGTGCAAAGTTTGTTGTTGCCGCATATCCTAACATTTTTAACCCCCGTCTATAATTGGGTCTGATGAAACAGACAATTTAGCCGCAGTAACATCTGTCGAACTGACAATATTCGGAGCGTCTTTAATCCCACTTAATATCCTATTCATCGGCGCCTGGTCAAAATAATCAATAACCTTTTGCCTAGGCACGGGATTATTAAGCAACTGCTGAATCTCGGCATCCGTTTTTCCGGCATAACCGACATTAAACGGGTCGTTGGCTATTTCTTCTTTTATTTTTTTATATATTTCATCTTGAATAGACATATTAACCTCACTATGTAATAGCTAAAATCCCACCACCAGAACCTTGCCATTGTATCTGGAATGTACCAGCCGTTACCGACCCTGAACCAGTAAGCTCGATATACGCCAATAGGGGGTCGGATGCCGAACCTAAACCAGATGAACCATACAGAACCGTAGCAACCGCCACCGTGCTGTGTGTTTCATTGGCAAAGAAAATATTGCTACCAGTTAAAACACCATAATTGTTCGTGTTGTCCTGGCTTACCAAAGGAGAACTTAAGGCAAATCCGCCTTGTAAATAAAGGGTTCCGGTAATTTCATTCGTTACCGAACTTCGATAACTATGTGCGTCATAATCTGGCGTATATCCTGACCCCACTAAAACGCAATATACTCTAAAAGGAAACGTGCCTGACGTTGCCCCAATGCCCGAACCTGCTAACAAGGCTTTTTTAATATAATTATATACTCCACCCATTTTATTCTCCTCTTTTTATGTAATATTTAATCAATGTTTTTATATCTGAAACATCATCTTTTATATTTTGGATATTAACTTCCATCCCTGCAATCTTTTCAACCTTTGAATTTATATTTGTCGCCCACGCCCCGCCACCTAAAACAATTATTGAAAAGAAAGATATCATTAACCACCAAATTAGTTTATCCGATTTTTCATGTACCATATCAAACCCCATTTTGTTGTCTATAAAGCACCCTGATTGGCATAACTAATCCACGAACTGGGTACTTATCTTCTATGCTGTCAAATTCTGATGGCTGTATTGATATGTCTATTACTTTTCCTCCGAGCGTATTGCTGGATATTAATACAGCCCGCACATCATTATTTATGTCAAAAATACCTTTATAAATTTGGTTCCCTACAATGCTGTTTTCAAAGTTCACATAATTGCTAGGACAGAAAGCAAATATATTAGCAGTAAGCCAAATATCTTGAACATTAGAGAAATCTTTGCTGATTTCGCCATCGCGTACAGGCTCAAGCATAAGACAAGGAAGACTGTTGGGGTCAATATCATAGCGCCTTCCCGAATAAACCCTTTTTATATATGAAAGGTCGTCGCATTGTAATGTCGCAATTAACTGATTCCATATTGTAGACGCAATCATTTTAGGTTTTCTTGAATAGTCTTATTAATCATTTGAGTTATCTTGTTAATATTTTCTTGGTTTTCGATAGACGGCCTTAAAAATGGGCGCGGTCTTATGTTCTTTTTTGCAGAACCAAACTCATGTACCGGGGCATAAACCACCGGAGTTCCTATTTTATATGCCAACGCATCTCTATTCGATGCCCTGGAAGTCGTTATTGAACCCCTTAAGTTTCCGGTTCGTGATGTTAATATATCTTTTTGTACCGCCCCACGCTGAAATAATGTTTTATATTTCTTCCCGCCACCGCTAACAAACCTATGTTCCTGCGACCAGAACTGTAAAAGCAATGCGCCCTTAAAAAGAGTTTCATCTAATGTATCTGCCGCAGTTGCCCGACCAAGTTTTTCCACCAATTCTTTAAGCCCTATTACCTGAATATCTATATTCATTCGTCCCTACTTGTAAACTGAGATGAAAAGTTTTTGTATTTATTAAGAACGTTCAACCAAAAGCTGTTGCGTGTTAACATAGACGTAAACTTCGGGTCGCCAACCTGAGATTGAATCGTATGCACCGCCGTTAACCCCTCTTTAAAGCTCTCAACGCACATTTCAGTCATAACTTGTTTTAAGTCTTGTGGCAAAGGATAAGTAGACACGCTAGCATTATGAGTTCCGCCCACAACAGGCGCATATCCGGCGACGTAATCCACCAATATGTTCCTATATCCATGATAAAATCCTCCCGACCAATTATCAAAAGGCCATTGCGAGCCGCTTAATTTAACCTTACCGCTTTTGGGATACCAAAAATAATCAGCAGAAGCAAATAACGTCCCGGAATTAAAAACCCTATCCCCGTCCATATTAATTGAAGAAACATAGCTGACGGGATACTGTGGAAGATAAATATAGTTTTTGCCCCGACCGTCAATATAAGAAAACGCGGGGTCTGTTAAATATCTTTGGGCTTCTAGTTTTCTGTTTGTATAAGAATCGCAGAAATCTTCAACGACATTTGCAATTGCACTTATCTTTGCATTTGGGGTTTCGTCGCTGTCTGGTATTCCCATCCAAACTCGAACGTCGTACGTGCTTATTAACGACATCTTCTTCCTTTATTGCCTTGTTTTTATATTTCAACATACCAAATAAAATCTTT
>Ga0310810_10000656_pt1 | contig 34638 bp, 30 predicted proteins | sample NCmetagenome_FD_207641 | JGI IMG/M metagenome (GOLD analysis project Ga0310810, IMG submission 207641) | Soil microbial communities from experimental microcosm in Duke University, North Carolina, United States - NC | ecosystem: Engineered > Artificial ecosystem > Soil microcosm > Unclassified ... | reverse complement strand
GCCCAGCCACCTATCGGAAAACTGATGATGGCGACTATGGCCACCACTCGCCGCCGTTCAGGAGCCGTGAAAGCGACAGTGGCGGCGAGCATGGCAATGATCCAGGCAATCGACCCCGCGGCAGCGATGTTGTAGAGAAGGGGACTGTCATAGAACGCGTTGATGACCGGTGCCACGACCGCGACGCTGGCCGGTGGCAGTTGGCGCGATAACTGCACCAATAGGCCCGTGCCGATGCCCATCAGCGCATCGAAGCCCGCATAGACCGGGATGAAGACCGCGATCGCCACTTTGCTAAGGGTCGCTGCGATGCCGTTCAGGTCCATGATTAGCAAGTACGCAGCCAGGCCCAACAGGGGGAACAGCACCAGGTTCAGGGTGTGCAGCGTAAGCCACCAGTCGAGGTGATGAAGCACCCCCGCGTAAACAGGCGGTGCGATCACCGGGTGCGTGAGATTGACCGCGGCGACGAGAGCTGGCGCGCCGAACAGAAGAAGGCGGCGCAATATTGTTGGCATAGCCTGAAACCTCCGGGCCATTTTACCGGTACCGCAGGGTGCTCAATCAGACGCGGTGTTTCGTCGCCTCACAAGTACCGGAGCAACTCGTCGACGACGTGCTGCACGCCGACGTGGGGATCGCCTTCGCCCTCAAACTCGATCGAGTACACCCCCTTGAAGCCTGCGGCCTTGGACGTTTGCACGCACTGGGCGAAGTCGAACATGGTTTCGTTCCCCTTGTCGTCGAACTTGAGTCCCTTGGCGTGGCACACAGTACGGCCATAGGGAAACAGCAGCTTCAACCCCTTCTGGCGTGTGGCTTCGTCGGGGAAGTTGCCGAAATCCGGAAGCGCGCCGCAGTTCTTACCGACTGCTTTGAACAGTTCCACCAGTTCTTCGGGATGCTCCGAGCCCACGCCGCCGTGGTTCTCGATGATCACGAAAATCCCTTTGGAAGCTCCGTGGGCGGCCAGTGCTTTATATGACGAGACGGTCGGCGAGAGATCGGCCGTGTTGATTTTGCCGGGATCGCAGCGGACGGAGCGCGCGCCCAGCTCGCGCGCGATATCGATCCATTTGGTGCATGCGGAAATGGCCTTCTCGCGGACTTTCGCATCGGTATCGGAGAGACCTCCGGCATGCCCGAGCTCTTTGATATCGACAGGAATGTTCACCAGGTGCGAATGCGCGCGGTCCAGGCGCGCTTTCAGATCGCGGATATAAGAGGGTTCGGGCGAAATGTGCGGGGCCACGATCTCCATCTCATGCACGTGGTAGCGGTCGGCGATCATGTCGGGAAAGTCGCGCGCGTCCATCGGCGTGCCGGAAATCGGCGGCGCGTCCTTGTCATGCGTAGCGGTGAACAGGTTGTGGAAACTCCAGGTCGAGATACCGATCCGGTCAGCTTTTTGATTGTGCATCTGGGCCTTCGCGAGCAGCGTGGCGCCGGTCGCGGCTGCCGATCGTGCCAGAAACTTTCGACGGTTCATTCAGATTCCTCTCCGGCGCCGATTATCTCATCCCGCACGATGCACTACTTAGCTGGGCGGATGAAAATCTGAGTGATGAAATACTCGGTATCGGCGTTCATGGCAATCCCTACACCGCTCTGAGTAAACAAAGGATCGAGAATGCTGGCACGGTGAGGCGGGCTTCTCATCCATCCCTCCACCGCATCGTCGGCAGGCTCCTCCATGCCACTTTCGCGATAGATATTCTCGCCGCATCGGTTCCACCTGATGCCGGCCCGGCTCAGCCGCGACGCTAAGCTGCCACGCTGCGGATCGGCGTGCCCGAAGAAACCACGCTCCATCATGTTGGCGCTGTGCCTTCGAGCCTGCTCCGCCACCGCATCGTTCCAGACCAGCTCACGGAGGCCGTGCAGCTGTCGCTGGCGATTGACTTTGTCGAATACTTTGCGTGAGCACGCGCAGAGGATCTCCCGCGGCGGCGGCAGGCATGGCATATTGCGCTTGCGGAACCCGAACCGGCGGGCCGCCGCAGCCCGGTAGCAGCACCGTGAGGACAATTAGAATCGTGGTGCGCACATCAGGTTCCGAACTTCGGCGTGATTTTCGGTTTGGGCTGCCCGCTGCGGTGCAGCGTCAGCGTCACCTTCAAGTCCATCTCGGTGACCTTCTCGCCCAGGCGCACGACGAGCTTCTTCACGCCAGGATTGGGCGCTTGCGGCGTGGGCGCTGCGGCGGAAATCACGTCAAATACGGCATGCCGGGGCGAAAGGATTTCCGCAGAAAGAGTCCAGCCATTTTTTTTCAATTCTGCGGTCTGGCCATTCAGGCTCACGTCGGCGTCGGTCAGCATGCCCCACAGCGCCTCGACAGGCTCGTCCGATTCCAGCAGGTCTTGCAGAAACACCTGCTGGCCCTGCGCAAGGCCGATTTTGCGGCGAAATTGCTTGAGCTTGCGATGGTACGCGTGCGTGAGATCCACCTCCACCCAGGAGAGATCCGGCGAGAAAAAGTGAGCATCGATCGGCGCCTCCGCACGCGGGTCCTGGTTTTCGCCGTCGATGCTCACGGTGTTGTGAGACTCGGTACGCATGCGGTAATAACTCCACCGCTTTGGACCGAAGTAGGCCGGCAGATTGTAATCGTCCGGACCCAGATCGAGGGCCCAACGTATGCCGCCTCCATCCAGCACGAAATTTCCCAAATCCAGATGGCCGTGGTTCGCCTTGTTGTCGCCGCCCTTCACACCCACAAAGAGGGCATTGGGATCATCCCAGGCGCTCCACAGAAAGGCCGTCTGCACCCCATGGATAATCGCGTTGAGCGGCCAGCCCTCTTGCTTCGGACTGCGCGCTTCCGGCTGAAACCAGATCAAGTCCAGGGCGTTAGGATTGCCGCCGGTTTCGAGAAGCCGCTGCTCCTGCCATGCATACACCGGCTCCGAAAACCGGTGTGCCAACCAGAACATTTCGGGCGCAGGATCGGTGTGGTCGTGCGCGTCGGCATAGTTGAATGTCTTTCCGGACGGACCGCTGAAATAGATACGGAAGCGCCCCGTGCGATCGAAACCTCTGGCCGAGGATAAACCGAAATCCGTGCCCAACGCGGATTCGAGCGCCGCCAACAAATAGACCGTATAGCTGGTGCCGTAATGCCAGTAGCCCGGACCTTCAGCCCATCCGCCATCCGGGGCGTAGGAGGCCAGGGAGTGCGGAATCGAATCGAGTGCGTTGCGCAATAGCGTGCGACTCTTTTCCGGCTCCTCGTCCGCGACGGCCAGCGCACCCAGAGCGATGCCGCCGTTGCAGACCTGGTTCCAGTTGAAGCGATTCGATACCCACGACGCCTGCGTTTCATAAGCCGTCAACGCCGGGTTCAGGCCTTTTTCCACAAGCGCCGCGCGAATCCAGTCGCGTTCCTCGGGGCTCAGCGCAGGGTACAGCCAGTCATAGCCGATGGCGAACGCTTGCGTCATCTCAGCCGTATCCAGAAAGTGCGCCGGATTCCAGTCCTTGAAATCAGCGGCGGCGCGCAGTTCCTGGATGGCGCGATCGAGATACGGCTTCCGGCCGTGGAGGCGATAAAGCAGAGCCAGCGTATAAACACGTTCCAGGCAGCGCCGGCTTTGCGCCAGTAGGCGCGGCCCCACCAACTTGTACTCCACGGTGGGCGTGGTCATGAGCTGCTCCGCTTCTCTGAGCAGATCCGCATGGATCTTGCGCGCCAGAGGATACTGCTGGATGAGCGTCCGGATATGTTCGATGTCCGAATCGAGCGCAATGAGACGCGGGTGCCCGGCGCGGAGCGTCTTCAACGGATCGTCCGTCGCTCCAAGGGCCAGCGCGCTTGCCGCAACGAAGGCGACGATCACACGCGTCATGATTCGCTTATAACATGGAGTGGCTACGGAATAGGCATTCATGCCTGTGCAAGTTCACAGACGCGAATGCCTGTTCCTTAAGCCGGAGTGCAGATGAACGGGCTGATGATGGACTATCCGCTGACCTTGCAGCATTTCCTCGAGCGCGCCGGAAAGCTTTTTCCGAACAAAGAAATCGTCACGCGCATCGAGGGCGGCACCCACCGCTATCGCTACCGCGACTATTATGCCCGGACGCACCGCATGGCTCATGCGCTCCAGCAATTAGGGATCGAGCGCGGCGAGCGCGTGGGCACGCTCTGCTGGAACACGCACCAGCACCTGGAACTCTACTTCGCGATCCCTTGCTCCGGCGCTGTGCTGCATACGCTGAACCTGCGGCTCTCCCCGGACGACCTGGCATACATCATCACGCACGCCGATGACCGCGTCATCTTTGTCGACGCGTCACTTCTCCCGATCCTCGAGAAGATTCGCCATCGCATACCGTGCGTCCGGCGACTGGTCGTGATTGGCGGCGAAAGCGACCACTATGAGCCGTTGCTAACCGCCGCCCCTGATTGGCCATATGATTGGCCGCGGCTCGATGAGAACTGCGCCGCCGGCATGTGCTACACATCCGGCACCACGGGAAATCCAAAAGGGGTGGTGTACAGCCATCGTGCCCTGTTTCTGCACAGCCTGTCTTTTGCGATGGCGGACACTTTCGGGCTCTGCGAGCGCGATGTTGTCTTGCAGGTGGTGCCCATGTTTCACGCCAACGGCTGGGGCACACCATTCGCGGCGATCATGGCGGGCGCGAAAATCGTGCTGCCGGGCGAGCATCCGCAGCCACGTGACCTGGCCCAACTGATTCAGGACGAACGCGTCACAATTGCTGGCGGTGTCCCGACGATCTGGATCGGGCTTCACACCGTTCTGCAAGATGAAAAGTTCGATGTGTCGAGTATGCGCATCGGCATCGGCGCGGGTTCGGCTCTGCCCCGCCAGCTCATCGAGACATATCAGAAGGAGCATGGCATCGAGTTGCGGCAGCTCTGGGGCATGACCGAGACCACACCCGTTGGCACGGTCTCCGTGCTGACGTGCAATTTCGATGGCCGTTCTGAAGACGAATGTTTTGGCGCGCGCGCCAAGCAGGGGTTGCCGGTGGTGGGCATCGATATCCGCGCCGTGGACGAACAGGGCCGCGAGGTTCCTTGGGACGGCAAGGCCATTGGAGAAGTGCAAGTGCGGGGACCGTGGGTCACGAGCGGCTATTACAACGATGCGCGTTCAGCTTCGGCGTTCATGGATGGTTGGTTCCGCACGGGCGACGTAGCCACCATCGATCCCGAAGGCTACGTGCAATTGGTGGATCGTGCCAAGGACGTAATCAAGAGCGGTGGCGAATGGATCTCGAGTGTCGACCTGGAGAACGCGATCATGGGCCATCCCAAAGTTCTGGAAGCTGCGGTGGTCGCCATCGAGCATCCTAGGTGGGGGGAGCGGCCGCTCGCCGTGATTGTTCCAAAGCCCCAGTTTCACGATCGTGTCACCAAAGACGAGATCCTTGCGTTCCTCGAAACGCGTTTCGCCAAATGGTGGCTACCGGACGACGTGCTGTTCGTGGATGCGATCCCCAAGACCAGTGTCGGCAAGTTTGACAAGAAAGTGATGCGCGCGAGATTCAAACAGTGACCGGACTTGACCGCGGAGCCCGTTTGAACTGACGGTTCCGCGCTGCTTGGCGGGAGAAGATCGAGCCCGCGGTCCACTTAAGCTATCCTGAGGTGTCATCCCTTTATGTTTCTCAAGATTCTGGCTCATCCCATCTTTGCCAACCTCAACTTCCACATGCCGATGATCGTGGACCTCTCGCACCCCCTCATCATGCTCACGGGCGAAAATGGTTGCGGCAAGTCAACGCTGCTCCACGCCATCTACTACGGGCTGCGCGGCGACAAAATTGACGGTTACGTTTACCGGCTCGAGGGCGGCACGAGCCAGGCCGATCAGGTTCTGCTCTTCGATGCCGAGCAGCACAACCCGCGCGCGCATCCGGAGCTATTCGACCATCAGCCTGAAATGAAGGAGTTCGTTCAGGTGGCGAGCCACGGCCAGGTGATGCTCTCGCTATTTCACGAAACGTTCCCCAGCTTTCCAGACGGCACCGTACTCTTGCTCGACGAGCCCGAAATGGCGCTCTCGGTTTCCAATCAGCGGCGCATTCTCAAAATGCTGATGGAACTGGTCGACCAGAAAAGGTTCCGCATCATCACCGCCACGCACTCGCCGGTGTTGATCGAAGCTAAAGAGACGTACGTGATCGACCTCGACCGCCACATCAATCGCAACGTGATTCCAGACGATCTGGGCGTGGAAGGGCAAAGTACCATTCAGTAAGCCATTCCGTCCGCATGGTGTTCGTGCCACGCGCCGCGAACGGTTGCATCGGCGGAGCTAGCCTTTGACCGCGCCGAGCGACATTCCCCGCGCAAGATAGCGCTGAGCGAGCCCGGCGAAAACGAGCACGGGCACCATGGCCACCACTCCCGCCGCGCTCATGGCGCCCCATTTGATTTCGTATTGCGTCACCCGCGAAGCAATGGCCACCGGCAGCGTGGTGGAGGCGGCCGTCTGCGTCAGGATCAACGCGAACAGAAATTCATTCCAGGCCACGATCAGGCAGAATACAACTGTCGCAGCCAGTCCCGGTTTCGCTACCGGCAGCACGACGCGCACCAGTGCGCCTATGCGCGAGTCGCCATCCATCATGGCCGCCTCTTCCAGTTCTCGCGGAATTTCGCGAAAGAAGCCCTGCATCATCCAAACCACGAAGGGCAAATTGAAGGCAGTGTAAACGATGATCAGTCCCAGCCGTGAGTTGAGCAGGCCGGCTCCGCGCAGCATGAGAAACAGCGGCACAATAGTCACGATGGGCGGCAGCATGCGCGTAGACAGGATCCAGAAGCCGATTTTCTGGCTCCAGTCCCTCGGCCAGCGCAACCGCTCGAGACCATAGGCGGCCGGCACTCCCACCAGCAGCGCAAGCACGGTCGAGAGGCTTGCGACGAAGGTCGAATTCCAAAGCGAGCGCGCCAGGTTTCCGTCGCTGAACGATTCGACATAATGCCGCGCCGTCGGCTGAAAATGAAACCAGAGCGGCGGAACGGCGAACTGATCGATGTCTCGCTTGATCGAAATGGTGACCAGCCAGTAGATCGGCGCCACAGCGGCGGTGAGCGCCAGCAGGGCGAACACATACCTGAGCGCGGATTTCATTTCGACACCCGCATTACGCGCATCAGCGACTTGGCGAACACGATCGTAAGCCCGAGCCCGAGAAACGACATCGCGGCCGCGTAACCGAAATTGAAGAAGCGGAATGCCGTGCGGTAGATGTACAAGCTGACGGTTTCGGTGGCGAAGCCCGGCCCGCCCTGCGTCAGAATAAAGATCTGGTCGAAAATGCGCATCAGGTCCATCGTGCGCAGCAGAATCGCCAGCGTCATCACCGGCTTGAGCAGCGGCAGTACGACGTCGCGGAACACCTGCCACGACGATGCGCCATCCATGCGCGCAGCCTCGAGCGGCTCGTACGGTAGCGCCTGCAGGCCGGCGCTCAACAGAAGAAATAGGAACGGCGTCCACTCCCAAACGTCCACCAGAATCACCGACGCGAGCGCGCCGCCCTCGCCGGATGTCCACGTGAGGGCCGACGTGTTGATGCTCAAACTACGCAGCGTGCCGTTCAGCACACCAAATTGCGGGTTGTAGATCAAACGCCAGATCACCGCGACCACCACCGGCGGCAGCAGCATGGGCGCCAGCAATCCCGCGCGGAAGAGCGCGCGACCGCGCCCGAGCGAATCGATCAGGAGGGCCAGCGCGAGGCCCAGCACGAACTCAATCGCCAGCGCGACCGCCGTGTACAGCAGTGTCTGGGCCAGCGCTTGCAGGAAGAGCCGGTCTTGCACCAGCCGCGCGTAATTCGCCAGGCTGAAGCCCGCCGGTCCAGTGAGGCTCACCTTTACAGAAAAAACGAGCGGGTAAATGGACAGCGCGAGCAACAGCACAACCGTAGGCGCGACCCAAGGCACGCCCGGCCAGGATCTCCGCAAGGTCTGAATCATTTTGCGCGCTGTACGATGGCTTCGATCTCTTGGTTGGCGCGTTGCAAAGCTTCCTCCGGCGTGATGCTTCCGGAATTCGCTTGTGAGATTCGAATACCAAACGCATTTTCAATTTCATTCCACAAAGGCGTGCGCGGCCGCGGGCGTGCGGTCTCAAGCGATGCCAATTGCGCTGGAAACGCCCGAAAGCGCGCGCGCAACTCGGGATCGAGAAACGCGCTGCGCCGCGTCGGCGGATTGCCGCGTAACGCAGCTTGCTTCATCTGCGCGGGCGCCGTCGCCCAAAACAGAAACTCTGCTGCACGTTGTTTATTCTTCGACCCCGCCGGAATGCCCAGCAGCCACGACCCCAGTTCCGCCACGCCCTTCCGCCGCGCCGACGGCATTTGCGCGAACGCGATCTTGCCGACGATCTTGGAACGCGCTGGGTCGTCCATGGCCGCGATCCACGCCGGCCAATTGATGCTCATGACGGCAGTGGATTGCAGCAAGTGCCCGGAGACTTCATCGGCATTGAATCCGGTATATCCCGGCGGAGAATATTTCCCGAGCTCCAGCATGAAACGCACGCATTCTGCAGCTTCCGGAGTCGCCACCGCTGCGTGCCCCTGGCTATCGAACATCTCGGCGCCGAAAACCCAGAACAGCGGCATGAAATCGGTGATCACCGCGTTGCCCGGCGCGGCCCGCATCACGTAGCCGTACATTTTTTCGGCTGGGCCAATCTTCTTCGCCGCCGCCAGCACATCGTTCCATGTAGCCGGCGCTGCAATGCCATGCTTATCGAACAGATCTTTGCGATAGAAGAAAAGTTGTGAATTGCCTACATAAGGCAATGCGTAAAAGGCGCCTGTTCGATACGGTGCGCGGCACACGTCCAGACAGCTCGCGAGGAAATCCGTATCCGGCTGCTTCTCGATCACCGCGAGCTGGCTGTTCTCGACCATGCGCGGAAACCACGGATCGTCCATCATGATGATGTCGTAGGCGCCCGTGTGGCTGGTGAGGTCGAGCAGCTCCTTCTCGAACAGGTTGGCGTAAGGCAGTTCGACGATATCGACGCGCATACGGTTCCGTGCGCCCCATTCATAGGCCGCGGCCTTCAGCGCATCGCCTTCCACGCCGGCGTTGATGGCGATGGTCAGCGTCGGTAGCTCTTTTCCGCATCCCGACAGCAGCACTGCGCCGATGATGCACTTGTACGCGCGCATCACGCGACCTCGACCCAGCGTTTTTCACGCGCCGATTCGAGCGCGGCGTCCAGCACGGCCTGGCAGCGCAGGCCATCGGCGAACGAAGGCGCGCGCGTCTCTCCCCGTTTCACGCTTTCGACAAATTGAAACGCCTGGTCGTAGCGATAGCCCCAGCGCCGGTCGTGCGCCATCACGTCGCGTGGTGAGCTGGCGATTTTCAGCTGTTCGTGCGGAACCTCGTAATGCCGCAGCGCCCGCGTGGGGTCGAGTGCATCTTCACCGAGCGCGGCCATCAATCCCCAGGGGTCCTGCAGCGAAAAGACAATGCTGCCCTTGGTGCCGTACAGCTCGATGAAAATATCTTCCGTGACGCCCGCGCCGCGGCCGGGCGCCACGCGCGAAATCTCGAACGTTCCGGAGGCGCCGTTCGCGAACTCGGCCAGAAAAGCAATCCAATCCTCGACATCGGACGCCGGATCTTCGCGGAACCGCCGCTCGGACGCCGTCAAAGAGCGGATGTCGCCCACCAAGTATTGCGTGATGTGAACCAGGTGCGACCCGATATCCGCCAGCACGCCCGAGCCCGCCAGCCGCTTCTCCGAACGCCATCCGAGCACATGCCCGGCGAGCGCCATCAGGTAAGCCGCTCGCACCGTGCGAAGCTGGCCCAGTTCTCCTTGTTCGACGAGCCGCCGCGCATGCTGAATTGCCGGCGTGAAACGGTACGTGAACGCTGTCATGTGCACCCGGCCGGCTCGCTCGGCGGCGTGCAGCATCGCTTCGGCCTCTTCCCGATTCAATGCCAGCGGCTTTTCGCAAAGCACGTGCTTGCCGGCCGCAAGCGCCGCCAGCACGATTTCGTGATGCAGATAATTGGGCGTCGCGACGACAACAGCATCGATATCCTGACGCGCCAGAATCTGCCGGTAATCCGTACACGTCTCGCGGACGCCCGTTGCGCGCGCGGCATCGCGATCGGTATCACACAACACCGTCACCTCCGCATCCGCGCAGAGCTCGAAGCCGGGCAAATGAATGCCGCGCGTGGCGCCGCCCGCGCCTATGATTCCGATTTGCATGTCGAGACCATGTGGTATTGTTGCAAACATCCTGTATGTTATTCGAATTCCCAATGCGCGTTCGAGAGGTCGAAACCCGTCTGCGCACGTTCATGGATCAGCACATCTACCCCAATGAGAAGCGCTATCACGAGCAGATCGCCACAGGTGACCGCTGGCAGCCTACAGCCATCATCGAGGAACTGAAGCCCAAGGCGCGCGCGGCGGGTTTGTGGAATCTGTTCCTTCCGGACAAAGAGTACGGGGCTGGCTTGTCTAACTTTGAGTACGCCCCGCTGTGCGAAATTATGGGCCGGTCGCCCCTAGCGCCGGAGGTATTCAATTGCTCGGCGCCGGACACCGGCAACATGGAAGTGCTGGCGCGTTACGGTAGCGAAGAGCAGAAGCAGCGCTGGCTGAAGCCACTACTGGCCGGTGAAATACGTTCCTGCTTCTGTATGACCGAGCCGGACGTGGCTTCGTCAGACGCCACCAACATTCGCGCCAGCATCGTCCGCGAAGGCGGCGAGTACGTGCTGAACGGCCGCAAATGGTGGTCATCCGGCGCCGGCGATCCGCGCTGCAAGATCTCCATCTTCATGGGCAAGACCGACCCATCCGCACCCCGGCATAAACAGCAATCCATGATTCTGGTGCCAATGGACGCAGCCGGCGTGACCATCCGGCGCATGCTGCCGGTTTTTGGCTACGATCATGCGCCGCACGGTCACGGCGAAATCGATTTCGTCAATGTGCGCGTGCCCGCGTCGCACATTCTGTTGGGTGAAGGCCGCGGTTTTGAGATCGCGCAGGGCCGCCTGGGACCCGGCCGCATTCACCATTGCATGCGGCTCATCGGTGTGGCGGAGCGCGCTCTCGAAGAAATGTGCCGGCGTACCGAGTCGCGCGTGGCCTTCGGGCGTAAGCTTTCCGATCAGGGTACCGTTCGCGCGGACATCGCCAATTCGCGCATCGAAATCGACCAGGCGCGCCTGCTGACGCTCAAAGCCGCATGGATGATGGATACTGCCGGCAACAAAGCCGCGCGCACCGAGATCGCCATGATCAAGGTGGTGGCTCCGAACGTGGCGCTCCGTGTGCTCGACCGCGCCATTCAGGCTCACGGCGGTGCCGGTGTGTCGGACGATTTCGGACTCGCAGCCGCCTGGGCCAACAGCCGTACGCTGCGTCTGGCCGACGGCCCCGATGAAGTGCATCGCGAAGATGTGGCCAAGCTGGAGTTAAGAAAATATGCCGCCAACAAAGCCGCCAACAAATAGGCAGGTCACGCTGGCCGCGCGCCCATCGGGAATGCCGAAAGAGTCTGATTTCAAACTTGTCGAGACGCCGGTTTCCCAGCCCGGGCCAGGTGAGATCCTGGTCCGCATGTCGTACGTATCCGTCGATCCGTATATGCGCGGCCGCATGAACGACGTGAAGTCTTACGCTCCGCCCGTGCAGATCGGCGAAGTGATGGGCGGCGGCGCCGTGGGAAGGGTGACCGCCTCCAAAAACCCGCAGTTTGCCGCCGGCGACTACGTCGAAGGTCTGTTCGGCTGGCAGCAATATGCCGTCTCGAACGGCAAAGGGGTGCGCAAGCTCGATCCGGCGCTCGCGCCCGTGTCGACCGCGCTCGGTATCCTCGGCATGCCCGGACTTACGGCGTATTTCGGCCTGCTGGAAATCGGGAAGCCGCGCCCGGGCCAGACAATTGTGGTCTCGGGAGCGGCCGGCGCCGTCGGCTCCATCGTCGGGCAGATTGCGAAAATCAAGGGCTGCCGCGTCGTCGGCATCGCCGGCAGCGATCAGAAAGTTGCATGGCTCCGCGATGAACTGGGCTTCGACGCCGCGTTCAATTACAAAACCACGAAGGATTATGCTGCCACCCTGCACGAACTGTGCCCCAATGGCGTCGATGTCTATTTCGACAATGTCGGCGGCGCGATTACCGATGCGGTGTTCCGGCTCATCAACGTCGGCACGCGTATCGTGGTCTGTGGCCAGATCGCCCAGTACAACGCGGAGAAACCGGAAATCGGCCCGCGCCTGCTCGCGCATCTCGTCGTGAAGCAGGCCCGCGCGGAAGGTTTTCTGGTTTTCCAGTTTGCATCCCGCTATGCCGAGGGTTTCAAGCAAATGGCGGATTGGTTAAAACAGGGCAAGTTGAAATACCGCGAGCAGTTCGTCGACGGTATCGAAAATGCGCCGCGCGCCTTCATCGGTATGTTACAGGGAGAGAATACCGGAAAGCAGTTGGTGTGCGTGGCTCCTGAATTGAGCTAATTCAGGCGCGCGGCAAACTGCCGGGCGAGCGGGTCTGCTTCCTTCTCCGGTAGTCCGACAAACCCCGCCAGGAACGCGCCCTTCTGAAACAGGTAAACCGGCGTCGCGGCATCCATGCCGAAATAACCACCCATGTGCGGCAGATATTTAGCCTCGCGCAAGCGGCCTTTGTAATCGAACATCAGCAGTGCGGCGTCCTCGGGATTTTTCGCATGCACCAGAAACTGCTGGTACGTTTTCCCTTTCCGCTTGTATTCCGCAACGTTTCCACCGGGCAGAAAATCTTTACCGAGGACGTGATCTTCGACCAGGCGCATGCTCGCCTGATCGGCTAGTGGAAAGCGCCGCTGCTCATTCGGTGGTTTCGCGGGAGCCACGGCGGGGACACTCTGCGGCTCTCGAGCGGGTGGCGCGCCGCCGCACGCACATAGTGCCGCGAACATTCCCGCCAGCCACCATCCACGCATCATGCGCTGGTTGCCGAGAGCAGGCCCGATCTCTCGAGCAGAGCGTTCAAATCGGGATCGCGCCCCATGAAGCCGCGATACAGCACCGCGGGGTCCTCGCTATCGCCGCGCGCCAGAATCTTCTCGCGAAACTCCAGGCCAACCGCGCGGCTGAAGATTCCACTCTCCCGGAATCGCGTGAACGCGTCCGCGTCGAGTACTTCGGCCCATTTGTACGAGTAGTATCCGGCGCCATAACCCACCGGGCTCGCGAACAGATGCGTGAATCCGGCGATCATGGCATGATCCGGGGGCAGCGGCGCCGGCGAAAATTCCTGGAGAATCCGCCTGGCGTACTGCATCACGTCTCCGTCCTCCGCCGGTGCGTAATCCATGTGCAGCGCCAGGTCGATGAAGCCGAAGCCCAGCTGCCGCATCTGCGCATTGGCGCTCCGGAAATTACGCGCGCGCTTCATTTTCTGAAAGAGATCCTCGGGGATCGGCTCGCCCGTCTGATAGTGCCGCGCGAAAAGGTCCAGCGCCTCGCGCTCCCAGCACCAGTTCTCCATGATCTGTGAAGGCAACTCCACGAAATCCCAGGCTACGCTCGTGCCCGACAGGCTGCGCAACTCCACGCGGCTCAGGCAATGGTGCAACAGATGGCCGAACTCGTGGAAAATAGTCTGCACGTCGCGGTGTGTCAGCAGCGCCGGCCGCCCGTCGATCGGCGGCGTCAGATTGCCGCACATCAATCCCAGGTGCGGTTTAAAACCTTCTTCCGCCGGGAGCCCGGTGATGAAAGCGTCCATCCAGGCGCCGCCTCGCTTGGTTTCGCGCGGGTACCAGTCGGCATAGAAGGCCCCGAGCAGCGTGCCGTCCTGATCGTAAATCCCGTAGGTCTTCACGTCCGGATGCCACACCGGCGCGCCTGGCTGCTCCGTAACGCGAATCCCGTAAAGACGCTGGACTGTTTCAAACAATCCTGCCACCACACGTTCCAAAGGAAAATACGGGCGCAGCGCTTCTTCGTCGAAATCGTAGAGCGCCTGACGCTGCTTCTCGGCATAGTAGCCGACATCCCATGGCTCGAGTGCCGGCGCGTTCAGTCCTTCGATACGGCGGCGAAATGCGGCCAGCCCTTCGTTCTCCGCCCGGAACTGCACTTCGGTCCTGTCCTTCAACTCTGTGAGAAATTGCTGCGCGTGCTTGCCTGCGTGCGCCATGCGATCTTCCAGCACAAGATCGGCGAAGTTCGCAAACCCCAACAAGGTGGCTCTCTCGCGCCGTAGCTGGAGAATCCGGCCGGTGATCTGGCGGTTGTCGTGATCGCTCGCGGTCGCGCGCGTACTGTGCGCCCGGTACACCTGCTCGCGGATTGCGGCGTCATCCAGATACGTCATGAGGGCGATATAGCTCGGGGCTTGCAAGGTGAAGCGCCAGCCTTTCACGCCCTTGGACTCGGCGCTCACTCGCGCCGCTGCGATCGCCGTCGGTGGCAGACCCGCCAGCCTGGCTTCCTCTGTAACGACCAACTCGAACTCGTTGGTGGAATCGAGTACGTTCTCACCGAACTTGGTCGTGAGCTTGCTCAACTCGACGTCCAACGCTTCGAGGCGCGCTTTTCCCGCCGCATCCAACTCCGCTCCGTGCCGCCGAAAATCTTCCAGGGTCTTCGTCAGAAAACGCTTGCGAGTGCCGGTCAAGGCCTGGGCCTCGCTGGTGGCCGCGTACTGCTGCACGGCTTTCCAGAGTCCTTCGTTCAAAGGAATTCCCGAATAAAACGCGCTGACTTGCGGCTGCACGGCATTGTATGCGGTGCGCAGTTCCGGGTACGTTGCCACCGACTCGAGATGCTTCACCACCGACATCGCAAAATCCAGCCGGTCGGTCATCCCGTCGAGCGTGTTCATTGTATTTTCGAACGAGCGTGGTGGCGGCGCTTTGGCGATGGCTTCGAGCCGTGCCTGCGCATCCGTCAGCAGGTGATCGATCGCGGGCTCCACGTGCGCCGCGCGAATGCGGTCGAATGGAATCTGAAATTTGATCTCGAGGAGCGGATTGGTGTCGCTGTCAACAGACATGGGTTGAAATCGGAAAGCACCGGCTAGAGCGCCTGCGCCTACTACCAGGATACAGAATTTGTCGCGGAAATTCGCCGCTCCGCGGCACCGCTCCCGCTTTGCTCCTATAATGACCCGAGACGTGTCCGCGCTACTTCACGACCTTCGCTACGCGTTACGCCTGCTTTCCCGCGCGCGCGGTTTTACCGCGGCGGTTGTGGCGGTGCTTGCGCTCGGGATCGGCGCTAACAGCGCTATGTTCAGCGTGCTCAACGGAGCCATCCTGCACGCGATCCCCTATTTTGAGCCCGACCGCATCGTCTCCGTCATGGAGAGCAACCCGAAGCTTGGGCTGCCCCTGATCCAGCCCTCGACCGCCAACTTTTTCGATTGGAAGGATCACACCGATTCCCTGGAATTGATCTCGCCGTGGCGCTTCGTGTACTCCAACGTGTCAGGGTCGGGCGAACCGGAGCGCGTGCAGGGCTTCCGCGTGTCGGCCAATTTTTTCCCGCTTTTGGGCACCATGCCGGCACTCGGCCGCTCATTCCTTCCCGAAGAAGAGCAGCCGGGCCGTGATCGTGTAGTTGTGCTGAGCCAGGGCTTCTGGAAGCGCCGCTATGCCGCCGATCCTGCCGTTGTCGGCCGAGCGATCTCAATCGATGGGCAGGCCGCCACCGTCATCGGCGTGCTGCCTGCTGTATTTCAGATGTTCCGCGTGCTCAATCGCGAGATCGATCTCTACATGCCTCTGGTGCTCGATCGCAACCGCACCAGCCGTGAAGACCATGCACTCAATGTCTGGGCGCGCCTGAAGCCTGGTGTTTCATTTGAAAAGGCTCACGCGGAAATGGCCACAATAGGCCGCCGCCTGACCCGCGATTATCCGAAGACCAACTCCGGATGGGACATTGAGATTCGCACGCTTCCACAGATGTTCGTGCTCCGGAACCGTCCCGCCGTGGTGCTGTTCGGCGCTGCCACGGCTTTTGTTCTGCTCATCGTGTGCGTCAATGTGGCCAATTTGCTGTTGACACGGGCCTCGGGGCGGCGGCGCGAGATGGCGATTCGGACCGCGTTAGGCGCCGGACGGGTGCGCGTGTTTCGCCAGTTGCTCACTGAAAGCCTGGTGCTCGCACTTGCCGGCGGCGCCCTGGGCCTCTTGGTCGGAACGTGGGCCATTAGGCTCCTCAACGGCTCCATCACCCACCTTCAGGTCACGCGCATCGTGCCGTTTCGCATGGATGCGGGCGTCTACGCTTTCACGCTGGCCGTGACGCTGGCGACGGGCGTGCTGTTCGGCTTGGCCCCGGGCCTCGACTCCTTCAAACTGAACCTCTCGAATTCTCTCCGTGAGGGCGGCCGCAGCGGCACCAGTGGCCGCGCAAGCCGCAGGCTTACTAACGCGCTGGTAGTGATCGAGGTGGGGATGGCTGTCCTGCTTCTTGCCGGCGCGGGCGTTATGCTCCGCACCTCGTTGGGCCTCATCAGCATGGACCGCGGCCTCAACCCGCATCGCGTGCTCACCATGCAGGCGTGGCTGTTGAAGGCCCGGTACCCCGGCTGTCAGCAGGTGGCGGCCTTTTTCGACGACGTGCTGGGGCGGATTAAGGCATTACCCGGCGTCGAATCCGCAAGCGCCGTGAATTACCCGCCCGCAGGCCTGCTGGCCACCACCGTGCACTTCAGTGTCGAGGGGCGGCCGCCGGGCCCTCCCGGCGAACGGCTCAACGCCCACTTCTGGGTGATCGGTCCGGATTACTTTCGCACCTTGAGCATCCCCATCCTCAGCGGCCGTGCGTTCACCGATCACGATGCCGATGAGACGCGCGGTGTGGTGATCGTCAGCGAGCGTTTCGCGCAGCGCTTCTGGCCTGGCCAAGACCCGCTCGGTAAGCACATCCGTCCGGAATTCCCGCCCACCGAGGCTTTCTGGCTGCCGTTCTCCTCGAATCTGCCGCTGACCGTCGTGGGCGTGACGACTAGCATCAAGGAAGACGGGCTTGACGATGCCGCCATGCCGATGCCGCAAATTTATTTGCCCTATCAGCAGAACCCGTCGCAGATCATGCATCTGCTGGTGCGCACGGCCGGACCGCCCACTCAGTGGACCGGCGCCGTTCGCGGCGCCGTGGCGTCAGTGGACCCGGAGCAACCCGTTTCCGAGATCCGGACCATGGAGGAAGTAGTGGCCGAGTCTTTCACGCGCCACTCGGTCATCGGCTATCTGCTCGGCGTCTTTGCCGTTTGCGCGCTGGTGCTCGCGGCGATGGGAATCTATGGCGTTCTGGCTTATTCGGTGACGCGGCGCACGCAGGAGATCGGCATCCGCATGGCACTGGGAGCGCGGCGAGCAACCGTGATCGGCATGGTCGTCGGTCACGCCATGCGCCTGGTCCTGCTGGGCATCGCCATGGGCCTGGGATCGGCGTTTGGTCTGTCGCGGAGTGTCTCGCGGCTGATGTTCGGCGCGCGCATGTACGATGCCGGTACCTGGGCCGGCGTCACGCTGCTGCTGCTGCTGGTGGCGATCCTGGCGAGCTATATTCCGGCACGCCGGGCGACCAAAGTCGATCCGCTCAACGCGCTGCGCTGCGAGTAACTGGTCGCCGCCTCAGCCGCCGTTTACCCCGTCCAGCTTGTGGTACCCGCTGCCGTAATAAACCAGCGGCCGGCCCTCGCGATGGCTCACGCCCAGGACCTCAGCAATCAGGATCGCGTGATCGCCCACATCCACCATGCGATGCATCCGGCACTCGAGTGACGCCAGCGCGCCGGGAATCAGCGGCACGCCTTCACGACCCGCATACCACTCGACGCCATCGAAACGGTCCTGCCCGCGCCGCGCGAAATGCGCCGAAAGATCGTGCTGGCCTTCGCTCAAAACGTTGATGGCCAAGTGATGGGATCGCCGTAAATGTTGAAGCACCGTGGCGCGATGGTCCACGCACACCAGCACTAGCGGCGGATCGAGTGAAACCGATGTAAACGAGCTGGCCGTCATGCCGTGAGGGCTGCCCTCGGCGTCGAGCACGGTTACGATGGTCACTCCGGTTGGGAACTTTGCGCAGGTGCGGCAAAACGTGGCTTTATCGATGCCTGGGGAAGGCGCCTTGTGGGCCTTGCTTGACATGTCAATAAGCCTAATCTTATCATGATGTTGTCCTTGAGTAGGGGAGGGTGCTTTGATCAAGCTGGACATAATCAACGAAGTCGTCAACAGAACCGGCATCACCAAGACCAAGGCGGAGATGGCGGTCGAGACCGTTTTTGAAACCATGAAGAAGGCGCTCGAGCACGGCGACCGCATTGAGTTGCGCGGTTTCGGCGTCTTCAATGTGAAGCCTCGCAAGACGGGTATCGGCCGGAATCCACGGACCGGCGCGGAGGTGTCTATCCCTCCTGGAAAAGCTGTCCGATTCAAACCCGGCAAGGAGCTGCAAACTCTGCAGTAGAGTCCGCAACGGATTATCGTGTCCTCGCAGGATCTCTCACCGGCATATTATTCTTCTGCCGCGACCAACGGTGTTCACGCTCACGTTCTCGCTCCCGCAAGGCCCCGCCAGCGCTACTGGCTGCATGCGCTCCTGTTCGCCTTGACACTCGCCAGCACGACCATCGTGGGTGCGCGCATGCAGGCCAACTTCGACCGCGATTTGCCGTTCTTCGACCTGGAGCGTGACATCGCTGCGTTTTCCCTGCTGTGGCGGAATCCCGTGCTGCTGCTGCCTGGCCTCCCGTTCTCGCTGACCCTGCTGACCATTCTGCTGGCGCACGAGTTCGGACACTACTTCGCTTGTGTCTACTACCGCATCGACGCCAGCCTGCCGTATTTTCTACCGGCTCCCACTTTCACCGGCACGCTGGGCGCGTTTATTCGTATCCGCGCGCCCATTTATAGCAAGCGTGTGCTGTTCGATGTGGGTGTCGCGGGTCCCATCGCCGGGTTCGTTTTCCTGCTGCCGGCGCTGGCCATCGGGCTGGCGTTTTCGAAAGTCATTCCCGGCATCGCGCATCAGGGCACGCTCTCATTCGGCAACCCCGCGTTGCTGTGGCTCTTAGAGCGCGCTGTTTTTCCCGGCACTCCCGCAGCGGACATCTATCTGCATCCAGTGGCCCGGGCGGCGTGGATCGGCATTCTGGCCACGGCTCTGAATCTGCTGCCGATTGGCCAGCTCGACGGCGGGCACATTCTCTACTCGATAGTCGGCGACCGGCACAAGCTCCTGTCCCGCCTGTTTACCGCGCTGCTGGTGCCCATCGGCATCCTCGGTTTCCTGTGGCCGGGCTGGTTCTGGCCAGGCTGGCTGGTTTGGGCCCTCCTTCTGCTAGTGTTTGGCATGCGGCATCCCTCGATCTACGATCCATCGAAGCTCGGTCCCGGACGCAAGCGGCTCGCGTGGCTGTCGCTCGCTATTTTTCTTCTCTGTTTTACGCTTGCCCCCATCTTCTATACCGGCGGGTTCTGACCGGGCGCATGAAAATCACCGCCACCATCATCACGCTCAACGAAGAGCGCAATATCGCGCGCGCTATCGAGAGCCTGCGATGCTGCGACGAGATCGTGCTGGTGGATTCGGGCTCCGTCGACCGTACTGTCGAGCTGGCCGCCAAGCTTGGCGCGCGCGTCGTCGAGAGCCCCTGGCACGGCTACGCGACGCAGAAAAACTATGCCGCCGAGCAGGCTACGCATGATTGGATTCTTTCCCTCGATGCCGACGAGGCGCTCAGCGAATCGCTCGAAGGCGAGATCTGGACTCTGAAAAAAAAAGGCCCGTCTTGCGACGCCTATACCATGCCGCGGCTGGCGCAGTACCTGGGCCGATGGATACTGCACAGCGGTTGGTATCCCGACCGTAAAATACGTCTGTACCATCGCGCCAAGGCGAAATGGGTGGGCGATTTCGTCCATGAAAGCGTCCAGGTTAATGGCCGCGTGGGACACCTCGAATCCAACCTGCTGCACTTCACTTGCGACTCTCTCTCCGAGCATCTCAAGACCATGGATCGCTACACCACGCTCGCGGCCGAGGAACTGGTCTCGCGCAAACAGAAGATACAGTTGCGCAACATGATTCTCGATCCAGCCTGGACGTTCAGCAAAACCTATTTCTTCCAGCGCGGCTATGAAGACGGGCTCGAAGGCCTGACCATCGCCTACATGGCGGCGCTTTACACGTTTCTCAAATACGCCAAAGCGCGGAACATGAGCTGAATATTTAAAAGCACCGGCGCGTCCCTGTCCCCTGGGACATGACGCAAACGCAGAACTGGATAAGCAGAGTTGCCCGTCCTACTTTTGATGCGAATCCTCCATCTCGATTCCGGAACGGAAATGCGCGGCGGGCAATGGCAGCTGTTGCGGCTGATCGATGGACTCCGCGCCGCCGGCCACGAATGTGAGCTGCTGGCCCGCGCCGGCTCGCCGCTCTATGCGGAGGCGGAGCGCCGCGGGATAAATGTCCACGCCTGGACCCTGCTCTCCATCTGGAAGCGGAGCCGCGCCGCCAATGTCATGCATGATGTCACGCACGCGCACGACGCCCGGTCGCACACAGCGGCTGTGACGGCGGGAAATACGCGCCTGATCGTTTCGCGCCGTGTGGCGTTTCCCGTTCAGCCAAATCCCGTGTCCCGCTGGAAATACCGGCGTGCCGCGCACTACATCGCCGTATCGCGAATGGTGCAGCAGACGCTGGTGTATGCGGGAGTCGCGCCGTCGCGCATTACCGTGGTGTATGATGGCGTGCCCATGCAACCGCCGTCGCATGGGTCCGAGATCCTGGTTCCCGAGAGTCCGGACCCAAGGAAGGGAACTGCATTGGCGCTTCAGGCCGTCAAGCTTGCGGGTTTCGATGCGCACGCATCCCGCGATCTGGAGCGGGACCTCGCGCGCGCCGGTCTGTTCCTCTACATCACGCAATCGGAAGGCTTGGGCTCCGCCGTGCTGCTGGCCATGTCTGCGGGCGTGCCGGTGATTGCGAGCAACGTAGGCGGCCTGCCGGAAATAGTCGAGCACGAATCGACCGGTCTGCTCACCGCGAACACGCCGCGCGCCATCGCCGGCTGCGTCCAGAGGTTGATGCAGGATCGCGCGCTCGCGCAGTCGCTGGGCGCGCGGGCACGTGCCCTGGTCGAAGAAAAATTTTCGGTGGAACAAATGGTCGCCGGCACTATCGCCGTCTACGAGGCTCTCGCTTGACGCTCGAATCGCTTGTAGCCTTCCTGGCCGGATTGGTCTTAGGCAGCTTTCTCAACGTCTGCATCTACCGTCTGCCGCGCGACCTCTCGGTGATGTCCCCGGCGCGGTCGTTCTGCCCAGCCTGCGAGCACCAGATCGCCTGGTATGACAACATCCCAGTCGGGAGTTATCTCATTCTCCGCGCCCGCTGCCGCCATTGTGGCGCGCGCATCCCCCTGCGTTATCCGATCGTCGAGCTTTTGACCGCCGTGCTGTTTTTTGCGATCGTGAGCGCACTGGGGCCTACCGCGGTCGCCGTCAAGCTTTGCATCCTGGTTGCGCTGCTGGTTGGCCTGACGTTCTCCGACCTCGAGGAACGCATTCTCCCCGATGAGTTTACCCTGGGCGGAACCGCGCTCGGCATCGTGCTCGCCTGGTTCATCCCGGTGGACGATATGATCGCCCAGTCGTTGTTGTTGTTGGGCGGCATCCAGCCGGGCCCGCATTGGACCTCGGTCGCCGAATCGGTCGTCGGCGCCGGGTTGCCGGCCGGAAGCCTCTGGCTCGGCGGTATTCTCTTCGAGAAAATCCGCCACAAGGAGGGTCTGGGACTTGGTGACGTGAAGATGATGGCCATGGTTGGCGCCTTTCTTGGGTTGCGCGCTACGCTTCTCACGCTGATCCTCGGATCGGTCGCGGGATCGGTGATCGGCCTGATCTACATTAAGCTGGCGAAGAAAGATGCGGGCAGCTATGAGTTGCCCTTCGGCACGTTTCTCGGATTTGCCGGTATCTTCGTCGCGTTAGCCGGTGGGCGCGTCATTCGCTGGTACGCAGGCCTGCTGTGATCGGTGAACGAGCGCGTCATGCCCCGCCCCCGTCCATCGATCTGAAAATCACAGGAGCGAACGATGCAACTGAACCCTCATCTGACATTCAACGGCCGGTGCGAGGCGGCATTTCAGTTCTACGAGAAGTGCTTGGGTGGCAAAATCCTCTTCATGATGACTTACGGAGAATCGCCCATGGCGGAACAAACGCCGGCCGGCTGGCGCAAGAAGATCATCCATGCTACGTTCGCCATGGGCGACCACCGATTGACAGGCGCCGATGTGCCCCCGGAGCGCTATGAGAAACCACAGGGCTTGTCCGTGATGCTCAGTATCGGCGCGGCGGCGGAAGCTGATCGCATTTTCAAGGCTCTGTCAGAAAACGGCGCTGTGCAAATGCCGGTCCAGGAAACTTTCTGGGCGCTGCGTTTCGGCATGTTCATTGACCAATTCGGCACGCCGTGGATGATCAATTGCGGAAAGCCGGCCTGACGAGCTATCTTGCCCGCTTAGCTCGTGTGCGGGTGCAACTGGTAGTGCTGGCGCAGCAGATCCTTGCCGTAGTCGTTGCCGTTGGGCGTCCGCACGACGACGTGAATGTGCTGGCGGTTCGGCTGCTTCGGGTCGGCGGCGAACCGCGCCAGGTTGGCGGGGCGCTGATGATCGAACTCGATCAGGATCACTGGACTATGGATGCGGTAGTAAAACACGCCCGTGTCATCGGTTCCCCCGATCCAGGTGAACCAGGTGTTGTCCAGGTGCCGCTTGACGTCGTCCATCTTCACGCGCGCGTGCCCGTCGTCCATATTGCCGACATACAAATCGATCAAGTCGACCAGTTGCCGTCGTTGCGTGTCCGATAGCTCCGCGGCGCGGACGCCGGCATAGTCCAGAACCACGTTGTCCTTGAAGGCCTCGGTCAAATTGTTGTTGCCGGTTTTGGAAAAATTAAGAATCGCCTTCTTCCGCTGGGCTCCGGTAAGGGCCTTGAGCATATCGAGTCCCTTATTCTGCTCGTCCTGGAGAATTACCGTGCCCTTGTATTTTCCCGAGGTGGCGATCACCGGCTCCGAGCCTGCAAAAAACGGCGTCATCACCACCTGGTCACCGAGGACGAAGTAGTTGATGATGGCGTGGTGGCCATCGAGCTGCCAGCCCCAAGGCTCCTTAGTTGATGGTTTTCCCATTATCGTGACGTGGTACAGCCATTCGCCCAGGAACACGTGGTCATTGGTCAGTTCGGCCAGCGTTTCGTTCAGGCGCATGATGTCGCGTGTGAGCTTCAGGCCCTTGGCGCTGAGCGAGGCCCGTAAAAGGCCGAATGCCAGTTCGCGTTGCGCGGCGTTCATCTCTTTGAGGTTCACGCCCTGGCGCACATAGAAGTGCTGGTTCATCCATTTGCGCCATTCCGGATCGTCCACCGGGAACATGGTCTTGGCGCGCTGCTCCGGGGTCAGGCCGGCGAGAAAGCTCTCTGCCGCCTGGCGCACCGGATCGGTCGAGACGCCTGTGGAACCAATCTCAAACAAGCCGGGTGAGACACTGCCGCCCGTCGTGATTCCTTTGAACGGTTCGGCCAGCCCTTTTTGCTCGAAGTCTTCGGACATCCGGCGAAAACGCTCGGCGGTGTCGGGTGCGCTCTGTGACAGTGCGCTATGCGTGAGTAGCGATCCGAAGAACACGCCGACAAAGAATGCCGCCACAAGAAGGCGCGTCTTACGGGGATGAGCAGCCGCATTCGCGCGGATGCTGTGGATGGTCCAACCCGAGTTGTTCAGTCGCATGGTGCCTCGAGTGCGCTTGCGTCCGTTAATCAGCACACTCTACCACGCGCTCGCGGGCGCGGAGACCGTGGCGCTTTTACGTGTTGCAGCGCTCGGCCTTGGAGGAGCCCGCTGCTCCGTCTGCTCGGTCGAGCATCTGGCGCACAGAGCGCGCCAGCGCCACGGGCGTGAAGGGTTTTTGCAAGAAGGCTTCGTCCTTGCCTAGGCCGCCACTGCGCACGATCGAGCTTTCTGTATAGCCGGAGATGAACAGCACCTGGAGTTCGGGGCGCAGCGCTTTCAGTTCTTCCGCCAGTTGGCGGCCGCCCATCTTTGGCATGATGACGTCGGTAATCAAAAGGTGGACGGCTCGCTTGTGACGACGGAGAAGCTCGAGCGCCTCAGTTCCGCTGGCCGCCACCAGCAAGTGATATCCCTGTTTCTCGAGTGTGCGGCGCACCAGCTTGCGTACGGCCTCTTCGTCTTCCACGATCAAAATGGTCTCCGAACCCGCCATGGTCTTCGACTGCAAGTTCTCCGCCGCGTCCTCCGTCACCACTTCATTTACGGCGGGAAAGTAAATCTTGACACAGGTTCCGTGCCCTGGCTCGCTGTAAACCGCGATATCGCCGCCGCTCTGCTTGACGATCCCGTAGACCGTGGAAAGCCCGAGCCCCGTCCCCTGGCCCTGTGCCTTCGTCGTAAAAAAGGGCTCGAACAGATGCGACCGCGTTTGCGCATCCATTCCGGTGCCGGAATCGGTTACGCCGAGCATCGCGTGCCGCCCTGGTTTCAGTGTGTTGTGTTGACCGGTATACTCCTCATCCAGCTCTACGTTTTGCGTCTCCAGGATCAACGTGCCGCCGCGCGGCATGGCATCCCGCGAATTCACCGCCAGATTCAGAATGACCTGCTCGAGCTGTCCGGGGTCCGCATGCACTTTTTCCAGATCCGGTCCGGCGACGATCCGCAGCTCGATGTGCTCTCCAATGAGCCGCCGCAACATGACGGCGGTGCCGGCGACGATCGCGTTCAGGTCGAGAACCTTGGGCCGCACCACCTGCCTGCGGCTGAACGTCAGAAGTTGGCGCGTCAGCTCGGCTGCGCGCTCGCCAGCCTTCATGATCTGCTCAACCGAACTGCGGTTTTCGTCATCATCGGGAAGATTGCCCAGCAGCATCTGGCTGTACCCGTTGATGATGGTCAGCAGGTTATTGAAGTCGTGCGCGATGCCCCCGGCCAGCATGCCCACGGCTTCCATTTTCTGAGCCTGCCGCAGCTGATCTTCGAGCTGCTTGCGCCGCGTGCCGTCCTGCGGAACGATGAGGGCTGCCTGCCTGTCGCCGTACCGGATGCGATGCAGCAGCATGTCTACTTCGACCGTTTGCCCGTTGCCGAGAATGTGGCGAATTTCGACAAGGCCTGGCCCATCGAGGCGGTCCTTCTGGATGGCGTCAGTGATGTGCCCGCGATCTTCACGGGGAACGATATCCGTCAGCCGCTTTTGGCGAAACTCACTGCGGCTGTAACCGTACTTGTCGATCGCGGCCTGATTGACCTCGAGGAATGCAAGCGTCTCGGCGTCGACAACCAGCATCGGCTCGGCGCTCTCTTCGAGCAAAACTCGCGCGTTCTCGTGATCGACCTGCCGCTTTCGGCTGGCCCCCATCAGGTCAGCACCTCGTTTCCCGGCAGGACTTCTCGAGCCGCGGCGAGATCCCAAGGGCTGGTGAATGAAAGGGATCGCTCAGCTTACGGATTACCTGTAGATGTTTGAAAACCGGGATGGTAGAACCCCCTATACGATGGCCTGCGCAATTCAGGATACTCGATGGCGGCGCGTCATTCGAGTCCTAGTTCGAGGCGACTGTCATAAACTTAACACACGACTCACGCGCTCAGCCTGCCTTTTTCTACCAATTGTGCGAAAAGATCCAGAGTTTTGCGTACTCCTATTTCGAGTGGCGTCTGCGGAATTCCGGGAACATGGTTGCGGAGTCGCGAGCCGTCCATGCGGAATGCGACCGGCACCTGAGGCCCGATTGCCGTGATCAACTTTGCTGCGCCCGGCCATAGCCGATCCAGTTCGTCAATCAGGCTCGCCATGGTCGTGACGGTGCCCTCCAGATTAAATACGTGGGCCCCTTCGATGGGCGCCAGCAGGCACCGGACAAAAGTCTCCGCCACGTCTTCCACGTACTGCAAATCCATGTGGCCCGTAAGCCGGATCTGGAACGGGCGGCCAAGCACCACCGACTTCATGGCGAGGGTGGGATCGGCCGTGAGCCCGTCGTCGCGGCCGACGCCAAAGACGGTCCAGGGCCGCAGGCCGATGCTCGAGATTCCGTTGGCCAGATAAAACACACGCGCGTTGCCCTCGGTGAGCTGCTTGAACACGCCATAGTGCGTCGAGGGTTGAAGCGGCTCGGCCTCGGTCAGCTTGTGTGCTCCGTAGGCTTCCTCCGGCCCCCACACCGCTGACGAGCTGGCATAAACCACGCGAACCGCCCGGCCCGCATCGCGCGCCGCTTCGAAAACATTGAGCGTGCCGATCACGTTCACCATCGCGCCGGCAACGGGATTGGCCTGGCAGTACGGCATAAGCCGCGCCGCCAGATGCACGATGTGCGTGATCCCCTCATCCTTCACCAGAGCCTTGACGCGCGCCGTATCTTCGATATTCCCCGTGCGGATGGCGACGCGCGCCACCTGTTCCGCCGTTGCGATCAGCGCCAGCCGCCGCGGATGCGGATCGAGATCGTAGACCGTCACGTCGAGTCCGCGATCCAGAAGGGCCTTCACGGTCCACGAGCCGATGCACCCCTGTGCCCCTGTGACTAGAATTTTCACGCCTGCGCCTCGGAAGCTCGCATCACCGGTGAACCCCGCAACGCCGGCGAGTGGCGGCGCTGGACTTGGTTTTCTCTGCGGGCGCTTCTCCGAACAGCCATTTGGTTTCTCCGCGTCTCCCTCGGCAGTTTATCTTGAAAGCTTATGAAGATCACGCATCTTAGCACGGCTGTTCTGGAATCGAATTTCGACTGGACCATCGTGAAGATCGAGACAGATGAAAAGATCATCGGATTCGGCGAAGCTTTCCTGGGCCCAGGCCTCACCGCTGTGATCCTTGAATTTGCCGCCATACTGATCGGCGAAGACCCCACGTCGATCGATCGTCTGCTGCGCCGCATGCATGCCAGTGTAGTCTACGCCTCGCCAGGCCTGGTCTTCCATGCGATCAACGGAATCGAGACCGCTTTGCTGGATCTCATCGGCAAGAAATTCAAGCAGCCCGTCTGGCAGATTCTGGGCGGCAAATATCGCGACCATGTGCGTGTCTATGCCGACTGCCACTCGGGCGAAGCCCTCGAAAGCATTACCCCGATGCTCTTGCCGCGAACGCCCGCGTGGATGCGCAAAGCGAGCGGCGAGAAACATAAAAGCGTGGCCAGCCTCAAGCACCACGGCTGGGATGCTTCGAGTCGAGACCATCTCACGCCTGAGTCGTACGCTCGCCGCGCCACGGAAATGGTGGCTCGTGGTTTTCGCATTCTGAAATTTGACGTCGATGTCCCCACGCCTTACGAAACCGACGAGTACAATCGCGACCTCAGCGCACCAGAAATTGATCATATGGCCTCGCTCGTCGCCGCCACTCGCGCGGCCGTGGGCCCCGGGATCGGCCTGGCCATCGATTGTCATTGGAACTACAGCGTGCAGGCCGCGATCGATCTGGCGCGCGCCGTCGAAAAGTATAAGCTGATGTGGCTTGAAGATCCCGTGCCGCCTGAAAACATTCGCGCCATCGGTGTCGTCCAGCGGAATACGCGAACCCCCATCGCCACCGGCGAAAACCATTATCTTCGCCTGGATTTCGAGCGCCTCATCACCGAGGGCGGCCTGCGAATCCTGGCGCCGGACGTCCAGAAAATCGGGCTGTGGAACGGCCGAAAGCTAGCCGATCTGGCTGACGTGCACTACGTGAGCCTGACGTTCCACAACATCAGCAGCCCGCTCGGCACCATGGCGGGCGTCCATCTCTCGGCCGCTGTGCCAAATGTTCTGGCGCTCGAATGGCACGCCGCCAGCGTTCCGTTTTTCGACGATCTGGTCAAGAACTCGAGCGGACCGATGATCGACAACGGCAAGATCGCCGTACCGGACAGACCCGGCTTGGGAATCGAGCTGGACCTAAATGTGGCTTACCGCTATAGCAAGCCGGGCGAAAAGTTCTTCGATTGAGAGTGGCTGATCGCTCTTCGAATCAGCGGCTTGGGTTAAACTCGTGCTATTCTTTGCTAACCCGGCTGATTTCATGGTGTTATCGCCCTGCTACCGAATGCCAAGAATAGCCGTTCGACCGCCGCGTATCCCCATACAAGCAAGAAAAGAAGCAGCTTAATTCATTCAGGTAGTCCCCCGATGCCGAGTGGACTATACTTGAACATCGCGCCACGGATACCTTAAGCATGTCCATTCGCGGTGTTCTGCTGCGGATGTCTGTAACTAGAAGGAAAGAGAGAGGATATGCACAAGCCCATCAAGTACGCCGAGAAAGCGTTGACCGTCGCCGCCGGTGCGGCCTGGACCGTATTCGACAAGCTCAACCAAATCCGTCAGAATCCCTCTTTTACGCCGAAATGGTCTGACAAGCCACTGCTCAAGTCGTACCAGAAGACCAAGCCGCCGCTGGGCTGGCCGCGTGAAACCGATTCGCTGTGCCCCCGGTGCATTCCCGAAATACGCAAAGAAATTTTGGACGGCAAGCGGGATTATCAGATCCTGTTGAAAGAAAAAGTCGGCGAGATCAAGGCCAAAGTCATCGAGCGCGACGGCAAGATTCTGATGGTCAAGGACTGCCCGGTTCACGGCCACTTCGAAGATGTCATGGCCATCGACACGGCATTCTTCAAGCATCTGGAAGACGTTTTTCCGGGGCGCGACATTGCGGCCCACAATGACGAAAAGCTGCACAACCACGGATCGAGCACTATCAAGCACGGCCGCGGATCGGTACTCACGGTCGATCTGACCAACCGCTGCAACATGATGTGCGACCCGTGCTTCATGGACGCCAACCAGGTCGGATTCGTTCACGAGCTGAGCTGGGAGGACATCCAGACGCTGCTCGACAACGCCATCTCGATCAAGCCGAGGCGGCAGATGTCGGTACAGTTTTCGGGTGGCGAGCCCACGCTTTCGCCGTACTTCCTGGACGCGGTTCGCTACTCGCGCAAGGTCGGCTACAACAGCGTGCAGGCGGCCACCAACGGGATCGAGTTCGCCAAAAGTTTCGAATTCGCCCAGAAAGCCGCCGAGGCCGGGCTGCGCTACGCCTACTTGCAATTTGACGGTATCGGCAACGCCGCCAACTCGCACCGCAAGGTCGGTAATTTGTTCGATGTGAAGCTGCGCGCCATCGAAAACCTGCACAACGCGGGCGTGGAGATTGTGCCGGTTACGACCATTCTCAACGGGATCAACAACGAGCAGGTGGGCCGTATCGTCGAGTTCGCGCTCGATAATCCCAAGAAGATTTCGTTCTGCTCCTTCCAGCCGGTTTCCTTCACGGGCCGCGACGAAGCCATCACCGATGAGCGCCGTCATGCACAGCGCTACACGCTGTCGCACCTGGCGCATGATGTGAAAAACCAGACAGGTATCGGCGAGCCGACCCGGGACTGGTTCCCCATCTCCTTCATGAGCACGTTCTCCGACTGGGCCGATCTGGTGCATGGCCCGCAGCATGACTGGGGACAGCTGAGTTGTGGTTGCCATCCTAACTGCGGCGTCGGTCTGGCCATCATGGTCGATAAGGAAACCAAGGAGCGGGCGCCGGTTACGTCGTTCCTGAATGCCGAGCGGCTGTCCAAGGACGTGGCGCGCGTGAACGACGCGGCGCGCGGGAAGTTCCTTTCCGTGGTGGGTGTGGCGCTTTCGCTGCTGCGCAACTACGATCCGTTCAAATCACCGCGGCATTTCCGGCTCACGGACCTGCTGACAAAATTCGACAAGTGCTTCGGCGCCACCGGCCGCAATTATGGCAAAGTTTCCGGCGACCGCACCATCGCCGACATCGAGAAGCGCCGCAAAGACCGCTGGAACTTCCTGTTCATTGCCGGTATGTGGTTCCAGGATCTGTTCAATTACGATTTCCGCCGCACCGAGCAGTGCATCATTCCCTACGCCACGCAGGAAGGCGAAATCTCCTTCTGCGCCTACAACACCGGCGTAGGTTGGCGCAACATTATCGAAAAAATGCACATGACCGCGACGCTCACCAAGTGGTACGACGAGCACGGGCGGCACGAGATCTTCGCCGGCAACCACGCCGTGCCGCTGGCGCCTGCCGAGCATCACCTTATTTTGAACGCCGAGGCCGTAGCCGCCGGCGAGCAGCACGATCTCGACAAGCTCGGTATCGCCAAGAACGCGCGCGAAGAAAAGATCCGTGAACGCAACGAAAAACTGCGCCAGGAAGGTCTCCATAACGAGCAAATGATGAAGCTCTACCGCCAGGTTGTGCTGAAGGAAAAAACGGAAGACGCTGGGTTCGTGCCACTCAACGGCATCGCCGGCCTGAAGCCTGCCGTACCCAAAAACCCGGCCGATGATCGCGAAGCGGTCGGTTCTTTTGGCGACTAGAGCCATCTCGATCAGCAATCTTTGGGGAGCCGCCGGAAGTGATTCCGGCGGCTTTTTTTTGCTTCCGAAGGGCGGCACGACACGCGCCGTGCTCGCCGGAGCCAGTTGCTGGCTGCATAGTTCTGCCACTTCCTTGCTTAAGCTAAACTGAGAAGCATGCCTGGGGCTGAGTCAGAGCTCGAAGAAATAAGGACGATCTTGCGGCACGTCGCCGAGCGGCAGGCTGCCGCCGAAGCCCGCATGGACCGCGCCGACGTGCGCATGGACCGCGCCGATGGCCGTATGGACCGCGCCGAGGCCCGCGCTGCGGAGATGGATGCGCGTTTCGAGAAGCGCATGCGGGGTTTTGAGAAGTTGGTGAAAATCGGGATGCGCGAATTGGCTGATTTGCGCAAGTTCGCCCGCCAATTGGACGAGCGGACGGACCACAAGATCAACGCCCTGATTGACGCACAGCAGCGCACCGAGGCCAGCCTGCGCGCATTCCTCGACAGCCGCCGGACCCGCAACGGCCACAACGGCGGCCGCGGCAAGTAGACCGGGCGGCCTTACGGCTATCATGATACAGAGTGGCCGGCGTTTATATCTCCTATCCGTTCTGCGCGCAGAAGTGCACCTACTGTAATTTCGCCTCCGGCGTTTTTCCCCGTGACCTCGAGCCTCGATATCTGGACGCATTGCGCCGGGAAATTGTCGGCCATGCGTGGCGGTGGCGGCCGGAGACGGTATATCTGGGTGGAGGCACGCCCAGCCTGATTGATCCCCAAGCCCTGCCGTCGCTGCTCGATGCCGTCCCCGGCAGGCCGTGGCGCGAAGCCACCATGGAAGCCGCCCCCGGCACGGTGACGCCGGACCGGATTCGCGCATGGCGCGAGTGCGGCGTCAACCGCGTCAGCCTGGGCGTCCAGAGTTTTGTGCCGGGCGAAATCGCGCGCACCGGCCGCAAGCACAACGCCGCAATCGTAGAGCGTGAAGTCGCGCTGCTGCGCGAGCATGACATCGATAACATCAATATCGACCTGATCGCCGGGCTGTCCGGGCAGACCGTTTCGTCCTGGAGTGAATCGCTCGATTGGATCGAGCGCCTGGCGCCGCCGCACGTTTCCGTTTACATGCTCGAAATCGATGAAGACAGCCGTCTGGGCAATGAAATTCTCCTCAACGGGAAGCGCTACGGCGCGCTGGAGATCCCCTCCGACGAACTGACCGCCGGGTTGTACGAGACGGCCGTCGCACGGCTGGCGGCTCTTGGTACGCCTCGCTACGAAATCTCGAACTTCGCCCGGCTCGCGTGGGAGTCACGCCACAATTTGAAATACTGGCGTCTCGAACCCTATGTAGGATTTGGCGCAGATGCGCATTCATTCGACGGCGTGCGGCGCTGGCAGAATGTGGAACGGGCGGCCGAGTATGCCGACCGCGCATCACCCGTGATTGAATCCCTGCCCGCGCATCCGGAAGAAGAAAAGTTCTTCGTCGGCCTGCGCCTCGCCGAAGGAGTTCGCCCAACGGCGGAAGAATGGCGGCAGTTCGAGGCGCCCATCAGCCGCTTATTGGGCGAGGGCCTGCTCGAGAAAAGCGGCGGCACGCTGCGCCTCACCGATCGCGGCGTGCTCCTTTCGAACGAAGTGTTCCAGGAGTTTCTAACCACATGATGATCGACCTGCGCAGCGACACCGTCACCAAACCCACGCCCGCGATGCGGCGCGCCATGGCGGAAGCCGAGGTCGGTGACGACGTTTACGGGGAAGATCCCACCGTCAATCGCCTGGAGCAACGCGCCGCCGAGATCGCCGGCAAGGAAGCCGCGCTGTTGGTGCCCACCGGCACCATGGGCAATACGATCGCTGTCAAACTGCACACCGAGCACGGCCAGGAAGTGATCTGCGAAGCACGCGGGCACGTTCTGAATTACGAGTTGGCCATGATGGCTTGGTTCTCCGGTTGTGTTGCGCGGCCCATTTTCGTCCAGAGCGGCATTCTGCGCTGGGAACAGATCCGCCCGGAGATCCGCCCGCTTGGCCCGCACTGGGCGCCGACCGGCCTGATCGAGATCGAAAACACGCACAACATGGCCGGCGGCACGGTCTATCCGCTGGATGTGATCCGCGAGATCGCGGATGGCGCGCACGAACTGGGGCTGAAAGTTCACATGGATGGCGCGCGCGTATTCAACGCGGCCGCGGCGCTAGGCCGGTCTGTGCGCGAGATTGTAGCGCCGGTGGATACGGTGATGTTCTGCCTGTCGAAGGCGCTGGGCGCGCCGGTAGGCTCAATGCTCGCCGGGACGAAAGCCGACATGGCGCGCGCGCGCCTCTACCGCAAGCGGCTGGGTGGTGGCATGCGCCAGGCAGGTGTACTGGCCGCGGCGGGATTGATTGCGCTTGAAGAGCATCCGGCGCTGCTGCGTCGCGATCACGAGAACGCGCGCTGGCTGGCGGGTGAACTGGCCAAGATCCCCGGCATCGCCATCGACCCGAAGCGCGTCGAGACCAACATCCTGATCTTCGACGTCAGCGGCAGCGGGCTATCCACCAGCGAGTTCAGCACGCGGCTCAAATCACATGGCGTTCTGTTCAACGGCATCAATGGCCGCGAGATGCGGATCGTAACGCATTACGACGTGGACCGTGCCGGCTGCGAGCGGGCGCTGGAGGCCATCGAGCAGGTGGCGGCGGGAGCGTCGACGCACGCGCACGCGGACTGATCCTCTACGTTTCGTGGCGAAGCCGGCAGGAATGCCTGCTCTCTTCACTTCAGATACGTTTTCACATCCGGATTCAGCAGAGCCTTGATCTCCGGCTTGTCGAGATCCGATTTGGTAATTACCCGCGCGCTCAGGTCGATGCGCTTGGGCGGTGTTTTGCCGTGCAGTTTATCCACCAGCGTTTTCACGGCCTCGTAGCCGATCCGGAAAGGGTCTTGCGCCACCAGCGCATCAATCGTGCCGCGCTTCAGGTCCTCCACCATGCCTTCACTGGCATCGAAGGCCACGAATTTGATTTTTCCGGCCTGCTTGCGCGAGTTGATCGCCAGCGCCGTACCGACAGAACTTGGCTCGGTGGACGCGAAAATGCCGTCGAGATCGGGGTGTGCGGTCAGAATATTCTCCGCGGCGGCCATGGCTTTCGACCGGTCCGACATCCCGTACTGCTTCTGTACGATGTGAATCTGCGGAAATTCCTTGGCCATGCAGTCTTCGAAGCCGCGCTCGCGCTCCATGGTCGAGGAACTGCCGGGAACGTGCAGCACCATGGCAATCGACCCCTTGTTGTGCAGCAGCTCCGCCAGCTTGCGCGCGGCCATCTCGCCGGCCGCGTAGTTGTTGGTAGCGACGAAGGTCATGTAGTTGGTGGAATCGACGCCCGAGTCAAAAACCGTGACCGGGACACCCTCTTTCGCCGCGCGGTCGAGCGAAGCATCAAGCGCCGTGCGGTCCTGTGCGGCAAGCGCCAAACCATCGACGTGCCGCGCGATCATGGAATCGACGATTTCGATCTGGCGGCTGTAATCGGTCTCGGTGGCGGGCCCGTTCCACAGCACGTCGACATCAAGATCGTGCCCCGCCGCCATGGCACCCGCGTGAATCGACACCCAGAACAGATGCGAAGTCGCCTTAGGGACGACAGCGATTACCTTCCTGCGGTTCGTGGTGCAGGAGAGGAGCGTGAGGCAGAGGAAGAGCATTGACACGGCGAGCCGATGGCGCGGCGACGAGGCGAATTGACCATAGGCGCAAGTAGTGCGGCTTCCGAAGCATTTTGACCTAACGGGCGATGATCTTGTCATTTTTATCATCCAGCTCCCTGAAGTCTAATACCTTTGACTTGAGCGTACGGATAAGTCGTTAGCCTGTCGGACAGTGAGTATCGGTGCGCCGTTCCCCACACCGGATTTAGCGACGATTCGGAATCTGCGTCGACTAACTGGCTGCATGAGGATCTGAACTGTGCTGCCTAACTGATTGTCCCGGAGTCCTTGTCAAAAACCGCGATCCCGTTCGCGACTTCCAGAGCTCCGCTGTGGATTGAGTAGCTCAAGGTGAGAGTGCGTCCCTCGGGAGTCACGGTTACCGTCTCCGTGAGAGCGATTGCGCCATTTCTCTTTCCGGTCCCGGCGATGCTGTCGCTGCCGACGCGCTTGTACGCAATGGTGTCGGCTGCAGGTGAACCCGCGACCTCGTTCTCCCTCCCGTCGAACCTGGCCAGAACGTCTA
>Ga0310810_10000655_pt1 | contig 34638 bp, 46 predicted proteins | sample NCmetagenome_FD_207641 | JGI IMG/M metagenome (GOLD analysis project Ga0310810, IMG submission 207641) | Soil microbial communities from experimental microcosm in Duke University, North Carolina, United States - NC | ecosystem: Engineered > Artificial ecosystem > Soil microcosm > Unclassified ... | reverse complement strand
CGCGAATTCACGCCCTGCCCTTCTTCCGCCGCGGCGAAAGGAAAAGCTTCGACTTTCGCGCCCTGCCCATCGAGGATCTCGATCGTGTCGGTCAGGTACAGCTCGTTCTTCTGGTTCTCCGGCTTGATCAGGGCGAGGCTCGAAAAAAGCTTGTCGCTCTTGAACAGATAAACGCCGGTGTTTACTTCCTTGATGTTTTTCTCGTGCTCGGCCGCGTCGAGTTCTTCGCGAATGCCGCAAAAAGCGCCGTTTGCCCGGAGGATCCGGCCGTAGCTTTTCGGGTCTTCGCGGACCGACGAAAGAACGCTCACATCGCATTTGTTTTCGCGGTGCGCGCGGATGAAACTTTTCAGCGTTTCCAGTTTCACGAGCGGCATGTCGCCCGGCCAGATCAGGATGTCGCCCTTGAAACCCGCGAGCGCCTTGCGCGTCATCATGACCGCATGACCCGTGCCGCGCTGCACTGACTGCAGGACCGGCGTGACACGCCCGGCCGTATGACGCTTCACTTGATCCGCGCCCGCGCCTACCACCAGCACCGGCTTCCGCACGCCCGCCTGCGAAAGCGTGTCGAGCACGCAATCCAGCAGGGTACGGCCCAGGACTTCGTGGAGTACCTTGGGCTTTTCCGAACGCATGCGCGTTCCCTTGCCGGCGGCAAGGACCACGGCCTGCATCGCGCTCATCCCTTGATACCCGTCAGCTTGATGCCTTCGACGAAGAACCGCTGGTTGAAAATGAAAACGAGCAGGATGGGAATGATCATCAGCATGGACGCAGCCATCAAAAGCGTCCAGTCCGTATGGTGCAAACTCTGGAAGTACGCGAGGCCCACGGGCAGCGTAAATTTCTCGTGCGTGTTCAAAACAATCAGCGGCCACATGAAGTTCATCCACGTTCCCATGAACGTGAATGTCGTCAGCGTGGCCAGCGCCGGCTTCGACAGCGGAAGAATGATCCGCCAAAAAATGCCGAGATAATTACAGCCGTCGATCTTGGCCGCATCTTCGAGATCTTTAGGCAGCGTCAGGAAAAACTGCCGCAGCATGAACGTGCCGTAGGCCGTGAACGCGGCCGGAAGGATGAGCGCCTTGTAGCTGTCGATCCATCCCAGGTAACGCAGCAGAATGAAAACGGGAATCATCGTCACCGCGCCCGGGACCATCATCGTGGCCAGGTAGCCGAAGAAAATTTTGTCGCGGCCCGGGAACGTCAGGCGCGCGAACGGGTACGCCGCAAGCGCGCTCGTCGCGACTTGCGCGAGCGTAACCATGATGGCCACGAAAATCGAATTGAGATAAAAGCGCGCGAACGGCACCACTTTCCACGGCTCCAAATAATTCCGCCAGACAAACGCCGTGGGGATCCACTCTTCCCACCAATTCTTCGAAAACGAAAATACCTGGCTCGGTTCCTTGAGCGAAGTCGTGATCATCCACATGAACGGCCCGACCATGGTCAGCGCGCCCAGGCAGAGAAGAAAATACAGGCCCGCCTTCTCCCAGAACTGGCGGATTTTTTTCCCCTGCTTGTTCTTCTTGGCCGACTCCCGGGTCAGCTGCTCGACCGCGAGAACGGTCTGGGCGTCTTTCAAAGCGCCGCCTGTTGTATGGAATGCGGAATTCATGTCCGTCCTTTTAACTGTAGTAGACTTGTTTCCCGAAAAAGCGCCACTGCATCAGCGTGAAAAGAAATACGATCACGAAAAGCACCCACGCGATCGCCGCCGCCTCGCCCATCTTGTGCCACTCGAAGGCATTGTTGTAAATGTAATAAATGATCGTGGTCGTCGACCCGTTCGGGCCGCCGCCCGTCATGATGTAAGCCGGATCAAAACCCGCCTGGAACCCGCCGATCACGCTCATGATCGCGATGAAAAACGTGGTCGGGGAAATCTGCGGCCAGGTCACGGCCCAGAATTTCTGCCACGAGTTCGCGCCGTCCACTTCCGCCGCGTCGTAAAGATCGCGCGGCACGCCCTGCAAGGCGGCGAGATACAGGATCATGTTGTAGCCGCCCACCGTCTGCCAGACGCTCATGATGATGAGCGCGGGTTTCGCCCACGCCTCGTCGGTCAGCCAATACGGGCCTTTCAGCGGCACGCCGAGGATCTGCCCGGTTTTGGCGATGATCGAATTGAGCACGCCGAACTCGGGATTGTAGATCAGCCGCCACAGCATGTAGATGGCGACACCCGCGCAAAGCGTCGGCAGAAAGTAGACCGTCCGGAAAACGACGATCCCTTTCAGCTTCTGGTTCATGCCCAGCGCGAGGATCAGCGAGCCCGCCATGCCCAGCGGAATCGCGGCCATGAGGTACACCGTGTTCCAGCAGTATTTCCAGAAAAAAGGGTCCTGAAAAAGCTCGACGAAGTTTGTGAGGCCGACAAAACGCGGCGGCGAAAGCAGGTCCCACTTCACGAAGCTGAGGAAAAGCGAGGCGCCGACCGGGATCGAGGTGAAGATCAGAAAACCCAGCAGATTCGGCATCAAAAAGCCATATGCCGCCAACGCTTCTTTTGTTGAATTTTTCATTTTCATGGGCGCTTCCTTATAGATGCTCAGGCGGAACGCGCCCATTCGTCGGGACGGATCAGGGAAGGCTTTTCTTTTCCCTCAATCACCCTGCGGTTGATCAGGCACTCGGTGATCCCCGATTCCGACGGGATGTCGTACATGACGTCCATCATGACCGTCTCGAGAATGGAACGCAGCGCCCGCGCGCCGGTGCCCTTGCGGAGGGCCTTCTTGGCCACTTCTTCCAGCGCATCCGGCGTGAACTTCAGGTCCACGTTTTCCATCTTGAAAAGCTTCTCGTACTGTTTGACGAGCGCGTTCTTGGGTTCCGTTAAGACGCGCACGAGGTCGCCTTCATTCAATCCATGAAGGGTCGAAAGCACGGCAAAGCGGCCGATGAACTCGGGAATAAACCCGAACTTCAACAGGTCTTCGGTCTCGACGAGATCGAGCAATTCTCCCAGGCTCATTTCCTTCTCGGCCGCATTGCGGTGCGCGCCGAAGCCCAGCGATTTCTTGGAAACACGTTTGCTGATGAGCTGATCCAGGTGCGCGAAGGTCCCGCCGCAGATGAACAGGATGTTGCGCGTGTTGATCTGGATGTATTCCTGCTGGGGATGCTTGCGGCCGCCCTGCGGAGGCACGTTGGCAATGGTCCCTTCCAGAATTTTGAGCAGCGCCTGCTGCACGCCTTCACCGGAAACGTCGCGCGTGATGGAGACGTTTTCGGAGGTGCGGGCGATCTTGTCGATTTCGTCGATGTAGACGATACCGAGCTCAGCGCGCTTCACGTCAAAGTTCGCGGCCTGCAAAAGACGAAGCAGGACGTTTTCCACGTCTTCGCCGACGTAGCCGGCTTCGGTCAGCGTGGTCGCGTCCGCGATGGCCAGAGGCACGTCGAGCAGCTTCGCGAGCGTGCGCGCGAAAAGCGTTTTGCCGGAGCCCGTGGGCCCGATGAGCAGGATGTTGCTCTTTTCCAGCTCAATGTTGTCTTCGGACTGCGCCGCGCTCTTGATACGCTTATAGTGATTGTGAACGCTGACGGATATCTGCTTCTTGGCCTTTTCCTGGCCGATGATGTGCTCATCCAGCTTGGCCTTGATCTCGCGGGGCTTGGAAACCGCGAGGCGGGCGATGCCCTCGTAAGGCTTGACGGTGCGGGCCTGGTCCTTGAGGAGGATGTCATTACAAATCTTGATGCAGATGTCGCAAATGTAAACGCCGGGTCCGGAAAAAATTTTCCGCACATCCTTACGCTTGTCACGCCCGCAAAAGGAACACCGCTCTGAAATGTTGGTCATAAGTATTCACAACTCCGTTTAAATTCCATTCAGGTCAATCAAGAACGGCGCCCGTCCAGCCTGTCCCTGTGCTCTGCTTATTTACTGCGTCACAAGTCCTATGGAACCTTGCGCACTCTCAAACACTGCCCGGCCTGGACTCGAACCAGGAATCATGCCTCCAAAGGGCAGTGTGATACCATTTCACCACCGGGCAATCGACTTTTTTATCTTGGCCCGAGTTCCAACAGAAAAAAAACCGGTTTCTCCGCGAGAGCCTTATTGGGCCGGATCACAAATCCGCTGGCAATCCCGGCTCTTATCTCCGCGCGGCCGCCTCTTCCGAGGTGCCTTGAAGAGAATAATAGGCGTCGAGCACGCTTTTCTGGATATATTCCCGGCACTCCGACGTAATGGGATGGGCAATATCCCGATGATCCACCCTGCCGAAATCACCCAGCTCGCCATCGCCCCGCTTTTCAACTTTCCGCGAGGGCATGGCCACGAACAGGCCTTTGCTGCCTTCGATCACCTTCAGATCGCGGATGACGAAACACTCATCCAAGGTAATCGTAACGAATGCCTTGAGTTTCTTGTCGCCATCTTTCCGGGGGAAAACCCGGACCTCTGTGATCTTCATGCAGCACCTCGCTCACCCTCTCGGGGTTTAGAACGTGAACACTTTTTCCAGCCGCACGGCGGGAAAAAGCTGGCGCACAAGCGTCCGATGACGCTTGATCTCTTGCTCATGAGAAAACATGATAAAGACCGTTGGCCCGCTTCCGGACATCCTGACCAAGGGATACCCCGCCCTTGTCAGTTTTTGTATCTGCTTTGAAATCGAGGGCCTTAAAGAAAAAGCAGGCGGTTCCAAATCATTACGGATCAACGCCGCTATTTCCTGATACTTTTGCAGGCCGGAAAAATGGCAGAGCATTCTAACCTCGCCGGTTGCTTTTGTCAAGGAAACCGCCCCGGGCTTGAGGTGTCTTGACCGGAAGACATCTTTTGTGCTAAGTGATTTCTCTGAAAGGAGTAAGAGAAAACCTTGGCGGCACCTTGCGGGCCGGGGATAGATTCTGTCGCCGCGTCCCACCGCGAGTGCCTGATTCGTCTCATAAAGAAAGAACGGAACATCTGCTCCCAGCTTCTTCCCCATGGCTACCAGGGCCTTCCGGGAAAGCCCCAGCCGGTAAAGCCGGTTCATCCCCAGGAGAAAAAAGGCGGCATTGCTCGATCCCCCGCCAAGGCCGGCGCCGACCGGGATCTTTTTTTGCAGCCGGACACGCACCCCGCCCAGCCTGGGAAATCGCGCTTGCAGCAAGCCGTAGGCGCGGACCACGATGTTGCGTTCGTCCGTGGGAAGCCCCGGATAATCGCAGGTCAGAACAATGCCTCGCGGGATTTTTTTGAGCGTGATCGTGTCTTTCAGCGAAATGCGGTGGAAAAGCGTGACGAGCTCGTGATAGCCGTCGGGCCGCTTGCGCGTGACGCGCAAATGGAGATTGAGCTTGGCCGGACTTGAAACGGTTAGAGTGTTCATGGAAGAGAAAACCCGGCCCTCCGGAGGAGGGCCGGGAAGAGGATTCCCGAAGAGAGGACGTCTCTTCAGTACGAAAGAGCGGAAAAACCGCGGCTTAGGACCAGGACTTCTTCTTGTGGCGGTGTTTCCGGAGCTTTTTTTTGCGCTTGTGCTTGTTCATTTTCTTTTTGCGCTGTTTATGAGCCCAAGGCATCGAAGCTTTTCTCCTTCTTGTTGGGTTGATCTTACGGAATGACTTTGTTCAGCGGGTATTCGATAATTCCGGACGCGCCGTTCTTCTTGAGTTCGGGAATGAGCTCGCGCACGACCGATTCGTCGATGATCGTATCCACGTCGTACCAGCCTTCGCTGGAAAGCGAAGACACGGTCGGATTTTTCAGCGCGGGAAGGATTTTCAGGACGGCCGGCAGATTTTTCTTTTCCACGTTCATCTTGAGGCCGACTTTGTCCTCAGCGCGGATCGCGCCTTCGAGCAGCAGCACGATGTTGTCCATCTTGCGCTTTTTCCATTCGTCCTTATAGCTGTCTTTATTGGCGATAAACTTGGGCACCGAGGTCAAAAGCGTCTCGATGATGCGGAGATTATTGGCGCGCAGGCTCGAGCCGGTTTCCGTGGCTTCGACGATGGCGTCGGCAAGGCGCGGCGGCTTCACTTCCGTGGCGCCCCAGGAAAATTCCACTTCGGCGTTGACCTTGTTCTTTTTCAGGTACTCCTTCGTGACTTCCACCAGCTCGGTGGCGATCTTCTTTCCTTCAAGGTCCTGCACCTTCTTGAAGGGAGAATCGTTGTGCACGCAAAGCACCCAACGGACGGGGTTCTTCGTGCGCTTCGAGTACTGCAGCTCGCAAAGCTCGGTCACTTTGGCCTTGTTCTCGCAGATCCAGTCATGGCCCGTGAGGCCGCAATCGACGACGCCGTCTTCGATATAACGCGGCATCTCCTGCGGGCGGAAAAGGATGACTTCCAGTTCCGGATCATTGACGGAGGGGAAATAGGAGCGGGAGCCCACGGAGACCTTGAAACCGGCCTTAGTGAACAGGCGGTAAGTGGCCTCTTCGAGGCTTCCTTTGGGCAAAGCGATTTTGAGTTTATTCATAGGAAGGGGGATTCTAACGGTTTGGCTGGGGGGTGTCAACCGCGGCTATCCGCCTTGGGAGCCGCCGCTGGCCTTTCTTTGTTCGAACCAGCGATCCACGCGCGAGAAAATCATGAGAATAACGAGCACAAGAAGCGTTGAAACCGTGGCTTCGAAAAAATCTCCAAGGCCGCATGCCAGTCCGATACCGGCCGCAATCCAGATGCCCGCGGCTGTCGTAATGCCTTTGACTCCCGCGGGGTTGCGGATAATCGCGCCGGCGCCCAAAAAGCCGATACCGCTGACAACTTGGGCGGAAATGCGGGAAGCATCCGTGTCCTTATAAAGTTCGGCGATGTGCGTCGACACCAGCATGACAAGAGCAGACCCCAAACAAACGATGGTGTAAGTGCGGAAACCTGCTTCCTTGCCGTGCCTTTCGCGTTCGAGCCCGATAAGCGCGCCCAAAATCGTGGCCGCCGCAAGGCGGATGACGACGTCGAGATTGTGAGTCATGAAGCTTTCCTCCCTTTAACTCTGAGGTTGGGATCCGCATTCAGGCGGATCGTGTCCCGCACGCCCTTTTCATAAAGGTCGAGGCCCTGCCGCGCAATCATGGCCGCGTTGTCGCCCGTCAGCGCGAGCGGCGGAAACCAGGTGCGAATGCCTTCCCGGCCCGCAGCTTCCTGGAGATCTTTTCTCAGACGGGAATTGGCGCTCACGCCCCCGCCCACGACGATGTCCGAGACTCTCATATCTTCGGCCGCCGCGATCGATTTCTCAACCAGCCAGCTGACGGCGGCGCGCTGGAAGCTCGCGGCCACGTCACGCTTGAATTCATCCGTCATGCTCTTTTGCCTGCGCGTCAGGTAAAGCACGGCCGTCTTTACGCCGCTGAAACTGAAGTCATAGGAATTTTCTTGTTTCGGCCTTGTGAACTTATACGCCTTTTCATTGCCCTGGGCCGCGAGCTTGTCGATGATGGGGCCGCCCGGAAACCCAAGACCCAGGATCTTCGCGACTTTGTCGTAAGCCTCGCCGCACGCATCATCCACAGTCTCGCCGATAATCTTCATCTGCGCGCCTTCATGATAGGAAATGCTGGTATGCCCGCCCGACACGAGCAGCCCGAGATAACGTTCCGGCGCTTCGTGCCCGATGAAATTGGCGGTGAGGTGCGCTTCCAGGTGATTGACGCCGACGAGCGGCTTCTTGAGGTGAAAGCTCAGCGCCTTGGCGAAGCATACGCCCACGAACAAGGACCCGATGAGCCCGGGCCCCTGCGTCACCGCGATGAGATCCACGTCTTGGATTTTTGCATTGGCCTGCTTCAGCGCCTGCTCGAGCACAAAGTCGATTTGCTCAAGGCTGTGCCGGCACGCGATTTCGGGAACCACGCCGCCGAAGGGCTGATGGCGGAAAAGGCTGGAGGATACCACGTTGGAGCGGATGCCGTGCTTGCCTTCCAGAACGGCCACGGACGTTTCGTCGCAGGAAGTTTCGATGCCGAGCGTGATCATTATTGCGGCTGCAGTTTTTTGACCAGGATTTCGTTGGCCAGCTTGGGATTGGCCTTGCCCTGGGAAGCTTTCATGACCTGGCCCACCAGGAATCCGAGCGCCTGGTTTTTCCCCGCGCGGAAATCAGTCACTGATTTGGGATTGGCCTCGATGACGCCGTCGGCGATCTCTTCGATGAACTTGGTGTCCGTCACCTGCACCCAGCCTTTTTCCTTCACGATTTCCCCGGCGGGCTTGCCGGTCTCGAACATGAGCGGCAGCACGTCTTTGGCGATCTTGCCGTTGATCGTGTTGTTTTCGATGAGCGCGATGAGGCCGGCCAGCGCTTCCGCTTTGACCGGCGAATTTTCGATCGTCAGCTTGTTGAGATTGAGCAGTGCCAGCAGTTCCGACTGGATCCAGTTGCTGACCATTTTGGGATTGGCCTTGGATTTCAGGCAATCCTCGAAATAATTCGCCAGCGGTTTTTCCTGCACCAGCACCGCGGCATCATAGGCCGACAGCCCATAATTTTTCGCAAGCCGCGCGGCGCGCGCCGCCGGAAGCTCCGGAAGCGTTTTGCGGATCGCCTCGACCGTCTCAGCAGAAAGCGTGAACGGGACGAGATCCGGCTCGGGAAAATATCGGTAATCATGCGCCTCTTCCTTGGACCGCATCAAAAAAGTCTGGCCTTTGTCGTCGTTCCAAAGCCGGGTTTCCTGTACGACCCGCTCGCCGTTATCGAGCATCGCGGCCTGGCGCTCGATTTCGTACTGAATCGCCTTTTGGACGGCCTTGAACGAATTGAGGTTCTTCACCTCGGCCTTGGTGCCGAGTTTCGTTTCGCCTTTTTTACGGATGGAAACGTTCGCGTCACAGCGCAGGCTTCCCTCTTCCATGTTGCAGTCGCTGACTTCAAGGTACTGGAGAATGGCTTTAAGCGCGGTGAGATAGGCATACGCTTCTTCCGGCGAACGAAGGTCCGGCTCGGAAACGATTTCCAAGAGCGGCACGCCCGCGCGGTTGAAATCCACAAGGCTCGCGCCTTCGATGCCTTCATGCAGCAGTTTGCCCGCGTCCTCTTCCAGATGCGCACGGTGCACGCGGATCTTGCGTTCAACCAGCCCGCCGTCCGCGCCTTTCAGCTCGATCATGAGCCAGCCCGGGCCGTTGACGGGCATGTCGAACTGCGAAATCTGATACGCCTTGGGAAGATCGGGATAGAAATAATTTTTACGGTCGAATTTGAGCCGCTCGGAAATCTTGCAGTTGAGCGCGAGGCCGACCTTGATGCCGAGGCGGAGCGCTTCTTCGTTCAGAACGGGCAGCGATCCGGGCATGCCCATGCAGGTCGGGCAGGTGTTCTGGTTCGGCTCGCAGCCGAAACGCGTCGAGCACGAGCAGAAAATCTTCGACTTCGTGTCGAGCTGCGTGTGCACTTCAAGGCCGATCACCGGTTCGTAATCATCAAGCGGCATAAGGATCTCAGAGTTTGGGCTTCTTTTTGTAAACCTGGGTTTCCTGTTCGAATGCGTAAGCCGCGCGGAAAAGCGCAGGCTCGTCGAAAGGACGCGCCATCAGCTGCATGCCCACCGGAAGGCCGGAAGACGTGAAGCCGCAGGGCAGCGACATGGCCGGAACGCCGGCCAGGTTCGCGGGAATCGTCAAAATATCGGAAAGGTACATGGCCAGCGGGTCCGACAATTTTTCGCCGATCTTAAACGGCGGCGTCGGCGCCGTGGCGCTGAGAATCACGTCGACGTCTTTGAACGCGCGGCTGAAGTCGTCGCGAATCAGCGTGCGGACTTTCTGGCCCTGGCGGTAATACGCGTCGTAATAGCCCGCGGACAACACGAAAGTCCCGAGAAGGATGCGGCGTTTGGCTTCGGCTCCGAAGCCCTCGTCGCGCGTTTCGAAATAAAGGTCTTTGAGCGACTGTTCCGAAGCGCGGATGCCAAAGCGCACGCCGTCAAAACGCCCGAGATTGGAGCTGGCCTCGGCAACAGCCACAATATAATAAACCGCGACCGCCTGCGACGTGTTAGGCAGGCTCACGCTTTTGATTTCCGCGCCCAGCTTCTTGAAAACTTCCGCGGCCTGGCGCACGCTCTTTTCGACTTCGGGGTCCATGCCTTCCACAAAATATTCCTGGGGCAGCCCGATGCGCAGGCCTTTCACGTCGCGGACAAGCGACTTGGTGTAATCGGGCACCGGCTCCGAAGACGCCGTGGAATCTTTTTCGTCGTGGCCCGCGAGCACGTTCATGAGAAGCGCGGCATCTTCCACGGTTTTTGTGATGGGGCCAATCTGGTCGAAGCTCGAACCGAAAGCGATGAGGCCATAACGCGACACGCGGCCATAAGTCGGCTTGAGGCCGACCACGCCGCAAAATGCCGCGGGCTGACGGATGGAGCCGCCCGTATCCGAACCCAGCGCGGCGAGCGTCATGTCCGAGGCCACCGCCGCCGCAGAACCGCCGCTCGAACCGCCCGGAACGCGTTCCGTGTCCCAGGGATTGCGGCAAACACCGTAGGCGGAAGTCTCGCACGAAGAACCGAACGCGAATTCATCCATATTGCACTGGCCGAAAATCACGGCGCCCGCATTTTTCAGGCGCTCCACGGCCGTTGCGTTGTAAGGAGGCCGGTGGCCTTTCAAAATTTTTGAGGCGCAGGTCGTTTCCAATCCCTGGATGCAGATATTGTCCTTGATGGAAATAGGCAGCCCCTGCAGCGGCCCTTTGCCTTCCCCGCGCACAACCGACACTGCCGGATCAAAACGCAGAAAAGCATTCAGCTTGGGATTGAGCGAAGACACCCGCGCGCTCAGCGCTTTGATCAGCGCGGAGCCGCCGTCTTTTCGGACTTCCTCGAGGGCTTGTTTTAAAGTGAGCTGGTGCATGGGGATCAGCGTTCGACGACTTTGGGGACTTTGAAAAATTTTCCCTGGCGGGCGGGAGCGCTCTCGAGGACGCTGTCGCGGACTTCCGAGGGCTTGACTTCATCCTTGCGAAAAACGTTGGTCAGGTCCAGCACGTGGCTGGTTTCGGCGACATTCTTCGTGTCCACCTGGCGGAGCTGCTCCACGTAGGCGAGGATGGACTTCAAGTCCTCCTCGAGCTTCGCTTTTTCGGCTGGCTTTAATTTGATCCGCGCCAGTTCCGCCACTTTGTCGATTTGAAAGCTCATGTCTTTTCCTTTGTTTCGCGGCCTCTCAGGCCGCGCAGGAGGCTGATGTTAGCACGCCCCGACAAACCCTGTCAATCAAGCCTCCGGCCGTCTTTGGGGGCTTTAACTTGCGCGGCAAGCGCGAGAAAATCTTTCAGCAGCAGCTGTTCGGAACGCACGCCCGGATCGATCCCGAGTTTCTCGAAAGCCGCGGCCCATTCTTCTTTGGTTTTACCGAGCGTCGATTGCGCCAGGACCGAGATCAGTTTCTTGCGTCGATGGCTGAAAGCGGCCTTGATGAATTCCGACACCTCTTCCGCCGTCAGACCGTCAAAATCGTCCCGCTGATGAAAATCGAAGACCACAACGCTCGACTTCACCTGCGGCGGCGGCGTGAAACACCGGGGCGAAACATCGAAGCCGGGGGCCACGTCCGCGAAAAGACGCATCATCAGGCTGAGGCGGCCGTAATCCTTGCTGCCCGGCCCGGCGAAAATCCGGTCCGCCACCTCGAGCTGCATGGTAAACACGCCCCGCGTGAACAGTTTCCGGTTTTCGCAGATTTTAAAAAGAAGCGGCGCCGTGATGTAATAAGGAAGGTTGCTGAGGATTTTACACGGCTTCCGCCCGAGGATTTTCTCGAAATCGGCTTCCAGCGCGTCGTCATGATGGATCTCCAGCCTCCCATCCTCGATTTCGGCGGCGAAAACCTCTTTCAAGACTTCGACGAAGCGCGCGTCCTTTTCGACGGCCGTCACGCGCATCCCGCGCGCCAGCATTTGCCCGGTCAGCGCGCCGAGCCCCGGCCCGATCTCGAAGACACTCTCGCCTTTCACCGGGTTGAGCAGCTCCACGGTTTTCCTTTGAAGGTTCGGGTCGATCAGAAGATGCTGCCCCAGATTGCCGCGGATGGCGATCCCGTATTCCTTCAAAAGATCGATTTGGGTTCTCATCGTATCCTCAGGGATTAAACGCTTGCCAGCCGGCGCGCGAGATCGATCGAGGCCGTCATCGAAGACGCGTCCGCCTTCCCTTTCCAGGCGATGTCGAAAGCGGTGCCGTGGTCGGGCGAGGTCCTCACGAACGGAAGCCCGAGCGTCACGTTCACGCCGTCGTTGAAATGGACCATCTTGAACGGCGCGAGGGCCTGGTCATGATACATGCTGATGAGCGCGTCGTAGCGGCCCTCGTAGGCCTCGTAAAAAAGCTGGTCCGCGGAAAACGGCCCGGAAACGTCGATACCGCTCCGCCTTGCCTTTTTCACGGCCGGCGCGATCGTCCTGTTTTCCTCGTCGCCGGTTTCCTCGCCGTGCGGGTTCAAAGCACAGACGGCGAGCCTGGGTTTCGCCAGGCGCATATTCTTTTTCAGGAAAGCGTGCGTGAGCATGATTTTGTCCACAACGCCCGCGGCCGTGATCTGCGCCGAGACTTTTTTCAGCGCGACGTGAACCGTGGCCAGCGTGACTTTCAGACGCGGCCCGACGAACATCATGGCGAACTTTTTTGTTTTGGCTTTCTCCGCGAGGAATTCGGTATGGCCCGTGAATCCGGGATCCAGCAGCCGCTGGGTGGTCTTGTTGAGCGGGGCCGTCACGATCGCATGGATTTTTCCCTCACAGGCCAGGCGCGCGGCTTCGGAAAGTGACGCAAGGGCAAGCGATGCGTTCGCGCGCGAGACGCCGCCGACTTTGAAAGCGGGAACTTCACCTGTTTTCTTCTTGCCGTAAAAAAGCGCCGCGGCCGCGGAACCGACATCGTAAAAAAGAAGCTCGCCCTCATGCTCCGTTTTTTTCCGGAATGAATCGGAATAAATTTCACGGAAAGAAAGCCCGGGCGCGAAACGCGCCGCACGCAGCAGGGCCCCGCGGGTGCCGAACAAAACATAGGTCGCCGTGCGGGAATCCAGCTTTCGGAGGGCCTTGAGCGTGACTTCCGGGCCGATGCCGCCGGGATCTCCCAAAGTCAAAGCAAGGACGGGCTTTTTCATGGGCAGTACTCGGGTTAGAAAACGGGAAGGTTAACGGATCGAGATGTAGGCGTCGCGCTTGAGTTCCTGCATCCACTCGTTGAAACGCAGTTCGCTTTTCTCGCGGAAAAGCTCGCCGTAAATTTCGTCGCGGACGTTTTCCAGGGTGTTTTTGACGCTCTGCTCTTTTTCTTCGACCCGGAAGAGATGGTAGCCCATCGGGGTCTCGATAATGTTGGAGATCTCTCCGAGCTTCAGCGAAAAAATCACCTGGTCGATGACGGGAATCATGGCGCCGCGCGGGATCCAGTCGCTCAGGCCGCCGTTTTTCGCCTGCACGTCTTCGGAAAACTGCTGGGCAAGGGCCCCGAAGTCTTCCCCCGAAAGGATTTTTTTGCGGATGTCCGTGATCTTACCCTGGGCCTCATCGTCGGCCAGGCCTTTGTCGCGGGACTCGTAGCTTTTCTTGATGGTGATGGAGCGGACCTTCAGGCGCGGTTCCTTATCGAACTTCGCCGCGTTCTTCGAGTAGTAGTCTTCGATTTCTTTGGGCGAGATCACGACTTTCGAGCGGATCTCCATGTCGTGCATTTCGCGCATCATGGCCTGCTTTTCCAGGCGCTTGCGAAGGTCACCCATCGTGATGCCCTGCTCTTTAAGCAGGTCTTCCATCGCGGTCTGGCTGGGAAAACGCTTTTTGAATTCTTCCAGGCCTTTGTCGACTTCCGCGGCATCGACCTGCACGCCTGCTTTTACCGCCGCCTGGACCACGAGCTTGTCTTCGATGAGCTGGTTGAGCAGTTTCTGACGGGCTTCGTTCAGCTTGGCCATCACTTCTTCCTGGCTGTATTCCTGCCGGTATTCGTCGTAAAGCGGCCTCAAAAGAAGGTCCAGCTCGCTCTGGGTAATGGGCTCGTCATTGACGACCGCCACGACCTTGTCGAGGAGTTCCCTTTGGGCCCACGCCGCGGAAGAAAAAAGCTGGGAGGCGATCAGTGCCAAGGCTAAAAGACGGGATTTCATAAGGCCTTCTTATATCATAAGAAGGAACGCTTTTCAAGGCCGGAAAGCCCGCCAAATCAGGGGTCTTGGAGAGGTCTGAGCGAGCTTACTTCTGCTTCTTTTGATCTTCAATGGCCTTGCGGAGCATGCGGCAATAAAGGTCAAAACCCACGGCATGGATGAAGCCGCTTTGCTCGTGGCCCAGGAGATTTCCCGCGCCGCGAATCTCCAGGTCTTCCAGCGCGATCTTGAATCCTGACCCCAGGTCCGTGAAGCGCTCGATGGCGGCCAGCCGTTTTTCCGCGTCGGAGGTGAGCACCCAATTCTTGGGCACAAAAAAATACGCATAAGCCTGCCGCTTTTCCTGGAAGCGGCCCACCCTTCCGCGCAGCTGGTAAAGGTCCGCGAGCCCGAACTGATCCGCGCGGTTGACGATGATCGTGTTCACGTTCGGGATGTCGATGCCGGACTCGATGATGTTCGTGCTGATCAGGCAGTCCGCGCGCCTTTCCATGAATTCCTGCATCACCGTTTCCAGTTCCTGCGGCGGCATCTGGCCGTGTGCCACGCAGAACCGCACGTGAGGCATGATCTCGCGCAGGTTCTCGGAGATTTTCTCGATCGACTGCACGCGGTTGTGGATGAAGTAAACCTGCCCGCCGCGCGCAAGTTCCTTTTCGACGGCCATGGTAATCTTGCGTTCATCATATTGGAGCACATAGGTCTCAATAGGCAGGCGGTTCTTCGGCGGCGTATTGATCACCGACATGTCACGCACGCCCATGAGCGACATGTAGAGCGTGCGGGGGATCGGCGTCGCGGTGAGCGAAAGCACGTCGACAAGATGCCGGAGCTGTTTCAATTTTTCTTTGTGGCGCACGCCGAAGCGCTGCTCTTCGTCGATGATGACAAGCCCCAGGTCCTTGAACTGCACGTCTTTCGAAAGCAGGCGATGCGTCCCGACCACGATGTCGACCTTCCCTTCCTTGACCGCGGCCACGGTTTCCAGCTGCTGCTTGCGCGACTGGAAGCGCGACAGCACACCGATGGAAACGGGAAAACTCTTCACCCGCCTTTTCAGGACGATGTAATGCTGCTCCGCCAGCACCGTGGTCGGCACGAGGATGGCGGCCTGGCGCCCGCCCGTCACGGCTTTGAACGCCGCCCGCATCGCGACTTCAGTCTTGCCGTAGCCCACGTCGCCGCATAAGAGCCGGTCCATGGGCTGCCGGCTTTCCATGTCTTTCTTCACTTCGTCCGCGGCCTTCAGCTGGTCCGGAGTTTCTTCGAAAGGAAATTCCGCTTCGAACTCTTTCTGCCACGCATTGTCCGGCGGAAACGACGAGCCTTTCAAAAAACTGCGCTTCGCCTGCAGCTCGAGAAGGTCATGCGCCACGTTCTTGACCGCAAGGCGCGTCTTCTCTTTGATACGCTCCCACTCCTTGGTGTTGAGCTTGGTCAGTCTCGGTGCCGTGCCCTCGCCGCCGATATAGCGCTCGACCGGATCGTCGGGGTCGACATAAAGGATTTCCTTGTTCGCATATTCGAGGGCCAGCGTCTTTTTCCGCACGCCCTTGATCTGGATGACTTTCGTGCCGAGAAACCTGCCGATGCCGTAAGTGAAATGGACGACGTAATCACCGCGCTCGAGGTCCTTGGTCTCGGTCAGCGCTTCAAACGAGGCAAAGCGTTCGCGCAGTTTCGAGATCTTGTTTTTTTGGCGGTCGTTCAGCGGAATAAGGAAGACTTCTTCGAAGGACGCCATGGACTTGCCGTCCACGGGAGAAAAGTCGCGGATGGAGGCGACCTGGTCGAGCTGGAATTCGAGCCGCACGGGCGCTCGGTAAGTCAGAGGATAGATGTCGACCGTGGCGCCGCGCAGCGCGTACTGCGCGGGCTCGGTCACAAAGTCGGTTTTCTGGTAATTAAGCCGGGAGAAGACCTCTTCCAGCTGTTCGTAGGCGATGTTCTGCCCTACCTTCAAACGCTCGAGCTCCATGGAAACACAGGCCTCCGGAGAGCTATTGTAGCATAGGGAGAAGGACGGATGATTTCGCGGGAACGGAAGGTTACTTCTTGAACCAGGCCGCGATGCGCTTGGCCGCTTCCTGGAGTTTGGCTTCGGAAGTCGCGAAGCTCATGCGGATGTGCGCGTCGCTGCCGAAAGGTTCGCCGGGAACGACCGCGACATGCGCTTCTTCCAGAAGCTTCTGCGTGAGCGCCGAGGAAGAAAGGCCGGACTTTTTCACGTTCACGAAAAGATAAAACGCGCCCTGCGGCTTGAAGGGCACAAGCTGCGGCACCGCGGCAATGAGATCGTAAAACATGCCGCGCCGTTTTTCGTACACCGCGCACATTTTCTTGGCTTCTTCCCATCCCTGATCGAGAGCTACGACACCGCCGGCCTGCGCGAACGCCGTCGGGTTCGACGTCGAATGGCTCTGGAACGCGGCAATCGCTTTTGCGAGCTCTTTGTTGGGGCAGGCCGCATAACCCAGCCTCCAGCCGGTCATGGCGTAGGCCTTGCTGTGACCGTTCACGATGACGGTGCGCGCCGTCATTTCCGGATCGAGCGCCGCGATCGACTCGTGCTTGCGGCCGTCGAAAAGGAGCGCTTCGTAAATTTCGTCGGAGAGGATCACGACGCGGGGAAATTCTTTCAGCACTTTCACGAGCGCTTCGAGCTCCGCGCGCGTGTAAACGGCGCCCGTCGGATTCGACGGAGAGTTGAGCACGAACACTTTCGTCTTTGGGGTGAGGCACTTTCTCAAATGCTCGGGAGTGATCTTGAACTCCGTGCTCTCGTCGGTCGGGACAATGATCGAAACCCCGCCGCAGTATTCGACCATGGACGGATAGCTCAGCCAGAACGGCGCAGGAATGAGAACTTCATCGCCCTCATTGAGGAGCGCGAAAAATACATTGAAGATGGAATGCTTGGCTCCGCCGGAAACGATGATCTGATCGGGCGGGTATGTAAGGTTCTGGTCGCGTTTGAATTTGCGGCAAACCGCTTCGCGGATTGCGAGCGTTCCCGTGGCGGGCGTGTACTTGGTGATGCCCTTGTTCAGGGCGTCGATCGCGGCCTGCTTAATAAACGCCGGGGTATCAAAATCCGGCTCGCCGGCGCTGAGGGAGATGACGTCGATGCCTTTTTTCTGAAGCTCCGCGGCCTTGGCGGCAATCGCCAAAGTCACCGAGGCTTCGGCAGAGGCAACTTTCTTTGACAATTCCATGGTCGGGACGGAACTCAGCATAAAGTGGAATTAGATTCGAATGAGAATTTTTCGTGGGAAGCATACGAAAAATTCCCTGTTTTCCGTTTGTCGTGGTTGAAATTAGTCCGGAAAACCGCGGTTATTCGTCGCCCTTGAGGAACTTGCGCAGCGTGCCCAAAAAGCCGCCCTTCTTATCGCCCTCTTTCTTGTCGGGCGTCTCGGCCTCGCCCTTTTTCTCGGGCTTCGCTTCCTCGGCGTGTTCCTTGGCCTTGGACTTCGGCTCGGGCTTGGCCTTTTCCTTGCCCTTGGCCTTCTTGGCAGGGGCTTCGGCTTCGGCCGCTTTCGGGTGTTCTTCCTTTTTGGGCTTTTTCTTCTTGGGTTCCTTGACGGGGACTTCGAAAGGAACTGTAAATTCGAGGATCGCCTTGGGAGCGCCGTCGCCGGGCCTGTTGCCCAGTTTCAGAACGCGCGTGTAACCGCCTTTGCGGTCCTTGAAAGCCGGCGCAATCGTCTTGATCAGAAGGTCTGTCGTTTCCACACAGCGCAGACGCGACACGAGAAGACGCCGCGCGTGCAGGTCGCCCCGCTTGGCGAGTTCGATCATGTTATCCGAAAAAGCGCTCGCTTCTTTGGCCTTGATCAGCGTGGTATGGATTTTCTTGTGGGCGACGAGAGCCCGGACCAGGTTCCGCAGCAGGGCAACCCGGTGCTCGTTCTTACGTCCGAGCTTTCTTCTGAGTTTACGATGGCGCATGGCTTCCTCTTCTTAAGGTAAATTCTTAGACTTTGGCCTTTTCCGCGGCGACCTTCTTCAGGCGTTCCTCGATGTTCATGCCGAACGTGAGGCCCATGCCGGTCAGTATAGCCGTAATTTCCGAAAGCGACTTCTTGCCGAAGTTCTTGTACTTGAGCATCTGAGCTTCGGTCTTCTGGATCAGGTCGCCGATCGTCTTGATGTTGGCGGCTTCCAGGCAGTTCGCACTGCGGACCGAAAGTTCCAGCTCGCTGATCGGCTTGGAAATCAGTTCTTTGAAAGCGGTGTCTTCGACCACTTCCTCTTCTTCCTCTTCCTCCGGGAGTTCCCCGTAGTTGACGAAGATGTCGAGGTGGCGCTGGTTGATGTTGGAGGCGTAAAGAAGCGCTTCCTCCGGGTTCATAGCGCCGTTGGTCCAGATCTCGAGGATCAGGCGGTCGTAGTCAGTGATCTGACCGACGCGCGTGTCTTCGACCATGAAGTTCACCTTCGTGATCGGAGAAAAGAGCGAGTCGACCGGGATCGTGCCGATGGACGCGTTTTCCGGCTTGTTGCGTTCCGCGGGAACGTAACCGCGGCCGCGGCCGATTTCGAGCTCCATGCGGAACTGACGGTCTTTGGTCAGCGTGCAGATGACCATATCCGGATTCACAACTTCCACGGTCTCGTCGGTCTGGATGTCTTTCGCAAGCACAGGGCCGTTTTTCTTGACGTCGATGACGAGCGTCTTCGGGCCCTTGCCGTGATAGCGAAGGACGACCTTTTTAATATTGAGGACGATCTGGGAACCGTCTTCACGAACGCCGTCGAGGGCCGAAAATTCGTGGGCCATGCCTTCGACCTTGATGTTCGTAACGGCAGCGCCTTCGATCGACGAAATCAGGACGCGGCGGAGCGCGTTGCCGATCGTCGTTCCATATCCTCTCTCGAAAGGCTCTGCAAAGAATTTCCCGTAAGTCGGGGTCAGGGTCTGTTTCTCAACTTCGAGCCTTTTCGGCATTTCGAAGGTTTTCCAGCGAATTCCCATTTTTCATTCCTCCTTAGAATCTGAAACAGTCACGGTCAGGTCATCCAACCTGTCTTGATTTTGAAAACGCCTCGGATATCGCGCCTTCAAATAAAACTCTTACAAAAAACTTTCTTACTTGGAGAACAATTCGACGATCAGCGATTCTTCCACGGGAAGCTGGGCATCGGCTTTCGTCGGCAGCCTCATCACAGTGCCGGCGAGCGATTTGCGGTCAAGCGAAAGCCAGTCCGAAACCGGAAAATCCTCGAGCGTTTCCATCCTGGCTTTCACGCGCGCGATCGTGGCTTCTTTGCTCTTGGGCGTGATGACGTCGCCCACTTTCACGGAATACGAGGGAATGGTCACGGTCTTGCCGTTCACCTGAATGTGGCCGTGATTGACCATCTGCCTGGATTCACGGCGGGTCTGCGCGTAAAGAAGCCGGTAGACCACGTTGTCCAGGCGCGTTTCCAAAAGCTGGATCAGGTTTTCGCCGGTGACGCCCTGCTTGCGGTTCGCGCGGTTGAAGAAAACGCGGAACTGCCTTTCGAGCAGGCCGTAAATCCTCTTAAGCTTCTGCTTTTCGCGAAGCTGCAGGCCGTAGTCCGAAGATTTCTTGCGGCGCGCGCCGTGCATGCCCGGAGGAAGCTCGAGGCGCTTGGCGATCTTGTCGTCGGAGCGGCGGCTGCCTTTCAAATAAAGGTTAACGCCCTCGCGGCGGCTAAGCCTGACAGCGGGTCCAGTATACCTTCCCATTACACTCTCCTCCGTTTGGGGGGGCGGCAGCCGTTGTGCGGAATCGGCGTGATGTCATGAATGGCGCTCACCTGAAGGCCGGCGGCCTGGAGAGCGCGAATCGCCGATTCCCGGCCCGCGCCGGGTCCCTTAATAAAAACTTCCACTTCTTTAACTCCGAACTCGGCGGCCTTTTTCGCGGCCTGTTCCGAAGCCACCTGAGCGGCAAAAGGCGTCGACTTTTTAGAACCCTTGAAGCCCGCGGAACCCGAAGAGGCCCAGCAAATCGCATTGCCCTGCGGGTCGGTGATCGTGACCACCGTATTGTTGAAGCTCGCGTTGATGTGGGCGTGGGCCCGGGAGACGCTCTTGAGTTTTTTCTTTTTTGCCATGGTTTCCTCTTATCCCTTATTTAGGCGCGGGCGGCTTCTTGTTGACTCCGCCGACGACGCGCCGCGGGCCCTTGCGCGTTCTTGCGTTGGTATGGGTCCTCTGTCCACGGCAAGGGAGGCCCTTGATGTGGCGCATGCCGCGATAGCAGCGAATGTCCATGAGACGCTTGATGTTCTGCTGCACTTCACGGCGCAGATCACCCTCGATCTTCACGTTTTCCTGGATCACCGTCGTGATGGTGGAGATCTCGGCTTCCGTGAGGTCCTTGGCGCGCTTGATCGGATCCACTTTCGCCTTCTTCAGGATTTCCTTGGAATTCGTGCGGCCGACCCCGTAAAGATAGGTCAACGCGATCCAAACATTTTTTTCACGGGGAATGTCCACACCCAAAATACGCGGCATAACTTACTCCTTCTGGCGGCCTGAACGGCCGGTCAATTTACCCCTGCCTCTGTTTGTGCTTGGGGTTCGAACAAATAACGTAGACCGTGCGTTTGCGGCGAACGATCTTGCAATTTTCACAAATTCTGCGAACCGAACTGCGAACTTTCATGACACCCTCGATTTATTTAATTCGAAACGTAATGCGGCCGCGCGTCAAATCATACGGTGAAAGCTCAAGCTTCACCTTGTCGCCCGGGAGGATGCGGATGTAATTCATCCTCATCTTTCCCGAAATGTGCGCGAGCACTTTGTGCCCGTTTTCAAGCTGGACGCGAAACATGGCGTTCGGGAGCGGCTCGACCACGACTCCCTCGACTTCGATCGCATCTTCTTTTGACATCCGCCGCCTCTACTGCTTGCTTTCAGGCCCCGTCAGATTGACGACGCCCTCTTCGGTAAAAACCACCGTGTCTTCGTAATGGCTCGAGAGGCTGCCGTCCTGAGTTATCACGGTCCACCCGTCCTCGAGAACGGCCACCGCGTGATGGCCCTCGGTCACCATCGGCTCGATCGCGAGGCAAAGGCCCGTTTCGATTTTGGGACCGCGGCCGGCCTTTCCGTAATTGGGCACCTGCGGCTCTTCGTGAATCGCGCGCCCGATGCCGTGGCCGACGAAATCCCGCACCACGTCGTAGCCCCGGGATTCGATCAATTTCTGGATCGCTTCCGAGATGTCGCCGATGCGGCATCCCGGCGAGTACTGCGCGAGTCCCGCCTCGAAAGAATCATGGGCCGTATCGATCAGCTTCTGCTTTTCCGCGTCTGCGCCTTCCACGAGCCAGGTCCGCGCGGCATCGACGAAATAGCCTTTCAGCCCCACGCCGCAATCCACGCTGATGATGTCGCCTTTTTCGAGCTTGCGGGGGCCCGGAATCCCGTGGACCACTTCCTCGTTCACCGAGATGCAGGCGGTCGCGGGAAACCCGCGGTAACCTTTGAAGGCCGGCTCCCCGCCCATGCCGCGGATCACGTCCTCGGCGATGCGGTCAAGTTCCTGCGTCGTGATGCCCGCTCTTATTTCCGGCTTTACTTTGACAAAGACCTGCTTCAAGATCTGCGCGGCCTCGCGCATGATCTCGATTTCCCGCTTGGATTTCAGCGAAATCATTTTGCCTTATAGCTTTCAAAGATCTTGGTCAAAATTTCCTGAAGGGGATTCAAGGCCAGGTCCCCGTCCACTTCGGTCAGCATGTTCTTGCTCTTGTAATACTCGATGAGCGGCTCCGACTCCTTGTGATAAACCTCGAGACGATGCTTTACGGTCTCGGGCTTGTCGTCCGCCCGCTGCTTCAACTCGCCGCCGCATTTGTCGCAGACGCCGTCTTTTTTAGGCTGAATGTTTTTCAGGTGAAAATTCGCACCGCACTGAACACAGGCGAGGCGTCCGCCGAGGCGCTCTACGATCACGCCGTCGGTAGCCTTGAAATTAATGGCCCCATTGATCGAGAACTTTTCCTTCTTGCAATACTTGTCCAGCGCCTCGCCCTGCTTGATCGTTCTGGGATAACCGTCCAGAATAAATCCGCGGAACATGCTTCGGGAACGCCAGATTTCTTCTTCCATCATTTCGTTCACGAGCGCGTCCGGAACCAGCTCGCCTTTAGCGATGATGTCTTTGGCCTTCGCGCCGAGCTTCGTCTCGCCGCGAATATGGCGGCGGAGGCAATCGCCCGCGGCCAGATGCGCGAGGTGGAAGTTTCCGGCAAGCATTTTCGCATGCGTTCCTTTGCCCGCGCCCGGGGGCCCCAAAAAGATCACTCTCATCGTCTGGCCTTCAACTTTCCTTTTTTGACGAATCCCTCGTAGTGACGCATGAGCAGCTGGGATTCGATCTGTTTCACGGTGTCCAGAATCACGCCTACGATGATCAGGAGCCCCGTGCCGCCGAAAAAGCTGGCGATGAGAAACGGAATGTTCAGAATCCTGGGCGAAGACATAAAATCCGGAAACAATGCAATCACGGCCAGAAAAATGGCCCCGCTCGCGGCGATCCTCGTCATCACGTAATCCAGGTATTCCGAGGTGTTTTTTCCCGGCCTTATGCCTGGAACAAAGCCACCGAACTTCTGGAGGTTCTCGCTGACCTCGATCGGATTGAACGTGATCGCCGTATAAAAGAACGTAAAAAAGAAAATCATGAACGCATACAGGATCGAATAAGTAATCGTTCCGTGCTGCAATCCCCGGGCCATCGTCGTAAGCGGGCCCGCATGCGGGAAAAAGCCGGCCAGCGTCGCCGGAAACAAGATCACCGATTGGGCGAAGATGATCGGCATGACGCCCGCCTGGTTCACCTTCAGCGGCAGGTAGGTGCTCTGCCCGCCGTACATCCGGTGCCCCCGGATCTGCTTCGCGTACTGCACCGGGATCTTTCTCTGTCCCTGAATGATCAGGATGACGCCGACCACGGTGATGATAAAGAGCACGAGCATGAGCCCGAACTTCCACCAGGGCAGCTGCTGCCGCGCCGGATCAAACGGCGAAAGGAGCGTGTAGGTCTGCCACAGCGCCGTCGGGATCGAGTCGATGATGCCCGCGGTGATGACCAGCGACATACCGTTGCCAATGCCGTATTCGTCGATCTGTTCGCCCAGCCACATGATGAACGCCGAGCCCGTCGTGAGCGTGAGGATCGTCATGAGCCGGAATCCCCATCCGGGATTCGGCACGATGACCGTACCCTGGAACGCGTTCGGGTTTTCCAGCCACAGCGAAATGAAGAAGGTCTGGATGATGCTCAGGATGATCGTGCCGTAGCGCGTCATCTGAATGATCTGCTTCCGGCCTTCTTCGCCTTCCTTGGCCATCTTTTCAAGCTGCGGAATGACTACCGTCAGAAGCTGCAGGATGATCGACGACGAAATGTACGGCATGATCCCCAGCGCGAAAATCGTCGCCTTCTGGAGAGCGCCGCCCGAAAAAAGTCCCATGATGCCAAAGAGCTGTCCGCCGGAACTTCTCGAAACGCTGGCAAAAAATCGAGCAAGTGCCGTCCCGTCAATGCCCGGAGTCGGAATGTGAGCGCCGATGCGGTAAATAAAAATAATAAAGAGCGTGAATAAAACCTTCGTGCGCAGTTCAGGAACTTTGAAAATATTTCCGTAAGCTTGAAACATTTGTTCCTAACTCAACTTATTTGTTGATGACGATGGCCTGACCGCCAGCCTTGCTGAGTTTTTCTTTTGCGCCTTCACTGAAAAAATGAGCCTTAACGATAACGGCTTTCTTCACGTCGCCGCCGCCGAGGACCTTGAGCCCGTCTTTCACCGAGCTGATCACGCCGCGGCTGATCAGAACTTCGGGAGTCACTTCCGCTTCGCCCAGTTCCGCGATAAGACCGACGTTCACCACGCGGTATTTCGCCTTGAGATCGCTGCGGTTGAAGCCGCGCTTCGGGAGGCGGCGATAAAGAGGATTCTGTCCGCCTTCGAAATTCGGGCGGTGCGTGGCGCCCGCGCGCGCGCGCTGTCCCTTGTGTCCGCGGCAGGACGTTTTGCCGTGCCCGGAGCCGATGCCGCATCCGCGGCGCTTGACCTTCTTACTGTAAGGAAACTTCGCCTTCATGACTTGACCTCTTCCTGAGGAGACGACTCTTCGAGCCGTTCCTTCGAGTCCACGAGCGCCTGCAGGCCGTTCAGCGTCGCCTTCAAAACATTGATGGCGTTGTCGCAGCCGAGGTTCTTCGCGAGAATGTCTTTGATGCCGCAGGATTCGCATACCGCGCGGACCGAGCCTCCGGCAATGACGCCTGCGCCGGGAGCAGCGGGCTTGAGCAGCACGCGGGCCGCGCCGTAATGGCCGATCACTTCGTGCGGGATCGTGGTGCCGCGGAGCTTGATTTTGATGCTCGTCTTGCGGGCCGCGGTAAGCGCCTTGCGGATCGCGTCCGCGACTTCATTCGCCTTGCCGAGGGCATATCCGACTTCACCGTTGCCGTTACCGACCACGACGAGCGCGCTGAAGCTGAAGCGGCGGCCGCCTTTGACGACTTTCGCGCAGCGATTGACCTGGATGATTTTTTCAAACTGCCCGGCCGGCTGGGCCGAATCTCTCCGTGGCTGGTGTCCACGAGACGCCGGCTTCCGCTCGACGGTCTCCGCGGCTTCAGTGCCCTGCGCGCCCTCTCCGAGCTTCACTTCTTCCACGTTCTGTTCTCCTTTAGGTGCCATTAGAATTCAATGCCTCCCTGCCTGAGGGCGTCGGCCAGGGCCTTGACGCGTCCGTGATAAAGATAGCCGCCGCGGTCGAAGGCGACCTTCGTGATGCCGCGCTCTTTCAAGCGTCCGGCAAAATATTCCCCAAGCTTCGTCGAAGCCGGGACCTTGCCTTTAGCGGGCTTCACTTTCGCATAGTCTTTGTCGAGCGTGGAAAAAGAGCAAAGCGTCTTGGCTGCGATGTCGTCGACGACCTGGACGTAGATGTTCTTCAAGGAACGGTGCACGCAAAGACGCGGACGCTCCGGCGTTCCCGAAAGCCTCTTCCTGATTTTCCCGTGCCGCTTCTCGCGGCGATGATTTTTGCTCTTCATGGGTTAGCCTACCGTCTTTCCTTGTTTGCGGCGGATGTGTTCGCCGACATACATGACGCCTTTTCCTTTATAAGGCTCCGGCTTGTGGTAGCGGCGGATGTCCGCGGCCACCTGACCGACCATTTTCTTGTCGCATCCCGTGACCACGACGCGCGTCGGGTTCGGACAAGTCACCGTGATCCCGTCCGGGATCGGGTGGTCGATCGTGTGCGAAAAGCCCAGAGCGAGGTTGAGGAACTTGCCCTTGACCGCCGCCTTGAAGCCGACGCCGACGATTTCGAGTTCCTTCACGTAGCCCTTGGTCACGCCGACCACCATGTTCTGGATCAGGCTGCGGGTCAGGCCATGAAGCGCGCGGTCTGTCCGGATATCCGTCGGACGGCTCACGCTGATTTCTTTTTCCTTGGAATCAAGCTTCATGCGCGGATGAACAAGGAGGTCCAGCTTGCCCTTCGGGCCTTCCACGTGGACCTTCTGGCCGCTCACTTGGACTTTTACGCCGCTCGGAATTTCAACAGGTTTTCTTCCAATTCGTGACATGGTTTCCTCACCACACCGTGCAAAGCAGTTCGCCGCCCAGCTTGTCCTGGCGCGCTTTGCGGTCCGTAATAATGCCCTTCGACGTCGAAACGATTGCGACGCCCAGGCCTCCCTGGATCTTGGGAATTTCCTCACAGCCCACGTAACGGCGCAGGCCGGGCTTGGAAATTCTCTTCAGTCCCTGGATCGCAGACTTTTTCCCGCGGATGTACTTCAGCTGAATCCTCATGAAATTCTTTTTGCCATCGGCAAAAGGCTTCACCTGATCCACGAAACCTTCTTCCTTCAAGAGCTCCGCGATGCGCTGCGTCATCTTGGAAGAAGGCACGGTCACCTTATCCTTGTGCGCACGGGAAGCATTGCGGACCATCGTCAAAAAATCGCCAATAAAATCAGTACGCGGCATAGTTTCTCCTTACCAGCTCGACTTAACAACGCCGGGAATAATCCCGACGACGGCGAGTTCACGGAAGCAGATACGGCACAGGGCATACTTACGGATGTAACCCCGGCGCCGTCCGCAGCGCTGGCATCGATGATATTTCCTCACCGGAAATTTAGGTTCTCTTCTTTGTTTTACGACCAGACACGTTTTTGCCATGGTTTCCTAGCTCTTCGCGAAAGGAAGGCCTAAAAGCTCGAGAAGCTTGCGGCCTTCTTTTTTAGTTTTGGCGCTCGTGACGAACGTCACGTCCATGCCTTGAACTTTTTTGATCTTGTCGAACTCGATCTCCGGGAAAATCATCTGTTCCTGGATGCCGAGTGAATAATTGCCGGAATCGTCGAAGCTCTTGTCCGAATAGCCGCGGAAGTCGCGGATGCGCGGCATCGCGATGTTAAAGAGGCGGTCGATAAATTCGAACATCCTCTGGCGGCGCAATGTCACCTTCAAGCCGATCGGAACGCCTTCGCGGAGCTTGAACGCCGAAATGGCCTTCTTCGACTTGATCATGATGGGCTTCTGGCCGGCGATGCGGCTGAGCTCTTCCGCCACGTGTTCGATCACCTTCACGTCGCTCGCGCCTTCTTTCACGCCCATGTTGATGACGACTTTCTTGAGCTTCGGTACCTGCATCACGTTGTTATAGCCGAACTCCGACATCATCGAGTCGACGATTTGGTCACGGTATTTTTGCTGTAAACGAGGCTGTGTTTTATCCGTCATGATCTTTTCCTTTAAAGGAGCTCTCCGGAAGACTTGCTGATCCGCGATTTGGTGCCGTCGGCGAGGATCGAGTAGCCCACGCGCGTCGGCTCGTTCGTTTTCGGATCCACGAGCTTCACGTTCGAAATATGAATACGGCCTTCAACCTTGGAAACTCCCCCTTTGGGATTTTCCTGGGTGCGGCGCAGAAACACCGTACGGTAGTTGATCTTTTCCACGAGGACCTGGCTGTCTTTCGGATAAATCCTCATGACGCGGCCTTTTTTGCCGCGGTCCTTACCGGTCGTGATGATGACGGTGTCACCCTTCTTGATTTTCATGGCTACACAACCTCCGGAGCCAGCGAAATGATTTTCATGAACTGCTTGTCGCGAAGTTCACGCGCCACAGGGCCGAAGATGCGGGTCCCGCGCGGGTTTTTGCTATTGTCGATGAGCACGATGGCGTTCGACGAAAACTTCACCGACGAACCGTCCTGGCGCAGGATCGGGCTGCGGGTGCGCACGACGACGGCCTTCACGACCTCGCCCTTTTTCACGCCCGCACGGGGAAGCGCTTCTTTCACGGAGGCGGTGATAATGTCTCCGACTTCGGCGGAAAGCTTGCCGTGGCGGCCGAGCACGCCGATCATGGCCGCTTTTTTAGCGCCGCTGTTATCCGCGATTTCCAAAATACTTCTGATCTGGATCATTTGCTGAGTACCTCGATGAGCGTCCAGCGCTTGGTCTTCGAAAGCGGGCGCGTCTGCTGGATACGGACTTTGTCGCCGGTCTTCGCCGCATTCTTTTCGTCATGCACCGCGTACTTGATCTTGCGGCGGATGACCTTCTTGAACTGCGGGTGCTGGGTCAGACGTGTCACTTCCACGATGACCGTCTTTTCCATCTTGTCCGAAATCACGACGCCTTCGCGGTAACGCTTGGGCTTCGCCACTACCGTCGCTTCGGTTTCTTTTTGGACCGGGGCCTTGGTGCTCACGCCTTAACCTCTTTCTCGTTTTTCAGTTCGCTCACAACCGTAAGAATCCGGGCGATGTCGCGCCGGGTCTCCCGAAGCAGGTTCTGCTGTTCGAGCTTCGCGGTCTTGGCCTGGAAGCGGAACTGCATCAAGTCTTTCTTGAGCTTGTCCGCCTTTTCGATCAATTCTTCGACGCTGAGATTTCTAAGTTCGCTGGCTTTCAACATGATTAGTGCCCCACGCGCGTGACAAATTTAGTGCGAAACGGGATCTTGTGGGCGCACAGCCGCATGGCGGATTTCGCCAGCGATTCCGGAATACCGCCCATCTCGAAAATAATCCTGCCCGGCTTAACGACGGCCACGTAATATTCAGGCGCGCCTTTACCCTTACCCATGCGGACTTCGGCCGGCTTCTTTGTATAAGCCTTGTCCGGAAAGCAGCGAAGCCAGATCTTGCCGCCGCGTTTCACGTGACGGGTCAAAGCGACACGGGCCGCTTCAATCTGAATGGCCGTGAGATAGCCGCGGTCAAGCGCTTTCAAACCGAACTCACCAAAGGCGAGCGAGCTGCCGCGGGTCGCGATTCCCTTCATCCAACCGCGCTGCTGCTTCCTGAACTTGACTCTTGCGGGCATCATCGGCATGACTATTTCTCCTCGGTCCCTTTCGGGGCTTCAGGCGCGGCGGGCTGCTGCGCCTCGGCGGAAGCGGCGGAGGCCTGCTGGGCAGCCTCTTCTGCTTTCCATCTTTCCGCCTGCTTTTTCTCGCGTTCGAGCCTTTCGCTCGCCTGTTCTTTCTTCACCAGAATGTCGCCTTTATAGACCCACACCTTGCATCCGATGGTGCCGTAGGTCGTGAAGGCTTCGTGAAAACCATAATCCACGTCCGCGCGGAACGTGCCGAGCGGGATGCTGCCCTCGTGATATTTTTCGTCGCGCGCGATTTCAGCGCCGCCGAGACGGCCTTTGCACAGGATCTTGATCCCCTTCGCATCGCGCTGCATCGCGCTCTGGATCGCCTTCTTCATGGCGCGGCGGAAATTCACACGCTTCTCGAGCTGCATCGCGATGTTTTCGGCGATCAACTGGGCGTCGATCTGGGGATTCTTGATTTCCTTGATATCCACAAACAGTTCGCTTTTGGTCAGCGCGCCGAGCTCTTCCTTCACCTTATCGATTTCCTGGCCGCGGCGGCCGATGATGACGCCCGGACGTGCCGTAAAAATACGGACCCGGATGCGCTTGGCCGAACGCTCGATCTCGATGTTGGCGATGCCGGCAAAGCCGAGCTTCTTCTTGATGTAGTCGCGGATCTTCAGGTCTTCGTGAAGAAGAACGTCAAGGCCTTTGCGGGCGAACCACTTCGCTCTCCACGGCTTGATGTATCCTAATCTTAACCCGTACGGGTGTGACTTCTGACCCAAGAGATCCTCCTCGATCTATTTTTTTCCCGCCGCCGCTTTTTTGGCGCGGGACTTCTTTGCCTTCGGCGCGGACTTATCTTCGGCTGCCTCGGCCGCGGCAACGGACTGGAATTTATCCTTGTAAATCTTCTGGCCCTCAGAAACCGCCAGAGACAAATGCGTGGTGCGCTTCAAGAGCCTGTCGGCGCGTCCCATGGAGCGCGACATGAAACGCTTGAAAACCGGACCGCCGTTGGCGCGCACATCGGAAACATAAAGCCTGTTCTCATCCATGCCGAGGACCTTGGCATTGGCCACCGCACTCTTGAGAGCTTTGGCCGCCATGCGGGCCGCTTTCTTGTTCATGTTCGCGAGAATGACCGCGGCTTCCTGCACGGACTTGAAGCGGACGGCATCGATCACGAGGCGCACCTTGCGGGGCGAAATCCTCAGGAAGCGCATGAGCGTCTTGGCGGATTGACGCTCGGCGCGCGGCTCAGGCTGCTTCGCAACCGGCTGTTTCGGAGTCTGCGGCTTTTCCTGTACCTTTTCGGTTTTCTTGGCTTTCGAGGTTTCTTTTTTCATTTTCATTTACCTGTTAGGTCTTGGCGCCCTTGGCGACGGCCTTGAGCTTGTCCTGGGCCGCGCTGTGCTTGCGGAAGGTGCGGGTCGGCACAAATTCCCCAACCTTGTGCCCGACCATGTTTTCCGTCATGAACACGTTGGTGAACGTCTTGCCGTTATGCACGGCCAGCGTGACGCCCACAAATTCCGCGGTGATCGAGGAACGGCGCGCCCACGTCTTGATCGGCCGGCGATCTTTGGTCTTCGCGGCGATCTGGACCTTTTTCAAAAGCGTTTCGTCTACGTAAATGCCTTTTTTCGCTGAACGACTCATTTTCTACGGTCCTTCACGATGTATTTGGTGCTGGCTTTTTTGTATTTACGGGTCTTGAAGCCCTTGGCCTTCTGTCCCGTCGGGCTCTGCGGATGGTTACCGCCTTTGGATTTACCTTCACCGCCGCCCATCGGATGGTCGACAGGGTTACGCGCCACGCCGCGGGAAACCGGCCGCTTGCCGAGCCAGCGCGCGCGGCCCGCTTTGCCGAGCATCAGGTTTTCGTGCTCGATGTTGGAGCACTGTCCCACGGTCGCATAAGCATTCAGCGGGATCATGCGGACTTCCTTCGAGGGAAGTTTCACGTGCGCGAAATCTTCTTCCTTGGAAAGGATCTGCGCCATCGCGCCCGCCGAGCGGACGAGTTTGCCGCCGAGCCCCGGCTGCAATTCAATGTTGTGAATCGGCGTGCCTTCCGGAATGTTCTTGAGCGGAAGATGGTTGCCGACTTTCACTTCGACGTTTTCGCCGCTCGTCACGGTCTGGCCGACCTGAAGGCCTTCCGGCGTCAGGATGTAGGACTTCTGCCCGTCTTCGTATTCCACGAGCGAAATGCGGGCGCTGCGATTCGGATCATATTCAACCGTGAGCACCTTGGCCGGCGCGTTGAAACGAAGGCGCGCGAAATCCACGAGGCGGATCCTCTGCTTGTGTCCCCCGCCGATCCTGCGGCTGGTCACGTGGCCGTGATTGTTCCGTCCGCCCGTCTTCCGCATGAACTTCGTAAGCGGCTTGTAGGGCTTGTCCGTGGTGATTTCCGCGAAATCGGCGACGTTGCCGAATCTTCTGCCAGCGGATGTAGGTTTGAATTTGATCAACGGCATTCTTATTTCTCCTAATTCAACATCAGGTCGTGATGTCGATTTTTTCGCCCTTCTTCAGGGTCACGATCGCTTTTTTCCATGCGGCTGTCTTGCCAGGCTGAAACCGGACACGGCGCCATTTCCCGTCGTAATTCAGGGTGTTCACTTTCACGACATGGACATTAAAAATTTTCTCGACGGCGGACTTGATCTGTTTCTTGTTCGCCTTGGGATCCACTTTAAAGGCATACTTGCCAAACTTTTCGCTTTCCTTCGCGACTTTTTCGGTGATCACGGGCTCGCGGATCACGTCGTACAGGTGCGTCTTCATTTTATTCTTCCTTCTTTGTCTTTTTCGCGGGCTTGGCAGCCTTGGACGTTTTCGCAGCCTTCGCGGGCTTCGCGATTTTGACGGCCTTCGGGGCCTTCTCGGCCTTGGGCTTCTTTTCCGCGGGAGGCTTCGGAGCCGCGTTCGGATCCAGACGCTCTTCGATCACGGAAAGCGCGTCCTGGGAGATCAAAAGTTTTTCGCGGTGCATCACATGATACGCGTTGATGTCGGACGCCTTGCGGATTTCCACGAGATGCGCGGCGTTGGCCGAAGCGCGCTTCAGGTTTTCCGCGATGTCCTTGACCACGCAAAGGGTCTTGCGCTTGTCGAGCGGGAGCGCGTTCACGACGGCCATGAAGTCCTTCGTCTTGGGCTGCTTGAGCTCCAGAGCATCCAGGAAAACAACCCTCTCCTGCTTCAACTTCTGGCTGAGCGCGGCAATCAGCGCGCTGCGGCGCATGCTGGCCGGAAGGCTCACGCGGTAATCCTTCGGAATCGGACCGAACACCGTACCGCCGCCGCGCCACAGAGGCGAACGGATGGACGACGCGCGGGCGCGGCCCGTGCCCTTCTGTTTCCAGGGCTTCTTGCCGCCGCCGCGGACTTCCTTGCGGGTCTTGGTCTTTACCGTGCCGTGGCGCAGGCTTCTCGCATACGCATTCGTCACGAGCTCCAGGAGGCGCGGGTTCACGCGCGCGGCCCAGAAGGAGTCGTTCAGCTCGATCTCACCTTTTTGTTTTCCATTTGCAGAATAAAGCGGCGCTTTCATAGTTCCTTTATGAAATTAACTTTTTAAGATTTTAGGAGTTATCGCCCGGGGCTTCGGAGCCTTCCTTAGCGGACTTCTTCGAGGGAGCTTCCTTCGCCTGCTCTGCAGGAGCAGACACTTTCCAGTTCCTCTTCACTCCTTTTTTCAACGCGGTACGGACCACCAGGCACTGACCTTCAGGGCCCGGAACTCCGCCGCGCACCACCAACAAATTGTTTTCCGTATCGACTTTCAGGATTTTCAGGTTCGCGACCGTCACCACTTCATTGCCCATGCGGCCGGGAAGTTTTTTGCCCTTAGGCGTTTCCTTGCGGCAGCCGACGCCGCCGGCGCGGGAACCGACAGAACCCGGTTCGCGGCCCATCTTCGTGCCGTGGCTCATGGTCTGCGCGCCTTTGAAATGCCAGCGCTTCACGACGCCCTGGAATCCTTTACCGATCGAAATGCCCTGAACGTCGACCGACTCGCCTTCTTCGAAATTGTCCACCAGAAGCTTCTGCCCGACGCTGAGGCCTTCGAGCGTTTCCGTCCGGATTTCACGCACGTATTTGAGCCCCGCGAGACCGGCCTTTTTCAGGTGTCCCTGCTGGGCCTTCGTCAGCTTTCTTTCCGGTTCGGCGGAAAAACCGATCTGGACGGCGGTATACCCATGCTTCTCGGGCGTGCGAAGATCGGTCACAAAACACGGGCCAACTTCCAGCACCGTCACGCCGACCTGAAGGCCTTCTTCGTTAAAAATCTGCGTCATTCCAACTTTTTTAGCCAAGAGTCCTAACATTTCAACACCTTAGAGTTTGATTTCGACGTCAACGCCCGCGGGAAGGTCGAGCTTCATGAGCGCGTCCACCGTGCGGGAAGTCGGGTCTTCGAGGTCGATCAGACGCTTGTGCGTGCGCACTTCGAACTGGTTGCGCGCCTTCTTGTCGATCGTAGGGCCTTTGAGCACCGTCGTCTTCCAGATGTGCGTCGGAAGAGGAATCGGACCGACCACCCGGGCGCCCGTTCTTTTTGCGGTATCCACGATCTCTTGAATGGACTGATCAAGAATCCTGTGGTCGTACGCCCTTAATTTAATCCGAATCTTTTCTTTGCTCATATCCCGCTTTCGTCCTTTTTATGTACCTTCGGCCATGATTTTTTCGGCCAGGTTCCTCGGAACTTCCTGATAACTGTGGGGCTCCATCGAATAGGTCGCGCGGCCCTGAGAGAGCGAGCGCACTGCGGTGGCATAACCGAACATTTCCGACAGCGGAACAAGTCCGCGCACGTTCTTCAAATGGCCGCGATTGCCCATTTCCTGAATGACGCAGCGACGGGAGTTCAAATCACCGATAATATCGCCCATGTATTCTTCCGGAACTACGACTTCAACGTTCATGACCGGCTCCAGAAGAATCGGCTTGGCTTTGCGGAAGGCTTCCTTGAAGCCGAGAATGCCCGCCATCTTAAAAGCGATTTCTGAAGAGTCGACGTCGTGGAAGCTGCCGTCATAAACGATGGCTTTAACGTCATTGATCGGATAGCCGGCGAGCACGCCATTGTTACATGCATCATTGACGCCGTCTTCGATCGCGGGAATGAACTCACGGGGAATCGCACCGCCCTTAACGTCATTTTCAAAGACGATGCCGGACCCGGCGGGCAGAGGCTCGATCTTCAGATAACAATGGCCGTATTGACCGCGGCCGCCGGTTTGCTTGATGAATTTTCCTTCAGCTTCCGCGGGAGCCGTGATTGTTTCACGATATGCGACTTGGGGCTTACCCACATTGATTAGCACTCCATACTCACGCTTCATGATATCGACTTTAATTTCGAGGTGAAGTTCTCCCATGCCGCCGATCAGCGTCTGGAGCGTTTCCTGGTCCGTTTTCACGCGAAAGGTCGGGTCTTCGGACATGAGACGCTGAAGGGCATCGGACATCTTATCGCGGTCCGCTTTTGTCTTAGGCTCAACCGCCATCCAGATCACGGGCTCAGGAATGAACATGCTTTCCAGCACGATCGGCCGCGCTTCATCACAAATCGTATCGCCGGTTTTCACGTCTTTAAGGCCGACGGCGGCAACGATGTTGCCTGCGCCCGCGCTTTCAATTTCTTCACGTTTGTTTGCATGCATCAGAAGCAGACGGCCGAGACGGTCTTTCCGGCCGGTGCGCGGATTATAAAGATAAGCACCCGAAGCGAGCACGCCTGAATAAATCCGAATGAAGGTGAGGCTGCCGACGAACTTATCGCTGGCGATTTTGAAGGCCAGGCCAGCCAGAGGTTCTGATTCTACCGGATGGCATTCCATCTCGGTGCCGCTGTCAGGATTCGTTCCCTTGATGGCTTCCACGTCTTTGGGAGAAGGAAGATAAAGAACCACGGAATCCAGAAGCTGTTGGACGCCTTTGTTTTTGAGAGAAGAGCCGCAAATAACCGGCGTGATCTTCAATTCGATTGTCGCGCGGCGGATAGCGCTGTAAATTTCTTCTTTGGTGATTTCCTTGCCCTCAAGATACTTTTCCATCATGGCCTCATCCTGCTCGGAGACCTTTTCGATCATCTGGTCGCGCATCTTCTTGGCTTCTTCCACAAATTCGGCCGGGACATCAATGACGTCAAATTTCGCGCCGAGAGTCTCATCATGGAAAATGGC
>Ga0310810_10000654_pt1 | contig 34645 bp, 28 predicted proteins | sample NCmetagenome_FD_207641 | JGI IMG/M metagenome (GOLD analysis project Ga0310810, IMG submission 207641) | Soil microbial communities from experimental microcosm in Duke University, North Carolina, United States - NC | ecosystem: Engineered > Artificial ecosystem > Soil microcosm > Unclassified ... | reverse complement strand
GTGCGTGCTCACCGGCAAGCCCAACGTGCACGGCAGTATCTTTCAGTTCGAGGGCCAGGCGACAGTTTTTTATCCGAAGAAAGGGCCCTGCTATCGCTGCCTCTATCCCGAGCCGCCGCCGGCGGAGCTGGCGCCGAGCTGCGCTGAGGCCGGCGTGCTGGGCGTGCTGCCGGGCTTGATCGGCGTGATCGAAGCGCTGGAAGCAATCAAGCTTGTTCTCGGCAAGGGTGAGCAACTGGTGGGCCGGTTGTTGTGCTTCAACACCTTGACGATGGAGATCAACACGCTCAATCTGCGCCGCGATCCCAACTGTCCGATGTGCGGCGATCACCCGACGATTCACGAATTGATCGACTACGAGGAATTCTGCAGTCTGCGCCACTAAGGCGAAAGGTGCGTCTTCGCAAATAAACAAAGGGCGGCTTAAAAAGCCGTCCTTTTCTTTTTTGAGTTTTTTGTGCGGTGACGGTCGATAGGACGTCCGACGGGACGCGCAAGGCCCACGGCGGATTTGAGCGCCGCGATTTCCCCAGTGCTCAGCGCGCGAAGCTTTCCCTGCGCCAGCGGGCCGAGAGGAATCGGTCCGACGCGGGTGCGGACCAATTTTTCGACGAAATATCCCAGCGCGTCGAACATGCGGCGCACTTCGCGTTTGCGCCCTTCTTGAACTTCGATCTCGATCCAAGCGTTTTTCTTGAGCTTGTCGATTACCCGGGCGCGCGCTGGCGCGGTCATGCCGTCCTCGAGACGAATGCCTTTGCGCAGGCGGATGAAGTCCTCTTCGGTCGGACAAGCGCTGAGCTTGACTCGATAGAGTTTTTTGACGCCGAAGCGTGGATGAGTCAGGCGCAGTGCCAGATCGCCGTCGTTGGTGAGTAGCAACAGTCCCGTCGTGTTGTAATCCAGCCGACCCACGGGAAAGACGCGCTTCTTCTCGCCCAGAGTCGCGAGATACGGCGTCAGATCCGGACGATGCTCCGGATCGTTTAACGTGGTAATGACGCCAGGCGGCTTGTGCAGGGCATAATATAGCGGCGCCGCCGCGGGTCGGATACGCTTGCCGTCGACTTTGATGCTGTCTCTGGCGGGATCCGCCTGGGTGCCGAGCTCACGCACCACGGTGCCGTTGACGGCAATGCGCCCTTCGACGATCCAACGTTCCGCCTCGCGCCGCGAAGCCAAGCCCGCGCGCGCGATGATTTTTTGCAGCCGCTCCATAGTTGGGTTTTAGCTCTCGTCGGGCTGATCGAGCGCGAGGGTCTCGCCGGGGATTTCCGGCAGAGTGATTTCTTCCATTTCTTTCAAAGTGGGTAGCTGCGAAAGATCCTTCAGATTAAAAAGCTGCAAGAACTCCGCGGTCGTGCCGTAGAGAAACGGCCGGCCCGGCACGTCTTTGCGCGCCACCGCGCGAATCAGATTGCGTTCGAGCAGAGTCGTTACCACGCCGTCCACGTCGACGCCGCGGATCGCTTCGATCTCCGCTTTTGTGATCGGCTGTCGATACGCGACGATGGCCAGAGTCTCGAGGGTCGCTTTGCCCATGCGCGCTGGCCGGCCGCCGAGAAATTTTTTGACCGCCTCGGCGCTGGCTTTGGGTGTGCGCAGCTGATAGCCGCCCGCCACTTCGACGAGGCGAATGCCGCGGTTTTGTGATTCGAAATCCTGCTGAATCTCGTCGAGCAGTTCGCGCACGATCTGCTTGTCGGCTCCGTCGAGCGCTTCGGCCAGCCGCTCCGCGGATTGCGGCCCGTCGGCGACAAACAAGAGACTCTCCAGGATGGATTTGATTTCCTCACGCTCCATCTTGTTTCTCCTTGGTTTCGTCGTCGAGGCTGACCCGCTCCGCTGCCTCGTCCATGTCCGCGGCAGCTTCGATCCGGATCGGTCCGGTCAGGTCCTCCTGGGAAATCCGGATCGCGCGAACTTTGACCAACTCGAGCATCGCAAGAAAGGTCACCACCACTTCCATACGGGTTTTCGCTTCCTCGAACAGCTCCTCGAATAACATGCTTGCCTGATGGCGCAGGCGATCCAACAGCATGGTCATCTTCTCGCGCACGGTGATCTTGTCGAGAGTGACTTCGTGGACGATGTCCTTGGGCAGTCGGTCGATGACCCGTTTCAAAGCGCCGAGTAGTTCGAACACCGACACTTCGCGAAAGCCCCGCGGGCCCGCTTCCTCGACGGGAGGGGCGGCACGCGTGAACACGTCGCGGGTCAAGATTTCCCGCTGCTCGAGCTCGGTGGCGGCGTCTTTGTAGCGCTGGTATTCGAGCAGGCGGCGCACCAGCTCGTCACGCGGATCGAGGCCGCCTTCCTCGTCCTCGCCTTCCTCGGTGCCGGCGGGCAGAAGCATGCGCGATTTGATGTGGATCAAGGTCGCGGCCATCACGAGAAACTCGCCGGCGACATCGAGGCTCAGGGTCTGCATCATTTCCAAGGTCGCAAGATACTGCTCGGTGATCGCGGCAATGGGAATATCGGTGATGCTGACCTCGTTTTTCTTGATCAGATGCAGCAGGAGATCCAACGGGCCTTCGAAAAATTCCAGTTGGACGCGCGTGCTCATAGGCCCACCGTTTCCCTCACTTCGGTCATGGTCGCAGTGGCAGCGCTTTGTGCCTGTGCGGTTCCCGCGTTTAGGATCGCGTCGACTTCGCTCGGTTTATTCTGGTAATGGGCGCGCTTCTCGCGAAATGGCGCCAGATCGTCGATCACATGCTTGATCATGACTTTCTTGCATTCGAGGCAGCCGATACCAGCGCTGCGGCAACCCTGGGAAACCTGCGTGATCTCCTCAGGCGTGCAGTAAATCTTGTGCAGTTGAAAAGCCGGGCATTTTTCCGGCTCGCCGGGATCGTTGCGCCGCACCCGCGCGGGGTCGGTCATCATGCGGCTCAATTTTTGGTCGATTTCTTTCGGCGTGTCCGAGAGAAACACCGCGTTGCCGTAACTCTTGCTCATCTTGCGGCCGTCGAGACCAGGCACTTTTTGCGCCTCGGTGAGCAGCACTTCCGGCTCGGGAAAAATCGGCCGGTAAATCTGATTGAAGCGGCGAACGATTTCCCGGGTCAGTTCCACGTGCGGCGCCTGATCGACGCCCACCGGGACCTTGTTCGCCTTGTAGATCGTGATGTCCGCCGCCTGCAGCACCGGATAGCCGAGAAAACCGTAGGTCGATAGATCCTTGCCCTCGATTTCCTTGATTTGTTCCTTGTAGGTCGGATTGCGTTCTAGCCACGGCACGGGGGTGATCATCGAATAAAGCAAGTGAAGCTCGGCGTGCTCCTTGACCCGCGACTGGCGAAACAGCACTGCCTTGGCCGGATCGAGGCCAATGCTCAGCCAATCCATGACCATCTCGTTGGTGCTCTGCTGAATCCCCTGCGGCGTCGCGTAGTCGGTCGTCAAGGCGTGCCAGTCGGCGACGAAAAAGTAACAGCGATACTGCTGCTGGAGCCTGAGCCAATTCTGGAGGGCGCCGTGCAGATGGCCGAGATGAAGACGTCCCGTGGGTCGCATGCCGCTGACGATGATTTCCATAGCTTGCCTGAGTTAGAACGCCCGCAAGTAAAGCTTCAACAAAGCCTCCGTCGGAGGATCCAAAAGATAGTCCAGAGCGTGCGTCATCAGCAGCACGATCAGGATAAGAAAGCCGTAAGGCTCCACACGGGCCAGCTTTGCCGAGAGCGGGCGCGGCAGCAGCCCGACCAAGACCCGTCCGCCGTCGAGCGGCGGCAGCGGAAACGAGTTGAGCACCGCCAGCGCGACGTTGATCAAAATCCCGCTCTGCGCCATCAGCGCTATTGCGGCCAGATAATTTCCGCCGGCCGCCGCATCGGGCGGCCCATCCAGCATCGGCGCGATGGTTTTCCAAACGAACGTGCAAACAAGCGCCAGCAGCAAATTGGTCACCGGCCCCGCCGCGGCAACCCAGATCATATCGCGCTTGGGATTGCGCAAGTTGAGAAAATTGACCGGTACGGGCTTGGCGTAGCCGAACACAAAAGGCGCATTGCTGAGAATCAGCACGAGCGGCACGAGTACGGTGCCGAACAAATCCACGTGCGCGAAAGGATTCAAGGTCAAGCGGCCCAGCCTCGCGGCGGTCGAATCGCCGAGCCGGTAAGCGACCCAGCCGTGGGCGACCTCATGAAAGACCACGGCAGCCAGCACCGGCAGCGCCCAGATTGCGATTTGACGGATGGTTTCTTCCAACAATAACCCGCGGGAGAAAGACTCTTATATGAATACGGCAAGGTCGCTAAAAAGACAAGACGGTCACAACGTAGGGGCAGACCTATGTGTCTGTCATTTCGTCGGGCGACCACACAGGGTCGCCCCTACGTTAGCCCATTTCTCTTGCTTTTTTTTCTCTACGTGGCTTCGCTCCCGCGGATGAAACTGCCGATGAACTTTTTTAAGCCGCGCGCCGTCGACGTGGGTATAAATCTGCGTGGTCGAAATGTCGGCGTGGCCGAGCATCGCTTGCACGGCTCTTAGATCGGCGCCGCCTTCGAGCAGATGGGTCGCGAAAGAATGGCGCAAGGTGTGCGGCGTCACTCGCTTGCCGATGCCCGCGGCCAGCGCGTAGTGGCGAATCAGTTTCCAGAAACCCTGGCGGGTCATGCGTTTGCCCGAGCGATTGGTGAATACGAACGGGCTCGCCTTCCCTTTCAGCAAGCGCGGGCGCGCCTGCTTGATGTAGCTATCGAGTCTTTCCCGCGCCCAACGGCCAAAGGGCACCGGCCGGACTTTCGATCCCTTTCCTTTTACGGTCAGGTAATCGCCTTGAAAACTGACGTTGCGCATCTCAAGCGTGACGAGTTCCGAAACCCTGAGTCCGGTGGCGTACAAAAGCTCGAGCATCGCTTGATCGCGCGCGCCCAGAGGAGTTGACGGATCGGGCTGCGCCAGCAATGTGGCAATGTCTTCGCCGGAGAGCGTGTGCGGCAGCCTCCGGGGCGCTGCCGGCAACAAAACTTCGGGCATGGAGTTCGACTGGATATGCGCTTCGCTCTCGAGAAAGGCGAAAAGCCGGCGCACGCTCACAGCGTGGCGCGCAATACTCCGCGCGCCTAAGCCGGCGGCGCGCAGGGAAGCGATGAACGCGCGAATGCGCGTCGCGTCGACGTCGCGCCACGCCGTGATGCGCTGAGCGTCCAGATAATTCAAAAACTTGGCCAGATCCCGGCCATAGGCATCGAGGGTGTTTTTCGACAGCCCCTTTTCGACCGCCGCCATCGCCAGGAAGGCGTCAACCGACGGATTCAGCGATTCCTTGATTTGGGTCATTTTGGGGCGCGAGGTTTTGGTGCAGAAACTTTCGCACGGCTTCGACCTGGTCCGCGTCGACGATCTTACCGCCGGCGTCGTCGGTCACGTAAAAGACGTCCGCCGCCTGATCCACGTTGGTGGAGATCTTGGCCACGTGAATCGACAAGCCCAGACGGTGAAGACTGTAGGTGATGGTGAAGAGCACGCCGATCCGGTCCTCGGTAAAGACTTCCACGATGGTGAAATCGTCCGAGGCTTCGTTGTCGATGTTCACGACCGTCGCGACCTTGGGCGCGCGCTTCTGGAACAACGCCGATGGCTTGAACGATCCCACGAGATGGGCGATGTCGATTTTGCCGTCGAGCACACCGTCCAGAATGGCGCGAAATTTGATCCACTTCTGTTCCGCCATGACCACTTCGGCGCGGCCGTGGTGGGAAATCCGAAAGACGTCGAGGATCCGGCCGTCGTTGGCGGTAGAGATGCGCGCGTTGAGAATGTCGAAATTGAGCGCGGTGAACACGCCGGTGATCGACGCAAACAGGCCGGGTCGGTCCTGGCAGCAGATCACTACCGAGCTGCAGTCGCGGTCGGGAAAGTGCTGCACCGAAAGTTCCGCGCGCTTGCCGCGGAATTGATTCATCAACTCGAAGTGCTCGGCGATATCATCCTCAGGCGTCGAAAGAAAATAACGCTCCGGCATCGCCTCAATGAACTGCTCGACGCTGTCCTCGTCATAGTCTTTGGTCAGCTGGCGGCGCACCCGAGTCTGCACTCGGCGCAGCACCCCGCGCACGTCCTCACGCTCGAATTCGCCTTTTTCAGCCTCTTCCAGAACGTTGAGCGTCTTGACGTAGAGCTCGCCCAAAAGCGATGCCTTCCACGGGTTCCACACCTCGGGCCCAACTGCTTTCACGTCGGCGAAGGTCAGGAGGTAGAGCATCTTTAGATTCGTGACGCTGCTCATGGTTTTGGCGAAGTCCAAAATCGTCTTTTGGTCTTCCAGGTCGCGCCGAAATGCTATGTGGGTCATCAGCAGATGATGGCGCACAAGAAATTCCACCAGGGCGCCGTCGTCGGCGTTGAGGCGCATGCGGCGCGCGATCGAATGCACCATGCGCGCGCCGATCTCCGAATGGCCGCCGCCGAAACCCTTACCGATATCGTGAAACATCAGCCCCAGATAAAGCAGCTCGATTTTTTCAGCCTCGCGCGCCAACTGAGTCAGCAGCGGCGAGCCCTCGGCGTAATCGCCGGCCTTGAGCGCCTCGATTTCCTTGATCAGGCGCAGCGAGTGCTGGTCGACCGTGTAGATGTGGTAGGCGTCGTGTAGCACCATGCACAGAAGCCGGCCAAACTCGGGAATAAACGCGCCCAGAACGCCAGCGCGATGCATTTCGAGCAAAGTTTCGTAGACCGATTCCTTCCAGCGCAGGATGCTGAAAAACGGCAGATTGGCCGCCGCCGAGCGTCGGAACTCATCATCGATCAGGTCGAGATGCTGGCGCAGCAGTTCCCGAGTCTCGTGTGACAATTTGCAGTTGTATTTCTGCGCGTCGTCGAAAATGCGCACGAGGTTCTCCGGCGCGCTGCGCAGCACTTCGGGCTTCGTCACGGTCACGTGGCCCTTGGAGAGGCGGATTCCTTCGCGCAGGGTGCGCCCGAAGATTGCGGCGGCGCCGAAACGCGGCTTGTCGCAATCGGTGACCCGGTGAACGATCAGGGTCGAAAGCCGATTCACCTGGGCCGCGTGCAAATAGTAACTGCGCATGAAAACTTCGACGCCGCGCAAAGCGCCCTCGCCTTCGAAGCCCAGCGCCGAGCTGACTTTTTCCTGATGCTCGAAGGTTAACTGGTCCTGGTGTTTGCCGGTGGAGAAGTGTAGTTCGTTGCGCACTTTGAGAAGAAAATCCTGCGACTCCTTCAACTGGGCGATGTCGGCTGCGCCGACGATGCCGTTCAGCGCCAGGGCATCGAGGTCTTTGACCTTGAGCCCGGCGCGCGCGACCCAGCGCGCAGTTTGCAAGTCTCTCAGGCCGCCCTCGCCTTCTTTCACGTCGGGTTCGAGCAGATAGACTGAGCCGCCGAACTGTTCATGGCGAAGGCGCGTCTCTTCGAGCTTTTCGCGGATGAAGCGTTTGACACCGTTTTTTACCAGACGCGACTCGACCTTTTTTTCGAAGTCTTCATAGAGCGGAAAATCGCCGCACAGAAAGCGCGCGTCGAGCAGCGAGGTGCGCACTTTCATGTCGCTTTCGGCCAGGCGCACGCACTCGGCGACGCTGCGCGTGGCGTGGCCGACCTGAAGGCCAGCGTCCCACAAAGTGTAGAGGAGTTTTTCGGTGACCGATTCGACGAAAGGCGAAACTTTCCACACGTAGAGAAACAAAAGATCGATGTCCGATTGCGGATTCAGCTCGCCGCGGCCGTAGCCCCCCTGGGCGATCAGCGCGACGCGGCGATTCGACGCGGGAAACTGTTGGCTGTATTCGGCGCTGATTTCGGCGAACAGATGGCGCACGAGATGATCCATCACGGTGGACCACGCCGCCGCGACTTCCAGGCCATCGGCCCCGGCCCGGTGACGTTCGAACAGGTCGCGCCGGCCGTCGTCGAGATAGCGGCGCGCCAGGCGCTTGAGATCCCGCTCTTCCTGCACGCCTTCGAGCAACGCGCGCGATATGGCGATGGCGTCCATCGATGCTTATCCTACAGGGTTTTCACCATCAGATTGGATTGGCTGTACTTCTGAATGCCTTCGAAAAGCGCGTCCACCATCGCGTCCTGGTAGCTCGCCAGGCTCAGTGCTTTACCTTCGACCCGGTTGGTGATGAAAAACATTTCCACCAGCACGCTCGGCATGCGCGCCCCCACCAGAACATAAAACAGCGCCTTTTTGACCCCGAGGTCTCTGACGTCGTTCATCACCTTGCCCATGCCGCTCACCACCGAACCTTGTACGCGATGCGCCAGGGTGATCGAGTCCTCGAGCTTCATGCTCTGGGTCATGTCGCTCAGTATAAACTGTAAATCGGAAATATTCTTGCGCGCCGTGGCATTTTCGCGAGTTGCGAGCCGGACCGCTGCTTCGTCCGTGGTATTGTCGAGATAATAAGTCTCGACGCCCCTGGCCTCGCCGTTGGGACTGGCATTCATATGCAGCGAAAGAAACAAGTCGGCGTCCTCGGTGTTGGCCAGAGCCGTGCGGTCTTCCAGGGCTATGAACCGGTCGTCCTTGCGGGTCAATACCACCTCGATGCCCATTTCACTTTTGAGCTTGAGCGCGAGCTTTTTAGCGATGCTCAATACCAAGTCTTTTTCCGCCAGACCTCCGGGCCCGATGGCGCCCGGATCTTTGCCGCCGTGGCCCGGGTCCAAAACAATCTTGCGCAGGCCGCTCACGGTCGACGTTGGCGGGGTGGGCTTTTTTACGGATGCCGGTTTGCGCGCGAGAGTTTCAGTTCTTTGTGCAGATTCGCCGGCACTCGCACGCTCCTGAGTCTTCTGTCCCGAGAGCTCGATCACCAAACGATACGGCTCGGTCAATAAGAATACCTTTTGTTGCGAACTCGGTGCCTGAAGATCGAGGACCACGCGCACCACGTCGGCGCCGTATTGGCCAAGGCGCACCTGCCGCAGGAAATCGTCAGCCACCGGCATCGGCTCCTTGGACGCGAGCGCCAGCCGAGCGTTCGAAATGTCGACATAAACGCGCGGCGGCAGACCTTTGCCCGCATCTTCCTTTATACGACCGATTTCGTATTTGGCTTCCTGGGACAGCTCCAGCAGAATTCTCGTCGTAGTTTTCGAGGAGAGAAATCTCAGTCCCGTCACTAGCACCTTGTCGGAGGGAGCCTGTTCGCTGCCGCTTGCGGAGTCTTTGTTCGAGCTCTGTGTCCACGCTGAACCGGCCCACGCCAGTATCGTGGACAGGGCCAGAGCGGTCCAAAACACGTCGTGGGTCCAGTGTCTTCGAATCTGCGCTTTTTTCTCGTTCATGGATTCCCCGCTTTCGAACGAGTCACTTCTTCGCCTCTTCGATCAATTGATTCAGCAGGTTCATCGCTTCGAGCGGCGTCATGGTCGAAAGGTCGATGCCACGCAGGCGTTTGCGTAGTCGATCTTCCGGCGAGTTGAAAAGCGCCATCTGAGTCGGTGCGCCGCCGCTCGCACTGCGAGCGGCGAAGGGCTGAGAGCCGTCGCGGCCGCTTTCCAGGCGCGCGAGGATCTCCTTGGCGCGCTCGATGATTTCTTGCGGCATGCCGGCCAACCGCGCCACGTGAATGCCGTAGCTGTGGCTCGCCGCGCCTTCGATCAGATTGCGCAGAAAAATAATATCGCCGCGCCACTCTTTAACGGCGAAATTGTAATTTTTCACCCGCTCCTTGGTCTGAACCAGATCGGTCAGCTCGTGGTAGTGAGTGGCGAAGAGCGTGCGCGGTCGCGCTGCAGCGTCGTGCAGCGATTCGGCGACCGCCCAGGCGATCGATATGCCGTCGAAAGTACTGGTGCCGCGGCCGACCTCGTCGAGCAAGATCAAACTTCGCGCGGTGGCGTGATGGAGGATGTTTGCCGTCTCTTTCATTTCGACCATGAACGTCGATTCGCCGCGGCTGAGCGCGTCTGCCGCGCCGATGCGGGTGAAAATCCGATCCACCACACCGATGCGTGCCTCGGCGCAGGGCACGAAGCTCCCCATCTGCGCCAGAATCACGCACAGCGCGACCTGGCGCATGTAAGTCGATTTGCCCGCCATGTTGGGGCCGGTGAGAAGCAGGATTTGCGCGCTGTCGGGATCGATGGCGCAATCGTTGGGTACGAAGGCGCCGCGCCCCACCGTCGCCTCCACCACGGGATGGCGCGCTTCGCGAAGCCACAGGCTCGTACCGCCATCGATGGCCGGCCGAGTTAGGTGATAGGTCTCGGCGGCGTCGGCGAGGGAAACCAGCGCATCGAGCACCGCCAACGCCTCGCTGACGGTTTTCAGCTCCGGATAATGGCCCGCGACCTCTTCGCGCACCCGCGCCAGGATCGCGCTCTCGAGCTTCTCCATCAGACTTTCCGAGTTGAGCACCTTGGCTTCGTATTCTTTCAGCTCGGGCGTGATGTAGCGCTCGCCGGTGGCGATGGTCTGCTTGCGCAGGTAATCGCCGGGCACGGACTTGATTTGGGAATTGGTCACTTCGATGTAGTAGCCGAAAACGCGATTGTAGCGGACCTTGAGCGAGTGAATGCCGGTCCGTTGCCTTTCGGTCGTTTCAAATTGCCGGATCCATTGTTTAGCGTGGGAACGAAGGCCGCAGATCTCATCGAGCTCCGGATCGAAGCCCGCGCGGATGAAGCCGCCGTCTTTCAGTGAGAACGGCGGATCTTCGACGATGGCGCGCTCAATCAGTCCGGTAACCGCGGGCAGCTCGGCCAGGTCGCGGGCGAGCGCGGTCAGTATCGGCGCTTCCACAGGCACGAGCTGCGCGCGGACCTCACCCACGGCGCCCAGGGTTTCTTTGATAGCGGCGAGATCCTTGGGCGAAGCGCTGCCGGCCACCACGCGTCCGGCCAAGCGCTCGAGGTCCTGGATTTTCGCCAAGCCGACCTTGAGTTCCTGACGCAGCGCGAAGCGCTCGATCAGATCCTGCACACCGTCCTGACGCAGGCCGATTTCTTTGGGGTCCAGCAGTGGGTACAAGAGCCAGCGGCGCAGCCGACGCGCGCCGAGAGCGGTCGAGGTCGCGTCGATGAGATAGAGGAGCGAACCGCGCCGATCGCCTTGGTTGCCGGCGATGAGTTCGAGATTGATTCGCGTGGTTTCGTCGAGGACAAGATAATTGGAAACCCGGTAGGGCTCGAGCGCATCGATCAGCTTGAGCGACTCCGGCGCGTTGATTTCGAGATACGCCAGAACCGCCGAAGCGGGACCCAGCGATAACTCCCCTTTTTCATCGCTTTCGGCGCGCATGCGGCTTCGGGCCGCGTCGTTGAAGCTGTCGTCGGCAACCGCGGTAAAGTGAATCAGCGGATATTCTTTGTACAGCCGCTCGCGCAGCCGGTGATCGCTCTGATCGATCAGCAACTCACTCGGCCGGATGCGGCCGAGCTCGTCCAGGAGCGCGGCTTCCTCGCTTATCTGTGTAAAGCGAAATTCGCCGGTGGTGATGTCGGTCAGGGCCAGACCGAAACCGTCCGGCCCGCGCTCCACTGCGGCGAGAAAATTGTTGCCGCGCGCGTCCAGTGCCTCCGCCGCCGTGACCGTGCCCGGCGTGATCACGCGCACGACCTCGCGCTTGACCACGCCTTTGGCCAGCGCCGGATCTTCTACCTGCTCGCAGACCGCGACTTTGTGGCCCGCGTCGAGGAGCTTCTGAATGTACGGATCGGCCGCGTGGTACGGCACGCCACAGAGCGGCACCGAGCCTTCGTCGGACTTGTTGCGCGACGTGAGCGCGATGTCGAGGATCTTCGAGGCGGTGTGGGCGTCCTCGAAAAACATTTCGTAGAAATCACCCAGGCGGAAAAACAGGATGGCGTCGCGATAGCGCTCCTTGATCTGCAGATACTGCCGCATCATCGGCGTGACTTTGGCGGTGTCCATGAAAATCTACGCTGCCCCCGCGCGGGTGTCCGCCAGTCGGCGCCCGGTCTTCTTGCTCTTTCGGTGGGCTGTTGCGCGCCTCGTTTGATCGTCCAGCTCGCGCACCAGGTTGCCGATGCTGAGACAAAGGACGAACTCGCGCTCCATCGCCTCGAGAATTGTTTGCCGGTCGTCGGTGATGACGAACAATTCCTCGCCGTCGGTGAGATAGCGAAGCGATTTGGCCGGATGTTCGGTGCGCGCGGCCTTCTGCTTGAGCGGCGCCACGCAGCGACGGATTTTTTGCAGATTGAAACCGTGGCGCGCCAGATGGCGCACTACTTTGAGACAGATCAGATCGTTGAACGAATAAAGCCGCTTGCTACCGCGGCCGTCGGCCAGCTTTACCGACGGACGGATGAAATCCTGCTCATCCCAATACTGCAATTGGCGCAGGCTCACGCCGACGATCCGGCTCGCGGTTTTGCTATCGTAGGTTTCCATCGGGTCGCTGGATAAATGAAAACAAGACTGTTTTCAGGAAGGTAAACTGGCGATTTCGCGTTGTCAAATCTAGATGTCGGGTTAAATAGCCGAGTTGTGTAGGGGCGCGCGGCGCGCCCGATCCTCAACCTACGCTACCCAACTGAAGCGTTGTTCCCCAGCGCTGGCGCAGAATCCGGCGCATTTCCGCCGACGCTTTGCTTTTAAGCTCGGGATCCTTTTCGAGCCAGGCAAGCGCTTCTTTGCGCGCTTCAGCGAGCACGCGCGCGTCGCGCGCCAGATTGGCGAAATGAAAATCGCCGAGGCCCGACTGGCGCGCGCCCAGCATTTCTCCCGGACCGCGCAGGCGGAGATCGGCTTCGGCGATCTTGAAGCCGTCGTGCTCGCTCGCCATCACCCGCAAGCGTTCCGCCGCCAGCGCGCTGCCGGTGCCGCGATCGACCAACAGGCAATGGCCCGGCGCCGCGCCGCGCCCGACGCGGCCGCGCAGCTGATGCAACTGCGAGAGACCGAAGCGCTCGGCGTGCTCCACCACCATCACTGTGGCGTTGGGGATATCGATGCCGACTTCAATGACCGTGGTGGCGACCAAAATACCCAGCCTGCCGTCGCGGAAGTCGCGCATGATCGAATCACGCTCCTCGGTCTTCAAGCGGCCGTGCACCAGGCCGATGCCAAAGTTTTTGAACAGGGTCTGGCGCATTTTTTCCGCCATCTGAGTCGCGTCGCGCACCTGTTGGAGCTGTTCGGATGCTTCCACCAGCGGCAACACGACGAACGCCTGGTGCCCGCGCTTCAGCTCGTCGAGGACGATCGAATAAACCCGTCTGCGCTCACGTTCTACGAAAACCCGGGTGCGCACGGGAGTGCGACCCGGCGGCATCTCGTCCACGAAGGAAACTTCCATGTCACCGTACAGCACCAAAGCGAGACTGCGCGGAATCGGCGTGGCGCTCATGAGCAGCATGTGCGGCTCGCGCTTCGATCCCGCGTCGGCGCCGATGAGCCGACGTAGCGACAAACGCTGCATGACCCCGAAACGATGCTGCTCGTCTATCACCCCCAAGCCCATGCGCGGCGCCCGCATTTCTTCCTGGATCAGCGCGTGGGTGCCGATCACGAAGGCGACGTCGGCGCGCTCGATCGCGTGAAGCAAGTCTCTTTTTTCTTTGGCAGGCGTGGCGGCGGTGAGCAATGCGGAAGGAATTCTCAATTCGTCGGCGAAAGGTTTCAGGTTGCGGTAATGTTGCTCGGCGAGAACTTCGGTGGGCGCCATCCAGAGCGCCTGGTGGCCGTTATCGATGGCTTGCAGCGACGCAAGCCAGGCCACCATGGTTTTGCCGGAGCCGACATCGCCCTGCACGAGCCGCTGCATCGGGCGATCGTCAGTGAAATCCTTCTCGATCTCACCGAGCACGCGTCGCTGCGCGCCAGTGAGGGTGAAAGGAAGAAGTTTCTTCATGCGCTGCATGAGCCCCGCGGAGCGCAAGTCAAAGCGAATCCCGTCGCGCCCGCGTCGGGAAATCTTGCGCCGGCCAAGACCGAGCTGCAGATAAAAAAGCTCGTCAAAGACGATCGTTCGATGCGCCGGCGAGGAGCAGGCGTTCAGCGCCGCGACGTCCGCGGCGGCGGCGGGCAGGTGCAATCGATTCAGAGCTTCGCCCGCATCGAGTAAACCCTGCCGCCGCAGGATCACCTCCGGCAGCCCGCTCGATAGAGAACCGCGGCAATCGTTGAGCGCCTGCGCGGCCCAGCGGCGCATGAGCGACAGCGGGATGCCGGCGGGGCAAACATAAATGGGCAGGATGCGCTGCCGCTCGCGATCGTCGTCGCCGTCGATGAAATCGAAATCCGGATGGGCGATGCGGAGCCGGCCCGGCATGCCCGGCTCGACTTTGCCGTGAACCAGCAGTTCCCGGCCGTTCGCCAGCGAGTCGGCCATATAGGCCGGGGCGCGATACCAGATCAGATCGATGCTGCCGCTGTCGTCGCGCAAGGTGGCGAGCAGCATCTGGCGTCGGAGCCGTGGCACGAATTTTTTTTGCAGCGCGATCAGGCGGCCGGTAAAGCTCGATGCTTCGCCCGGCGCCGCGTCGGCGATTTTCTTGATCTGTCGGCGGTCTTCGTAGCGAAATGGCAGGTGGTAGAGGAGATCGCGGATGGTCTCGATGCCGAAGGCTTTCAACTGCGCCGCGCGCTTGGGACCGACACCCTGGAGCTTTTCGATCGGCGCCCCCAGTGCACGCAGAGCGACGCCCACGTCCCGTGATGCGCCGACGGGAGTTTCCCTGGACTCCGGACCTTCGGCGCTCATGGTTTGCTCTCCGCGAAAATCAGCTCAAGATTGGAGGACTACGGCAAGACCGGCGCTTCGTAATCCTGCAGCGCTTTGACGTCGAACTCGCGCTGTTTCAGATACTCGATTCCTTCGGCAGCGGCTTCGGCGCCGGCGATGGTGGTGAAGTACGGTACTTGATAATCGAGGGCGCATCGACGGATGTAATAAGAATCCGCCTGCGAGTGCGCGTCGGTAGGTGTGTTGATGACCATGGCGACTTCGCCGTCTTTGATACGGTCGCCGATGTGCGGGCTGCCGTCCTGAACTTTGTTGACGACTTCGGCCGGAACCCCGCGGGCTTCAAAATACGCTGCGGTGCCGCGGGTGGCAATGATCGCGAAGCCGGCGCGGTGAAGTTTTTCAGCCACCGGTGCGACGCTCTCTTTGTCCTCGTCACGCACGCTGATGAAAACGTTGCCCTCTCTCGGCAGTCTCATGCCGCCGCCGAGCTGCGCCTTCGCGAAGGCGATGCCGAAGGACGTGTCGATGCCCATCACTTCGCCGGTGGATTTCATCTCCGGACCGAGCAGCGTGTCCACGCCCGGAAATTTGTTGAACGGGAACACCGCCTCTTTGACGGAAATATGGGTCGGCCGGATTTCCCGAACTAAGCCCAACTCTTTGAGCTTCCTTCCAACCATGATCCGCGCCGCCGCCTTTGCCAGGGGCACGCCGATCGCTTTGCTGACGAAGGGCACGGTGCGCGACGCGCGCGGATTGACCTCGAGGACGAACACTTTGTCTTTCTGCACCGCGAACTGCACGTTCATGAGACCACGCACGTTGAGCGCTCTGGCCAGCGCGATCGTGCGCCGGCGAATCTCGTCCTGAATATTCGCGCCGATGGATTTGGGCGGCAGGCTGCACGCGCTGTCGCCGGAGTGAACGCCGGCGCGCTCGATGTGCTCCATGATGCCGCCGATGACGTAGTCTTCGCCGTCGCCGAGCGCGTCCACGTCGACTTCGATGGCGTCGTCGAGAAACTTGTCGATCAGCACGGGATGCTCGGGCGATGCGGACACGGCATAGGTCATGTAGTCTTTCAGCGCCTCGCCATCGTAGACGATCTGCATGGCGCGCCCGCCGAGCACGTACGACGGCCGCACCAACACCGGGTAACCGAGTCCTTCGGCGATCTTGAACGCTTCTTGATAGGAGCGGGCAATGCCGTTGTCGGGCTGCTTGATGTCCAGTTTCTTCAACAGCTCGGCGAAGCGCTCGCGGTCCTCAGCCAGATCGATGCTGTCCGGCGAGGTGCCGATGATCGGCACGCCGGCACGCTCCAGCGGCAGCGCGAGCTTGAGCGGCGTCTGACCGCCGAACTGCACGATCACACCGTCAGGCTTTTCCCGATCGACGATGTTCATCACCTCTTCCATCGTCAGCGGCTCGAAGAAAAGTTTGTCCGAAGTATCGTAATCCGTGCTGACGGTTTCGGGATTGCAGTTGACCATGATGGTCTCATAGCCCTCTTCCTTGAGAGCGAAAGCGGCATGCACGCAGCAGTAGTCGAACTCGATGCCCTGACCGATGCGGTTCGGGCCGCCGCCGAGAATCATGATCTTTTTGCGCGCCGTCGGCTTGGACTCGTCCGCGCCTTCGTAGGTCGAGTAGAGATACGGCGTGAAAGCTTGAAACTCCGCGCCGCAGGTGTCGACGGAATTGAAAACCGCTGCGACGCCCTGGTTTTTGCGCAGGCCGCGAATCTCGTCTTCGTTCGCGCTCATGAGTTTGCCGAGCCGCGCATCGGCGAAGCCCAGCTGCTTCCACTGGCGCCAGCGGGCGGCGGCGAGTTGGGCGGGCGAATTGCCGGCGATTTCTTTTTCCGCCGCGATGAGCTCGCGGATCTTTTCGAGAAACCAGGGATCGATCGCCGATAGTTGATAAATCTCCTCGGTGCTCATGCCGAGGCGGTAGGCGTCACCGACGTACCAGAGCCGCTGCGCGTTGGGCTCCTTGAGTTTTTCGTGAATCAGCTTGAGTGATTCCTGCCGCGCCGCACCCGAAAGATCGACCTTGGACTCGAAACCGAACGAGCCGGTTTCCAGGGAGCGCATCGCCTTCTGCAGCGACTCCTTGAACGTGCGCCCGATGGCCATCGCTTCGCCGACGGATTTCATCTGCGGCGTCAGCAGATCCTTGGCCTGGGGAAACTTTTCAAAGGTAAAGCGCGGAATTTTCACCACCACGTAATCGATAGTCGGCTCGAAGCAGGCCGGCGTCTCGCGGGTGATGTCGTTGCGGATCTCGTCGAGCGTGAAGCCGACCGCCAGCTTGGCGGCGATCTTGGCGATCGGGAAGCCGGTCGCTTTGCTCGCCAGCGCCGAACTCCGCGACACCCGCGGGTTCATCTCGATAACCACCATGCGGCCGTTTGTCGGATTAACAGCGAACTGGATGTTCGAGCCGCCGGTGTCGACGCCGATTTCGCGGATAACGCGCAGCGCGGCGTCGCGCATGATCTGGTATTCCTTGTCGGTCAGCGTCTGCGCCGGCGCCACGGTGATCGAGTCGCCGGTGTGAACGCCCATGGGGTCGAAGTTTTCGATGGGGCAGATGATCACGACGTTGTCTTTGTGATCACGCATGACTTCGAGCTCGAATTCTTTCCAGCCCAGCACCGATTCCTCGATCAACACCTCGTGCACCGGCGAAATACTCAGGCCAGCCTGCACCACTTCTTTAAAATCCTCGGGACCGTACGCGAAATTGCCGCCGCTGCCGCCCAGGGTGCGCGAGGCGCGGATGATCACGGGAAAATGGAGCCGCTTTTGAATGCGCATGGCGTCACGCATGTTGCGCGCGTAGCCGCTTCGCGGCAGATCGAGACCGATGCGGCGCATGGCTTCCTTGAACAGGTCACGGTCCTCGGCCTTCTTGATCGAGTCGATCTTGGCGCCGATCATCTCGACGCCGTAGCGCTCGAGAATTCCTTTTTCGGCGAGATCGATGGCGAGATTGAGCGCGGTCTGGCCGCCTAGCGTCGGCAGGATCGCATCGGGCCGTTCTTTGGCAATGATTTTCTCGACCACATCGGTGGTGATCGGCTCGATGTAGGTGCGCGCCGCGAAGCCGGGATCGGTCATGATCGTCGCCGGATTGGAATTGACGAGAATGACTTTGTAGCCCTCTTCCTTCAGCGCCTTCAGCGCCTGGGTGCCGGAGTAATCGAACTCGCAGGCCTGGCCGATGATGATCGGTCCGGCGCCGATCAGAAGAATCGAATGGATATCGGTGCGTTTGGGCATTGGAAGTCTACTTACCTCGATGCTTGGCCATCAAATCGGTGAAGCGCTTAAAGAGATAGTCCGCGTCGTGCGGCCCGGGCGAAGACTCCGGATGATACTGCACGGAAAAAATCGGCAGCTCGCGGTGCGCCAGGCCTTCCACCGTGTTGTCGTTGAGGTTGAGATGAGTGATTTCCACCGCACCCTTGAGCGAGTCGGCGTCCACAGCGAAACCATGGTTCTGCGAGGTGATCTCGACTTTTTGAGTGGTCAAGTCCATCACCGGCTGATTGCCGCCATGGTGGCCGAATTTTAATTTATACGTCTTGCCGCCGAGCGCGAGCCCCAAAATCTGATGACCGAGACAGATGCCGAAGATCGGCTTCTTGCCGATCAATTTTTGCACGTTCTCTTTGGCGTACGGCACGGCGTCGGGATCGCCCGGGCCATTGGAAAGAAAAATTCCATCAGGGTTCAGCGCCAGCACGTCCTCCGCCGGAGTCGATGCCGGAACCACTCTGACATTGCAGCCGGCTTCGGCGAGGTGGCGCAGAATGTTGTACTTGATGCCGTAATCGTAAGCGACGACAGAAAACGCCGGCGCGGCGAAACTCCCTTTTCCTTTGCGCTTGGCCGCGGCTTTCGCCGGATCGCGCTGCTTGTAACCGTCGAGCTGCCACATGCCCTGATTCCATTCATAGGATTCGCCGCAGGAGACTTCGCGCACCAGGTCGATGCCGACGAGGCCCGGTGAGTCTTTCGCTTTGGCCACCAGCTCGGCGGGATTGTTTGTCGCGGTCGAAATCACCCCCTCCTGCGAGCCGCGATCGCGCAGGTAGCGCACCAACGCGCGTGTGTCGATGCCCTGGATGCCGACAATGCCGTGCGCTTTCATGTATTCGTGCAGCGGCTGGGCGGCGCGCCAGTTGCTCGGCTGCGCCGTGTAATCCTTGACGATGAAGCCGTTCATGAACGGCTTGCGCGATTCCACATCTTCGGGGTTGACGCCAACGTTGCCGATCTGCGGATAGGTCATGGCAACGAGCTGCCCTTCGTAGGACGGATCGGTGAGAATTTCCTGGTAGCCGGTCATGCTGGTGTTGAAGACGACTTCACCCAGAGCTTCGCCTTCGGCGCCGAAACCTTCGCCTTCAAAGATTCTGCCATCGGCCAATGCCAGAATCGCTTTCATTGGTTTTTAGCCGCCGTTTTTTCTTCACGAGCCGCAGGTTGGGCGCCGGCCCCCGGGCTGATCGAATACATCACGACTTGATCGCGTTCCTCTTGATCGAGGCCGCGCAGTTTCACTCGAACCCGGTCTTTTTCCGAGCTGGGAATATTTTTGCCTACGTAGTTGGGCCGCACCGGCACCTCGCGATGACCGCGGTCGATCAACACCGCGAGCCGCACCGACTGGGGCCGCCCGGAGCGGAAAATAATGCTGAGCGCGCTCTTCACGGTGCGCCCGGTATAGATCACGTCGTCGACCAGGATCACTTCGCGATCTTTGAGTTTGAACGGGCCGGCGTCCGGATCGGTCGGATTCAGCCGGCGCAGTTCTTCGCTACCGTAGATGTCGATTTCGCCCAACTCCGGACGGCGCTGACGGCGCGCGGTGATCTCCAGCGCCAGACGCTGCGCCAATTGTGCGCCGATGCTGCGCACGCCGAGGATCAACAAGCGATCCGGGTCCCGACAGTCGCTGAGGATTCGCTCGCTCATGTCCGAGAGCGCTTGCTTGATCTCGGCTTCGCCCATCAGGATGCGCTGTGGACCGCTCTTGAACGGTCCATAGCCGAGTTCTTCCGCTTCCTTGATGGAGTCGAAAATCGCCAACTCGCCGTTCTTCAACCAATTCTTTAGATCGGGCGCGAGCGCGTGATCATAGGCGCAGTAGCGCTTCGCAACAGCGTTGCCGACGTACAACGCCTTGAAGCGGTGGTCACAGTAGCCGCAGGCGAGGATCAGCGAAGCGATCTCGTCGAGAAAGGAAAGTTCGAAGCGCCGCGGCGCCGAGAGAGATTCCTTGGCGGTGACGCAGTTCGGATTGTGGCAATGCGGACCGATCGCCTCCGGACTTTCGTACAATATAGTGGTCGGTTTAGCGCGCGCGGTTCTTTCCTGGCGCCGATCAAAGAGAAACTTGAGCAGCGCCATGCGCACCGGCACGCCGTAAGCAGCCTGCTTAAAGTAGATGCCGCGCCGATCCTTGTCCACTTCCGGCGACAGCTCGTCGACCCGCGGCAGGGGATGCATGACCACCGTATCGCGAAAACGCTGCTCGCGAAGAAAGTTCGCGCCGATGGTTGGATAGCCGGCGTCGTTGGTGCCCTCTTTCATGCGCTCCTTTTGTTTGCGGGTCATGTAGAGCGCGTCGTAGCGCAGGCCGCTGGCCATCGTATTGAGGCGAGCTTGAATGACCTGATCGACCTGCGTGAAAAGCGCTAGCTGGTGCGGCTGTTTGGGGGTCAGATAGAGCGCGTCGGTCTCCTGCACAACGGCGTTCAAATCGTTCGACGCGACTGGTTCCAGGCCATAGCCGTATTCGCGCTCGAGACGCTCGATCACATACTGGGGCAGTTCCATACCGCCCGCCGCCAGCGTTACGACGTGAGCGCCGAAACGCGCCAGGGCGAAGACCAGCGAATGGATCGTGCGGCCGTTTTTCAGGTCGCCGCATACGACCACCGTCAATCCTTTGAGGTCGCCTTTTTCTTGTCGCAGCGTGTAAAGATCGCAAAGCGTTTGCGTCGGATGCTCATGACCGCCGTCGCCGGCGTTGATTACCGGCACGTCGGCGTGCTCGGCCATCGCCTGCACCGCGCCGTCCCAGTTGTGGCGAACTACTAGAATATCGGCATAGCTAGAAACCACCTTGGCGGTGTCGGCGACGGTTTCACCTTTAGCGGTAGACGATGCTTTCATGTCCGAGCAGCTGATCACCGAGCCGCCCAGCCGTTGCATCGCCGACTCGAAGGAAAGCCGAGTGCGGGTGCTTGGCTCGTAAAAGAGCGTCGCCATGATCTGCCCGGCGGCAGGCCGTTCGGCGCGCAGCCGGTCGGCGGCGTCCGCCAGAGAGAAAATTTCCTCGATCTCCTCGTTGGTCAAATCGGCGATCGAAATCAAGCTACGCATTGCTTTAGTTATCTCCGCTCAAGTCACTTCTTTTCCTGCCATTTGGCAAGAGTCACCTGATCGATCCCGTCGCTTTCTTCCAAATAGACGTTGACCCGCTGGCCGTCGCCGGCGTCGATATTTTTGCCCACGATATCGGCGCGGATCGGCAGCTCGCGCGCGCCGCGGTCGATCAGCGCCGCGACCACGATGCGCTTGGGCAGCCCGATTCGCTCCACCGCTTCCATCGCCGCGCGGATCGTGCGGCCGCGAAAAATCACGTCGTCGATCAAAATCACCGTCTTGCCGTCGATGGCCGCCAGAATTTCAATCTCGCCGACGGCCGTTGCGTCCGACTCCGCTTGGCGATCGTCGCGGTACGGCGTCACGTCGATCACCGCCACCGTCGGCGCCAGCTTCTCGCCTTCTTCGATCTTGCGCGCCAGGCGCCGCGCCAGATGCACGCCGCGGGAACGAATACCGATCAGCACCAGCTCGGCCGGCGCGGCGTACTTCTCGACGATCTCCCGCGCCATACGATGGATGGCCTTGCCGAGATCGGCGCGCTCCATGATCACATGTTTAGTTTCTGCCATAAAAAAAGACCCTCGCGGATCACCGGGAGGGTCTTCGAGCAAATGTAAGGTAAAGAATTAGTTCCGTCATCGCGCCTTTTCCGATCTCACAGGATCGAATTAAAAGGTTATGGTGAATTTAATAACGCGCGCACCACCCAAAGTCAACAAAGTTTTGCGTTAAATTTTTAGTTCAACGATCTTGGCGCGGACCCGTGATCCATGGATATCCATTCGTGCCACCGTGACCGGCAACTTGAAACGCCGCGGTCCGGCGCTGCCGGGATTGAGCAACAACAGATTGTCGTGATTGACAATGCCCGGCTTGTGCGAGTGGCCGCTGATGACTGCGTTAAAACCATCAGCCGCGGGATCGATTTCCAGCTCGTTGACGTTGTGGATGATGTAGATGAAAACGTCATTCACACTCACTTGAAAAATATCCGGCATCTGCTTGGCCCAGGATTCTCGGTCGTTGTTGCCGCGAATGGCGATGACCGGCGCGATGGATTCGAGCGCCGTGAGCACTTCGGGTTTGCCGATGTCGCCGGCATGGATGATCAGCTCGGAATTTTTCAACCCTGACAGCGCTTCGGGACGGACGAGACCATGGGTATCGGAAATTACGCCGATGCGTCCCGCCTTTAGCGAGACGCGTTTTTTCTGCACGGATAGCATTCGGTTGATTTAGCTTGATTCCGGCCTCGCCGCAATTCTATAGTCTCCGTCGTAGATGGAGGTCCTATGCATCCTCATTTAAAGGGATTCAATCTGCAAAAATGGATCGACGAGAACCGCGGTGACTGGGGCCAGCGCCGCGTGATCTGGCAGGATTCGGACTTCATCGCCTTCGTGACACGCGGGCCCAACCGGCGCAAGGATTTTCACGTCAATCCAGGCGACGAAATTTTTTACCAACTCGAGGGCGAACTCAATCTTTACTACATCAAAGAAGGCAAGCGGGAGCTGGCGACGCTTCAGGCCGGCGATATTTTTCTCCTGCCCAAGAACACGCCGCACTCGCCCCGCCGGACCGACGGTTCCTGGACCTATGTTGTAGAACGGCAGCGCGGCAAAGAAGAGATCGACCGGTTTATCTGGCCGTGCGAAAAGTGCGGCAACAATCTTTACGAAGCTGAAGTACGCTTTGACGATCCCGGCGATGCGGTGAACCGCGCCACCAGCGCGCTGAAGTCAGATCCGGCACTGGCCACGTGCAAGCAGTGCGGCGAGATTTTGGATTTGTAAACTCCGATTCGCACGGCACTTCAACGATCATATCGATTGAAGCGATCCTTCAGGTAACTTCAAGTCATGCTTGAGAAGAGGATTTCGCCTGCAGCGCCCGCCATATTTTCGGCGGCGTGAGCGGCAGCTCCTGAATGCGCACGCCGACCGCGCGTGACACGGCATTGGCCACGGCCGAAGCGACCGGCAAAAGGCCGCCTTCGCCGATCCCCTTCGAACCAAACGGCCCTGGCCCGTTGCCATTCTCGATCAAAATCGTCTCCAGCGCGTCAGGCATATCGTTGAAGCGCGGCACCGTGTAGTCGACTAAATTTCCGTTCAATAACTGGCCATCTTCGTAGACCATTTCCTCCATCAGAGTGTGGCCGACGCCGAACATGACCGCGCCTTCGTCTTGGCCGACGCACTGCTCGGGATTGATCGCTTTGCCAGCGTCGCAGGCGGAAACGTATTTCAGGATATGCACCACTCCCGTGTCCGGATCGACTTCCACTTCGACGCCGCCCCAACCGACTTCCCAGAATGTGGTGGTCGAGCCCAGGACGGCCTTGGCATTCCGCTTGTCTTTGTAGAGCCCTTTGCCGATTATTTCTCCGGCTTTGCTCCCGAAGAAATCAACGATCACTTTGCTATAGGAAAGCACCGGACGCTCGCCGGCGAGGATTTGGCCGTCGTGCAATCGAAGCTCGCTAGCTTTTTTCTTGAGAATCTTAGCGGCGCACTGTAGCAGCTGCTTTTTGGTGTCCTCGGCGGCGCGCAAGACTGCTGTGCCCATGACCACCATGGAACTGCTCGCGCTGGTGGAAATATCGTAGGGCGTCACGTCGGTGTCGAGCTGAGCGACGGTGATCTGATCCATCGGCAGCGACAGTTCTTCGGCCACGACCTGAGTCAGCGCCGTCCGCGGTCCCTGCCCTACCTCGACGGTGCCGGTGAGCAGCACCACGCTGCCATCCGACGACATCTTTACGGTCGCGCCGGCAACCTTGTAGGTGCCGCCGGCGTCTTTGATGCAGCAACTGATGCCCTTGGCGCGATTGGCTTTCTTGCTTTTGTTCTGCCATTGGATCGCGTCGGCCACTTTCAGCAATCCTTCTTTTAGATCGCAATCCACCGGCGTGTCACCGACGGTATAGACATCGCCCTTTTTGAGCAGGTTTTTGAGCCGAAGCTCGAGGGGATCGATGCCGAGGCGATCGGCGATCATGTCCATCTGCGATTCATAGGCCCAAGTGACTTGCAGCGCGCCGAAACCACGAAAAGCGCCGGCCGGAACCGTATTGCTGTAAACACCATAGGCTTCGACATTGGCGTAGGGAATTTTGTATGGGCCCAGAGAACGATAAGCCGCTTTCTGGGTCACCCGCGGTCCCGCGTCGGCGTAGGCTCCAGTGTCCATGTAGACCTGGCAGTCGCGCGCGATTAATTTGCCGTCCTTCGTCACGCCGGTTTTCACGGTCACCCGCGCCGGATGGCGCGTCACGGTCTTGAAACTTTCGTTGACGGAGAGCTGGAGCTTGACCGGCCGGCGAGTCATCCACGAAAGTGCCGCGGAAATCGGCTCGCATTTGACGTAGAGCTTGCCGCCGTAGCCGCCGCCGACGTAGGGCACGATGACGCGAATTCGGCTGAGCGGCAGGCGAAAAATCCCTGAGAGATGATCGCGCAAAGTGAAGGGATCCTGACACGACGCCCAGACCGTTAGTTTCTCGCCGTCGTAATAGGCGACGTTGTTGTGCGCTTCCAGCGAATAGTGCTGGACCTTCTGAAAGCGAAAGGTGTCCTCAAAAATATGATCGGCCTTAGCAAAACCTTTCGTAACTTCTTCGCGGCCGAACGTCAGGTAGTAGCAGACGTTGGTGCCGTTGAACCTTTCCGGCGCACCGTAAACCGAACCGCGCAGCTCGGCGCGGGCAACCCCGGCTTCGTGCACCAGCGCAGCGCCTGGCGCGACGGCTTCTTCGATGTTGGTAACTTTCGGGAGCTCTTCGTACTCGACTTCGATCAACTCGAGCGCCTGCTCGGCCGCGGCCGGATCATCGGCCAGCACCGCGGCGACCGGATCGCCGACATAGCGCACCTTGTCGACTGCAACGATGGATTGGTCTTTATACGTCGCGCCGTACTTGTAATTGAATCCCTGAATATCGTCGCGCGTCAGGGTCGCGATGACACCCGGGAATGCTTTCGCTTTCGAAGCATCGACCTTGACGATTTTCGCGTGGGCCACGGGACTCCGGAGAATCCGCGCATGGGCCATTCCCGGCAGCTGAAGGTCGCTGGTGTAAAGCGCTTTGCCGGTGACTTTTTCGATGCCGTCGACCCGGTGCGCGCTGGTGCCCGCTACCGCGTAGCTCTGTTTTTTCATAAGACGCGCCAAAAAAATAAAAAGGCCACGGCGAACCTCGGGGTCGCCGTAGCCGAAGTTGCAGTTTACTTGCGGATCTTGGGACTGTCTTTTTCCGGGAAATATTTATCGCAGAACGGGCAGTGGAAATTCATCCCGGATCCCAGCATGTGCGGATTGACGACAAAAATTTTCTGGCAATTCGGACAGGTGACTTCTACAGCTTGACCCATGGTTTACCTCTTCTATTTTGGATTTCCGATTTTGGATTTTGGATTGTCGGACCGAATCCTCCGCAGCTTTACGCCCAATAGGTCGTCCGGTCCATCGGAATATGCTGCAGCACTTCGCCGGGGACATATTCCTCGAGCTTGATCCGCGCCATCGCTTCGTCCGGGCATTTGGAAACCGGTGAGAACGGCCGATCCGTAGGCCGGGTGGCATCGACGATCATGCCCGACGTCTTGATCTCATCGCGCAGCGATGGATCCAGGAAGTTGCCGCGGAAAAGCGGTTTCAAGATGTTTACCTGCAAATGCGGCTGCACTCGGGTCGCGATCGCCCAGAGAATATCGGTGGGATTGAACACATCGATATCTTCGTCGAACACGAACACGTTCTTGGTATGATCGAAGGTCAGAGCGGCGGCGGCGGCGCGCGCCGGATCGCCTTCGGACAGCTTTTTCATCGAGATAAAAACGTTGTAGTGCGCGTGCCGGCCTTGTTTGCAGACGGCGGTGACGCCGGGGACCGCTTCGCGGCAGCGGCGCAGGTAAGCGCCTTCGCGCGGCAGATCCATCCACGGTTTGTCGCCTTCCGGCGTAATGACCGACTGATACATGGCGCCGTTGCGGTAGTTGATTGCCTTCACTTCGTAGTGCACGCAGGTCGTGTAACGCTGCGGCCCTAGGTAACCCGGAGCTTCGCCGAACGGTCCTTCCACCACGCGGCCGCCCGGCCTCAGCACGCCTTCGATCACGACCTCCGCGTCCGCGGGAATCAGCAAGTCGTCACCGAAAGTTTCGGACGCGACCAAGCGGAGCGGTTCGCCGAGATACCCGCCGATGACGTCGTATTCGCTGACTTCGAAGGGGCCGCTGTAGCACGCGCCCATGTGAAACGCCGGATGATGTCCGAGCACGGTGGCCACCGGCATCTCCAGGTTATTATCCTCGTAGTCTTTGAAGATCTTCCAGAGATGGCGCGGCGAAGCGTAGAGCGCCGTGGAAGTTTTCGATTTCACTTCCATGCGGTGATAAGAGAGATTGTAAATTCCCGATTTGCGGTCCTTGGTGATCGTCGACAAAACGATGTAGGGCCCGCCGTCCATCTCGTGATGGCGCATGATCGGAATCTGGTAAAGGTCTACGTCCTTACCGACCATGGTGTTCTCTTTGATCGGTGCTTCCTTCTTGCTGATGATCGTCGGCCGCACCCGATGCTCTTCCATTTCGAGACACTTTTCCGCCATCTGCGGGCGGGTGGTGTTGCGCGCCATGCCCAGGGCGATCTGGGTTTTCCCCTGGGAAATTTCGCAGTTCATCGCGAGCTTAATGGGGCCCACTTTGCCGTTCAAATTAAGTGGTTTGTCGAAAATAATGATGGGAAATTTCTTTTCCGCGCCGAGATGTTTGATGATCGCCGTGACGTCGTAGTTCGCGGGATTGACCTCCTTGGTGATGTGGATCACCTCGCCCGGTAATTGGCGCTCGCAATCCGCGATAAAAGTCCTGAGATCCTTAGCCATGTAGGCCTCCTAAACAAAAGTTATGAAAAATTTTATGCAAAAATATTTATCCAATGCTCTCCGTATTGTCAATCGAAGTTGGCCGAACGGCGAGCGTCTCAGCAGCCGCCGCGCAGCAAATATTGCGGGTTGGCCGGGTTCCAGATCATGCCCGGATCGCTACTGTTGAGCGCGACTTCTTCCTTGAGATTCTTGACGATTTGCCATGCACGATCATCCCAATTCCTTGGCTGCTCCGGAAAGACTCGCAATGCCGCGGCGCCGAGAAGGTAAAGCAGAAACCGGCTGCCGTTCGCCAGTTGCAGGCTCGCCATCGCGTCATCAGGCTTGTGCTCGAGCCGAACGACGGTATTGACCAGCGCGGGAGTGTCGACGGCGGAAACCGAAAGTGCGCAGTAAACCCTTTTCACGGTTTCGAACGTCACACGAAAACCGGGAGCGATGATCGCGTGGCCCGTCCACGTCCATTCCATCTCCCGTTCCAGGCTCTGACAAATCTGCCGCTCGCGCGGCGCGGCAAGGCGCGTGCAAGAAAGGTTGCGACTGTAAAGAGAATCGGCCCGCCCGGGCGATGCAACGGTCAAAATAGTAAGAAACGCGAACGAACTCCCCACCAGTAGACGCATAATCGAATAGGCTATTCGAAGATAATGCTTCGATTGCCCTGGAGAAAAACGCGCTCTTCGAGCACCAGCTTGACCGCTTTTGCGAGGACAATTTTTTCCACGTCGCGCCCGGCGTGAACCATCGCCGCCGCGGTGTGCGTGTGGTTCACCGGGATTACACCCTGGGCGATGATCGGTCCGGTGTCGAGGTCGTCGGTAACGATGTGCGCCGTGGCGCCGATGATTTTGACGCCGCGCTCATGCGCCTGATGGTACGGCTTCGCGCCGATGAACGCCGGTAGAAACGAATGATGGATATTGATCATGCGGTTGGGATAGCGCGCCACGAACTTCGGCGAGAGTATGCGCATGTATTTCGCGAGCACTATATATTCCGGCCCGTATCCGGCGAGCACATCGGCGACCAAATCTTCGTGCGCGGTGCGCTCCTGGTTCTGGTGGCTCACGTAGTGAAATGGAATGCCGAACTGCTCCACCAGCGGTTTGAGCTTCTCGTGATTGCTGACCACTGCGCGGATCACCGCCGGCAGTTCGCCGGAATAGTGTCGGATCAATAAATCTCCCAGACAGTGGGTTTCGGTGGTGGCCATGATGACGATCGGCTGGCGCTCCACTGCTGTCAGCTTGACGACTGCGTCCTTCGGCAGAATTTGCTCGAGATACGATACCACCCGGTCCGGGGATGTGGGTCCTTCGAAGGCCGTGCGCATGAAGAAATGCTTCGCTTCCAGGTCGACAAATTCTTGATTGCTGAGAATATTGTAACCGGCGTTGTAGAGGACCCCGGTGATTTTATGCACCAGGCCGGCTTCATCGGGACAATCGATACGCAAAACGTGTGGGGCCACGAACAGATCTCCATTCACCGCAAAAATCTGCGTAAGTATCGCACGATCGAATTGAGAGATAAACCGCGGTTCCGCTGAGAACGTCGGGCGCGGTGGTAAGGATGTGATTCGTTTCAGGAGGAAGCGTAGCGGGAAACTTCGATCAGGTTCATGTCCGGGTCACGAAAATAGATCGACATCATTGAACCGCGCGCACCGTCACGCGGAACCGGGCCGGCGATCGGCTTCACACCGCAGGCCGTGAGGTGCGCAAGCACATCCTCGATGGCCATCGATGTGACGAAACACACATCGCCGGAACCCGAAGTGGGCTTGTCGGCCACGAGAGTGCTCTCGCGACCGACTTTCTGCAGGTTGATTTTCTGCGCGCCGAAGCGCAGCGCCTTGCGTCCGTTGCCAAACGTGACGACCTCCATGCCGAGCACTCGGGTATAGAACTCGCACGTGACCTCGATGTCTTTCACCGTAAGAACGATGTGATCGAAGGCGTCGATTTTCATCCGAGACCGGTGTCCTAGTGCCGCGTGGCGCCGTTGCCGTCGAGGCCGAAAAGCTTCGTGGCATTGCCGCCCAGGACTTTTTCCTTATCTGTGGCGGAAAGGTTCGTCATGCCTTTGATCACGTCGACGGTTCGCGGCCAGGTGGCCACTGCGTCCGCGTGATCGAAGTCGCTGCCGACAATGATGTTGTGGTTGGGCCAGCCGTTGACGGTATCGGCCAGATAGGACTCCCAGGACACGCACGCGATGTAGAACTGATCGAAGTACTGGCTCGGTTTCTTTTTGATCCCTTCTTTGCCTTCGAAGAACTGCTTCACGGCGGTGGAGACCGTTGCGTCGTTGGGCGTATGCGCGTCGAGGGTATGCATCAACCACGGGACCCAACCGATGCCCCCCTCGAAGAAACCGAATTTCAATGTCGGAAAGCGATCGAGGATGCCGCCGAAGATCAAACGTGCCGCGCTGACCATATAAGTCAGCGGAAAACCCAGCGCCGTGGGAAAATGCTGATAGCCCTGGAAGCGCTCGCTGCCGACGAGCCATGGATGGCTGTGCTGCAGCTCGAACACGCGCGCGGCGGGATGGAGCAGAATAGGAATGTTCAGGTCGGCGATTTCTTCGTAAAGCGGAAACAACACCTCGTTATCGAGATCGCCGTCGCCCCAACCGCCATTGAACTTGACTGCCTTCAGGCCCAATTCTTTGACGGCTCGACGCAGTTCCTTCACGGATTCCTGAATGTCGGGTAGATAAATCCAGGCACAGCCGACAAAACGATCGTCGCCCTGAATATCTTCCGCCACCGTGTCGTTGTAGGCGCGCGCGAGCTGGCGGCCGAGCTCCGGATCGCATTCGTAAATCAGCGGCCGATTGTCGGGGATCAACACTTGCTTGTCGAATCCGTCCTTTTTCATGAACTCCGCGCGTAGCGAGAGGCTCCAGCGTCCTTCCTTGAACGAATGAATCTTTTTGCCGTCGCGGTAGTAAGTCGCCACTTTGCCGGGAATCACTTCGCCGTAACGGACCATGTCGCCTTTGTCTTCTACGATCTCGAGGTGGCCGCGTCCGGGATGCTTCACCTTGTCAATGAAACGGATCGGCCAGTAATGGGTGTCGCCGTCGATATACATCCAGATCCTCCAAGTTTAGGGTTTCTAGTTCCCCGTTTTTAGTTTCGCTTCCGGATGACCAGAAACGAGAAACGCGCAACTAGGAACTTCTACTATTTGACTCCATACTTCGCCATCACTTCGTCGATAAAGCCGCTTTGATCGAGTTTTTTGAGGATGTGGTCGTCGATCAGATTTTCCGGCCTCACGTTCTCCACTTTCGGATTGCTCCGCTTCATCAGGCGCACAACGTTGGTGACGCCGGCCGGATTGGCGTAGGGTTTGCGGTCGAGTCCCGTCACCATATCCTTATAACCCTCTTCGGCGTCCTTCTCCGAAACGCGCAGATATTTTTGTAGAATCTTAAGCGTGGTGGGTTTTTCCCGCATCGAGAGGCAGGAAGCCTCACCTTCGATGATGGCACGCATGATGTTTTCGACGACTTGCGGATTTTTCTGAATATAGGGTTCGCGCGCAACGATGGAAGAGCTGAGGATCGGCAACTTCGCTTTGTCGAGCTCCGCCAGAATCGGAAATCCTCTGGCGTGCAGCGGCCGGCTTTGCACCCCGTCGAGCACCGTCGCATCGATGGTGCCGGAGGCAACTGCCTGTGCCAGCACCGTTTGATCTCCCGCGGCGATGATCGCGATCTTATCACGCTCGGGATCGAGACCCAGATGCTCAAGCGCGAGGATCGCCCCCATCCACACCGTGCCGCCAATGGATTGCACGCCGAATTTCTTCCCGCGCAAATCTTCCGGCGATTTGATCCCGGGCCGGGTCACCAGATCGTAAGTCACGCGATTGGTCAGCGCGGACAAAACCTTCAGATCCGAGCCCGAGGCCACCGATCCGATGACAGCGGTGCCGCCGGTATAGCCGATCTCGATTTCATTGGAGGCCATGGCTGCCACCAGGGTCGGAGCGCCGCGCACGAACAGAGTCTCGGCGTCGAAGCCGTATTTGGCAAAGAATCCTCTTTCGCGCGGCGCCCACAGCGGGCAGACGCGAGCATTCATCGCGGCGTATGCGATCACTAGCTTCTTTCCCGGCGCGGCGCCGAAGGCGATGCCGCCCGAGACGGCCTGCGCGAGAACGACGGCGAGAATCAAAACCAAAGTAACCATGCGGCCTCCTCTGTTCGAGGTGTGAATCGGCACGGAGATATCTCAGAGTCCCAGACCCAGCAGATTGATTGCGTTCTCCCCCAACACTTTTCGTTTGTTCTCCTGAGAAATCTTGGTGCTCTTGGCGACCGGACCGGTGACTAAGCCGGGCTGGGATGAGTCCCAGTGCGGCGAATCCGTGGCGAGCACGAGCCGGTCACCGCCGAGATACTCCACCGCCCATTCGAACAGTCCGTCTTCGAAGGGCTCGCAGCCGACGTAAACGCTCTCGTTGAAAATGTCCGACGGTTTGCGCTTCTGCCAGGGAACCAGGTGCGGCAACTTTTCCCAGTGCTCATCCATGCGCGACAGCCACCAGGGCATCTGCGATGCGCCGGTTTCCAGGCAGATGATTTTTAGATCGGGATGCTTTTCCATGATTCCGCCGCAGAGATAAATCATCAGGCAGACCATGGATTCGATGGTTCGGCCGACCATGTGCGAAAAGAAAAAATTATTGGCGAAACGCTCGTGTCCCATGGAGCCGGTCTTAGTGTCGTGAAAAATGATCGGTGTCTTGGTTTTTTCTAGCTCGTCGAAGATCGGATCGAAGTGAGGGTCCCACCACTCTTTCCCGGGAATCGGCGTCGCCTTGACGTTGAGCGCTTTGCTGCCGAGTTCGCGCGATCGATGCAACTCCTTGATCGCTTCCTTGGTATCCTGCAGAGGAATCACTCCCGCCCACATGAGCCGCCCCTGCTGCTGCGAAGCGTACCAGTTCATGTAATTGTTCTGCGCACGCGCATAGGCCGCCGCGAGTTCCGGATCGTCGGCGAACCAGAGAATGTCGAGAGCCGGCGAGTTGGGCGACAGCACCGCGACGTCGATACCATCGAGATCCATATTGCGCACCCGCCCCTGGGGCGTGAGATCCGCTTCGGTGACCCACTCTTTCTTTTCGGCTTTCTGCCGGCCCAGCTCCGAGCCGACCATGATCTGATTGCCCACCAAGGTTTTACGCCGCTCGTTGTCCTTGGTCGGCAATTTTCGCGGCAGAAATTCCTTGTACTTCGCTTCGACCGTTTGTCCCCAACTCTCCAAATCACCGACCAGATGACTATCGAGGTCGATTACTTTCATTCCGTCTATCGCCATAGATCCTCCCGTCAGCGAGCGGCGGCCTTGCCGCTCAGCGCCTGTTCGAGCACGCCGGTCTTTTCAAAATCGCGCAGGATGCTTTCGTCGATCAAGCGGTCGAGATTGATCTCGCCGATTTTCGGATTGCGCGCTTTCATGAACCGTTGAATATTTCTCAAGCCGTCGACTACCACGAAGCCCTTTTTGTCGGTGCGCCGGACGTAATCTTCATAGCCGTCGTTGGCGGCTACGGGATCGGTGACTCCGAGCTTTTTGGATACGACTTCGATAACCGAGGCTTTGTTGGCCGGGTTGAGCACATAACCGTGGGCTTCGAGCATCGCGCGCAGAGCGCTGCGCACGATCGGCTGATGGTTGGCGAGGTAATCCGCCTTCACCACGATGCTGGTGCCGACCAGCGGAATTTTTTCCATATCGCCGAGAAAATTATAACCCATGCGCTTCAATCGGCGGCTGAAGATGCCGGCGATGGACGCGCCTTGAATCGTGCCGGTTTCGAGCGCGTTGCTGATCACGCGCTGATCGCCGAAGGCGGCGATCAAAATCTTGTCGCGCTCGGGGCTCAGGCCGATCTGTTCCAGACCCAGCATCGCCGACATCCAGCCAGTGCCGCCGATGCTGGTCACGCCGATGCGCTTGCCTTTGAGGTCGGCGGGTGTCTTGATTTCCGGTCGCACCACCAAGTCGGTCTGCACGTAGTTGCCGAGGGTGGCGATGATCTTCATATCCAGTCCGCCGACCACCGCGCCCAAAGTCGCTGTCGCTCCGGTAGACGCGAAGTTGATGTCTCCGGTGTTGATCGAGGCGATCAGAGTTGGCGAGCCCGGAATAAAAACCAGTTGCGGGTCCAGGCCGTGACGCGCGAAGAACCCTTTTTCCTGGGCGACCCACAAGGATGTGACGACCGAGCTCATGGATGCGAAGCCGACGACGATCTTAGTGCGCTGCTGGGCAACACCGGCCGACGGCATCACAAAAACCATCAACAGAAGTGCGAGAAGTCTAAAATTGTTGTGCAGGATCAAGGCGTGCTCTCCTAGTGCAGTTGTCAGTCCGTGGGATAACAAAGCGGCTACCGGGTGTCAATCAAACGAGCCGCCACACACCGGAAACTCCGCGGCCTGGTGCTTTACAATCCCAGTTCCTTTTGAGCCTGCTTCACGAAGCTCTGGTCCACGTATTTTTCCGGCGCCGGCAAAGGTTCTTTCAAGACTCCATCCCGGCGCTGTACTTCGATGTTCACCCTGAGACCGGACAACGTGACCGAGCCGTCGATGGGAAAAACTTTGTGCCGGGTGAAATAGTCGATGCCGCGGCGGGCGTAAGGCTGCTTGACTCCCATCTCGTTCATGAAGAGCTCGGCGGCTTGCTCGGGTTGTTCGTGAATCCAACGCAGCGATCGAATGTGCGCTTTCAGAAATTTGACCACCGTAGCGCGGTTTTTCTCCGCCCACGCCGGATTTACCGTGATGCCGTTAAATTGGTAGGCCGGAATCAGCTCCATGGTGTCGCCGAGCCGGTTGAAGCCCTTGTCGATGGCGATATCCGAGTAAGGTATGCCGAGAATACCGGCGGCGATGGCGCCGGTCTCCAGCGCGGTCAGACGCGCGGAAGTACCGCCGGAAATCACGCTGAAGCTGTAGTCGCGCGGATACTGGAGCCCTTTGCTCTTTAGGTAGTCGATCAGAACCGAGGTCGCGCCGCCTCCCAAACCGGAAACTCCCAAGCGCGCGCCCTTGAGGTCGACGATGGTTTTGTACGCCTTACCGCCGACGAGAATATAGGGCGCCGCATTGTCGACGCCGGCAATAATCTTCAGGTTGCCGCCTCTCTCATTGACCAGAATCACGCCGTCGGCATTCAGCGTTCCGAAATCGATTTCTCCTGCAACCAATGCCTGAAGTTGCACGTCGGTGCGGCCGATGAGGATCAGTTCGGTTTTGAGATTCTCCGCGCTGTAGAATCCCTTTCTCTGGGCGGCATAGAACGGCAGGTAAAAAAGTGTCTTCGAAGTCATGCCGACTTTTAGCGTTTGCGCCTGCGCGCCCGGCGCCAGGTAAAACAAACTCAGGAGAATAATCACGAATGAAACTACCATTGATATCGACCCTCCTTGATCGCGACGGGCTTCGATTCTGAGGTTGCCTTCAATGTAGTACAGCGACTTTCGCCTTGACAACGCCGCGCCGGCGGCTGTATGCGCAAACGCGGAGGGAGACGGAGCCTATGAAAACTTCAGTCGCCGCTCTGACATTCTTTATCTTGAGCATGCCGCTTCCGGGTGAAGCCAACCCTTACTTGGCCAAGCCGGGTGAAACACCCGTAGCCGTGCGCGTGGCTGCCTGCGCAATCA